>Ga0187887_10001166_pt1 | contig 23048 bp, 19 predicted proteins | sample June2016WEW_7_10_FD_132977 | JGI IMG/M metagenome (GOLD analysis project Ga0187887, IMG submission 132977) | Peatland microbial communities from SPRUCE experiment site at the Marcell Experimental Forest, Minnesota, USA - June2016WEW_7_10 | ecosystem: Environmental > Terrestrial > Soil >... | reverse complement strand
GGCAGGCGGGCACGGCCTGGTGGTTCCCGGTCCAGCCGAGCACGCTGGCGTCGCCGAACGTCCCGTACACGGTCTGGTTCCCGGCCGGGCCGTTGGGCGCGCAACCGTAGGGCGGCGCTGTCACCGCTGTCACCGCTGCCGCGTTGCCGGCGGCTGTGCTGGCGGCAGCCGTGCTGGCCGCGTGGGCCGCGGGCAGCACGGCCGTTCCGGCCAGCGGCGCGCCGCCGATGCGAGCAGCGCGCCTGCCAACCGCGGTCCCTGGCGGTACCAGCCCGGCCGCCTCGTCGTTGAGGTCATGGCTCCTCCGCTGTCCTGGCCACCGGTCCCGGGGCCGACCCCGGCGATGCCCGATAGCCGGCAGGGAGGCACCCCGACACCGGCGTGCCTAACGCCGCGAAAGGCGGGCGTTAGATCTCGCCCGGACCACCTGAGCCCGCCGCGGGCAGGTGGCTACAGATCGCTGCGGGAGCGGACGATGAGGTCGGCGAGGAGGGCCAGGGTGGCAATGATGAGGCCGCTGACGAAGATCAGCACGGTGTCGTCGGCGATGTGCAAGGGGTGGACGACCACGTCGTAGATGCCCTTGAGCACGCCGAGGCCGAGCAGGGCCAGGGCGATGGGCATCAGGACCTTGAGCGGGTTGAAGTACATGACCATCCGCAGCACCTGGAGGATGTAGCGGTAGGCGTCCTTGACGAAGTGGAATTTGGAGGTGCCAGCCCGTTTGGCGTAGCCGATGGGCACGTAGCGGACGTCGTGCTGGTTGGACAGGAACGCGATCGTGATCGTGGTGACGCAGGAGAACCCGGGGGGCAGCAGCCGGAGGTAGGGCAGCGCAACCTGGCGGCGGAAGGCGCGCAGCCCGGAGTTCAGGTCGGGGATCTCGTAGTTGGTCAGCCGCTCGGCGAGCTTGCGGATGAACCACTTCGCCGGGACCCGCAGCAGCTTGTGGCTGCCTTCCTCGCTGGTCCGCGCGCCGACGACCTGGTCGGTGTCGGGGTCCTGCTCCAGCATCGCGACCAGTTCGGGGATCCGCTCGTTGGGGTAGGTCATGTCGGCGTCGGTCCAGACCACGATCTGGCCCCGGGCATCCTGGGTGCCGATCCGGCGGACCGTGCCCGAGCCGCCGTTGCGGCGGAACGCCACGATCTTCAGGTGGGGGAACCCCGGCGCGGCCTCCTGCAGCCGTGCCAGCGTCCCGTCGGTCGAGGCGTCGTCGTAGGCGACCAGCTCATAGGTGTACCCGCTGGCATCCATGGCCGCGCAGATCCGCGTCACCTCGGTGACGACGTGTCCCTCCTCATTGTGGCAGGGCAGGATGATGGAGACGTACGGGTTCTGCCCGGCTGGATCCGGATCCGGATCGGGTGCCGGGGTGGCGGCAGGCGCAGTTCCGGGGGTGGTGGCCATGCGGTCGTCGGTGAGCGATTTCATCGTGAGGGCTCCGACATCCAGACGTTGACGGTGAGTTTCCAGGTGGTTGTGGGTGGGTTGATCAGCGTGTGGCTGTCCTGGGTCGTGCGCAGGGCCATGATCAGCCGGGGCGTGGCGCCGTAGCGCTTGACCGCCCTCCTCCTGATCCCGAGCAGTACGGGCTGGCGGCCGGTGTGCTGGATGGCCCGAATGACACCGCTGACCGCGCGGGGACTCAGATTGCGGGTCCGCGCGGCCGGGACGCTGCACATGCCCCGGACCAGCTGCAGGAACGTGTCGGCCAGCGAGCTGCTGACGATCAGGACTGACGAGTCACGCGGGATGGCGGCGCACAGCCCGTCAACCGCCTGGACCTCGCCCCGGTAGGTGGGGGTGAAAGCCAGCCCGGCCGCGACAGGGCGCAGACCCAGTGGGCCCCCGTCCCGGATCCCGAGTCCCAGGGTGGTCTGCGCGGCCGGGAGGACCAGGGCGGCTGAGCAGACGGCCACGGCGATCGCCCGGCCGGGCCGGCCGTAGCCCTGCTCACGCAGCCATCCATGGATCCACCGCACGGCCCAGACGGCCAGCACGATGAAACCTGGAAGCACCGCCGGGACCAGCCTGCGGCTCGCCCAGGGCTGGTCGGGCACGATGGCCGGCCGGTACAGCGTCGTCACGATGGTCCAGCCGAAGGTGACCAGGGGCAGGATCCATAGCGGCGCGCGGCCCTGCAGGCAGCGGCGCGCGAGCAGTGCCGCGCCGAGCGTGCCGAGCAGCACGGCAGGCAGACCGAGGTACCAGAACACCCAGTGCAGGCTGATCTCGTAGTACAGGCGGGTGGGCTGAATGGGCAGGCCGTCAGCCCGCTGCCAGTCGGTCATGGCCGGCACGGAGGACGCGGTCGCGGGCCCGTGGACAGTCTGGAAATACGGGCGCACGGCGAAGGCGATCAGGATCAGGAACGCCAGCACGAAAGCCGCATTGGGCAGGAGGTTCCCGCGCAGGGTGGGCAGGCCCCGGCGGCGCAGCAGCAGGACCGCCGCCCCGGTGCCGATCAGGATCACGACGGTCAGCAAGGCCAGCGGGATCAGCGAGCTCTTGATGGTGGCCAGGTAAGGGCGCGACAGCACCAGGCCGTCCACGACGCCGTAGATCGCGCCGGTGGCCAGGCCGCCGAGCAGCGGCAGCGCCTGGGGCCGGCGGGCGATGAGGAGCAGCCCGATGTAGGGGAGGACCGGGAGAATGTCGCTGGCTCCGTCGATGCGGACCAGCAGGGTCATTCCCAGGGCCAGCCCGCCCAGCGCGGCGGTGACCCGGCCGCCCAGCCCTTCGGTCCGCAGCGAGTCGATGACCAGGCACAGGCCTCCCAGGAAGAGGATGGCCGCGGCGGGCTCGCTGTAGGTGGACCGGGCCGTGAACTGCATCGGCAGCGCGATCGCCAGGATGAGGGCGGCCAGCGGAGCCCACCGTGGCCCGACGAGCCGGGCGGCCAGCCCGCCGAAGGTAAGGACGGCGAGTGCGCCCAGGATGGGCGCCATCGCCGTGGCGGCTGTAGCCCCGCCGATCCAGAACCCGCCGGCCAGGATCATCGGCAGCCCGGCCATGAACTGCGGCACCACCGCGCTGCCGACCGGGTAAGAGGCGAAGCTGTCGAAGTTCAGGCCGGGATGGGTGCCCCCGAAGGCCGCGCGGTCCTGGGGGATCGGCAGTGAGCCGTGGCCGGCTATCCAGTTCCCGAACTGGATGTAGGCCGCGGGGTCGCGCATCACGATGAGCTGCTGCGCGTGATAGATCATCTGGTCCAGGCCGAACGCGGCCGCGATCGCGATTACCGCGACCACGGCCCACCAGGGCGTGCGCGGGGCGGTGTCGCTGTCTTCCCGGTCCGGCGTCTGGCCGGGCCCGGCTGCGGCCGCCGTCCCGGGTGCGGGCGTGCGCCCGGACACCTGGGCCGCCCCGGATTCCTGCCTCAGGCCGGGGATCCAGCGCAGTCCCGCCAGCATCAGCACGGCGGCCACCAGTACCGAGATCACCAGCGTGAGCACCGGGGTGAACACGCCCAGGAGCAGGAGCGGCAGCCCGGCCAGCAACCAGGCCAGCACCAGAAGTGCGGGCAGCACCGACAGCCGTGCGAGCAGCTGCCCGGCCGGGTCGGCCGGTCCGGCCGGGCCGGGAATCAGGCCGGTGGCGGCGCGGCGGGCGGAGCCCGCCAGCGAGGTCCGGGCCAGGGCGATCACCGCCTGGTCCGCGGGGCGTGCAGGACGAGGTACCCGTCCTGCCGGAAGGTGACCTGATAGCCGTGCTTCTCCAGCAGCCTGACCCGCCGCCGTTCGGCCCGCACGGAGTGCCAGGTGAACTCCCGGCGTCTCACGTCGGCGACCACCCATGGGGAGAACCGTGGCGTTGTCCCGTCGCCGTCCCACAGCAGGACGGTGTCCCGGCCCGACAGATGCGGGCCAACGTTGTTGACCGCCGCGACGGTGACCCCCCGCGGTACTGCGGCTGCGGCCGCGGCCTCCGCGCGCACCTGGGCGTTCCGGTGGTAGAAGGACGGGTGCAGGGCCGCTCCGAACGCGAACCGCGGGACCAGGCCTATGGCCACGACGATCAGCGCGACCGAGCAGGCCAGCGCGACCGTTCCGGTTGGCCGGTGGTCGGCGCCGGGCGGGGACGAGGCGGTGCCGGGGCGGCTGCGCCGGGCTGCGAAGTAGTCGCCGACCTCGGCCGACCATCGGTCCAGCCGGGCGGCCCCGTCCACGGCGGCGAAGAGCAGGATGATCACGAGGTAGGCGTTGTAGTGGAACGAGGTGACCCACCAGTTGGGGAACTTGCTGTTCAGCATCCGCTCGAGCAGCAGCGGGACCGCGGCGAGCGTGAGGGGGGAGCGCAGCGGCAGGAAGCAGAACGCGCCGAACAGCCAGAGGACGGTGTCGAGCTTGACCCGCGGGGTGATCAGTAGCCGCAGCGAACTGGCCGGATGCATGATGATGTGCCCGATGACCTGCGGAACGTTACCGCCCAGCGCACCATACGCCCAGTAGTAGCCAGAACGTCCGCCGAAGGCGGGGATCAGCACGTAGATGGACACCACGCTGGCCACCAGGCCCACCACGACGAGGATCAGGCCGGTCAGCGCAGGCCGCCTGAGCGTCTTCGGGCGGTCCACGGCCAGGTAAATGCCGATCCCGGAGATCAGGAAGCCCATGTCCTCCTTGACCAGCAGCAGGGTCGCCAGCGCGACCAGGGCGGTCCGCAGCCGTCCAGCCTGGAGACGCTCGAGGGCCACTGCGGTCAGCAGCGGCGCGAACGCGACCTCGTGGAAGTCGAAGGCCAGGGCCGCGGCGATCGGCCAGCTCAGCGCGTACGCGGCGGACACAAGGTAGGCCGCCGCGGTCGCCTTGGTGCCGCCGCCGAAGGCCCGCCGGGTGAACAGCCACACCGGCGGGATCGCCAGCGCGAACAGGACCGCCTGCGCGACCAGGAGGTTGACCGGGCTGTTGCTGACCCAGTACAGCGGGGCCAGCACGGCCAGGAGCGGTGACCAGTGATCGCCGAGCACCGAGAAATGAGGGCCGAATCCGTTGTGCAATCCCTTTATGAGGGAGATCCCGGGCTGCAGGTGGGCGTAGGAACGCACGGCCTGGTCGAAGATCACCAGGTCGTAGGAGGCAGTCTGATAGGTGTGGTACCGGACGAGCGCGAAGCCCGAGTAGGCGACCGCGGCCAGGGCGGTCAGCAGGCCGACCGCCAGCCGGTGCGCGCCACGGTGCGAGGCAGCCGACGGAGGCTCGGCCGGCCCGGCGCCTGCCTGCAATGGCTCGGCCGGCCCGGCGCCCGCCTCCAGTGGTCCGGTCTCCTGTGCACCGGCCTCCTGCCGGGCATCACCGTCCGGCGGACCCTGGCGGCCCGCGGCCTGCCGGGCAGCCTTCATCTCGTTGCGCGCCGCTACCCGAAAACCCACGATTGAGCACGATATCGGGGCAGAGTTTCGGTACGGGCCATAACCCCTCAATAACCTCTGAAGACGTTCAGATTACCTCGCCAACAGAATCAATGGGCGGGTACTTTTTGGAACAAGATTACTCACGTGATTCCGGCCCGGGACTGCCAGGCCCGGGACTGCCAGGCCCGGGACTGCCAGGCGTGCGGCCGAGGGGGCCCGGGGGCCGGCTGGACGCGGCGGCCAGGGCAGCGGTGAGCAGATCCCCGGCGGTCATCAGGGCGCGGGACATCAGTGCCACCGCGGTGGCCCGGCTTGTTCCGAGGACCGGGCTCAGGGTGGCGATGAGGAGGACGTCCCGCACCCCTGCCCCGGCCGGGGCCAGCACGACCAGGAAGCCCACGCTCCAGGCGAAGGCGAATCCGCCGACGGCGAGCAGCACAGTACGGCCGGGCGGGGCCCCGAGCCGGGTCGCGAGGAGCCATATCTGCAGGCCATATAGGACCCACGAGGCCCAGGACCAGGCTAGGGCGGCGGCCATCGCGCGCCCGGTGAGCGGCAGCTCCAGCGGAGGCCTGCGGGTCAGCCGGAGCAGCCGGCCCACGACGGCGTTCAGCACCCGCGGGTGCAGGCAGGCCAGCAGCACGGGGGTAATGGCGAAGGCCCAGAGGTACGCGGTCGCCCCCGCCACGAAGGGCAGCGTGGCCAGTGCCGCCAGCAGCCCGGTGAGCAGGGACACCACCATGGTCAGAACCGACGCGGCTGCCGATCGGTGCCGCGGCACCCGGTAGGCGTTCCCCAGTTCCATCTGCGCCAGCACCGGCCACACCGACCCGGGCAGGTACTTGCCCAACTGGCCGATGAACATGATCCGGGACGCGGCCCGGGCCGGTAGCGGGGAGCCCAGCCCGGCCAGCAGGAGCCGCCAGACCTGCATCGTCATCACCAGGGCGGCCAGCACGCAGAGCAGCGCCTCAATGCTGGTGCCGACGCCTATGCTGGCCAGCCCCGAGCGCACGCCCGGCCACTCGCGGGCCACGGCGTAGCCGCCGAGGCCGACGGTGACCGCCACGAAGCCCCAGCGGACTGGGCGGCCGGAAAGCAGCCGCCCAGCCGCGGCCCAGCGGCTCCGGTGCCCGGTGGCGGCGGTCCCCTGGCCGTTCTGGAGCGGGTCGGCCGAGGCGGCGACCTGACGGTCTGGCATACGCAGGAGCGTAACGCTCCGCCGCCAGGTGGGGCGGAATCCGGCTCTACGGAACCGAGCGGACGTTAAGGTATCGAAATCATGCGTGCTCTTCTCTTCGGGACCTATGACGCCTCGGCGCATCCGCGAATCGCTATTCTCGGCGCTGGCCTGCGGGACAGCGGGATAGCGGTCGGTGAGTGCAACGCGCCGCTGGGTCTGGACACTGCGGCCCGGGTGGCCATGCTGGCCCACCCGTGGCGTGCGCCCGCGCTGGCGGCCCGGCTGGCCCGGCGGTGGCTGACGCTGTCCGGCGCGGCCCGCCGGCTGCCCGCGCCGGACGTAGTCCTGGTCGGCTATCTGGGCCACTTCGATGTCCACCTGGCCAGGCGGCTGTTCCCGCGGGTACCCGTGGTGCTTGACCATCTGGTCGGCGCCAGTGACACGGCCCGGGACCGGCGGCTGGATGGCGGCCCGCGCCAGGCCGTGCTCAGGCTGATCGACGCGGCGGCGCTGCGGGCCGCCGACGTGGTGCTGGTGGACACCGAGGAGCATCGCCTGGCCCTGCCCGCCCGGCATCAGCCCCGGGCCGTGGTGGTCCCGGTCGGTGCTCCCGCCGCCTGGTATGCCGCGGCGCCGCAGGCCGCGGGGGAACGGCCTGACGGGCAGCCGCCAGCCGGCGAAGCGGCCCCCGGGCCGCTCCGGGTGGTGTTCTACGGCCTGTACACCCCGCTGCAGGGAGCCCCGGTCATCGGCGCCGCGCTGGGCCTGCTCGCCGGGACGCCCATCGAGTTCACCATGATCGGTGATGGCCAGGACGCGCCCGCGGCTAAAGCCGCCGCGGCGGCCAACGATGCGGTCCGCTGGGTCGACTGGGTACCCGCCGCGGACCTGCCCGCCGTGGTCGCCAGCCACCACGTCTGCCTCGGCATCTTCGGCACCGGGGACAAGGCGCGGCGGGTGGTGCCGAACAAGGTGTTCCAGGGGGCCGCCGCCTGCTGCGCGATCGTGACCTCCGACACGCCGCCCCAGCGCCGGGCGCTGGGTGACGCTGCCGTCCTGGTGCCGCCCGGCGACCCCGAGGCGCTTGCCGCCGCCCTGCGCCGGCTGGCCGAGGACCGCGTGGAGCTGGCCCGGCTGCGCCGGGCCGCGGCCCGGCTGGCCGAAGGCCAGTTCGCGCCGGCCGAGGTCGTGGCGCCGCTGCTGCGCCGGCTCCAGCCATCCCCGCCGCCCGCCAGGGCGCCCGCCGGGCCGGGGGCGCCCGCTGAGTCGGGGGCGCCCGCTGAGTCGGCGGCGCCCGCCGGGGTGGTGGCGCCCCTGGCCCCGAACGCCTGGCTGCGCTACGACGTCGTCGCCCGGATGCTGCCCGCGGGCGTCCGCGACGTGCTCGAGGTCGGCTGCGGCCAGGGGGCGTTCGGTGCCCGGCTCGCCCAGCACTACGACTACCTGGGGCTCGAACCCGACGAGGCGTCCTGCACGGTGGCGCAGCGGCGGATCAAAGCCGCCGGGCGCGGCGAGGTCCGCAACATCCCGGTGGAGGAGCTGGGCCCGGAGCAGTTCGACCTGGTCTGCGCCTTCGAGGTGCTCGAGCATATCGAGGACGACGCGGCCGCGGTGCGACAGTGGATCTCCCGGCTGCGGCCGGGCGGATGGCTCATGATGTCCGTGCCCGCGCACCAGGGACGGTACGGTCCGTGGGACGAGCTGGTCGGTCATTTCCGCCGCTACGATCCCGCGGCCATGACCGCCATGCTGGCCAGCTGCGGGCTCACCGACATCGAGATCCGCCAGTACGGGTTCCCGCTCGGATACCCGCTGGAGGCGGCCCGCAACTTGATCGGCCGCCGTCGGCTCGCCGCGGCCGCCACCCGGTCCGTGGCCGAGCGCACCGCGGCGTCCGGCCGCCTCCTCCAGCCCGACAGCGGGGCGCGGGGCGCGGCAGCCCAGTACGGCACGGCCCCGTTCCGGCTGCTGCAGCGGGGCTTCCCGGATACCGGCACCGGCCTGGTCGTACTGGCCCGGCTCGCGGGCTGACCGATTCCCGTGCACCCGGGGACCCGCAGCGCGCCCCCGGGTCCTGCCTACTTCAGCGCCTGGGCGGCGCTGGCCTGCGGCCTGCGCACGCTGGCCTGGTGTCCCAGAGGCAGGAACAGGGTGAGTGCCGTGACGAAAGCCAGGATCTTCGACACCACGTTCAGCGTGATGGGGACCGGGGCGGACGGGTAGCCGAACCCGAACAGGGCCCAGACGGCGAACACCGCCAGCATCAGCGCGAAGCAGAACAAGGTGGCCCTGGACAGTCTCACCATGGGGGAGAGCGTCAGGAGTGCCAGCGTGGTGAGCTCGACGGCGAACAGCGGCAGGAAAAACAGTGCCCGGTACCAGGCCGGATCGGGAGGGATCGGATAGGTCCGGGTCATGACGATGAGGTCGAACGGGAGCTCGAAGATCATCGGGGCGGCCAGGGCGCCGATGGCGGCGCTCCCGAGCCTGGCCACGGGCCCGTGCGTGCTGGTGGTGAGGACGACGATGAAGACGATGCCGACCCCGATAATGGTGACGGGCGTGATGGGATCCGTGGGTGCGGTCCGGCCCGGGTAATCCTGGCGCGCCTGGTGGACGTAGAGGGAGACGCAGACCAGGAACGTGGCTATGGCCAGGATCCAGGCCGCGATCATGAGATTCGCGACGGCCGGGCGCGGTTTCCGGGCCCGGAAGGGCCCCGGCCACCGGGTTCCCGCGTAGGCCAGGCCTCCCGCGACGGCCAGCAGGACGACGGCGAGCCCTATCCGGGCGGTGCCGCTGTAGCCGATCCACGTCCCCTCGGTGGTCATGGTCGCGTGTCCCCGCTCTCAGGGGCCGCGACTCGCGCGCCGCGGTCCGGCTCCGGTTACCAGATGCGCGGCACGAGCCGCTTGCGGTCCGAGGCGTAGGCGCGGTAGCGGTCGCCGAGCCCGGCCAGCAGCGCGTTCTCTTCCAGGCGTATCCGCCAGAGCGTGACCGCGAGCGGCAGCAGCGTCATGGCGGCCACGCCGGCCCAGTTCGCGGACATCAGGCCGGCCCCGCTGCAGATGAGCAGGCCTCCGGTGTAGCTGGGGTGCCGCAGCCAGCGGTACGGGCCGGTGGCCACGACCGGCTGGGCGGGGCTGACCACGATGGCGTAGGTGGAATACCGGCCCAGCGCGGCGAAGGACCAGCCGCGCAGCCCGACGCCGGCGAGGAAGAGCGCCAGGCCGGCCGAGAAGGCCAGGGTCGCGGGCCGGATCGCGGCGGCCGGGACGATGGCCGGGGCCAGGTAGAGCCAGGTCTCCCACGCGATCACGCAGGCGGCGGAGGCCGGCCAGAACCCGGGCGCGCTGCTCCGGGTCGCTCCGGCCCGCCATTCCTGCGCTTCCTGGACCCGCAGGAACTTGACGAACTCCAGCAGGCCCCAGGCCATCACGGCGAGCAGCAGCAGTATCCCGGCCGAGGAAGTGTCGAAGTACGGCCGTCCCGCTGCGCCGCCGTCCCGGGCGTGGCTCACGGCCAGCCCGATCCCGGCCGCGGCGGTGATCGCTGCGGCGCAGCCCAGCCCGGCGGCCGGGGATCTGGCCAGGGCGCGGGCGTGCTCGACGGCGGCCCCGCCGGCCAGATCGAGCCCGGCCCGCAGCCGTGTGGTCTGCCCTTCGCGGATCAGCTCGTCAGTCAGGTCGCCGACCTCGCCGCCGTAGCGGTCCCGCCAGGCCCGCGGGTACAGCGCGACCAGCCGCCGCACAGGCCAGCCGTTCATGGCGTGACCGCCGAGATGCGCCGCAGGCCGATCTCGGCGATGCGGGATGACTGCAGCAGGCGGGCCCGCAGTTCCTCCCGGCCCGCTGCCGTGATCTGGTACGGACGGCGGCGGTCGCCGGCGGGCAGCGCCTCCACCAGGCCGGCCCGCTCGAGCTTGGCCAGGGCCCCGTACAGGGTGCCCGCGCCGAGCGTGATCCCGGCGAAGCCCTCGATGTCCTTGATCAGCGCGTAGCCGTGCTTCGGCCCGTCGGCCAGGCTGGTCAGGATCAGGATGCTGCGGTCGGATGACCCGCGGATGGAGTCCCTGGTCATCTCGCCCCGCCTTCGCTAGCTACCTCCAAGAGGATTACATCGGAGAGTGTAATAGCGCAAGGCCCAGCCCATCAGCCCAGCCCGCCGGGCCGGGGCAGCCCAGCCCGCCGGGCCGGGGCAGCCCAGCCCGGCGGGCTGGGTTAGAGGCCCTCGTTGATGAGGCGGCCGGCCTGCTCATACTTGGCGGGCTTGTACTTCTTGAAGTAGAACGCCACTCCCACGCCGATCAGCACGATCGCGAGGTCAATCGGGCCGAACCACTTGGCGTACGAGTAGCCGCTGCCCAGGAAGTCGATGTTGTCGAACAGCAGGTAGACCACGGCGGCCTGGGAGATCAGCGCCAGGGCCGGGGCCAGCCGGGTCTTCCACCAGTGCACCTCGTCCTGGTGGTGCCGCTGGTAGTAGACCAGGATGGCCAGCGAGACCAGGGCCTGCACCGACAGGATGATGATCACGCCCATCACCGCCATCAGCCCGTACAGCTGCAGGTAGGCCTGGGAGTTCGGGTCGTTCGTGCCGGTGAACACGGCGAACAGGATGATGATGACTGCGGCGATTACCGACTGCACCACCGACGCGATGTACGGGCTCTTGAACTTGGGGTGGGTCCGGCCCAGCGGCTTGGGCAGCAGCCCTTCCCGGCCGAGGGAGTACATGTACCGGGCGGTGGTGTTGTGGAACGCCATCCCGCAGGCGAATGACCCGGTGATGATCAGGTAGCTCATGATCGAGGACACCCAGTGCCCGGCGTACTGGCTGGCCGGGGCGAGGTAGAAGTTCGCCGCGTTGCCCTGGGCCGCGGCGACGGCCGCGTGCGTGGTCGGGTAGCCGAACAGCGGCGCCCAGGACGTCAGCGCGTAGAAGACGCCCAGGCCGATCACCGAGATGTACAGCGCGCGCGGCACGATCCGCTTCGGCTCGCGGGACTCCTCGGCGTAGTTGGGTGCCATCTCGAACCCGACCCAGGACCAGAACGCGAAGAACAGCCCGATGCCGACCGAGCCGGCGGCCAGCTTCCCGGAGGCCGGGAAGCTCCTGAACGCGTTGGCCGGGTTGAGCGCGGCCCAGGGGGCGTGGCCCTTGCTGAACATGAAGATGTCGAAGATGACCAGGATCGCGATCTCGCTGATCAGCCCGATGGCCAGCAGGGTGGAAGACAGCCGGACATCGAAGAAGGTGAGCAGCGAGATCAGCAGGACCATGCCCAGGGCCAGCCAGGGCCAGCCGATATTGACCCCGAACGCGTTCACCTTGAGGTTCGCGAAGTACGCGAACCCGCCGGCCAGTGAGGCCTCGAACACCGAGTACGCCACGACCGCCCCGTAGCCGGTGCCGATGCCAAGCTGGCGGCCGAGCCCGTGGCTGATGTAGGAGTAGAAGCCGCCCGCACTGGTCTTCTTCCGGGTCATGGCCACGTAGCCGACGGAGAATACGACCAGGACGATCGCGGCGAAGATGAACGCGGCGGGCGCGCCGACGCCCTGGCCGTACCCGACCATGATCGGGGTGTTGAACAGCATCGCCGAGATCGGCGCGGATCCGGTGACGGTCAGGAAGAGCACACCCCCCAGGCCGACCGCGCCCTTGCGTAGCTTGGGGACCTCGGCGCGCTGGGAGACGTCGAGGGATTCCTCCATCCCCTCGAATCCGCCGACCCGTGGAAGTTCCGACTGTGCCATGAGTGCCCTCCCCAGAGGATCGCCCAATACTGCGAGGTGGCCGCGCCCGCGGCGCGGGTGATCGAACGGCGGTGTCCGACAGTGGGTGGCCAGACAGTGGTGGTCAAGCCGAGGTCAAACGGTTGAGGAACGCCATGTGGTACAGATCACAGCGCGGACGGTATCAGCAGGTAGAAATCATGACAAGAGTTATGGTTCATGAAATATGGACTTAACCTTGACCTCTTGACAGGTAAAGGTTAGAAGCGTACGTATTTGGTCAGACCAAAGCAGACCGGACGGCCGCCCGGAACCCGGAGGTGACATGGCCGAGGAGCTGATCGCCTTCCCGTCCAAGGCCGAGATGCTCGACCGGTCCAGGCAGTTCTGGAACCCGGACAAGACCCAGTTCTGGTCCGACTCCGGCGTCCCGCTGGTCATCGACCGGCGTGAGGGCTACTTCATCTACGACGTCGGGGGCAAGCGCCTGATCGATGTCCACCTCAACGGCGGCACCTACAACCTGGGGCACCGTAACCCCGAGGTCACCGCGGCGGTCACCGCCGCCATGCAGCGGTTCGACATCGGCAACCACCACTTCCCGTCGCTGGCCCGCACGGCCCTGGCCGAGGTGCTGGTGAACACCGCGCCGCCCGGGCTGACCAAGGTGGTGTTCGGCAGCGGCGGCGGCGAGGCCATCGACATCGCCCTGAAGACCGCCCGGCACGCCACGAAGAAGCGCAAGATCGTCTCGGTGGCCAAGGCCTACCACGGTCACACCGGCCTGGCCGTCGCGACCGGCGACGACCGGTTCTCGACCCTGTTCCTGGCCGACCGGCCGGACGAGTTCACCCATGTCCCGTTCAACGACCTGGCCGCGATGGAGGACGCGCTGCGCGGCCGGGACGTCGCCGCCGTGATCATGGAGACGATCCCCGCCACCTACGGGTTCCCGCTGCCCGCCCCGGGCTACCTGGAGGGCACCAAGCAGCTCTGCGAGCGGTACGGCGTCCTCTACATCGCCGACGAGGTGCAGACCGGGCTGATGCGTACCGGCGAGCTGTGGGCAATCACCAAGCACGGCATCGCCCCGGACCTCCTGGTCACCGGCAAAGGCATCTCCGGCGGCATGTACCCGGTCAGCGCGGTCCTGGTCAGCGAGGCGGCGGCGGGCTGGCTCCGCGAGGACGGGTTCGCGCACATGTCCACGTTCGGCGGCGCCGAGCTGGGCTGCATCGCCGCGCTGAAGACCCTGGAGATCACCTGCCGGCCCGAGGTCAGGTCGATGGTCTTCTACATCGCCGACCTGCTCGGCCGGGCACTGCGCCGGATGCAGTCGGCCTACCCGGACTGGTTCACCGGCATCCGCCAGGACGGCCTGGTCATGGGCCTGGAGTTCGACCATCCGCAGGGCGCCAAGTTCGTCATGAAGCGCCTGTACGAGCACGGGGTGTGGGCGATCTTCTCCACCCTCGACCCCCGGGTCCTGCAGTTCAAGCCGGGCCTGCTGCTCACCCCCGACCTGTGCGCCGAGCTGCTCGACCGGGTCGAGGTGGCCATCGCCGCCGCCCGCAGCGATGCGGCGAAGGGGGTGCGGGCGCGGTGACAGAAGCATTTGCTGGCGAGGCGGGGCCCGCCGGAGGCGGGTCTCTCCGAGCCGGGAACTCGCGGGGGCCGGGGGCTCCGGGGGTAGTCCCCCGGGAAGGCAGAGCGGGGGGTCGCCCCCCCGGGCAAGCAGGTCCCGACGAAGCCATCTCCATCGACCTGCTCACCGACCCGGCCGGGGTGCCGCGGGCGCGGGCCATGCTGCAGCGGGCCCAGTGGGCCGCGTCCGCGTTCGCCCGCTACGACCAGGCCGCGGTGAACCGGATCGTCCACGCGGCCGCGGCCGCGGGCGCCGCCCGGGCCCGCGAGTACGCCGACTGGGCCGTCCGCGAGACCGGGTTCGGCGTCGCCGAGCACAAGGTCATCAAGAACCTGGCCAGCAGCACCGGACTGGCCGAGGCCTACGCCGGCCACGACTACGTGACCCCCCGGGTCGACCCGGCCGCCCGGATCGTGGAGATCCCGCGCCCGGCCGGGGTGGTGCTCGCGCTCACCCCGTCGACCAACCCGATCGCCACCGTGTTCGTCAAGTCCCTGCTCGCCCTGATGACCCGCAACGCGGTCGTGGTCAGCCCGCACCCGCTGGCCCGGGAATGCTCCGCGGACGCGGCCCGCACGCTGGCGCAGGCCGCGGTGGCGGCGGGCGCGCCGGACGGCGTGATCCAGGTCGTGGACGACCCGTCGGTGCCGCTGATCAACGCGCTGATGGCCGACGAGCGGACCAGCGTGATCGTGGCCACCGGCGGCACCGGCGTGGTCCGCGCCGCGTACAGCTCGGGCACGCCGGCCATCGGGGTGGGGCCTGGCAACGTGCCGGTTTTCGTTGCGGAGAATGCGGACCTGCCGGAAGCCGCGCGCCGGATCGTGGACAGCAAGAGCTTCGATAATTCGATCCTGTGCACCAACGAGTCGGTGCTGATCGTGACCGATGCGGCCGCCGGGAGGCTGCTACGGCACCTGCAGCGCGCGGGCGCGTACCTGCTGCCGCCGGAGGAGCGGGACAAGATCCGCGACCTGCTGTTTCCCGGCGGCCACTTCGACGCCCGGTTCGTCGGGAAGGCCGCGACCTGGATCGCCGCCCAGGCGGGCCTGCGGGTGCCGGGCACGACCCGGGTGCTGCTGGCCCCGTTCCCCCTGGTCGTCCCGGAGGAGCCGCTGGCCCACGAGAAGCTCTGCCCGGTCCTCGGCCTGACCCAGGTGGGCAGCGTGCGGCACGGCATCAACGCCGCGCGGGCCGTGCTCAGGCTGGGCGGCAAGGGCCACTCGGCCGCGATCCATTCCACCGACCCGGCGACGATCATGGAGTACGGGGCCGCGCTCGAGGTGCTCCGGGTCGCGGTCAACGTCGGGTCCAGCCTGGGCAGCGCCGGCACCGGGACCGGGCTCGCCCCGTCGATGACGATCGGGACCGGGTTCTTCGGGCGCTCCTCGGTCGGTGAGAACCTGCAGCCCAGGCATCTCGTCCAGTGGACACGCCTGGCCTATAACGAAGACCCGGCCGTGGGGTTCGGCGACTTCAGCGGTCTCGTGCCCTGGGAAGCGCCGGATGGTGTGGTTCCCCCCTACCCGGTGGCTTCGAACCTGCGCGACGACGGGGCGGCCGCTGCGGCCGTTCACCAGGCGGGCGGCCTGGACGGCGCAGACCCGGACGTGGCGGCACTGCGGGCGGAGATCAGGCGGGTCGTGCTGGAAGAGCTCAAGGGGATCGTGGGGGATGGGCGTGGGTGAGCTGCGGTCGTTCATCTTCCTCGATCGGCTGCAGGCGCAGACGATGTGCTACCTGGGGTCGTGGATCCGGGGGAGTCTGCCGCGGAGCAACGATGCGGCGATCGTGGTCGAGGTGGCGCCAGGGCTGGATGTGGAGCCGCTCACCGATGTCGCGCTCAAGTACGCGGGCGTGCGGGCCGGGATTCTCGTGGTCGAACGCCACTTCGGGTACCTGGAAGTGCACGGGAGGACCGACGAGGTCCGGGCGGCCGGCTCCGCGGTGCTCGGCGCGCTGCGCGCCTGCGAGGCGGACGCGAGCCCGCCCGAGATCCTGGCCTCGAAGATCGTCACGATGATCGACCCGCAGCATGCATTCCTGATCAACCGGAACAAGATCGGCTCCATGGTGCTGGCAGGGGAGTCGCTGTTCGTGCTGGAGATGCAGCCCGCCTCGTACGCGATCCTGGCGGTCAACGAGGCCGAGAAGGCGGCGCGGATCAAGGTCGTGGACTATCGCATGATCGGCGCGACCGGCCGGGTGTACCTGTCCGGGTCCGAGGCGGACGTGCGCCAGGCCGCCGACGCGGCCGAGCACGCCTTGAAGGGTCCGGCATGAGCTCCGGCCTGGACCCCGAGATGCTGCGTGCCCTGGTCCGCGAGGCGGTCGCCGACCTGCTGCCCCCGCCGGCGGAGCGAGGCCTGGAGAGCAGGGTCCCGGCGGAGCCGGGCCTGGAAAGCAGGGCGGAGCCGGGCCGAAAGAGTACCGCGCCGGCGCAGGACGGCGCGGCGTACACGGTGCGGGACCGGGTCGGCGCGGTGGAGACCGTGAGCGTGCGCACGGACCAGGAACTGGCGGCGTTCGTGACGCGGCTGCTGCACCTGTTCGAGAACCCGCGGCGGCGCGACGACCTGCGCATCGGCCGGCTCCGGTTCCGCCTGGCACCCGGCGGCGCGGTGCTGGCCGGGCCGGGCGGCTCCGCGCGGCCGGTGCACCGTATCGACAAGGGCGCGGTCACCGAGGCCGCGGTCCGCGACGCGGCCCGGGCCGGGGCGCGTCTGGTGCTGGGGCGGCGCGCAGTGCTCACGCCGCTGGCCCGCGACCGGGCCCGGGCCGCCGGGGTCGAGATCGAGAAGGAGCGCTGATGGTAACCGCGACCGTGGTGGGAAACGTCTGGGCCACCCGCCGGCTGGCCGAGATCCCGAAGGGTGCGTTCCTGGAGGTGGAGGCGGAAGGCAGCGGCCAGCGGTTCGTCGCCTTCGACGTCCTGGGCAGCGGCGTCGGCGAACGGGTGCTGGTCGCCCAGGGCTCGGTCGCCGCGGCCTGGTTCCCGGGTGAGCCGCCGCCGGTCGACGCGCTGATCATCGGCTCCATAGACCCAGCGGGCAACACGTCGTGATCATGACGTGGGTGCCGTCGGGACGGCATCCACGTCATGATCACGACAGGCACTAGAGGAGAGAAACGTGGCAGACAACGCGATCGGGATGATCGAGACGAAGGGGTACGTGGCCGCGCTGGCGGCCGCGGACGCCATGGTCAAGGCGGCCAACGTGGCAATTGTCGGCCGGGATGAAGTCGGTGACGGCCTGGTGGCTGTCACCATCGTCGGCGACGTCGGGGCGGTGAAGGCCGCCACCGAGGCGGGCGCGGAAACGGCCAGCACCGTGGGTGAGCTGATCTCGGTGCACGTGATCCCGCGGCCGCACGCCGAACTCGGCAGGCACTTCACCATCCGCGGCGAGTGAGCGCGCCGCCTGCCGCGCGGCCGGGCGCGCCCCCCCTCGCCGAACTGCGGGTTCATCTGCTGGTCCGGGACCTGCAGCGGCAGTTCGCGGCGTACCTGGGTACCCCCACCCGGGCCCGGGGCTACCCGCCGATGCAGGGCGAGCACTCGCTGATCGTCGAGGTCGCGCCCGCGCTGGCCATCGAGCGGGTGACCGACCTGGCGCTGCGCACGGTGCCGACGGTCGAGCCCGGCATCCTGTTCGTCGAGCGCCAGTTCGGCGTGCTCGAGGTGCACGGGCCGGACCTGGCCGACGTCCGGCAGGCCGGGCAGGCGATCCTGGACGGGCTGAACGCCAGTGCGTCTGACCAGTTGCGGCCGCGGATTCTGTTCTGTGACGTGATCGAGGACATCACGGACCGGCAGGCCATCATCATCAACCGCAACCGGGGCGGCTCCATGATCATCCCGGGGGAGACGCTCCTGGTCTGTGAGGTCACCCCGGCGCTGTTCGCCGCGCTCGCGGCCAACGAGGCGGAGCGGACCGCGCCCGGGGTGACCCTGATCGACGTGTCCATGATCGGCGTGGCCGGGCGGATTTACCTGAGCGGGCCAGCGGCCCAGATCACCGCGGCCCGGGACAAGATCGTGGAGGTTCTCGGCGGAGTCGAGGGCCGGGGTCACGAGGGCGGGCCGGGTCACGAGGGCGGGCCGGGCCGTGGGGGCGGGCCGGGCCGTGGGGGCGGGCCGGGCCGTGGGGGCGGGAGTCATGACTGATACCGGGACGGGCGCGCACGACCTGTCCGGCGGCGGGGACGTGCTGGAGCAGATCACGCGGTTCGCCGGGCGGGCGGCGCGCGCCGGCGGGTGCGGTCCCGGCACCACCGTTCGGCTGCACAACGTGTCGGAGAACGCGACCTACCTGGTACAGGATCCGGGCGAGGGACCGTCGATCCTGCGGGTGCACCGGCTCGGGTACCATTCCGCGGCCGAGATCGAGTCCGAGCTGGCCTGGATGGACGCGCTGCGAGCCGAGGCCGGCGTGCGCACCCCGCGGGTGCTGCCGGCCCCCGGCGGCGGGCGCGTCATGACCCTGGCCGACGAGACCGGGCAGGAGCGGCATTGCGTCCGCTTCGAGTACCTGGCGGGCACTGAGCCCGCCGGTGACGACGCCGCGCACTTCGCCGAGCTGGGCGAGATCACCGCGCGGATGCACCAGCACGCCCGGCAGTGGCAGCGGCCGCCCTGGTTCACCCGGTTCCACTGGAACCACGACGCCGCGTTCGGGGCCCGGGCCCGGTGGGGGCGCTGGCAGGACGGGATCGGGGTCGGCCCGGCCGAGCACGCGGTCCTGGGGCGGCTGGACGGTGTGCTCCGTGACCGGCTGGCCACGTTCGGCACGGGGCCGCAGCGGTACGGGCTGGTGCACGCGGACACCCGGCTGGCCAACCTGCTGGTGGACGACGGCCGGGTCAGCGTCATCGACTTCGACGACTCGGGGTTCAGCTGGTACCTCTACGACGTGGGCACCGCGGTGAGCTTCTTCGAGCACCAGCCGCACGTGCCGGAGCTGGTGGACAGCTGGCTGTCCGGCTACCGGCGGGTGACCAGCCTGCCGCCGCAGGACGAGGCGGAGATCTGGACCTTCATCATGTTCCGCAGGCTGTTGCTGGTCGCGTGGATCGGCTCGCACCAGGCGGCCGACATTGCCCGGGAGCTGGGCGCTGGCTACACCCAGGACAGCTGCGCCCTGGCTGAGCGCTATCTCAGTCGCTAACACACAAAGGAGCCACACGTGTTCACATCTATTGCGGGGCGGGCGGTCGTGGTCACCGGCGCCACCCGGGGCATCGGCAAGGGCATCGCCCGCGTGTTCGCGGGCAGCGGGGCCAGGGTCCTCATCGTCGGCCGGGACAAGGACGCGGCCACCGGGGCCGTGGCGGAGATGACCGCGGACGGGGCCGAGGTCTCCTACGTGCTGGCCGACGTCAGCGTCCGGGCCGACTGCCAGCGGATCGCCGACACCGCTGCCGAGCGGCTGGGCGGGATCGACGTGCTCTGCGCCAACGCGGGCATCTTCCCGGACACGCGGCTCGCGGACATGACCGACGAGGACCTGGACGCCGTGCTCGGCACCAACCTGCGCGGCTGCATCCTGTCGGTCCAGGCCTGCCTGCCCGCGCTGCAGCAGTCCGCCCACGGCCGGGTCATCCTCACCTCCTCCATCACCGGGCCCATCACCGGGTTCCCGGGCTGGTCGCACTATGGCGCCAGCAAGGCAGGCCAGCTCGGTTTCATGCGCACGGCCGCCATCGAGCTGGCGCCCCACGCCATCACGGTCAACGCGGTGCTGCCCGGCAACGTGATCACCGAGGGCCTGGTGGACCTGGGCGAGGAGTACATCCAGGAGATGACGGCCAGCGTGCCGCTGCGCCGCCTCGGCACGGTGGACGAGATCGGCTACGCGGCACTGTTCCTGGCCACCGACGAGGCCGCCTACATCACCGGGCAGACGATCGTGGTCGACGGCGGCCAGGTCCTGCCCGAATCCGCGGGTGCGCTGGATGTGTAGTGGAGGGGACGTCCGCCGATGACCGCACCGGCGGGCGGGCACAAGGCTGATGGGGTTGTGGCGGGCGGACGCGAGGCGGGCGGACGTACCCCGGAGGACGTGCGGCGGGTGCTGGCGGAACGGATCTCGGCCGGCCACCTCCGGCCCGGCCAGCGGCTCGGCGCCGAGCGGGCGCTCGCGGCCGATCTCGGGGTCAGCCGCGCCACGCTGCGCCAGGCCCTGGCCGTGCTGGCCGACAGCGGGGTGGTCCGCCGGGTGCCTGGCCGCGGCGGCGGGACGTTCGTCAGCCAAGACAAGATCGAGCGGGACACCTCCCGGGTCGTCGGGGTGCCTGCGCTGCTGCGCAGCCAGGGTGTCGTGGCCGGGACCCGGGTGATCAGCGCCGGGCTGTCCGGGGCGGAGGAGCCGGCCGTCCGGGCGCTCGGGATCCAGCCCGGCGACCTCGTCATCGACCTGGTCCGGATCCGGCTCGCGGACGGCAGCCCGATCTCGGTGGAGCGCGTCATGCTGCCCGCTGACCGCTTTCCCGGGTTGCTGGAACTGCCGCTGGGCGGCTCGGTGTACGAACTGCTCGACGAGCACTTCGGCACCCGGCCGGGGGAGGCGGTCGAGCGGATCGAGGTGGTCGCCGCGTCCGGTCACGAGGCGCTGGTCCTGGACATCCCGCCCGGCTCGCCGCTGCTGGCCATCAGCCGGACCACGACCGACACCGGCGGGGTGCCGTTCGAGTTCTCCTACGACCTGTTCCGCGGCGACCGGATCCGCATCGTGGTGCGTACCCCGGGCGAGCGCGCCCCCGGGGAGAGCACGGTCACCCCGGCCGAGCCGGCCCCTGGCCGGGTCATCGAACTGCGTCCGCAGACCGCGGTCTGAGCCCCGCCCGGGAGATCCGCCCAGGAGATGTGCCCAGGAGATCCGCGCAGGAGATCCGCCCCAGGAGATCCGCGCAGGAGATCCGCGCAGGAGATCCGCGCAGGAGATCCGCGCAGGAAAGGAGTCCGTCATGACGGTGCCAGGACCCGAGCGGCCGGTGGGCCGGATCCGGTTCATGGACCAGCAGCGGGTCAACCTCGACGGGTTCGCCGTCGAGGACCCCGACCTCGGCCTGGTCGCGCTGCGCTCCCCGCACGACCCCGAGCCGGGGCTGCTGATCTCCGGCGGCCGGGTGGTGGAGATGGACGGGGTCGCGGAGGAGGATTTCGATTCGCTCGACGCCTACATCGCCCGGCACGGCCTGGACCTGGACGTCGCCGCGGAGGTCATGGCCCTGACCGACGTGGAGCTGGCCCGGCGTGCGGTCCGCCCGGACGTGCCCCGGGCCGAGGTCATCCGGCTGTGCGCGGGAGCGACGCCCGCCAAGCTCGCCCGGGTGCTGGCGCTGCTGCGGCCGGCCGAGCTCGGGCTGGCCATGACCAAGCTGCGCGGCCGGCGCACCCCCAGCAACCAGGCACACGTCACCAACCGGCTTGACGACCCGCTGCTGCTCGCCGCCGACTCGGCCACGGCGGCGGCGTTCGGGTTCCGGGAGATCGAGACCACCGTCCCGGTCCTCGCCGACGCGCCCAGCAACGCGGTGGCCTGCCTTATCGGTGCTGCGGTCGGGTCACAGGGCGTGCTCATCCAGTGCTCGGTCGAGGAGGCGCTGGAACTCGAGCTCGGCATGCGCGGGCTGACCTCCTACGCGGAGACGGTCTCGCTCTACGGCACCGAGCCAGTGTTCACCGACGGTGACGACACCCCCTGGTCCAAGGCGTTCCTGACCTCCGCGTACGCGTCGCGCGGAATGAAGATGCGGGTCTCCTCGGGAGCGGGGGCCGAGGTGCTGATGGCCGGCGCCGAGGGCAAGTCCATGCTCTACCTGGAGGCCCGCTGTATCGCGCTGGCCCGTGCGATCGGCGCCCAGGGCGTGCAGAACGGCGGGATCGACGGGGCCAGCGTCGCCGGGTCCGTGCCCCGCGGGCTGCGCGAGCTGATGGCCGAGAACGTCATGGTCATGATGCGGAACCTGGAGTCCTGCTCCGGCAACGACGCGCTGATGAGCGAGTCGGACATGCGCCGCACCTCCCGGACGCTGCCCATCGTGCTGGCCGGGTCGGACTTCGTGTTCAGCGGCTTCGGCAGCATCCAGCGCTACGACAACATGTTCGGCCCCAGCAACTTCAACGCCGAGGACATCGACGATTTCCTGGCCATGCAGCGGGACTGGGGCATCGACGGCGGGCTGCGCACCGTGCCGGCCGACGAGATCGGCGAGCTGCGCCGCTACGCCGCCCAGGCCTGCCGGGCCGTGTACCAGCACCTCGGGCTGGCCGACTTCACCGACGACCACGTGGAGCGGGCAGTCGACGCGGCCGGGTCCAAGGACCTCGGGGAGACCGACACGCTGGCCGTGCTCAGTGCGGCGCACGCGATCCGCGAGGGTGGCCTCACCGTGGTGGACATCGTCGCGGCGCTTGACGAGACCGGGTACGAGGCCGAGGCGGAGGCCATCATGGAGATGACCCGGGCCCGGCTCTCGGGCGACTACCTGCAGACCGCCGCGATCTTCGATGAGGAACTCCGGGTCCTGTCGCTAGTCACCGACCCCAACGACTACGCCGGCCCGGGCACCGGCTACGAGCCGTCGCCGCCCCGCCAAGCCGAGATCGACGAGATCCGGCAGGCCCGCGGGGTCGAGGACCTGCGCGCCGAGCAGGCCGCGGCCGCGGAGCTGCGACTCGCGCCCGTGGGCGCGGCCTTTCCCGGGCAGGACCCGCGGGACGTCGTGATCGGCGTGTCCCCCGCGGTCGGCCGGGACGTCTGGCGTTCGCTGTCCGGGCTCACCGTGCCCGAGGTGCTCGGTGAGCTGCTGGCCGGGCTGGAAGAAGAAGGCTGCGCCGGCCGGGTCGTGCGGTTCAACGACACGGTGGACCTGGGCCGGATCGGCCTCGCCGCGGCCCGGCTGGCCGGCTCGGGCATCGGCATCGGCCTGCAGGGCAAGGGCACCGCGCTCATCCACCGCCGGGACCTGGCCCCGCTGGCCAACCTGGAGCTGTACTCGGTGGCCCCGGCTGTCACCCGCGAGCTGTACCGGCTGCTCGGCGCCAACGCCGCCCGGCACGCCAAGGGCGGGACCCCCGACCCGGCCCGCAACCCGTACACCGACGAGGCCATCGAGGCCCGC
>Ga0187887_10001165_pt1 | contig 23049 bp, 24 predicted proteins | sample June2016WEW_7_10_FD_132977 | JGI IMG/M metagenome (GOLD analysis project Ga0187887, IMG submission 132977) | Peatland microbial communities from SPRUCE experiment site at the Marcell Experimental Forest, Minnesota, USA - June2016WEW_7_10 | ecosystem: Environmental > Terrestrial > Soil >... | reverse complement strand
GGCTTCGGGCTGCGGGCTTCGGGAAAGACTCTCGGATGTTCTTTCAGAAGCCGGGAGCCGGCCGCCGGAATCCCGACGCCGGGTTAAGATGTTGGTGGAATATGAAATGGTCGTGAGAAGCGAATGAGCAAGAATTCTGCGCGCGTCTTTTATCTGTTGATCGTTCTCGTCGTGATTGTGCTGGACCGCTGGACCAAACGGCTGGTGGCGCGGCGTATTTCTCTTTATACGCACATCCAAATTATTCCCGGATTTTTTCGGCTTACGCACACAGAAAATACCGGCGCGGCCTTCAGTATGTTTGCCGACTCGCCGGCGCCGTGGAAGACCGCTCTGCTGATTGGCTTCTCGGTGGTGGCGCTGGTGGTGGTGTCGGTGCTGCTGTGGAAGAATCATCCTTCTCATGCCGTCAGCGGCGTCGGATTAGCGCTGATCATGGGCGGGGCATTGGGCAATCTTTGGGATCGGCTGGCCAGCGGGCGGGTGGTGGATTTCCTGCTTTTCTACGTCAGGCATTATCAGTGGCCGGTGTTTAATCTGGCGGACAGCGCGATTGTGGTGGGCGCGGGGTTGCTGATCGTAGAGATTGTCTTCGCAAAATCCCACAGCCAAATCGTGCCTTCGTAACTTTCGTCGCGCGGGTCTGAGATGAGCGTCACCCCGGCTTTCTCATCCATTGAGCATGGCCATTTGGTCGGCGGCGTAGCGGGTTCCGGCGACCGAGCCCGCGGGCGCCGCGTTCTCGATGCGCTGCAGATCTTCGGCGGTTAACGAAACCTCCACTGCGCCTAGCGCGTCCTGCAGCTGCGTTCTGGTTCGCGCTCCGATCAGCGGGATGATATCCTCGCCGCGGCTTAGCGCCCACGCGATACAGAGTTGGCTGACCGTGACGCCGCGATCGGCGGCGATTGGCCTTAGCGATTCAACGATCTTCAAATTCTCCTGCAGGTTATTACCTTTGAAACGGGGCAAGAAAGCTCGAAAGTCGCCTTTGGCGAAGGCCTGGCTTTTTCCTGCGAGCAAGCCTCGCGAAAGCACGCCATAAGCGGTCACGCCTACTCCCAGAGTTCTTAGCTTGGGCAAGAGTTCGGCCTCTATGTCGCGCGTGATGATGGCGTATTCGATTTGCAGAGCGGCGATAGGATGAACCGCAGTCGCGCGCTCCACGGTTTCCGCGGAAGCCTCCGACAAGCCAATGTGGCGAACATAGCCGGCTTTCACCAGGTCCGCGATTGCTCCAACGGTATCTTCGATCGGGACCGAGCGATCCACGCGCGCGGGTTGGTAAAGGTCGACGTAGTCGGTTCCCAAGCGCTGCAAAGTGTAAGCCAGAAAATTCTTGACCGAGGCTGGGCGGCAGTCGATGCCTACGAAGCGGCCGTCGGGCGAGCGTTGTGGGCCGAACTTGACGCAGACGAAGGCCTGGTCGCGGCGGCCTTGAATGGCCTGCCGCACCAGCGATTCGTTGTGGCCCATGCCGTAGAAATCTCCGGTGTCGAGCAGGTTGATCCCGGCTTCGAGGCCCGCCTGTAGCGTGGCCCGGCTTTCGTTTTCGTCGGCAGGGCCGTAGAGAGCCGACATGCCCATGCAGCCTAGCCCTAACGCCGATACTTTCGGTCCTTGGCGGCCTAAAGTTCTTGATTTCATTGACCCTCCGCAGGTTACTTTGATGTTTGCATGGGAAGGGCGACTCTTGCGACGGAGCGAAAGATGAGGGCTTTTCATCGCGGAGAACGCCGGGAACCTCCGCGGAGATTGCTGAGAAAATCATTCTTGATCTTTTACGGGGTGCCGTAGAGTTGCTTGTACAGGCTGGCATTGCGCATGATGGCTTGCACATATTCGCGCGTCTCGGTGAACGGGATAGACTCCACGAACTCCTGGGGGTCGCGGTATTTGCCTTGCGCCAGCCATTCGTCCACTCGCTCCGAACCCGCGTTGTAGGCGGCTAGCGCGTATTCGAACGAGCCGCCGAATTTGTCGACCATGCCGCGGAAATAACGCGTGCCCAGCTGTAAATTTACCGCTGGCGTATAGAGCTGGCTGGGGTTGTAGCGCTTCAATTTTTCTTCTTTGGCCACAGCTTTGCCGGTCTTCGGCAGCAATTGCATCAAGCCTACGGCATTGGCGCGGGAGACGGCGTTGGGATTGAACTCGGATTCCTGCCGGATCAGCGATGCCACTAGATAAGGATCGAGTCCGTTGGCGCTGGAGGCGCGCTTGAGATCGCTCCAGTAGGGCTTGGGAAACAGCGCTTCCCAATATTTCCGCGGCAGGTCGGGAATATCCAGCGCGAAATAATTGGGCGCGGAGCGCTTCATGAATTCGATGGCGCGATCATAATGCCCGGTTTCCACGTAGAGCTGCGCGGTTTCAGCCGGACCCCAGCTTCCGCCGTCGGCCGCTGTCGCGGCTTGCAGTTCGCGCACCGCAAAATCTACCAGTCCGCCGTTGCCGAGCAGCTCCGCTTTTTGCACGTGGAGTTCGTCGGCTGGCGGCTCGGAGTCCGGCACTTTTACATTGCTGTCCAAAGGCGGGACGCGGTCGAGCAGGGCGTAAGTTGTCGTCGTGTCGCTGGCGGCGGGCAAGTGCTGCATGCGCTCACGGGCCAACGCGGCGTAATAGAAGTTGCGGTAGCGATCGGAAAGCTTTTGATAGAAGGCGCGCGCCATCAACGGCTGATTGTCCTCTTCGGCGAGCCGCGCGCGCCAATAGAGCGCGGCGGGAGTTTCGGCACCGGCGGGGTAAACCGCGATCTGTTCTTCGAAGGACTTCTTGGCTTCGTCGTTGCGTCCCTGCCGCAGGGTGAGCCAGGCGGCCTTCCAATGCACGTAGGAGGCGCGAGCTCCGGTGGGAAAACGCTGCTGGGCTTCACGATAGGCGTCGAGCGCCTGATCGTACTCGTGATGCACCAGATGCAAGTTGGCCGCGGAGAGCAGAGCTTGCTCCAGCCACGGGCTGGTGGGCGCGGCTTGCCGTAGCTGATCGACGGTCAGATAAAACGTGTCGTTATCGTTGGCGGCGAAGGCGATTTGACCCAGCAGGTACAGGCGCTGGGCGTTCTGTTCGCCGGTCACGGCGGGCAGCGCGGCGAGAGCTTGTTTGGCTTCGCGGTTGCGGCCGCTGCGGTGCAGTGCGTCGGCCATGGCCAACTGCACGCTCGGCTTCTCGTTGGCGCTGACCTCGTTCGCCAAGGCCCGATATTCGTCGGCGGCCTCCGCGTAGCGTTTGCGGGAGACCAATGCATCGGCGCGGGACTTGCGCTGAACGACGGGAGGCGGCGGAATGGAGGGCAACTTGCGCAACTCGGCGAAGGCCGGATCGGCTTCGCCGCTGCTGGGCAGCGTGTAGTAAATATTCTCGAAAATCTCAGCCGCCTTGGCATTCTCTCCCAACGCGGCGTAGGCGCGGCCTAGCACCAATTCCAGGTCGGGGCGTATCGGATTTCTGGTTTGCTCCAGTACTGACGCGGCTTCGGCTGCCTGGCCTTCCTGCAAAAGCACGTTCGCATAACAAACGCGCGCATCGCGAACCAGCAGGGAGTCGGGATGAACTTTGCCGAAATCCGCGAGCTCGGCCAGGGCTTCGGCGGTGTGTCCGGTTTGGAAATACGATGTGCCCAGGTAATAGGCTACATAGTCACCCAGGTCTCCGGCGTGAAGTTTGGCGCGGCTTAAGGCATCGATGGCTTTGGCGTAGTCGTGATCGAGCACGTGGGCGTAGCCGAGCACCAGCCACGCTAGGGCTCCAGCATCTTCTTTGGAGTGAGCGCGAGCGTAGGCTTGCACTCCGGTGTAGGCGGGGAGGGTGCGATCCTGCAAAAGCTGTTGCGCCATGGGGCGCAGGCTGGCCGAGGCTACGAAAGCTTGCCGCATGCGGCGCACGCGCGGGGAAACGGTATGTTTTTTGGCGGCGATGGAGCGTCGCTTGGCGGTGGCGGCCTTCCGGGATGGCGTAGTGGCGTGACGAACCGCGGGCTTCGTGGATTTAGCGCCACCGTCCTCGCTTGCGGACGGCGGTTCTTTCGCGGGCGAGCCAGTCGCGGAATGATCCTGCGGAGAATTGGGCGAGGCTTGCGACTTGGCTTCTGCTGCGGCCAGCAGAGCGACAAACGTTCCGCAGAGAACTGCGGCTGCGATTACCCACCACCTGGAGACGGATCGAACCACTTTTACTTCCCGCGCGAAAAACCTGCTCCGACCTTATAAAGTTGTAAAGAGATGATTAATGGCGAAAATTCGCGCCCATGATGCTGGCGTCATCTTCGGCCAGGCTGCGCAGCAACTCGTGCTGAAAATAATCTCCACTGGCCGCGACCGTGCTGCCGTAACGCTTCTGAAAGGTGCCGCGGCTTTTTTCGATGTCTTCTTTCAAGCGGTCGTATAAATCCTTATGGCGGCGGCCTTCGGCTACCTTAGCCTGATTATAGAGCTTGATTTCATCGACCAGCAGGCGGGCAAAGCGCTGCGCCTTGCGATGAAGATCGGCATCTTCCGGAGAGAGTCCAGCCCACGGATCGGTGGCCGCGGCGGGTGCGGCGGCCGCCGAGGCTGCGGCAGAGTGCGCCGGCTCCATCTCGACCACTTCGGCCGCAACTTCGTGCTGTGCCGGCTCGGGAGCGGATTGTGGAACGGCTCGGCTTACGGGAACGTGCTTGGGTGCATGCGATGCGAAAGGATCGGAAAACGACGAAACGGTTTGGACGGATGAGGCCGGCGCCGGCACCGGCGCCGCAGCGTGCGCCATGCTTGCGGCATCGGCGTCGCCCTTGGCGGCTTGCTTGCGCAGCGAAGTTACTTCCAGCCAGGCGCCGGTCGCGAGCACTAACAATTCCAAAGCGCTGGCATCGAGGTCGCCGCTGTCGCCGGCATCGGCGTAGATCAGCGCCGCTACTTTATCTTTAAGAGTAAGCGGCAGAAGCAAGACCTGTTCGTTGGCCGGCCCGCCGAATACTTCGACGAAGCGGCGATCCATCTCGGCAATGTTGCCAGACGTAGCGATTCGATTCTGATAGGCATGGGCCGCGGGGCCGGTGTGCAGATCTAAAGGAAGATCGGTGATGGCTTCGTCGCTGCCGAAGCCGCGCGCCTGCCAGCCCGACGCGACTCCCGATTTCACCACGAAGAGCGCGATGCGCGAGCAATGCGCGCTGCCCCGATCCAGCAAAGCCCGCAGGATTTCTTTTTGCGTGTTGCCGGCGTGGATGTGGGCAATGGCCTCGACTAACGCGTTCGAATCCTGCTGACTCGCAGCCGCAGAATGATCTCCCTGAGGCGGCAAACTTTCCAGAACGTACTGCACAATCTGCGCCTGCAGCTTGGGAATCAGCTCGTGCAACGACTGAGCCACGGCGCGCTCCACCGTCTGCCGAATCTCCATCTGCGCCGCGTTAGCGATGTGATCTATATTGTGATTGTGTTCCGCCATGTCGAAAGCAACCGATTATCCCGGGCGATCGCGCACGTGCGCCCGCACGTAGTCCGGAAACAGGGGTCTAAGTGCTGATTATACGGCACTTGTGGGAGCGCCCCAGAGTACTTCGGGACGTGTTCGACCGCGTATCCCTCGCTGCTTTGACTCTATCCCAAACCGCCTGCCAAACGAAATCGGAAAGCGATTGGGCAAAGTCTTTGGTTACCAAGTAGAATAACAGTTCGCTTTTTAAGCATACGTCAAAATACTGCATCGCCTCGAGAATGGGAGCCATCCAAAACAAATTAGAAGGGCCTGTCAGTGATGAACTGACGCTGGTGCGGGCCGCCAAGGCGGGCGACGATTCGGCTTTCGAAGAGCTGGTTCGGCGCTACGACCGCAACGTTTTTCGGATCGCGCAACACATCACGCAAAACCGCGAGGATGCGGAAGACGTGGTGCAGGAAGCGTTCCTGAAGGCTTACGGCAACCTGGCGAAATTCCAGGAGCAGTCGAAGTTTTACACCTGGTTAGTTCGTATCGCGGTGAACGAAGCCCTGATGAAGTTGCGCCGGCGCAAGCCGGAGCGCACGGTCTCGCTCGACGAAGATATAAAGACGGAAGACGATTCTCTGCCCCGGGAGATCGCCGACTGGACCCCGAATCCGGAGCAGCAGTACAACCAGGCGGAGTTGCGGGAGATTTTGAGTAAGACGATCCAGGGCCTCCCCCCGGGCTTCCGGACCGTGTTTGTGCTGAGGGACGTGGAAGGGCTTTCGACCGAGGAGACGGCGGCGGCGCTGGAGTTGAGCGTGCCCGCCGTGAAGTCGCGGTTGTTGCGGGCTCGCCTGCAACTGCGCGAGCGGTTGGGCAGATTCTTCCAGAGACGCGAGAGTGGAGATGGCGACCAGTGAAATGTTCTGAGTTTTTGACCGAGCTGACAAACTATCTGGATGGTGTTCTCGACAGCAACACAAAAGTCGAGTTGGAGAATCATCTTTCCTGGTGCCACAACTGCTACGTGGTCTGCGATACGACCAAAAAGACCATTGAAATTTATCGCGACTCCCAGCTCTACGAATTGCCCGAAGATTTGCGCACCCGCCTTCGCTCCGCGATCATGGTGAAGTGCCAGCAGCATAAGAAGCGCGGCCCCGAAAGCGCGTAGCGGCGGGTGGAGCAGCGCTTCAGCGCTGCGTCAAGCCCTCAGCCTCAGCGCAGGCTTCCGCCGCGAGGTACATGAATCGACTTTTTCCGCAGCCGCCGAAGGCTCTGCTTCCGAAATCGGCTCGAAGCAAGATTTTCCTCCAGCCTTTTCAGCGCATATAATAGTCCCACGGCTTGGCCCGCTGGGGTGCTGCATGTTCTGTCTTCGAAGTCCGTCCCGCCTCGTCTTCGTTTTATTGTTCGCTTCTATGTTTGTGCGCGGCCAGCAGGACGATGGTTTGCGCAAAACCCAAAGCCGGCCGGCGGACTCCGCCGCCGCGCCGAACGCCGAAAAACCTGCCGCTGCTCCTCCGGAGCCAATCGCAACGAACGCTCCCCATATCTCGAAGCAGACTCGTCTTGAGATCATTCGCGACTTCGAAACCCAACTGGTGTATGTACGCACGCCGTTCCCGATGGGCACGAAAGGCCTGCGCTTGATGGGAGGCGTGATCACGCCGAACGGCGAAGAGATGCGGCAGGCGCTCGCCTTGTACGGTCCGGCGGTGAAGCCGGGCGAACCGGCGCAGATTTCATTTGTACGGATCCAGGACGACCACATTCACTTCGAGATCAACGGCGGCCCCATACGGCGGAAGAAGTGGTATCAGAAGGTGCAGATTTCGGGCGCCAATGGAGCCTCGGTGCCGACTTCGCCCAACGAGCCGCAAAACAATCCGCACGGCTCTTACGTGGATCTTTATTTTGCCAAGTATGTGCCGGAGATGAACGCGCCGCAGTTGCGCCAGTTGCTTTATCCCGTGCTCGATTTCAACGCCCGCAATAAAGAGCAGGCTTATCTGGATACCATTCCGCCCAAGGCGAAGGAAGCGATCCTCGCGCATCACGTGCTGGTGGGCATGAATCAGGAGATGGTGCTGCATGCCAAGGGCAAGCCTCCGAAGAAAGTTCGGGAGCGCGACGGCGATACGGAATACGAAGAGTGGATTTACGGCGAAGCTCCGGCCGACGTTGACTTCGTGCGCTTCGTGGGCGACGAAGTTGTCCGCATCGAGACCATGAAAGTGGGCGGCGAAAAAATTGTGCGCAGCGAGAAGGAAGTGGTGCTGGAGCAACCAGAGCGCGAAGCCAAGAAAGAGCAAGAGCCGCAAGAGCGTCCGGCGAATGCGCCGAGCCTGCGCCGTCCCGGCGAAGCTGCCGAAGATGTGCCGAAGCCGGCGAATGGGGCAGCGCCCATGCCGCCTCCGCCCCCGCCGGATTTGCCCGGGCCGGCATCTGGGCCGGGCATGGTTTCGTCGCTTTAATCTGCCCCAAAAAATCGCGGGCTGAGTTTCGCGCGTGGCTGGGGTCGCACCCGCGTCGGCGAATGAGAATCGCACATCTACCTTCGGGAACTCCTTTCCATCAACCTCCACATGCGGATCAACGAAATAATTGAGCGGCTTGCCTTCCTGCGCAGGATTCAGCCGCACGTCGGGGCCCATGTTGAACGGTATGCGATTCACGTCCTGCGAGCCGAACTGATTCCGTAGCCTTTCTCAGCGGCAGATCGCCGGGGGCGGTAACGATCTTTGCTTCCTGGTAAGCAGCGGAGTGCGCGGCTGGAATCCAGATTCGGACTTTCTCCCCAGCGGTAAGATTGCTTACGCTGAAGGCGTAGTGAAACGTAGAGTGACGGGAATCCTGGGCGACGGTGGAGACTGCAAACGCGAGACAAAGGCACGACCATACGCAGAGCTTGCGCGGCATGAGCGGCGTCCCTTCCGGCCCTCATTGAGAACTGAGGGTTGAACTGGGAACTGGTTGGAAACGACACACGGGCGTTCAGAGGGTCCGCCGTCAAGTGAAGCCGCGCTTGGGTGTGCGCATGGAAGTGAAGATGCCGGAGTGAACCCCGGCGATGCCTGTATGGTATCAAGAATAGATTTCGCTCTTGGTTTGCGACATCGTCGAGAAGAATCATCCGGTAAAATCGTTGAATGCCCGTAGCCATCCAATGTCGCGACCTGCGCAAGACCTACGACGGCAAGGTCGAGGCTGTGCGCGGGCTGAATCTCGAAATCCAAACCGGCGAGTGCTTCGGGCTGCTGGGGCCGAACGGGGCAGGGAAGACCACGACCATCGAAATTCTCGAAGGCTTGCTGGAACCGACCTCGGGCCAGGTTTCGATTTTCGGCCATAGCTGGCGCGAGAATGCGCGCGAGATGCGGGAGTGGCTGGGCATCTCGCTGCAGGAGACGCGGCTGTCGGAAAAGCTCACCGTGCGCGAAACCGTCGAACTCTTTGCCAGCTTCTATCGCGAGCCGCGGTCGTGTGACGAAGTACTGGAGCAATTGCAGCTCACCGAAAAAGCCGATGCCTGGGTGGGAAAGCTCTCCGGCGGGCAGCGGCAGAGGCTGGCGGTGGCCACGGCGCTAGTGTGCAATCCGAAAATTCTTTTTCTGGACGAACCCACCACCGGACTTGACCCCCAGAGTCGCCGCCAGTTGTGGGATATCATGCGCGAATTTCAGCGCGCCGGCGGCACCGTGCTGCTGACCACGCACTACATGGATGAAGCCGAGCGGCTTTGCGACCGGCTCGCGATCGTCGATCAGGGACAAATCATTGCCGAAGGTTCGCCGGCAGATTTGATCGAGCGCCTGGGCGGGCATCACGTGGTGGAGTTTGCGGTGGAGGCCGGCGGTTCGAACGGGGCCGCGCTCGAGGCCTGGCGCGCGCTTCCCAGCGTGGAGTCGGTGCGCGCAGAGGACGGCATGATGGCGCTCAACGTAAAAGAGCCGCACTTGACCATCCCGGCGCTGCTGGAAGCGGTGGGTAAGCAGGGCAGCAAGTTGCAGCATTTGACCACCCGGCAGGCGAGTCTCGAAGATGTGTTTGTGCGGCTCACGGGAAGGCATTTGCGGGAAGAGTAATCGGGAAAAACGAAATGATAAGAGTCACCTTGACCGCATACGCTCGGCACTTAAGCATTGCCGTGCTTGCGGTTGGAGCCTGCAGCGGGCAAGTAGGGCGGGCGCAGAATGCCGCCGCCAGCTTTCCTCCCGTCGAACTGTGGAAGACCGAAGTTCTTGCCGGGGATCCGACCTCGCTGAGGGCGCTCTATAGCACCGATCCGCCGGCCCAGGTTCAGGCCAACGGGGTCAAGACCAGTGCGGATGCGGACATCAATTTCTGGCTCGGCCTGAAGGCGCGCAGCATCGCGTTAGAGATGGTGGCGGTGTTGGATCGTCCCAAGGGCACCAGCGTCGTTTTCAAAGCCGTGGTGACGTCGGAGGATGGAAAAACTCTGAAAGTCACCGATGGTCAAATGTGGCGCAAGCAAGGCGAGCAATGGCGCGTGGTCAGCGTGGAGCGTGCGGATGCCCCTGCCCTCGGCCAGCCCTCGGACATGAACAAAAATATTTACCCTGCGGACGCCGACGTCCACGCCGAAATCAAACACGCGGAAGAAAAAGCGGCGAGCGAGCACAAGCGCGTGCTGCTGATCTTTGGAGCGAACTGGTGCTATGACTGCCACGTTTTGGATTTGGCGTTTCAGCGCCCTGATCTGGCGCCGGTGCTGGCGGCGGGATATGAAGTCGTGCATGTGGATCTGGGTCCCGACGAACAAAAAAATGCCGACGTGGTCAAGCAATTCGATGTGCCGCTGAATCGAGGCATACCGGTGCTGGCCGTGATCGAGAGCGATGGCAAGCTGCTCATGAGCCAGAAAAACGGGGAGTTCGAAGATGCCCGCTCGCTGGCTCCGCAGGCGCTGCTGGAGTTTCTGAATAAGTGGAAGCCGGAGCCGAAATAAACTACAAAATTTATGAGCGTCGCTGAACCTACACTCGTAGTAACGCAGCCAACGCCGAATCGCCGGCCGCCGCGCCGCAACCGCCGATGGTCGGGATATTTTCATTTGTTGGGCGCGCGCATGCTGGAGTTAAAGCGCGAGCCCGAGGTGGTGTTCTGGGTTTTCGTTTTTCCGTTATTGCTGGCCGCCGGCCTGGGAATCGCGTTCCGCAATAAGCCCAGCGACGCCTCTTCGGTTGCGATTGTGGCAGCAACTGGAGCGCAGCCAGGCGAGGCGCTGCTGCAACGTTTCCGGCAGAATACTTCGTTCAAAGTCGACGTGGTCGACTCCGCCGATGCACAGAAAGGATTCCGCCTGGGGAAGTATGATCTGGTCATCGAAGCCGACGCTGGCGGCGGGCTGCGCTATCGCTACGACCCGGCGCGGCCCGAGAGCGTGCTGGCCCTGGCCCAGGTGAACGACGCGCTGCAGACAGCGGCCGGACGCAAAGACGCAGTGCCAACCAGCGCGCAAACTTCCTCCGAACCGGGCTCGCGCTACATCGATTTTCTGATTCCCGGATTGCTCGGGATGAACCTGATGAACTCCGGCATGTGGGGCATTGGCTTTGCCCTCGTCGATATGCGGCAACGCAAGCTGCTCAAGCGCTTTGTAGGCACGCCCATGCGGCGCTCCGATTTTTTGCTGGCCCTGATGTCGAGCCGTCTAGTGCTCATGCTGATCGAAATCGGATTGCTCCTGACTCTGGGCGTCGTGGTGTTTCACATGAAAGTGCTGGGTTCGTTGTTCGCGATTCTGCTGATTGGAGCGCTGGGAGCTCTGACCTTCGGGGGAGTGGGATTGTTGACGGCCAGCCGCGCGCAGAAAATCGAAAGCGTGAGCGGGCTAATGAATCTGGTCATGATGCCCATGTGGATTTTTTCCGGCGTCTTCTTTTCTTACGAGCGCTTTCCCGCGGTGATTCAGCCGCTGATCAAGGCGCTGCCCCTGACCGCGCTGAACGACGCGCTGCGGGCCAGCATTCTGGAAGGCACGCCGCTGATCCGGCAATGGCCGCGGCTGCTGGTGATGGGGCTGTGGGGTGGAATCAGTTTCGTACTGGCGCTCAAGTGGTTTCGCTGGACGTAAGCCGCGCCTTCGAAATAAAGTCGTAAGAAATCCGAAGCACAGATTGCGGAACACCGATTGCGGAAAACGGATTGCGGAAAGAGGACGAATGCGGCGAATTCGCTATGCGGTTGCGGCCAGTCTGGATGGTTACATCGCGGGGCCCAAGGGCGAAGCGGAGTGGATCATCCTCGATCCCGAAGTCGATTTCGCCCAGATGTTCAAAGAGTTCGACACGGTTTTGCTCGGGCGCAATAGCTTCGAAGCCATGGCCCGGGCCGGGCACCGCAACATGCCGGGACTGCAGACCTTTGTTTTTTCCCGGACTTTGCGGCAGCGCGATCATCCCGAGGTGACGATATTAGCGGACCGATCGGAGGAAATTGTCGCCACCCTGCGCCGGGAGCCGGGTAAAGATATCTGGCTGATGGGCGGGGGTACTCTGTTTCGTAGTCTGCTGGAAGCGAAGCTGGTGGATACGGTAGAAATTTCGGTGATACCGGTGTTACTGGGGGCGGGGATTCCCATGTTACCCGCGCCGGCCAGCGAGGCCAAGCTCGAACTTGTCCGCCATAGCGTTTATGGCTCTGGAATTGTTTCGCTCCAATACGCGGTCAAAACAGAATCGTGATCCAGTCTTTGACTTTACGCCTTCCTTAATAACATCAGCCTCGTTCGTAGTTTAAGTTACGAACGAGGCCGGCTGCGGTGCTTGCGAAAGCATCCGTCGTTTTACGGCTTGGCTAGCTTGGCGGCCTTTCTTACTTTTGCCCAGCGTAGCTTCTGCGCTTCGGCAATCCGGCGGCGCGCTTCCTTGCTCATGGTACGCCCTGTCTTTTTGAGCTTGGAAGTGCCGCTATGGCCGAGTGCGTCCAGAGCCTTACGTACCCTACCCATTTCCAATTCGAGCCGGGAGTACTCTTTCCGCAGTGATGACACTACTTTGTCCATCATTCGTTACTACCCCCTGTCACGTTTAGGCTAACACGATAAGTCAGAGAACGATCCACTTTGGCAATGACTTATAGTCGAAAATTTGCATGGCGAACTAATTTGGGACTAACTTTGGAGTGCTGCTGGTAGTCTGCCCCCCTCAGCCGGCGCCCACCGTCGATAGAAAACGCGGAGGCCGTCGCGCCATCAGGGTTTGTTCGAAGGCAAACGCCAGCCGAATTAGAGTAGGTTCGCTCCAGGCGCGCCCGAAAAAAGAAATTCCCACCGGTAGTCCGGAGATAAATCCAGCCGTGACGTTGATGTTCGGATAACCCGCGACCGCGGCGGCATTGGAGCTGCCTCCAGCGACGTGATCGCCGTTGATTAGGTCGGTGATCCACGCCGGACCCCCCGTGGGGGCGACGATGGCATCGAGATGGAACTTATCCATCGTGGCATCGATGCCCTCAGTGCGGGCTAACTGGTGATTCTTCTCGAGGGCATCAAGATACGCTTTTTCAGTAAGCGGGCCTTTACTCTCGGCCTTGAGCAGTAAGTCCTGGCCAAAGTAGGGCATTTCTTTCAGCCGATTGCGATCGTTAAAGTCGATAACATCCTTTAAGGTGTGGACCGGAGCTGCCGGACCGAGACTCGCCAGGTAGCGATTCAGGTCGGCCTTGAGTTCATACATGAATACTAAGAGTTCGCTTTCATCGAACTTACCCAGGGTGTCTATGTCGGCGGGATCGACTAAGGTGGCTCCCTGTCTCTTCATCGCGTCGAGAGCTTGCTCCATCAACGCGTCGACGGCGTCGCTAAAGCCGAAGTATTTTCTGGCTACGCCGATGCGGGCGCCTTTCAGGCCGTTGGGGTCACAGAATCGAGTGTAGTCGGTGAGAGCTTTGCCTTGACGAGCGGCGGTAGCGGGGTCTCTCGGATCGATGCCCGTCAGCGCGCCCAGCATGGTGGCGGCGTCGCGCACCGTGCGGGACATAGGGCCGGCGCCATCCTGGCTGTGCGAGATGGGAATGATGCCAGCGCGGCTGACCAATCCGACCGTGGGCTTAATGCCGACAATCCCGTTTGACGACGATGGACAAACGATCGAGCCGTCGGTTTCAGTGCCGATGGCGGCGGCACACAAATTCGCCGACACGCCTGCGCCCGAACCGGAACTCGATCCGCAGGGATTGCGATCGAGCGCGTAGGGATTCCTGGTGAGTCCGCCGCGGCCGCTCCATCCGCTGGTGGAGTGGCTGGAGCGAATGTTGGCCCACTCGCTCAGATTGGTTTTGCCGAGAATGACCGCGCCCGCGCTCCGCAGCTGCTGCGCCACGAAAGAATCCTTGGCCGGCTTCGAGCCAAGCAGAGCGAGCGATCCCGCTGTGGTCATCATCCGGTCGGCGGTGTCGATGTTGTCTTTGATGAGCACGGGGACGCCGTGCAGCGCGCCGCGTGGGCCTTTCGCCTTGCGCTCTTGATCCAGGGAGTCGGCGATCGAAACAGCGTCGGGATTCATTTCGATCACGCAATGAATGGCCGGACCGTTCTTGTCGATCTCTTCGATGCGAGAGGAGTACTTTTCAGCCAGGGAGCGAGCGCTGAACTTTCCCGACTTCATTCCTTCTTGCAAGTCAGAGAGGGTGATCTCGTCGAGCTCGAAGGCTTCCACGGCGGCGGAGTTCTCTGGCCGGGGTGGTGCGACCTCACGCGCGGCACTTAAGGCTGGATACAGCGTAGCCGCGGCGCTTCCCGCTAGAGTAGTCCGGAGAAAAAAGCGGCGGTCCGCGAGTACCTTGGCTTCGGGTTTTTCTTGGCCCATGTCGAAGTGCCCTGTAAGTCGAAGTCGGGTGGGTAAGTCGGAAAGTTCCCGAACATAGTAACTCATCGTACATGGTGTTTAAATGGGAAGAAAATTCTTTGGCTTAGTTCTGCGGTAACTCAGATCCGTATTGCGGTGACGTGATCAATGCCAACGGATTAACGGAAGTTGTAAAACCCACAAGGGGTTTTTCTTGCCGCGGCGGCGAAGCCTCGCGCCACAGCCCCGTAGGGGCGGCAGAGTTCTTGCAGCGATAGATCGCAGGTTGTGGTTCACCTTTCGGGTGCGACCAGCATAAAACCGAGCTTCGCGCGACGGACGCCGGCGCCGGCCCTACAAAACCGGGCGGGTCAAGTTGGCGGCGGCAATTCGCAACATTTTGTGTGCTTTTCCGCTTTTCTGTGTATAATGAAAGACAGCTAAGTTTGACTCACGAGCAATTGCAGGTCGGTATCGCCAACCAGCGTCACCCCCTCTCTAGCAGCGAATCTTCTCAGCACAATTCAAGAAACAAGAAAAGAATAGGAACTATCAATGGCAGAACAAGGAACAGTGAAGTGGTTCAACGACGCCAAAGGCTATGGCTTTATCAGCCGTCAAAATGGCGAGGACGTCTTCGTGCATTTCTCCGCTATTCAAGCAGGCGGCTTCCGCAGCCTGCAAGAAGGCCAAACCGTGCAGTTCGACGTGACCAAGGGCCCGAAGGGCTGGCAGGCGGAGAACGTCCAGGCTGTTTGAGGGACAACGCTGAGCGAAAACAGTGCCCGTGATCCGAGAGGATCGCGGGCATTTTCGTTGGGCAGGCAGTAAACGGCGGCTCAGGTTTTTCTTTGCCGCGCCTGCTGCACCATTTCGACCAGTGCTTTCCGAGTGTCGCCTGGATTCGTAACCTCGCGCAAAAATGCGATGCGCGCGCCTTTCATTCCATCCGCAGTCTTCAGTCGCAGGTGAAAACCCAGGCGATCCACCGCGGTCATTTTTGCTTCCTCAGAATCTATCCCTCGAAGCACGCGGGCCAGCAGGATCATGGCGTCGCCGTGGTCGGCATTCATATGCTCGATAATTCCGGCCGCCGCATCGGCTAGCGCATCCGGCCGCGCCTCGATGTAATCCCGGGCTGCCACCCAGCCCATGACCCCAAAGCCTCCCACGTAATACACGTCGAGCACTTCCATGCGGTAAAACGAAAAATCTTCGAAGTCCACCCAGTACTTGCTGTTTTCGTAACGCTCCAAGTAAAGGCTGCGAGCTTCCGCGATCTCCGCCTCGGGGATGGTCGCCGTATTTCCCATCACCGTCACCCTGGACGCGCCCAGCGGATCGCCGCTGGCATCGGGCTGCGTAACCAGCAGGCTCGCGCGCGGATCTTCATGCAGGTTTTGCGTGTGCATCGCCATCGTGCTGATGAGGAAGATGGAGCGGCCCAGCGAATCGAGGGCGTAGGGCATGACCGAGCCGAAGGGGAATCCCGGCTGCTTGCGCGAGAGCGTTGAAAGGCTGCCGATGCGGCCCAGGTACATCAGAGTGCGGGCGCGTTCTGAAAACGATGGCTCGGGGACCGCAATCGGATCTCCGGAACCCGGTCCCGCGTGTTTTCTCGTGGTGTTGGAAGACATAACTGTTCTCTATAGGGAGTCTAACCCAATCCACCTGTGCCCCTAACGTATTGCTTCGTGCAGCGCGGGCGGGACTGTGCTGCTGGCCGGAGGCCGACGCTGCCGACGCTGCCTTACGTTGACTCGCCCCCGCTGCCTCCGTAAGATTAAGCCGACCTGAAGCGCTCCTCAAAGCATGATCGGCCAGACCATCTCGCACTATCGCATCGTCGAGAAACTCGGCGGCGGCGGCATGGGTGTCGTCTACAAAGCGGAAGACCTCAAGCTCGGCCGCTTCGTCGCGCTCAAATTTCTTCCCGATGATGTGGCCAAAGATCCGCAGGCTCTCGGCCGCTTTCAGCGCGAGGCCAAGGCCGCCTCCGCGCTGAACCATCCCAATATTTGCACGATTCACGAGATCGACGATCAACACGGGCAAACCTTCATCGCCATGGAATTTCTGGATGGCGTGACGCTGAAGCACCGCATCGCAGGCAAGCCGGTGGATACCGAAGATCTGCTGGGGCTCGCCATCGAGACCGCCGACGCACTCGACGCGGCGCATGCCGAAGGCATTATTCACCGCGATATCAAACCCGCCAATATTTTTGTCACCAAGCGCGGACACGCCAAGATTCTCGACTTCGGACTCGCGAAGGTCACCAGCGCGGCGATTTCATCGAGCCAGATTGCCGCCGCCAATACCATGACCGGCAGCGGTGAGGAAGCGCACCTGACCAGTCCGGGCACGGCCGTGGGCACGGTGGCGTATATGTCGCCGGAGCAGGTGCGCGGCAGAGATCTCGACATCCGCACCGATTTATTTTCCTTCGGCGTCGTTCTTTATGAAATGGCGACCGGAGTATTGCCCTTCCGCGGCGATACCACGGGCGTGATCTTCGACGCGATTCTCAACCGCCCTCCCGTCTCTCCCACGCGCCTGAATCCCGACGTTCCCGCGGAACTGGAGCGCATCATCAACCGCGCCCTGGAGAAAGAGCGCGAACTGCGCTATCAGCACGCCTCGGAGTTGCGCGCGGAGTTCGAACGCCTGCGGCGCGATACCAGTTCGCGCCAGATAGCCACCGTGGCAGAATCGGCGGGCTCGGGGAAGATCATGGCCCAGCCCGCTGACGCCAGCGGTAGCTCGGTCGCGATGGCCGCGGCCGGCCGGCACAAGCTGGGATTCGGCATCGGCGCTCTGCTCGCATTGCTGCTGGTCGCGGCTGCGGGCTATGGCGTCTATGCTTTCCTCGCGCACAACCGCGCTGTGCCTTTCCAGAATTTCTCGGTCAACAAAATTACCGAGACCGGCAAGGTGCGTCTGGTCGCCATTTCTCCTGACGGCAAATACATTTTGACGGTCGTGGATGAAAAAGGGGCGCAGGGCCTATGGTTGCGCAATATTCCCACCAATAGCAACACGCAGGTCATGCCCGCGGAGATGGTGCGCTACGTCGGCGTGCGGTTTTCGCCCGATGGCAACTATCTTTATTTTGTGCGCGGAGAGCCGGGGCAAGCGCTCAAGTATCTTTACCGCGCACCCGTGCTCGGCGGCACGCCGCAAAAGCTGGTCACCGACGTCGATACCAACATCACATTTTCCCCCGACGGCCGCACTCTGGCCTACATCGTCGCTAACAATCCGGAGTTAGGCAAGCTTCGCCTGGTAACGTATTCCCTGGAAAGCGGCGATAGCAAAACCTTGCTCAGCGGAAGCATGAGTCAACTTGTGTTCGATCCCGCGTGGTCGCCCGACGGCAAGACCATCGTGTGTGTCATGAACCAGCCCAGTGCCGACGCCATCAGCGGATTGCTGGCTATCGATGTGAACAGCGGGAAGCAAAGTCTTATATTCTCCTCAACCGACGGAGTTCTGTCGCGCCCCGTGTGGTTGCCCGATAGCGAGGGTTTACTGTCGCTACATAGCGGCACCGAAGGCCACTTCAATCGCCAGCAGATTGTAGAAATTTCTCTGCGGGATCGTAAGTCGCGCGCAGTGACGCACGACATCAACGATTATGCCGACCTCAGCATTTCGGCCGACGGGCACATGTTGGCGACGGTTTTGCGATTGCCGCACTACGATCTTTTTGTGGCGCAGGCGTCCGATCTGGGCGGCGGTCAAGCCCAGCAACTCACCTCGGGTGCGCGCGTCGGCAGTTTTACCTGGACTCCCGACGGCCAGATGATTCTCGAGCAGGAGCTGTTAAATCTCTTGAATCCCGCCACCGGCGCCAAGTCGCCGCTTACTTCGCCGCAGGATGGATTGGCCTTCGAGCCTTCCGCCTGCGCCAATGGCCGCTACGTGGTGGCCTCGTTCGGCGGCCACGGCGGAGCGAAAACCGTGACCATCTGGCGCATCGACGCCACCGGCGGAAACTTCAAGCAAATCAGCGACGGCAAACTGGATGAGTATGCCATCTGCTCACCGGATGGAAAATGGGTTTACTACGCGGATCTCGCGGTGGGCACCATGCTCACCCGAGCGCCTTTAGAAGGCGGCAAGTCGGAAAAAATTTCTCCGCTGCCGGTCACCGCTTTCGATCTATCTCCCGATGGCAAACTGGCAATTTTCTCCACCTTTGCCACCCCCGGCACCCCCAAGCAACAACTGGCTCTGGTGCCAGTCGATTCTCCCCAGGATACGAAGCTCTTGGAATTTCAGCATTCCAGACAGGGATCCATACGGTTTATGCATGACGGCAAGGCTCTCATTTACGCCTTCCGCGACGGTGAAGCCGATAACCTCTGGCTGCAACCGCTCGATGGCTCCCCAGGAAAGCAAATCACAAACTTCAAATCCGAACGCATCGCCGAGATGCACTGGTCGCTTGACGGCACAAAGCTGGGGATGATCCGCGGCCATACCGATTCCGACGTCGTGCTGCTGGAAGAAACCAAACCGTAAGCATGGATGCGCGAAAGTTTAGTCTGCCCCTTTTGGCAGGGCATACTCGGAACCTGCGATCGGGCTGCCAGCGTAGTGAACCTCGACCCCGCTGTTGGCCAAATCCCTTGCGCCAATCTGCTGGACAGGGGCAGGGAAGAGTTCACGCTGACGAAGTGGGGTGACACTGGGAACAATAACGATGACTCCAGGGTGCAACGCTTCTCGTGTCCATGAAGAGGAAAAAAGTCGGAGCGATTGTTGGTTACAAACCTGAATTCCCCGGGAACGGAGGAGCCATAAGCTGCCAGTCCTTGGGTCCTTGGCGCTGCCGAGACCGAGATAATTGACATGGTCGGCTCTCCATGGCCGGCAGCGTGCGCCCCAACGAAGTGTGTAAGCATTCGCCACCCAAAGCTTCATCCGCGAAAGGGTTGGGGCGCGAACGGGCTACTCCCGATAGGCTAGCACTTCCGAGGGGCATAAGAAATTCTCTGAGGAGCGCGTTTCCGGCTTATACTTCCGCATCCCCCGGTTAGGGAGTGCGGAAAATATCAGCACGAGCCTCAGTCTTCTTGCTGGCAATCGTCTCATCGATTGTCAGTTGCCCAGCGGCCGAAGCCCAGAGTGTAACCGCATCGCCCACCAGTGTCTCTTTCGGAAATCAAGCGGAGGGAACCACCAGTCCAGCCAAGAAAATCACCCTCAAGAACGGACAGAGCTCGCCGATCACGATCTCCGGCATCTCCACCACTTTGTCCGATTATGCGGCCACCAATAACTGCCCGGTAAGCCCGGCGACTCTGGCGGCCGGCGCCAGTTGCTCGATCTCGGTTACCTTCACGCCCAGCGCGCTTGGAACCCGCAGTACCAACCTCACCAGCGTAGACACCGGCACTTCCAGCCCTCAAGTCGTGGCGCTCAGTGGCAGCGGCACCGCCCCTACGCTGGTTTCGATGGCGGTAACTCCTGCGACGCCATCCGTTGCGGCCGGCAACACCCAGCAGTTCACAGCGACCGGGACCTACAGCAACGGCAGCACGCAAAATCTCACCAGCACGGCGGAATGGAACTCATCAGCGACTACGATTGCGAAAATTAGCGCCAGCGGACTGGCGACCACTGTCGCCCCTGGAACCACCACCATCACCGCCAAGTCGGGGGCGATCACGGGCTCCGCCACGCTGACGGTCACGGCTGCGGTCTTGACCTCGCTCTCCGTGACTCCGGCGAGCGCTTCGGTCGCAGCCGGCAACACCCAGCAGTTCACGGCCACCGGGACGTATAGCAACGGCAGCACGCAGAACCTCAGCAGCACGGCCAAATGGAGTTCATCCGCCGTGGCAGTCGCAACTGTAAACAGCGCCGGACTCGCCACGAGTGTGGCTCCAGGAACTGCGACCATCGCCGCAACTTCGGGAAGCGTCAGCGGTTCCGCGACTTTGACCGTGACAGCCGCGGTCTTGACCGCGATTTCCGTGACCCCGGCGACCCCCTCCGTTGCCGCGGGCAACACCCAGCAATTCACCGCGACCGGGAGCTACAGCAACGGCAGCACGCAGAACCTTACCAGCATAGTCAAGTGGACTTCGTCCGCGACTACGATAGCGACCGTAAGCAGCGCCGGATTGGCGACCGCTGTCGCACCCGGAACCACCACCATCACCGCCAAGTCCGGCTCGATCACGGGTTCCGCGACCTTGACGGTTACGGCCGCGGTCTTGACCTCGCTTTCCGTGACTCCGGCGAGCGCTTCGGTCGCGGCTGGATATACTCAGCAGTTCACGGCTACGGGAACTTACAGCAACGGCAGCACGCAAAATCTCACCAGCTCGGCGAAGTGGACTTCATCCGCGACTGGGATCGCGACCATCAACAGCGGCGGCCTTGCCACCAGCGTGGCTTCGGGAACTGCGACCGTCACGGCAACTTCGGGAAGCATCAGCGGCTTCGCAACTTTGACCGTTACCGCCGCGGTCTTGACTGCGATTTCCGTGACTCCGGCGACGCCCTCCGTTGCGGCCGGCAACACCCAGCAGTTCACGGCTACCGGGAGCTACAGCAACGGCAGCACGCAAAATCTCACCAGCTCGGCAAACTGGAGCTCGTCAGCGACTACGATTGCGAAAATTAGCGCCAGCGGATTGGCGACCACTGTCGCCCCTGGAACCACCACCATCACCGCCAAGTCGGGGGCGATCACGGGCTCCGCCACGCTGACGGTCACAGCTGCGGTCTTGACCTCGCTCTCCGTGACTCCGGCGAGCGCTTCGGTCGCAGCCGGCAACACCCAGCAGTTCACAGCCACCGGGAAGTATAGCAACGGCAGCACGCAGAACCTCAGCAGCACGGTCCCGTGGAGTTCGTCCGCCACTGGAATCGCAACGGTAAACGGCAGCGGACTCGCCACCAGTGTGGCTCAGGGCAGTGCGACGATCACGGCCTCTTCCGGCGCGATCAGCAGCTCCGCTACTTTGAAGGTTAAAGCTGCCGTTCTCATGTCGATTTCTGTGACTCCGACCGTCGCGTCCGTCGCGGCTGGCACCACCCAGCAGTTCACGGCCACCGGGACGTATAGCAACGGCAGCACGCAGAACCTCACCATGTCCGTACAGTGGAGTTCGTCGGTAACTTCGGTAGCAACCGTAAACACTGGCGGAATGGCCAACGCTGTGGCTCCGGGCGGCACAATGATCACAGCCGCCTCCGGCACGATGAGCGGCTCGGCTGCATTCACGGTGACTCTGCCGGTATTGACTTCTCTTTCCGTGACCCCCGCAACGGCGTCAATCGCGAAGGGGACGAGCCAGCAGTTCATCGCGACGGGAACCTACAGCGACGGCAGCACGCAGAACCTAACCAGCCTGGTGAGTTGGAGTTCGTCTGCGGGAGCGGCGACCATATCGGCGGCCGGTTTGGCGACGGGGGAGGGAGTGGGAGCGGCCACGATCACGGCTGCATCGGGGGCGATCACGGCCTCGGCCACGCTGACGGTGGGACAGCCCGTGCTGGTGTCGTTGGCGGTGACGCCGGCCAATCCATCGTTCGCTTTGGGTACCACGCAAGCCCTGTTCGCGACCGGCACTTACAGCGACGGCAGCACACTGGATCTCACCGGTCAGGCTAGCTGGAGCACAGGGGACGGCAGCATCGCCACGATCAGCGCTCCGGGAGTGGCGACGAGTGTCGCCGTAGGTAGCACCCGCGTGAGCGCTACTGCGGGAGCGGTCAGCGGCGCGACGACCATCACGGTGAGTCCGGCGGTGCTGGTATCGATCGCGGTGACGCCGGCGATTCCGACGATTCCGCTGGGGACGGCGCAGCCCTTCACGGCGACGGGGAGTTATACGGACGGAAGCACGCAGAACATCACGGGGACGGTGCAGTGGAGTTCGGACACGCTGACGGTGGCCACGATCAGCAATGCGGCGGGAACGCAAGGCAATGCCAGCGGGGTGGGGCAAGGGAGTGCGACGATTACGGCGAGCGTGGGCTCGGTGACGGGCTCGACGACGCTGATGGTGAGCTCGGCGGCGCTGGTGTCGATCGCGGTGACGCCGGCGACGCCGACGCTGGCGCTGGGAACGCAGCAGCAGTTCACGGCGACGGGAACGTTTACGGACGGGGGCACGCAGGATCTGACGAGCACGGCGACGTGGACCTCGGACACGCCGATGGCGGCGACGATCAACGCTACGGGACTGGCGCAGAGCGCGGGCTTGGGCACGGCGACGATCACAGCGACGTCAGGAAATATCAGCAGTTCGACGCAGCTGACGGTGACGGCGGCGGCGCTGGTGTCGATTGCGATCACTCCGCCGGCGGCGGCGATACCGTTGGGCATGCAGCAGCAGTTCACGGCGATGGGGACGTTCACGGACGGGAGCGCGCAGGATGTGACGCAGAGCGGGCACTGGAGTTCGACGGTGGCGACGGTGGCGACGATCAGCGACACGGCAGGGACGGTGGGGTTGGCGAGCACGCAGGGGACCGGAGTGACGACGATTGGGATCAGTTCGAACGGGGTGAGTGCGGCGGCGACGCTGACGGTAAATCCGGCGGCGCTGGTAACGATTGCGATCAGTCCGCAGGCGCCGGCAATCGCACTGGGCACGAGCCAGCAGTTCACGGCGATGGGGAAGTATACGGACGGGAGCGCGCAGGATGTGACCGCGGTGGTGAACTGGAGTTCGTCGGATGCGACGGTGGCGATCATCGGCAACACGGTGGGCAGTTATGGACTGGCGACGAGTTCCGGACAGGGCTCGGCGACCATCACGGCCACGGCCTCATCCCTCTCTTCCTCCACCACCATCACCGTGGG
>Ga0187887_10001164_pt1 | contig 23074 bp, 24 predicted proteins | sample June2016WEW_7_10_FD_132977 | JGI IMG/M metagenome (GOLD analysis project Ga0187887, IMG submission 132977) | Peatland microbial communities from SPRUCE experiment site at the Marcell Experimental Forest, Minnesota, USA - June2016WEW_7_10 | ecosystem: Environmental > Terrestrial > Soil >... | reverse complement strand
TGCTCCTATGGTTTTACTTTACAGGGGCCGCCATTCTAGTCGGAGGTGAGGCAAATTCCGAGATCGAGAATGCCGCCGAGCAGCACGGTCACCCGGATGCGAGCCGCCCCGGAGAACGCCGTCATGGCGGGGTTCCCCCAGACCGCGTTTGAATCAGCCCCTGATTCCTGCGAAACAGGTTTGAGCGTGCTGCGATAGGTTGGTCTGCTACGATCAGCCGCGAACCTTGACCCACTCGCTTTGCTATTCTCGGAGCCTTCCTGCCGCTCCACGCCCGCAGGCGTGCGGCGGGCCGACGCGAACGACGAGGAGGCGATGTCCAAGCCCAGCAGCTTCATCCGGCCGCGAGGCGCCCCGCTCGCAGCGGCGGGTGTGCCCCTTCCACCACGCGCCTGGGCGCTGCGCACGTCGGATCCCGGCCACAGGTTTCGCAGCCGCCCGTTGCCCGTCGCCGCGACCGCCGGCAGGCGGATGGGCGACGCGATTCGGCGACGGGGCGGTGTCCAAGACGAGGGCCTTCATTCGCCGCAAGGGCGCCCGCCGCTCGACGCGATTACCACGACCGAGCAAGCGGCGCCGGAGCCGTCCGAGCCGTAGCTCGACGCGATACGCCGCCCGTCCCGGCGCCCGTGTCCCATTTCACGATGCACCGCCGGCCATCTCGCCCCTAGACGTGACCCACCGCGAACGCCACGGCATCGGGCCGGCGCTGGCCGGGAGCATCGTGGCGCTTCGCGCCCTCACGCCGGGCGGCTGGGCGGCGCGATCGGCGCAAGGACACTTACCTGCTGACACGGCTACGGCGACGACACCGCCGCCTGCTCTACAGAGTGATCTGAAATACCGTCCCGCATCCGAAGCTGCTATCGGAGCATTGGTCGCCGCCGTTATCGGTCGACGGCAACACTACCCTGTGCATGGCAAGCGCGGTTTCGGGCTACAACCGCTCTTTCGGCTGGTGATTTTTGGAGACAACAGATAATCGCTCCGGATGCCGTAAGAGTTCAGCGTTAAAGGATCGGAGTAGCTCGCCGAAAATGCGGCCGTTCCGTTGCGTCTTCACTCAAATGCTCCTCCGTCGGCACGCTGGTGCGATCCGCCGCGGCGGCCCGGGCAGACGGCGCGACGGCCTGGGCCCGCGGCATCCCGGTTAACATTCGAAGACTTGTTTTGTTTGGGATGGCCGTGTTAATTCATTAGGGGGGCGTCATCGGGATCGCACGATGGGCGCGGAAAGCCCGCGAGTGGTTTGCCTGAATTTATCGATCCGTGGCGTCGGCACGCCGGCCACCACACGGCCGCGGGGCAACTTGGGGGTCTGCCGCGCGAGCGGCTGCCGCGGAGTCGCTTTTGTTGGAATCTGGCCATGTCGCGGGTCCACAAACCGCCACGCATTTATACTGCCGTGCTTGCAGGGGAAGATGCTGCGAGGGTGTCCGTCGCGGACTGGCATTCTCTCACCAGAGACTCACGTGCCAATAGGACGACTTCTCTGGACAAGGGAGCGGGGCAAGTTTGCCTTCGGGTGTTGCCGGGCGCAGAACCGGTGGAGATCATCCGGCTCGCTTGCCGATACTAAGAGAGCTCGAAGAAATGAACGGGATTCGTTTCGCAAGTAGGGCGATAGGCGCGATCTGCCGATCTATATCTGTGGGGCTCGCCGACCTGGACTCATTGAAAATCACGCGCGCCGCCCTGTTCCTGCTTAGCATTCCCAGCGGCTACCTTCTTTGCGGCGATCCACCGGGAGCGCGGCAGGGAGTTCTCCCCACCTTGACTACGGCTGCCGCCGTCCACGGACTGTCCCCCTTGGAATCGAAACGGCAGTATCCGGTGCATTTGCGGGCAGTCTGCGTGGTTTGCTTTCCAGGCTGGCACGGTTTTTTCGTTAATGACGGCTCAACCGGGGTCTACGTTGAGACTAAGAACCAGATCTTGCTGACCGATGCAATCCACACCGGATCCATGCTCGAAGTCGAGGGCGTTACGGGTCCGGGCGAGTTTTCTCCGATTGTCGATCAGGCTTCAGTGCGTGTGCTGGGCGAAGGCGCGTTGCCGTCTGCGCGGCACGTCGGCCTTGATCGCCTCTCGACGGGCATCGAAGACGGGCAGTGGATTGAGGTCGAAGGCACCGTGCGATCGGCGGACACCAGCAACACGATGTTGACGCTGGTGGTGGCCTCAGGCCAGCTGGAAGTGGCGGTGATGACGCCGAGATACGACGAGAAGCAGTACCCACGGTTGATCGATGCGAGAGTCCGGGTGCGCGGCACGGCGGGTCCCATCTTCAATCAGCGACGCCAACTTATCGGGGTCAACATGTACACGCCCAGTTTGGCCGAGTTCCGGGTTCTGGAGCCTGCGCCCCCGGATCCGTTCGTCCTGCCGGCGAGGACAGTGCGAAGCGCATTCGAGTACACGCCCGGCACCGGCCCCGATCGCCGGGTTCGAATCCGCGGCACGGTGACTGCAAGATGGCCGGGCAAGGCGTTCTTCATTACCGACGGCATCCAGGGGGCCAGCGTGCTGAGCGCGCAAACCACTCCGCTCGAGCCCGGCGACGTGGTGGATGTAATTGGATTTGCGGTGTTGGGCGGGTACACGCCCACCCTTCACGAGGCGGTCTTTCGGAAGCTGGGGTCCGAATCGCCGCCGGCGCCGCGGCCTGTCACGGCTAAAGAGGCGCTCTCCGGCAATTTCGATGCTGATCTCGTTCGGATCGACGCGCGCCTGATCCAACTCAAGAGGACTACGGACCAATACACGTTCCTGCTGGACTCGGGAGGTGCCGTTTTTTCCGCTATTCTGCAAGCAGACGAATCGGACCATCAATTGGATGGCTTACGGGATGCCAGCCGGCTTCAAGTGACTGGCGTCTGTACCGTTACGGAGACCCAGGCGTCGAGGCATTTTCGGGTGCCCACGGCATTTCAAATCCTGCTGCGCTCGCCGCGTGATGCGGTGCTCCTCGAAGCGTCTTCCTGGTGGACTACAAAGCGAATACTCGTCTTACTGGGGATTTGTCTACTGATGATTCTGGGCGGCACCCTCTGGGTCGTGAGCTTGAAGAAACGCGTTCAGGAGCGGACGGAAACCATCCGTGCCACGCTGGAGGCAACCGCCGACGGGATTCTGGTGGTAGACTCGGCCGGAAAAATTGTCGCGCACAATCAGAAATTCGACGCCATGTGGGCAGTTCAGGAGCCTATCGGGAAGCTGATCGATCACCGTCTTCTGTCGGACTTCGTGAAATCCCGTTTGAAAGACCCAGTCGCATTCATCAGCACGTTCGCGACTGTTTATGCCGACCCCAAGGTGAAGACCGACGACCTGCTTGAGTTCAAAGATGGTCGCGTCTTCGAGCGCCACTCCGAGCCGCAGACCGTAAAAGGCCGGAATGTGGGGCGGGTATGGGGGTTTCGAGACGTCACCGAACTCCGCGAACGCAACCGTCAGTTGCAGGAGCTAGCCCGCATGGACGGCCTTACAGGCATCCGCAATCGCCGGAGCATCTTTGAATTTCTGTCGACCGAAATGGCGCGCGCACAACGCGGCGGCGATTCACTCACGGTGATCATGGCGGATCTCGATGGGTTCAAGAAGATCAACGATTACTTCGGACATGTGGCCGGCGATGCCGTATTGAGAGAAACGGCGCAGCGGCTGAGATCCTGCATCCGCCCATCGGACGCCGTCGGCCGGTACGGCGGAGAAGAGTTTCTGATCGTCCTGCCCGGTTGTGACCAAGATTCCGCGCGGTCCCGAGCCGAGGAGCTTCGATGCACCGTCGAAGGCCGGCCCGTTGCCTGGGAAATGAGAGAAATCGGAATTACCTGCAGCTTCGGAGTGGCTGGTACGAGAGACGGTATCTACGACTTGAGGCAATTGCTGCCGGATGCGGATGCCGCCCTCTATCGCGCCAAACAGAAAGGTAGGAATCGCGTGTCGCTGGCGGACGCTGATGGCGCGGGCGCCATTTCTTCAGACATTCAAGCGCAGCGTGAATTCGCCGGTGACTTCTTTGTCGGTGGAAAGTCCATGTTTCGCATCTAACGCGACCGCCAGTGTGCAGATGGGGGGCACGATTAGGCGAGGATACGCTGGCCAAGACGGGGGCCTTCATCCTTGCAGGTCGGAGTGCCCGCGTAGTGGCTGCGTGTGACACACCACCCGCGCCGGTGTCGTTCCACGACGCAACCGTCGCGCCCTGCGACCTGGTGCAGCGTGAGCGCCATGGCGCCGCCGGTGGGCGAACACATCGACAACTAGTCAAACTTAATTCTCCTGGCGGCCTCCCGCACCTGTATCTCGCTAGACTTGGGTCCCTCCAGTTCCCTTTCCTGCTTCAGGTTCTGCTCTGACAAATATTCGCCATACTCGCGATTTGTTTCGTCCAACACCAGTTGAAGGGTTGCCTTGTGGGCTATCTCGACCTCCTCTACCGTCGTGCCGTTCAGCCAGATTCTGTCGCCGACGACTTGAATCATCCCAGAACGGTGCGACGACGTCCAGGAGGATGGATGATCCCACGCGCGGGGAAAGTAGTCTGCCCATTCTGCGGGCGGCTTTTGCGACAACTGGAAGGGGATATTGTAAAGCGCAGATCCGGCCGTTCCGTCATTCCGTGGGCTGGAAATCTCTGAATCGATGATGCCGACGATCCGAATGGGTTCAAATTCCGCCATATGGATACTATTATGGCGCGACGGCCATCCCGCCCCTCGACGCGGTCCATCGCGAGCGCCAGGTTCGGACCGGCGCGCAACATAGGAATGTGGTCGGCGCTTGACCCGCCTGATGCCGCCCGCCAGTTCCAGTCGCCCGTCGTCCGTCGCCGCGACCGCCCGCGTGCGGATGGGGGTGCGCGCATCGCGGAAGGCGCCGCGCGGCATCTCCCGCAGGCTTGCCACTATCATCGGAACGGCACGGCACGGGCAATTAGGCACGACGGCGCTCTGCAAACGGATACTTCATCCGCAGCGATGAAGGACGCCTGCGAAGCTGGCTCCCGGTTGCCAACTCTACAACACGGCCCCAGTTTTCTGATACAGGCCAGTTGACCCTGCGGCTGAATTCGGCAACCTTCTTGTGTCTGCGTGCAACCCGGCGTTGCGCGGCGGACATGATCGCGACGTACAAGAGTCGCGACAACATTATGGAGCAGATCGTGAAAACGAACTTCAAAGCGATAGTCGGCATTCCAGAACCGCCTCCGCTTACAAACATGGCACGGTGCGGCGCTCACGACCAGGGTCACACGTTCTAGCGGTTCCAGACGAGCTAACAATGGTTGTGAGACTAGTGTTGTCCGAACTGAGCCATCCCGATAATCTATTTGGCCCATCGCGCGCCACGGCCTCGGACCGGCGCAGCCCTCACCCCAGGAGCAAGGCTGGCGCCTCGCGTATCGCTGATGCCGGCGGCCAACTCCTGCGCCAGCCGCCCGTCGTCCGCCGCCGCGACCGCCGGCGGGCGGATGGGCGACGCGGGCGGCGATGGGATGCCGGCTGCGGCCACGGCCTTCATGCGTGCCCCTTCCACTGCGCCACCGGCGAGGCCGGCAGTCCAGGAGCCGACTGGCGCTTGGCGCAGCCTGATGCCGGCGCGGTGTCTGTTCATCCGGCGCGACGGCGCGGCGTGGCTGGCGTTTCAGGTTGCAAGCGCCGGCATTCGCCTACCACCGGCAGCTGGTCGGGGAACGGCGTGCGCTGACCGATGCGCAAAGGATTGCGTATCGCTATCCTGTGCCGCCCGGCCCCGCGCGCGTGGCGATGCTATCTCAGGCGAAGGGCCGGCGAATATCCTCCTGCTCGCCTGCTGCGTCCAGGAGGCGCGGAGGCAACGGAGGTTCGCGCAGCGCGATGCCTGGCTGCCAGTTCGATGCCAACCGCTCGTGGTCCGTCGCCGCGACCGCCGGCGCGCGGAACAAGGTAGATATGGGATAATCGGTCCACGAGCGGCGCTAAATGTTGCAAGCAGTTGAGCGATCTGCGTGACTGCGTCTCGATTCTTGCCGCGGTGGCCCGGCGACATAATCTAGGCTTGAGTTCGACAGAATAGGGAGAGCATCTTGGCCGCAAGAATTCTCATGGTTCTTAGTGCGAGCATTATCTTTACGCTCGGAGTCGTCCACCTCGTCTATACGTTCCGGGGGCCAAATCTCACTCCCCGCGACCCCGCGCTGCAAGTCGGCATGAGCCAGATTTCACCTGTCATTACGAAAGAAACAACCATGTGGCGGTGTTGGGTGGGCTTCAATGCCAGCCACAGCATGGGACTTATTTTGTTCGGTTTGGTTTTCGGTTTTCTCGCATTGGCTCACGGCCAACTCCTCTTTCAGTCACCATTCCTGCTCATTGTGGGGCTGGCAGTGCTTGGTGGTCTTGTCGTGCTGTGCAAGGTTTATTTTTTTGGCGCGCCTCTCATAGGCGTCGGCATTTCGTTGGCCTGCTATGTCGCCAGCATTGCGCTATCGCGGTTCTAACCAAGGTGATTGTATCGGCTTATGAGCTTGGATCCCACCGGGCGATTCTCCCTGGCGTCGACGATTATGTTCGCTGCCGGCCTTCCTATCCGCCCGAAGTAACGCCTTTCCTCGAGCGCCAGTGCGGCCTCACTCCGCAATCCCGCGTTGCAGATATCGGCTCCGGCACGGGACTGCTTTCCGGCTTGTTCCTGCGCTTCGGGCGCCCGGAATGAAGACAGAATGAGACACCTGGAAGCGAAAACGCCAAAATCGCGTTTGCACCACAAAAAAGCCCCGCGAGCGAAAACTGAAGTGCCCCTTCCGTGGTGCGCCACCGGGCATCCCGCTGCTCGACGCGGCCCCTCGCGAGCGCCGCGGCCTCGGACCAGCACCGCCCGCTGCCCAGGCGCGGGGTTGGGCGCTTCGCGCCAGCCTGATGCCCGACGCCAACTCCGGCGCCCGTCGCCCGTTGCCCATCGCGCGCGCCGCAGCCTCCCGGAAGCACGGCCACCGCTCCGCGGCAGCCCGACGCCGGCGGCCACATCCGGCGCCCGCGGCCCGTCGCCGCGACCGCCAGCAGGCGGGTGGGCGACGCGATCGGCGACGAGACGGTGTTCGAGACTTGATCCAGGCTCGCCTACTGCGCCCACGAAGAAATGCCGCATGCGTCGCCGTTCTGCACGTCAGCTCGGCTCGATAATAAGTGGGAGCGTCGCGCTAACGCCACCATATTCAGTTCGTCAAGCTAAGTAAAGGAGGACGACCACGTGCTTCAAGACTTGCGGCTGGGCCTGCGGATGCTGCGCAAGCAGCCAGGCTTCACCCTGATTGCCGTGCTCACGGTGGCGATTTGCAATGCCACTTTGGCGGTTGAAAGAGAGGTGATCGGATGACTGGAGATTCTGCGCCTGGAGCACAGTTGAAGAGTAGCGCTCTATTGGCAATCGGCGTAGGCGGGGGGATCGCCGGGGTATTGGACCTGACGCAAGCTTCCATCCTCTTCGGATGGAAGATACCCCTAGTGATTGCTGCGGGCCTCTTGGGGCGGCCGGCTGTCAACGGAGGTGCGGGCACCTTTGCTCTGGGTGTGCTCTTGCACTTTTTCATTGCGTGTTCCGCCGCGGCGGTCTACTACGGAGCAAGCCGCAGGCTGCGTTTTATGACGGAGCACCCGCTGGTGTGCGGCTTGGTGTTTGGTGCCGCGGTGGAAGAAGTAATGACTCTTGTCGTTTTGCCGCTCTCCGCGCTTCAGGCTAGGGGCCCCTACACACTTCGTGATCTGATTTTAGGCTTGGTGGTGCACATGGTCGTGGTGGGGCTACCGATTTCCTTTAGCGTTCGGCGGTTTGCAAGATAATGCCACTCGCCCGTCGCCCGGCGTAACGAGCCGTAGGTCGCGGGCGACACGCTGCCGCGGCGGCCGCGCCCTTCCACGATGCGCCACCGGCCATCCCGCCGCTCGCCGCAATGACCACGCCCGAGCGCGTGGCGCTGGAGGCGTGCAAGCGGTAGGCCGGGCGTGATACGCCATGATACGCCGCCCGCGCTGGCGGGCCGTGCCCCTTCCTCGATGCGCCCCCGGCCATCCCGCCACTCGACGTGCCCATCGCGAGCCGCGGCGTTGGACCGGCGCGTCCGCAGCCCTGGCGCACGGCTTACCTAGCTAGCCTGTTTCAGGGCGGATAAAAAACGTGGTACGGGTATCGAACAGTTTTTCCCATATAAGAGTACGGTAGTCCTCCACCAGCATCTCTTCCGGCTCCCGGCCCCCTCCGCATCGAAGCGGGCCGGGGGCACCAAAACCGTAGCGTCTCCACTTCCTAACTTATTGAGAAGATTCGAGAAACTGCGCATTACAGCAGGCTCTAAACGGGGTCCCTCGACTCCTGGCTTTATAACAGTACTGTTGTAAGAACCGCGCTCTTCATCGGTCAAAAATGGCTTGGGCTCGGGGAAGACTGCGTACCCGGATCGGCGCCCTTGGGGAACCTCGATCCGCAGCCGTTTTTGGGCCAGCAAATCCTGGGTGATTGTCGCCACCCGCGGTTGGCTCATCCCTAGCAGCTCAGCCACGGCATCCTGGCTCAGCAGGATGAAGTGCCGCGTCACCTGGTCCCGCAGGATCTCATGGCGCCCCGCATCGGTGACCACGGCGTAGGGCATGCAGATCGGCCAACACCAGGGGTGCCAGAGGTAGACCGCCATCACCCGGTCGTGTGCGCGGCCCGGTATGGGCTTCCAGTTGGCGCGCTTGGCCTCTTCCTTGGGTGGCAGGTCCAACTGCGCATAGATCAGGGAGTTCGGAAATTTGGCCCATGTCCACCGCGAGGCTCTAGCGCCTTTGAATCCGAACTGGTGTCCGATTTCTTTGGTGAGCTCGATCTGCCGCAGCTTGGCGGCAGTGTCTTCGATCAGATCGTTCGGCGGGGCTTCAGCCGGGCGTTCCTCGGCAGGAGGAGTTTCTCTATCCGGTGGTGGGCGCTTATTCAAACGCTTCCCTGCCCTCTCATGCGCCCACTGTCATGGCGCGTTCGCCTTTCCAGGCACGCTTCAGCCGCTCTGCGTGTTCGGCGAGTCGAATTTCCGAAGAGTCGGCAACTTTCGGGGCCGGAGGCTGGCGATCGAAGGCCAATAGATCCTGGGGACCGAGCGCGCGCAACTTGCCGGCCATGGATTGCTGGGGCGGAGTGGCGTGCCGCCAGAGGGCCATCATCACCGCGGAACCCCATCTCTTGCCGGCGTAGTTCTGGGCCTCGTGCTAGGAGCAGCCTATGATCGCTTGGCGCGCTCATTTGCCGAAGTACCCGCTGGCGACTGTACCCAGCTTTGTAACCATGGGCCGGCACTTCGACGGCTTTCGGCTGATCCTGTGCAGGCGCAAGTGATTGAAAAGGTGCGTGGCGTCGCTCCCCGTCACCCATCCAGCCAGACTTAGGATCTGGCTCCCGCAATGGATTTCGACCCTCCCCGTTCGCACCATTGAGTGTGCCCACAAGTGTGCCCAAACTCAGGCATACCGGGGTAACTGCGGGGACACCGCGTACTTGAATAATCAACAACTTGGCTGTGCTGAGTCGCCCTGTGTCGCCTCATGATTGGACTCATAATCCGTTGGTCGTAGGTTCAAATCCTACAGGGCCCACCACCACGGGATCGTCCGCTGTCACTTCGAGGCCGGCTTGCCTGTCATCCAGGCGCGCGGGTACCTGGGAAGCCACAGCAACAGTCCGGCCGCGCCCAGCGTAGTTGCCGAAAGCAACGTCAATAGCGATTCATACGACCCGGTAGCGTCGAAGGTCTTGCCCATCCAAACCGGACCGATAGCGCCCGCCACGGCGTACGCAGTCCAGGTAAATCCATAAAGGGTCGAAAAGGCGCGCAAACCAAAATAGCGCGTCAGCAGGTACGGCGTCAGGTCGGCTTCGGCGCCCACACCCAGGCCGATCAGCACTGCCGCGACGACTCCAGGCCGGCTCGAACCCGCGCGTGCCAATATCAGGATGCCCCCGGCGGCCAGGGCGCACAAACAAAACCCTACGCGGGGACCGAAAAACCGGTCGAGAAGAAAGCCGGTGATCAGCCTTCCGAAGAAGCTGGCCAGCCCCAACATGGAGGCCGCCAGAGCGGCATTCGCGGCAGGTACGCCGCGATCCGTAAGCAGCGGCGAAAGGTGCGTGATAGCGCCGTTCATGCTAATCGAACTCAAAAACAATGTGGCGACCAGAATCCGGAAAGCGCGGGAGCGCAGGCCTTGCGCCAAGGTCATACCGGTTCGGCGCGCGACGCTGCCGCTCGGCCGCTCGCGAACGAATACGGCGGTCAGCGGAAGTCCCAAAACCAGCACCAGCGCTCCCAGTACAAGGTACGCGTTGCGCCATCCGTATCCGGCGATTAATGCCTGCGCAACCGGAGGAAATAGCATGGCGCCGGTGCCTACGCCGGCCATCACCAGCGCCAGCGCCAGGCCACGGCGCCTGTCGAACCACGTGGACACCGCGCGCGAATATCCCATCTGGGTCGTACCATTCCCGACGATGCCCAGCACCACGAAGATCGCGTAAAGATGCGCCAGCCGCGGAGTCAGGAATCCGAGCGACGCGAACGTCACGCCGAAAACCGCCATGCACGGTAGAATCACGCGGCGCGGCCCGAACCGGTCGAGCAGGTGGCCGAGCGGCGGCGAGCAAACCGCCACGGTAAGCGCCGCGAAGCCGAACGCCGCCGAGACCGATTCGCGGCTCCATCCGAATGCGCCGCTCAGAGGTTTCAGAAAGAATGCTGAATGTAAACACCAGCAGCGAGCCGAAACCGACCATCGCTCCGCAGTATGCCGCCAGCACCACCAGCCATCCCGGATAGATGCGCGGAACCGGCGCGGATGCGGGCGCGGCTTCGGCGCTAGCTTCGGGCATAGCCGTGGAGCGCCGTGCGCTTCCCACCCACACGGTGCGCTTCATCGGAGAGCGCGTGCACGCCACTGGCGTCGATCCAGCGATTGTAGAAGTTGAACATCGCGCACACGGTAATGGCGAGATAGACGGCGTCGTCCTCCCAGCCGGCGGCGTAAAGCGGCTGCATATCTTCGGCCGTGATGCGCGGAGAATCGTGATTTACCTTGTCCACGAACCGGAACAGGGCCTTGTGCTTTTCGTCCAACTTCGAATTCTCCAGGTCGCGCAACACGCCCCAGACCAGATCCTCGTCTCCCAGCAGTTCCGCCGCGACCGCGGCGTGCGACTTCAGTCAAAACGGACACTCATTTCGATACGACGTGAACGCGGCAATCAACTCGCGGATGCCCGGACTGAACGCCCCCGGTCCGCGCAAAATTTCCTGCGTGAAACGCGCGAGGTGTTCGGTGGCCTTGGGCAGATAGGCGAACATATGCCATATCTGCGGATATTCGGACCCGCTCTCCTGCATCGTGCGGATCAGGTCCGCATACGGACCCGGCTGGGGATGGTGTTCCACGCCGGGGAGAAACATCGGTTCCATTTTTGAGTTTTCGTGGGCCATAAACACCGCCAGCTTAGGTGAGCATACCGGCATCCGGCCGGTTTGCACAATACTCAAAAGCTATTAGCGAGTGTTTTCCAGAAATCCGGGGATGGTCTTAACTTATTGATTTTATTGGTCGGGGCGGTCAGATTTGAACTGACGACCCCCTGCGCCCAAGGCAGGTGCGCTACCGGGCTGCGCTACGCCCCGACTCTAAAACCGCTTCTCCCATCTTAGCCCAATTTGACCTGCTCTCCGCACTCCGTTACACTGAATCGTCAGTTCTTTTTGGGCTTTATCCAGCCAACCAAGAAAACCAGGACTTTTCCAACGAGTGGGACGGGCATGCAGCGACAAATCTTTACATCGGAATCCGTAACGGAAGGGCATCCGGACAAGATCGCGGACCAGATTTCAGACGCGGTATTGGATGCCGTTTTGGCGCAAGATCCGCTAGGCCGCGTGGCTTGCGAGGTGTTGGTCACCACCGGCATCTGCGTGGTGGCGGGCGAGATCACCACCACCTGTTACGTGGACGTGCCGCGCGTGGTGCGGCGCACTATCGAGCACATCGGATACGCCGACGCACTGTGGGGCTTCGACTGCAATACTTGCGGCGTGCTGAACGCCATCCAGTCTCAATCGCCCGACATCGCCATGGGCGTGGATACCGGCGGCGCGGGCGATCAAGGCATGATGTTCGGCTACGCCTGCAACGAAACCGACGAACTGATGCCGCTGCCCATCATGATGGCGCACAAGCTGGTGCGGCGGCTTTCCGAAGTGCGGCGCGCGGGCATTCTGGATTTCCTGCGCCCGGACGGCAAGAGCCAGGTGAGCGTTGAATATGTCGACGGCGCCCCCAAGCGTATCGACGCCGTGGTGGTTTCCACCCAGCACAGCGACGCGGTTTCCATCGAAACTCTGCGCGCCGAAGTGAAGAAGCACATCATCGATCCGGTCGTGCCGCCGGACATGGTGGATTCCGGCACTAACTATCACATCAATCCCACCGGGCGCTTCGTGATCGGCGGGCCGCACGGCGATACCGGGCTCACCGGGCGCAAGATTATCGTGGACACCTACGGCGGCATGGGGCGGCACGGCGGCGGCGCATTTTCGGGCAAGGACCCTACCAAGGTGGATCGCTCGGCCTGCTATATGGCCCGCTATATCGCCAAGAATGTGGTGGCGGCCGGCTTGGCCAGCCGTTGCGAGGTGCAACTCGCCTACGCCATCGGCGTCGCTGAACCGGTTTCCGTGATGGCCAATACCTTTGGCACGGGCATCGTGCCGGAGGACAAGATCACTGCGCTGGTTCGCGCGCACTTCCCGCTCACGCCGCGCGGCATCATCGATCATCTGAAGCTGCGGCGGCCGATCTACCGCAACACGGCGGCCTTCGGGCATTTCGGCCGCACCGAAGAGAGCTTCACCTGGGAAGCTACCGACAAGATGGAAGCGCTGCGCGAAGAAGCTGTGGCGCACGCTGCCGTGCGCTAGGACGCACCGCGAATAGTTACCGAGCCGCGATCGTAAGGGAGCGGAAAAAGAGGAATTCATGCCAACCGAGACTCAACCGCAAGTTGCCTGTGACATCAAGGATATTTCGCTGGCGGACGTGGGCAAGCGCCGCACGGAGTGGGCGTTCCAATCCATGCCCGTGCTGCAGACCATCCGCAAGCAGTTCATCAAGACCCAGCCGCTGGCCGGCAAACGCGTAGCCGCCTGCCTGCACGTGACCAGCGAGACCGCCAACCTCATGATCACGCTGCGCGACGGCGGCGCCTCGGTGGTACTGTGCGCCTCCAATCCGTTATCCACGCAGGATGACGTGGCCGCCACCCTGGTGCGCGATTACGGCATTCCCGTTTACGCCATCAAGGGCGAGAACAACGACGTATACTACCGGCATTTGACGGCCGCGGCCGAACATGCCCCGCACATCACCATGGATGACGGCGCGGACCTCGTCTCGTTGCTGCACAGCAAGCGGCAGGACTTGGCCGCCAACATCGTCGGCGGCACCGAAGAAACCACCACCGGCGTCATCCGCCTGCGCGCCATGGCCAAGGACGGCGTGCTGAAGTATCCCATCGTGGCCGTGAACGATGCGCTCACCAAGCATTTGTTCGACAATCGCTACGGCACCGGCCAAAGCACTCTCGACGGCATCATCCGCGCGACGAACGTCCTGCTGGCCGGGCTGAATCTGGTGGTGGCAGGCTACGGTTGGTGCGGCCGCGGCGTTGCCATGCGCGCGCGTGGGATGGGCGCCAATGTCATCGTCACCGAGGTGGATCCCACCAAGGCCATCGAAGCGGTGATGGATGGCTATCGCGTGATGTCGATGTCCGAGGCCGCGGTCATCGGCGACATTTTCGTCACCGTCACCGGCAACAAACACGTCATCGCCCGCGACCACTTCGAACGTATGAAGAACGGCGCTATCCTTTGCAACTCGGGCCACTTCAATGTGGAGATCGACCTGGAAGCGCTGGGCAGAATCAGTTCCTCTCACCGCCAGACGCGTGAGTTCGTGGAAGAGTATTCGTTCCGCGACGGGCGCCGGCTCAATGTGCTGGCCGACGGCCGCCTGATCAATCTCTCAGCCGCCGAAGGGCATCCCGCTTCGGTGATGGATATGAGCTTCGCCAACCAGGCGCTGTCGGCCGACTACATGGTGAAGAACCACAGCCAGCTCCAAAACCGCGTCTACCCGGTGCCCGAAGACCTCGACAAGCAGGTGGCGCGCATGAAACTGGAGTCCATGGGCGTGAAGATCGACCGGCTCACGGCCGAGCAGGAGCACTATCTGTCGAGCTGGTCGGAAGGCACATAGGACAGGTCCTCCTCATCCATTGCCCATGTGGGGCAGGCGTCTACGCCTGCGGCGGGTCTCCAGACCCGCCCGTTCCCCGCAGCTCGCAGAGGGTTTTCGGCCGTGCGCGGGTCCTCCAGGAACCACACAGGCCGACGTGGACGTCGGCCGCAGGACTGGAGTCCTGCCCCACAACTAAGTGGCATTGGCCAAATGGCCCTATGGCACTGCCGTCGTCGTGCCAACGGCCGGCGACGACATCTGGTAGGTCGAGATGTCGCCCGATTTCTGCATGTATACCTCCACCGAGCCTAGGCAGGCAGACGCCGTGCCTTGACCACCGGCCGGATTAATCGGTATGATCTGGGGGACATATTCCTGGCGGCCCGGCTTCGTATACTTATTGGGATTGAAAGTCAGCGAAGCCGCCATGCCCGGATTCAGATTCACCTGCTGCGAGGGCCCGATCGGGCTGCCGTTTGAATCCGTAAAGCTCAGTAATGCCGAGCAAGGGCTATCCGAAGGCGCCAGCGCATTAATCAAAATGCTTTGGCCGAACGCCACCCCCTGCGGGAGGAACGATGGGTAACCGCTGACAGGGGATGCTGGCGGAGCCGGAATCCCGGGAGCGAAGACCGAACCGATTCCATTCGCGGTGTCGTATATCTCCATGCTGCCTTGCAGGCTTCCCAGCGGCGTGCCCGGCAGGGAAGTCACCACCGGCACTACTTGTATTCGCCCGGAGGATATTAGCGTGCTGCCAACCAGATCGAGCGATGCCGTTTGGCCCGGGTTCAGGTTCACCATCTGGCTCGGACCGACCATCGCGCCCTCGCTGTTTTGGAACCCAAGTTGTGCTTCAACCGGGGTACCCGGCCCCACCGGCACCGGCCCGTCCACGACGGTTAGCCGTATCGTTTGCGTCGGAACCAGGTGAACGGGAACATAGGACACGTAAGGAGGAATGCCCGATGGGCCCCCGAATGCGATCGTCCCGGTGCCGATCCTGCTGTCCGCTGTAAGGACCGTCCCAGTACCTGGCGCTAGCGGGTTGTACACGGTGATCACATTTGCCTCGGGCACGTATATGTGGCCATCCGGTCCGAAGGCAAGATATTCGCCAGACGTCTTGTCGACGAAGCCGGATACCTGGACTCCTGTGCTTCCATTGAATTCCAGGAGCTCGCTATAGTCATTAAAGTCTACGTCTTGGAAAAACCAAATGGCGTAAAGGTTGCCGTTTAAGCCAAACGCGATTCCAAGTGGGTAACTGTAGAAAAAGTTGCCCCCAACCGCGGCGAAGGCGCTTATATAGGCCAAGGTGGCTCCGCTATACTTGAGAACTGCCCCCGAATTCACATCGCTCACGTAGATATTTCCGTCAGGTCCGAACTTCACGTCCATCCCCCACAAAGCTCCCGAAGGGCCATTGGGGTTGGCTGCCATGAATGCTCCTGTGCTCCCGTTGAACTTTACCAGACCGTTCGCGAAGTCGGAAACGTAAAGATTACCATCGGGGCCGAAGGTCATCCCGTTCGGTTGCGACAGGCCGCTCCCCGCGCTTACGAAAGTGCCGATCAGACCGCCGGTAACCGGGTTGTAGCGCAGCACGGTTCCATGTGTGGTGTCCGCGACATAGAGGTTACCGTCCGGACCGAAGGCGACGCCCGTGGCAATTCCGTTGTTTGTCATATCGAGCTTGGGTGCTCCCGTAACCGCACTGAAGGACACGACATCGTCTAGAGTGGTGTTTGCGGTCCCTACGTAGATGTCAGCCTTGGCCGCCGGCAGCCAGACTGCAGCTAAAAGCAGCGCCAGCGTAGCCGGCTGCGTGGGGAAAGTCTTGCGTGTGGGTAAATCCGATTTGTACATTGTTGTCTCCTTGAGGCCAGATCGGAGACACGTCCCCATCTGGCTGCCAATGCGCCATTTGGCGGCTGGCAGCCCGTGTGTCCCTCTGAGTTCGCCTCCTCTGATTTGGGATGTTACGCGGGCTGGGGTATGCGCGTCAAACGATCTTCTTCTGACTGCTATCTGACCTGATAAGCCTTCTGAATCCAATGAGGTAGACGGAGTTGTGACGCGGATTTTTCCATGCTAGACTTCCACGATAGGGTGAACTGCCGATGCACTCAACGGCGCAATCCGGACGGGTCTATCGATTCGGCATCTTCGAAGTCGATCCAATCGGAAGAGAACTGCTCCGCCGGGGTGCCCCAGTACAATTGCAAGACCAGCCTTTCCGCGTGCTGTGCATGCTGCTGGAAAAGTCCGGCGAAGTAGTGACGCGCGAAGAGCTGCGCCAGGCGCTACGGGCCGCCGATACCTACGTAGATTTCGACGGCAGCCTCAACGCCGCGTTAAAGAGGTTGCGCTTCGCCCTCGGCGATTCCGCGCGGAATCCTACGTTCATCGAGACGCTCACCAAGCATGGATACCGTTTCATCGCGCCGGTAACGGTCGAAGATGCCGCCAATGCCGCAACCCAACCGCTGGTTTCGCCTCCGGGTCCCCTCGGGTCCGAGAACGGCAAGGCCGCGCCCGAGCCCAACCCCCCCATAAAGCGCCAAAGGCGCTGGATGGTTCTGGCCGCTCCGTGCGCCGCGGCGATTCCTGTCCATCAAATCGTTTATTGGCTGTTTCCGCTTCCTCCGCCCCGAATGATCAACCGCACGCGCCTTACGCACTAGGCAACGTGAATCCGGGGCCGATCGTCAGCGACGGAACACGCATCTTTTTCTGCGCCAGGCGTGGCGCCCGGCGATTCCCGATGCAGACCTCCGTCCAGGGAGGAGACGCGACGGAAGTTAAAACGCCCTTCCGAAACTCGATGATCTTCGACATTTCACCCGATCAAACCAGCTTTCTGGTGGGTTCCTCCGAACGTATCGGCGATGAAAACCGACTCTGGATTTTGCCCGTACAGGGAGGCACGCCGTGTCCGTTCAGGGACGTCCTTTGCGGAGATGCAAAGTGGTCGCCTGGTGGACGCCAGGTGGCCTATACCTCTAAGCGGACACTTTACGTCGCCAATAGTGACGGTTCCGCGTCCCGCACGGTGGCGGAAAAGGACGCCTATGACATCGTCTGGTCGGCGGACAGCAGTAAGATCGGATTCAGTACCTGGGATCCTCTCTTGCAGGTGCACTCCCTGTGGGAAGTCGAAGCGGACGGGAGTCATTTCCGCCAGGTGTTCCCCGGAAACGAAAAAGTCAAAGACCTCTCCGTGGGATTCTGGCTCGCCGGTAGCAAGTATTTCGCATTCTTGCGCGGATCCTACCCCGACCAAAAGCTATGGCTGACTCGCGAATGGCGGAGCTTCTGGAGGCGATCTTCGCCCCGGCCTTTCTTTGTGTCCGTCGGAGCGGAGGATGAAGAAGCTGTCGTAGGCCTGGGACCGAATGGTTCCAGGCTGATTACCATGGGGTATTGGCCCGGCGGAAAACTCCACCGGCTCTCTCCCGATTCCCATTCGCTGCACCCTGCGTCTGTTTTCCCCTCGGCTGCGAGTCTACATTTTGCGCGCGACCGGAAATGGGTCGCATATGTTTCCGCTGTCGATAGCTCGCTCTGGCGCTGCCGCACGGAAGGCACGGATTGCCTGCAGCTAACTCCCACCCCGATGACCACACTAGAACCAAGGCGGTCTCCGGATGGCACGCAGATCCTGTTCCTCGACACCCAGCCCGGCGTGGTGCGCCATTTGCGCGTGATTGCACCGCAAGGTTCCTCGCCTCCCAAGGCCCTCGGCCCGCCGGATCTTGTAGCTGGCACAGCGGATTGGAGTCCCGACGGCAGGCAGATTATATTGGACATGAGCGCCCCGCGCGCAGGGGCGCCAGATTACCTGTATCTGATTGATGTGGCCACCGGGAAAACCGAACTCTTGCCCGGATCGAAAGATTTTCATTCCCCAGCCTGGTCGCGCGACGGCCGCCGGATTGCCGCTGTTAACTCTTCAGAAACGCGGCTATTCCTCTACAGCCCGAAGCAAAAGGAATGGGTTCCGGGTCCGGCAGGCACCCGTCTCGGATATCCGTATTGGTCGTATCGCTCCGATAAGTTGTTCTACCAGGATTTGGGCGAGCCCAGCCAGCCCATCTACTCGGTCAATCCGGCAAGCGGCAGGAGGGAATTTTCCTTCAGCTTCAACGAAGCTCTGCAGAAGGATGCGGTCACCTGCCGGTTCGCCGGCATCGCCCTGGATGACACCCTCTATGCCGACGTGATTGGAGCGACGGCCGATTTATTCGCCGTGGATCTGGATCTGCCTTAAGCTGAAAACCCGAACTCCGGCCAGCTTCCCTCGATCTCTCGCTATACTAGGCATTCTCCGATGGAAGCCACAGCGCATCGAACCGAAATCGTCATCGCTGGCGGCGGACTCGCGGGCATCGTAGCCGCTTACGGATTGCTCAACCGCGGCCGCCGCGTCCTGCTGATCGATAAAGACCGCCGCGAAAACTTTGGGGGCCTCGCCAAGGAATCCTTCGGCGGCGTGCACATGATCGGCACGCCGCACCAGAAGCGGCTGCGCATTCACGATTCGCCCGAACTCGCCTGGCGCGACTGGCAGAGCGTAGCCGGCTACGGTCCCGCCGACGATTGGCCGCGCGCCTGGGGCCGCTTCTATTGCGAGAATTCCCGCGAATACATCTTCGAATTTCTGGATCAAAAGAAGATCGCGTTCCTGCCGCTAGTGAACTGGCCGGAGCGCGGTATCTACGCGCCGGGCAATACCGTGCCCCGCTGGCACATCGTCTGGGGTACGGGCTACGAAATCATCCACCGGCTGCTGGACGCGCTGGAGTCGCATCCCCAGCGGGCCAATCTCGAACTGCTCTTCGATACGGAAGTCTCGGCGGTTGAGACGACCGGCGGGGGCGTAGTGGGCATTCGCGGCCGCAAGATGGATGACGGCCGCGATGTCACGGTCACCGCCGAGCACGTGGTCATCGCATCCGGCGGCGTCTGTGGCGGCGATCTCAGTTGCGTGCGCGCCAATTGGTACAAGCCGTGGGGAGATCCGCCCGCGGAACTTCTCAACGGCGCGCATCGGTACGGCGACGGCATGCTGCACGGCAAAGTCGCCGAATTGGGCGGCGCCGTCACGCATCTCGACCTGCACTGGCACTACGCCGCGGGAGTGCATCACCCCGGCAAGCGGCGTCCCCACGACGGCTTGAGCCTGGTGCCGCCGCGCTCGGCGCTGTGGTTGAACGCGCGCGGCGAGCGCATCATGCATCCTGGCCCCATGCCGGTTTATGCCGACACGCGCCACCTGGTGGCCAGCGTACTCGCGCAGCCGGGCCAGTATAGCTGGCAGGTGATGAACTGGAAAATCGCGATCAAGGAACTGGCCGTCTCGGGCTGCGATTACATGACCGCGTTCCGGTATAAGAAGAGAATCGGCTTAGCGGCCAGTCTGATGTTCGGCAACAAGGATCTGGTGAACCGGTTAATCCGCGATTGCCCCGACGACATTGTGGTGGCGGACCATCTCGACGACCTGATAGAGCAAATGGACCGCAAGAGCCTCTACGGTCTCCGCATCGATCGCGCACGCATGCAGGCGGTGGTGCGCGCATGGGACGACATGATCGATCGCGGCCCAGCTTACTTCAACGACGACCAACTGCGGCGCATCGCCAACGCGCTGCAGTATCGCGGTGACCGCGTGCGCACCTGCAAGTTCCAGAAGATCCTCGATCCCAAAGCGCGCCCGCTGATCGCTATTCGTGAATTTATCCTGAGCCGCAAAAGCCTAGGCGGTATTCAAACCGATTTGCAATGCCGTGTGTTGCGCGCCGTCAATGGGCAACCGATTCCCGGCTTATACGCCGTGGGTGAAGCGGCCGGTTTCGGGGGCGGCGGAATTCACGGTAAAGCATCGCTGGAAGGCACATTTCTAGGCGGCTGCGTTCTTTCAGGACGCTTGGCCGGCCGCGGAATTGGGAGCTGAAGATAACCAACTGGAGGGGCCTTTGGGTGGGGCAGGCTCCCAGCCTTGGCTCCCAGCCTGCGGCGGCCTCGTAGGCCGCCTGCCGCGAAGCTCGCCCGCTTCTTGCGGAGTTTGGTAGGCGAGCCTAGCTACTTTCCCACTTAAAATTCCGCACGCAAGCTCTTTGTTGTCATGGGTGCGGTGCGCGACTGGTTGTTGAGTCGAACGCCGACGTATTCCCGAGAGACCGCCGACCAGTTCCGGCGGCATTCGCAATCGCTAGAACATTTTGTTCTTACCTCTGGCCGTAATGTATCATCAGTATAGATGACACGAGAACTAGCCATCCGCAGACGAGATAGACTGGCAGCCCAACTCTCCTCCGCCAGTGGGGTCCTGCGCGGCTCGCTGCTCCAGCGCACTGTCCGCCACTCGTCAGGATGTCTGAAGTGTGCCCGCGGTGAGGGTCATCCGCTTTGGGTCCTCACCGTGGGTTATCCCGGCGGAAAAACCCGCCAGGTGAGTCTGCGTCCCAAGCAGGTTCCGCGGGTTCGGGAAGCGCTCCAACACTATCGCGATTTCAAGCAGACTCTGGAGGCCATCAGCGAACTGAATCAGTTCCTTGTGCGTCTGGACCGCGAGGAGTCCAAGGAACAGGAGCGCGAATCATGATCGCCGCGCGCCGCCTGCAGTACAGCTTCGCCGATGGCTTCATTGCCGAGGCGGTGGACGATCTTTGGGAACCCTGGGTGCGCTACGCAGATACAGCGTTGGAAGATGACACTCTGCTACTCATCATCCAGCAGGAGTTGGCCAAACGCTGCAAGAAGAGCAAGACTCGTGGTCGCCAGGCTACGCCAGCCGAGGTGGTGCTCAGAATGCTGCTGCTGAAGCATGTGCGCGATTGGAGTTACGAACTGCTGTCGCGTGAAGTGCGCGCCAATCTGGTCTATCGCGAGTTCACCCGGATCGGCGGCGGCAAAGTCCCGGATGACAGGACGATGGGAAACCTGGCGCGCCGCCGGAGGTGATCGAAAAACTCCATCGGCGGGTGGTGGAGATCGCCCAGGCAAACAAGATCGCCACGGGTGGCAAGATGCGGGTCGATACGACGGTGGTGGAGACGGACATCCATTATCCGACCGACAGCTCCCTACTGGGTGACGGCGTGCGCGTCCTGACGCGCATCATGAAGAAAGTCACCGCCGTGGCGGGCAAGGCTGGCACGCAGATGCGCGACCGCAGCCGGTCCGCCAAGTTGAAGGTTTTGGCGATTGCGCGCGCCAGCCGGAACAAGACGGAGCAAGGCCGGCAGGAGATGAAGAAGGCCTACCTCCAACTCTTGGAAATCACCAGCCGGGTTGCGGGGCAAGCTAAGAAGTTTTCGTGCGAGATTGCCAGACGCGTCAAGCGAGGCAATCTGTCGGTAATGCACAAAGCCAAGCAGCAACTGGAGGAGATGATTCCCCGGGTCCAGCAGGTGCTGCGCCAGACACGGGAGCGGCGCTGGAGGAGTTGATCCGGCAGGCGGCGCAAGGCGGCGTGCTACACAACGACGACACGGGTATGCGGATTCTGAGCCTGACGCGCGAACAGGGCGACCAGCGGACGGGCACCTTCACCAGCGGCATCGTATCGATGGTTTGAGGATGGACCATCGCGCTGTTCTTTACCGGATGGAAGCACGCGGGCGAGAACATTGGCGAGGCGTTGAAACAGCGCGCCCGCGAACTGCCGGCGCCGATCCAGATGTGCGACGCGCTGTCGCGCAACACGCCCAAGCTGGAAGGCGTCAAAACCCTACTGGCGAACTGCGTCGCCCACGGCAGACGGCAGTTACTGAATCACTGGCCGCAACTGACGCTGTTTCTGCAGCAACCGGGCGCGCCGATCGACAACCACATCGCGGAACGTGCCCTGAAGAAAGCCATCCTGAACCGCAAGAACGCACTCTTCTACAGGACCCTGAATGGCGCCGGAGTCGGCGATCTGTTTATGAGTCTGATACACACCTGCGAGCTGAACGGGGCCAATCCATTCGATTATCTGACCGAGTTGCAGCGGCACGCCGCGGAGTTGAAGGGTAATGCAGCGGAGTGGATGCCCTGGAATTACCGCGAGACGCTGGCGCAGCTCGCCATGATCGCAGCCGCGTAATATGATGAATCCAGCCTGGCCGGAAAGGATCGATTGCGGCCAAGCGGGAGCGCCGCGCGGAAAGGGCGGGACAACGGCCTTGCGAGACCAAATCGAATAGGGTTTTTGGCCCGCTACGGAAACCGTTGAATATGTTTCGCGCGGGCCACTACTCTCGCGTCTCCCCAAACGATCGGCAGACTATACCTTGCAGATCCGCGGCCTGCATCGCATTTTGGCGTGAACTATTTCCCGGAGAAATCAGGCCCCTTCCGGTGCCATAGGATTTCGCGAGTCTTCCTCGCGGTACCGGCCGGGAATGTGGCGGGCAAAATAGCCACCCTTGGACTTGGGCCTCTACCATCATTCTGGCGGTTGCTGCCCACGATGATCGCATAAAGGCCGGCCGACAACACGTCGCGCGCCGGCCTTTTGCCGTCCGCACGGGTGATCACCAATCGGATCGGTAGTGGCGGCCTTATACGGTGGGGTAATGGCCAGACGCACCTCCTGGCCGCCACCCACACCCAAAGGCCCGGAAGAGATCGGACTGGCAGGGCACGCGAAGATCGTCCCCAGGTGGAAGCACGAACTGTTCGCATCCATAATACTTCGTCAGCTTAAGCTGTTTCCCTTAGACGAACAAAAAGCGAACCAGATCATAAATTTCGCTGTTTCAAATCCACCCTACGCATCCCCACCGAAAGGACAC
>Ga0187887_10001161_pt1 | contig 23117 bp, 21 predicted proteins | sample June2016WEW_7_10_FD_132977 | JGI IMG/M metagenome (GOLD analysis project Ga0187887, IMG submission 132977) | Peatland microbial communities from SPRUCE experiment site at the Marcell Experimental Forest, Minnesota, USA - June2016WEW_7_10 | ecosystem: Environmental > Terrestrial > Soil >... | reverse complement strand
GGCGGCTGCGGCCAAGATTGGCCGCCCCACATCAGCCCCGATGGAAAGTGGCACATTTGTCGCCGGAATGGTCACAGTATTAGGCGAACCTCAATAGTTATAGAAGCTATCCCGGAAGGGTAATACCGGTCGAATCGCGCGGCTGGTATATTATAGGCGCGATGGCGAAAAAGCGCCGGCGCGGGCTGGGGAAAAATCCGGAGCGGCCGGTTGCTCCCGAGATTCCGGAGCCGGGTTGGCCTGGCGGACATTCCCGGCGGATTCTCTTCCTCGCAGCCGCGCTGATTGTCCTGTTGACGCTGGCGATTTACTCCCAGACGTTAGCTGTTCCACCCCTGGACTTCGACGACTCTTTCCATTTGGTACACAGCCCCTACGTCAACGTGGCGCATCCTTTTTCGCTGCTGGGGGCGGTTTGGGACGAGCCATACTTCGGCTTCTTCGACCCGGTCACCACGACCTCCTGGATGTTGGACCGTACGCTGGCGGACAAGAGCAAGCCGTTCGATGCCGTGCCGTTCCGGGTCAGCCAATTGTTCTACGCCATGGTGTGCGCCGGGTTGGTCATGCTGGTCTTTCGCCGACTGGGCCTTCCCGCGATCCTGGCGGCATTGGGCGGCGTGCTTTACACGGTTCATCCGATCCATACCGAAGTGGTGGCCTGGCTCTCGGGGCGCAAGGATCTGATGGCGCTGCTGTTCATTCTCCTGTCATTTCTCGCCTATTTGTGGGCGCGGGCCGCCGCCACGGCTGGCGAGTGGCGGGTGCGGCACACGGCGACCGCACTGCTCTCGCTGCTCGCGGTTCTGGCGAAGCCCGTGGCGATCGTCATACCGCTGATCTTCATCGCCTACGAATTCTGTTCGGAACGGCCGGGTGGCGTGGCGAAGCCGATCTGGACGCGCACGTTCGGCCTGGCCGCGATTCTGCTGGCGACCGGCGGAACTGCGGCCCTTGTTTTTCGCGGCATGCTGCAGGGCGATCGCCACGGCGGGTGGCTCATCGCAGTGGTCGTCGGCTGCACGCTTTTGTTGGCTGCGGCAGCTCCGCGCGCCGCCGGTTTGGCCGATTTCCTGGCCGGGCGCGGCCACGTCCTACGGGTGCTGGGCCCTCCCTTCGCGATGCAAGGGGTGGTCTTCGGGGCGGGCGTTGCCTGGACCGTCTGGGCCCAATCGGAAGCTGGCGCCATCAAGGGCGGCCTGCCTTTGCTGCCGACGCTCAACCTGACTTTCGAGGTGATGCTGGCGTATGCGGGCAAGATGCTTGTGCCGGCGCACATGTCGCCGTACTACGTCTGGACGCGGTATCCCTCCATCAGCCTCGAAGGCGTCTGTGGCGCACTGTTGATTCTGGGCTTGGCCGCCACCGCGGTCAGGCTGGCGGGCGCGAAGGATCGGAGCCGGCGCATGGTGGCATTCGGCATCCTGTGGTATTGGATTGCTTTCATCCCCACGTCAAACCTGGTGCCGACCAGCATCAAGATGGCCGACCGTTACGAGTATGTTCCCAGCGTGGGAGCGATTCTGGCTTTACTCGCGCTGGGTGCCGCGTTCTTCCCCAAGGAGCGGCGCAGGCAGATGGCGGCTTGTGTCGCGTTGGCAATCGTAGCGGGCGGCTACACGGTCTGGTCGTACCGGCGAACGCGCGTATGGAGCGGCGATCTGAGCCTGTGGACCAGCGCGGCGGAGACACATCCGGACAACTATTTTGCACTGACCAGTCTGGGGCTATGTTATCTGCGGTTAGATCCGCCCGCGCCGGAAAAGGCACTGCCCTACTTGCAGCGGGCGCTGGAAATCGGCGAGAGCGTCCAGGCGGGGGGCGCGGGAGAAAGGCAGTTGGACGTTTCCCCGGAGTTGGAGGCGTTGGGTGACGCGTATCTGGCGATGGCCAGGAGCGCGCCCCGGAAAGAGTATTACGGGAAGGCCGTGGAGTATTTGCAACGGGGTTCCGCGGTCCCGGTGGGATTTGCGCCCGCCGATGCCAAACTGCAGCGGTCGCTGGCCGATGCGCAAGAGGGGCTGGCGCGAGTGATCGATGGGGAGGCAGCGGGGACGGTGGGCGATGCGCGTACGGCGCTGCTGTTGGAGCGCGACAAGTTGCGCGGCGAGGCGGATGCGGCCTTCGCGCGGGCGCGCGCGACTCTGATCGGCGGGAACGTGTCCCGCGACGATCCGGATCTGCGGGCGGACGTTCTGGAGGCGGGCACCGCGGTCTTCAAGCGCGAGGCGGGCGCTTCACCCAGCGAGCAGGTCCTGTTGTTCCGGAAGGCGCTGGCGCTTTACCAGGATGCCGCTGCGATGTTTCCCGACGACCCGCGGCCGGCCTTGGACCAGGGGCTGTGTTATCAGCGGCTTCATCTTTTGGAGCCTTCGACGGAAGAGAAGCGAAAGCTCTTCGATCGGGGCGTGGCCGTGTTGCAGCAGGCTTTGACGCTGCGCACTGCGGCGCCGGAATATAACCCGTTGATGGTGTATCGAGTGCTGGCGTCGCTGTACTCCGATTCGGGCGATTTGCGGTCGGCGGTCGGCTTTTTGAAACAGGTGCAGGAAAGGGATCGCGGCTACAGCCGGGCGAACAATGTGGACGGGGACATTGAGATTCTGGAGGGCCGGGGGCGGCCCCACTAGCCCAGCAGGATGCTGAAAAAGGCTCTCACAGGCTGAAGCCTGTGCCACCAATTGCCGCTAAGTCATTGATAACCGGTGGCACAGACTTTAGTCTGTGAGAGCCTTTTTCAGCATCCTGCTGGGCTAGGGCACTGCGCGAATTTTCGTGTTTACCAGGAACGGGTCGTCGAAGGCGGTGCGGTCGCCCACTTTCTTCCCCTTTACCGGCAAGAGGCGCGCGGTCAAAGGCTTGTTCCACTTGACCGCCAGGGTGGCCACGTCACCCAGGATGCGTTCGATCTGTTGTTGCGGCGTATCGCCCGCCATCGGGATGGTGTCCAGGCCAGTGCCGCAGACCGCCGAGTAAGCCAGCAGCGCATCCACATCGTAGGCGCCTTCGCTCCAACGCTCGGCGAGCAGGCTGTCTTCCATCACCGGCAGCATCAGACCGGAGTAGCCGATGCGCCTCACGGGCACGGACTGCACGGCTTTGGTGATCACCGCGGCCGCGGTCATGGTGCCGCTCGATCCGAACCTGGCGCCGGTGAACTTCTCGATGGCCGCGCCGATGGAGACCTCGCGCAAAGGCGCCGGCGTGGCGTCCAGGCCCATGTAGGTCCATCCGGTTTCTTTTTCGATCTGTTGCGCCAGTTTTTCCAGCGCCACGGCGTGGGTGCTTAACTCATAGGTGAGGCGCTCCGTCGCGAGGGGCGCGTTGCCGGATGTCTGGGCGAATACCCGGTCCACCACGTTGGCCGCTTCGGTGCCGATCGCAAAGCGCCGGCCATCGCCCAAGTGATACGAGCCCGGGTAGAACGGCGCGTAGGGCGCCAGCATGGCCGTGGCGGCGAAGTTGAAATTGGCGGCGCTGCCCGGACTGTGTTCCTCCACGAACTTCACCAGCATGGCGGCGGCCTGCACACACTTCCATTGGATGGCGCCTTCTCCGGCGATCAACAGGCTGGCCTCCAGGGTTTTTGTCACCGAGAGGATTTCACCCAACAACTGGGCTTGCGCCGGATCGTCGGCGTCGCGCAGCATGGCCGGTCCAATATTCGCATCGAAGGATTCCTGGGTCGCCAGCGCGTCGTATTCGCGAAAGAAGCGCAACGCATCCGACCGCGAAAGGCCGCGCGTGTAATCGGGGAACGGCTGCGTTGTGATGCGGACACCTTCCACCTGATACCCGCCTGCTTCCACCGCACCCTTCGCCTGGCGCAACTTCCGCAAGGTCTCCTGGACCTGTTCGCGGTAGCGCGCGCGATCCAACTTCAGGAACGCCGTGATGGCGCGCACCTTGGGCTTCAGCGACTTCGCCGGGTCTTCTGCCGGCCATGCCAGCGCAGCCCCGGAAAGCAAGGCGCCGCCTACGAACTTCCGTCGATTCATGGCTCCCCCCCAAGTTCGATTATCGCCGCGCGCAGCCGGGCGTGGCGTTGCATCAGGTGCAGGTAGCGGGCTTCGTCGGGGCCGCTCTTGGCCCGTACGATGGCCTCGACCGCCGATTTGTCTTCGTCGGTCCAACGCTCGGCGATGCGGCGCAACGGCGAATCGTCCGCGGGCATCCGGGCGCATGCCAGGCCGAGATTCCGTACGGTGAACCGGTCCCATGCGCCGGGCTCGGCATCCGCGCATTCATACAGCAGGTACGAGTGGGCCAGCTTCTCCAGCGTCCGCCGCGAGCTGCGATAGCCGGGCGTGCGGCGCATGCGGTCTTCTTCGCGCTGGACAAGATGCGCCGCCACCGGGTCCAGCGGCCGGAATCCCAGCTTGCGATAGAACCAGAATGCGCCCGAATCCAGCGCCTCGTCGTTTTCCAGGCCCACCTGATAAGGGTCCACGGAGAAGCAACGCACCCGCAGGAGCTGACGGAACAGGCGCAACAGGCGCGCGTAGAGCCACGCCGATTCGCCCTCGCGGAAGGTGTAATACAGGTTGAAGCCGATTTCGGCGCGCTCGAACAAGGACAGCACTTCCACGTAACCGGCGGGCACACCGTTTTTGAAGAACATCCCGGCATGATAGGCGCGCAGCGGCAAACGCCACTCGGGCGGCACGCCGAAGAAGACGATCTGGAGGCCGCGGCCGGCATCCGCGCGGAAGACGCGCTGGGGGTCCGGATGGGTGAAGCCATATAGCTCGCGATAGCGCATGGCGGAGGTGTCCAGGATCAGATCGAGCATCTTGCGGGCTTCGGGCCTCGCGAGCTGCGTTACTGGCAGGGGCGGGCCATCGAGCTCTTGCGCGAGATCGATATCGGCGCGCCGCAGGAGCGGCTTGCGGTGGAAGTACGATTGAAGCACCGGCAGGCGCATGCGGGAGCGGCTGGCGCGCGGGCCGATGCGCCACACCAGCAACAGTTCCAGCGATTCGTAGAGATCTGCCTGGTCGCGCGGGGGGAGGGGCAGGGAAGCGATGCGCCCCAGTAGCCATGCCAGAGCGGTCGATGTTCTTGGGCGCGCGGCATCCACCCAGGCGCGGAACGGGACGTGCGCTTCCACCGGCCAATCCTCCTCGACCAGCGGCAGGAAGCGCCGCAGCACGGGGCCGAGTTTTTCCGCACGGTCGTAGTTCTCCCAATCGATTTCGATGTGGCGCGGGTAGCGGGCGGCGAGTTGGCGGGCTACCTCATAGCTGAAGACCGCTGAAAACGACGTGCCCGCGACGCCCGACACCGCGGCGTCTTCGAACGCCGAAAGATCGCTCAATGCGGCGATACGCGGCGCGAACGAGAAAAGGGCTGCGTCCGCCAGCCGCAGGACCTGCGCGTCGGCCGGATAGGCGCGCAGAAACAACAGGCACTCGTGCAGGCGGATGAGCGAGTCCGCATCGGTGAAGCGGTGGCCTGCGAGATCGGCGAGCAACTGGTGGAGCGGGTGGACATCCGGCGCGCCAAACCGGGTCTTCCATTGTTCCAGGCGCGCGAGCAGATCCGTGGGCATTGGTTTGAGCTTATTACACACCTGGGGTCTGCTGGGGAGAGGGAGAAGGGAGGGCGTTAGTGGCTGGCGGCCCGAGATCTGCTGAGCGCCGTTTTTGTGGTCGTCGCCGGGCCACAGACTAAAGTCTGTGCCACCGGTTATCAATGACTTGCCTGCAGATGGTGGCACAGGCTTCAGCCTGTGAGAGCCTTTTTCAGCATCCTGCTGGACTTAGACTTAGACTAGGGCGAGTGCTGCAAGTGTCCGCAGATCGCAGCCACCCGCCCAATGAGGTTCCTCCTGCGCGGCCGGCTTAAAGCCGGCTGCGGGTAAGATTATCCTCCTCCTACCATACGATCGGCGCTATTGCCGCGACTACTGCGGCCACATTCGCGCCGATGTCCGCGCCATCGGTCCCAGCGTTTTGGTACGGGCTGCCGGAGGCCAGTGTCAGCCCGAGCACGTTTGTTCCGGTGCTTCCACCAGCGAAGTCCACGAACCCGACCTGTCCCCAGTCCAGCGGCCAGCAAGTCGCTATGACCTTGCCGCTGGTTTGGCACCCGGAAGCTGGACTACTTAACGAACTCATACCAGTAGGGTAGGCTGGCGAGGAGCCCACGTACTGGTACGTGTCGCCCACGTTGACCACGCCCCCGATGGTAACTGGCACGTTGTTGTTCGGCCAATCGGACATCGTCATCCCGGCGTTGTCGCTGTCGGCGAATGGCTGGCCGTACTGGAAGGAGTTCGTCCACGTAAAACCGACATTGGTATGCGGCGGCGCATCGGCGAACATCATGGAGAACGGATTGAACGTTATGGTATTGAGAAAGGTGTTGTGGTCGAACGTCTGGTTCTTCGTGTTTTGAGCTGAACCAACATACCCATTCGCCCCCCACGTTGGGCCGGAGATGTCAATGGCTACATTGTTCCGTATGAGTCCACGCGAGGTGTTCGCGTTCTGAGGCCCGAAGCCACCCCAACCGAATGGAGATCCCACGGACGGTCCATGTTCGAATAGATTACTCGTGACGGTGATGTCATTGCAGATCTGTGACGGAGTGGGATTGATGCCGCAATTCCAGATAAAGAACCCGGCCTGCCCCTCTGAAAACGTTGTATCGAAGAAGTTGGAATCGAGCAGCACCCGCTGCCCCTGCTTGATCTCAAACCCGTTCTTCACATCCCAGCACCCCCACGTCATGGATGGGATACAGCCCTCGTAGTACGGGACGGACGCTTGCACCCCCGCGCTTGTTTGGAGCGTCAGGCTGGCGGTGTTGGGAGTGGTGGCCACTATGTATGGGACCGAGTTAATCACCACGTAAATACCGCCATTTCCCCAAGCAGTATTGAATGGACTCCCAGAAACCAAAGTAACGGCAGTTCCGTTTGTCGAGACTACGCCGGAATATGCAACAGGGTTATTCCGCCAAATCGCCTGCTTCTCAATGTGGTTGAGCCTGATAGTCACATCGGCTGGGGCGGGGCACGTAGGTTGACCCCAAGGCCATAGATACCCGTAAAACAGGATTGAGAAGGGGACCGCGTTGGATTGTGTAGGAGCGCTGGTGGTAAGGGTCAGACTGGTCGAAGAAGTTACTTCCTGGATGACGTACTGCACGGAGTCGATCGTGATTAGCGCACCGGGCCAGGCGTTCGTCGAACTGGTGCTGAACGTGCTCCCCGAATTCCAGGTCACCGAGGTGCCGGAAGTCGTCACGGTACCGCTCGCGCTGACGGGGTTCCCGCACTGCTGGGCGAAGAATACATTTTCGCCGCTGGCCTCAAGGTAGTTGGCCGCGATCAGGAGCGGGCCGGTGTTGTTGTTCGTCGAGACCGCGTTGGTGTCCTGCCCTGTGTTAATGATTCCCCAAATGTTGGAGTACTCCAGGGTAGAATAAGTTGCGTTGAGATCGAGGCCCGCCTGGACGAAGGCACACTCTCCCAGAGTAGCTGAACACGGAGCGGGATGGATCAGAACGCGGTCGAAGGTGATGTAGGACGGAACTGCATAAGGTACCGGAGTGTACCCACCCATGCCTACGATGGGATAGACGTTGGCGGCGTTTGGTCCGAGGGTGAACTCGATCCCGGCGAAATAAATACCGGACACGCCATCTGAAATGCTCAACGTGGTGCATCCGTTCGTGTTGCACTCAAGCGTCGGTACGTTCGCGGGCGTAGCGGACTGCGGGATTCCCTGATACTGGGGCAGATTAGCGATGTTGGAGCCTACGACCAGCACCGGATTCGACGGGCAGTATTGCGGCAGCACTCCCTGGTCTGCCCAAGTAATCCCGCCATCTGGAGTGGAACCGCCGGCGTCATCCCATACCGGCGCAACAGATCCGGACGTGCCGCCAATCGTAAGTAACTGGAGATGGTACGCCGGGTCCACAAACTGTTGCCCGGCTCTGAAAGCAGTGTTTGCCTGCCACCCGAACGGGAGTGCGTTAGTCGGCCCGTAGACGAAACTCTCTACATATGTTGCATTGGCCGGAACCACGATTTTTTCTCCGCAGACCGCCGCGGATAGCTTGGCTTGCAGGTCGGACCCGCTGTTGGACGCCACCGTCACAGTGCTTGTGGTCGTTGGGTATGGGGGCTGGTAACACGTCTGCGGCAATAGCGGCAGCGAGGTTCCCGGAACACCAGCAAGCGGGGGCAGGCCGGTGGGCGCCGCGGCACATAGGTTCGGCCCCAGATTCGCAGCAGGCGGCACGACTACTGAAAACGGGCTGGCCAGGTTTGTCACGGTGCTCACGACAGAGTTTTGCGCTGTGCTGATTACGGACATTGAATTCGAATACATGTGGAGTGCGTAGACCTCCGTGCCATCCTGAGAGATCGCGACGGAGGTTGGATTCGCGGTCACGTTAACCGTCGCTGCGGCCGCAAACGACGTTGTACTAATCACCGAGACAGACGATCCGTCTAAGTTCGCTACGTAAAGAGTACTTCCACTCGGAGCGAGCACAATGGAGGTCGGGTAGCTTAGCCCACCGATGGTATGCAGCAGACTCCCGGTTGCGGTGTCGTACACTGCTACCTGGTTGGTTACACGGCTCGCGATATAGAGCGTGTTGCCATCGGTACTAAGCGCAAGGCTACTAGCGCCGAGCTGCCCCGTCCAGGCGGCGATGACCGTGTTGGATGCCGTGCCGATGACCGAGACCTTGCCCAGGGTGGGGCTCACAACGAACACGCGGCTGCTGTCCGGTGTAACTATGAGTGCCGTCGGATACCCGACAATCGGCACAGTGGCCAGCACCGCATTCGTCGCTGTACTGATGGCCGTTACGTTGCTGGATCCCACATTCGCCACGTATGCGGTTTGTCCGTTCGGGGCGACGGTGACCGCCAGCGGCATCGTACCTACGGGAATCGTGGCGACCACGGTATTCGACCCAGTGTCGATGACGGCTACGCTGTTGGCGCTAGACTGTGCGGCGTAGAGTAGCCCGCCGCCGGGGGATAGCGCCATGCCGGCCGGGCTGCCGGTAAGCGGTATGGTAGCCGAGATAGACCCGGTCCCCACGTTTACAAGCGACACGCCGCCTGCCTTGTTTGAGACGTATACGTATGGGGATGCCGGCGCTTGGGCGAAAAGGGCAAAAGCGCCTCCGAAGATCATCAAAGCCATCCGGAGCAGGGACACAAATGCGAAGCGTTTTGAGTTCACTAAAATTATCCTTTCGTTGACTGCGGCAGGTCCCGACGGTTGCAGAGTGGGGGCTTCCGCCGGAAGTAGGACACGCGCAAATAGCCGGCAAAGGCGGCTGAAAATCTCAGAAATCTCCAGACACAAAGAGTGGTAATACGCGCCGCACCACACGCTTGGCATCTGAAGGGTCGCTGCGAGTGTTCTGCTTATGTTCCATTTACCGTCGTCACCCTACGGTAATCCTCTTCGGGTGTGATTCATAGGTAAATCAGATAACCATATCGTTTGTTAATAGTTCGACCGGGGGAAGTTCGAGATCCGCGGGTTGACATGCAAGGTTCCTTCCAAGATCTCCGTTGGATCGGGGCAGGGGACTCAGCCAGGCGAAAAGTCCGCTCCCTTATGGGTGACGACCGAGCGTAGAATGGCCCTATGCGGATTGCGGTGATTTCGGACATCCACGACAACCTTTGGAATCTGGCGGCGGCCATCGAGCACGTGAGCGCGGCGGCGGATGCGTTGATTTGCTGCGGCGATTTATGTTCGCCGTTCGTGATGGATCTGCTGGCGCGGTTTCCGGGGCGGGTGGACATTGTATTCGGGAACAACGACGCGGATCTGTTTCGCATTACGCGCAAGTCTTCGGAGCGGGTGCGCGTGCACGGCGAATTATTCGAGACGGAGCTCGACGGGAAGAGGTTCGCGGTGAACCATTTCGACTACCTGGCGCGGCCGATGGCCGGCTCGGGACTATACGATATCGTCTGCTACGGGCACAACCACGAGTTGAGCGTGGCGCGCGTGGGCGGGACGCTGGCCCTCAATCCGGGGCCGATCATGGGCGCGCGGTTTCCGGGCGGCAAGTGGGAGGATGTGCTGCCGACGTTTGCCATCGTGGAGACGGGCAGCGCGAGGGTGGAGGTTTTTGGCGTGCATGGAGGCGGCGGGAAGGCTCGGACGGTCGCGCCGCATGCTTTCGAGGTTCGAGAGGGCTGGCCGGGGTAGTTCTGTTTCTATGGAAGTGGCTGGCTGGGGAGGACGCGGAGGAACTCGCCCATGGCCGATATCAGCTTGTCGATGCGGGAGTCGGTTTCGCGGAAACGCTGGTCGGTGATCCGGTCGCGGGCGGCGGACTCGGCGATGAAGCTGTCCAGATGGGTTGCGATGGCATCGATGTGGTCGCGCGTCTCACCCAATTTGTACGTCAGGTCGTCGATCTAGCGTTGGGTGTTGCGCCACACGGCGCGAGCTTCCTCGCGTTCCATGGTGTTTTCCAGTATAGCGGAGGGGGTGTCGCGGCGAAAGCTACCGCCTGACAACTTCCTATAACGAATATTATGTAAACTTTAGTGCCAGTTTGCCGCTCCGACACCGAGCCGCGACAGTAAGGGAGCGGAGACTTCCCTGCACAAAAAAAGGGGCCCGTACCACGGAGTGCTGGTACGGGCCCGAGGGAAGAAACTCAAATCTCTTACCGGTGACCGCCGCCGCCGTGGGAGCCACCGCCGCTCGCGTGCGCGGTTCCAGCAGAAGAATGGGCGCTAGGCTGGCTGCGTGAAGTGCTACGCGTGCCATTGCCCTGCGAAGATTTCTCCCGCACCACGGGAGGCGCCACACGGATGGATTGCTGACCACCGCCGCTCGACGAAGCCGTCGGCGTCGCATAGGGACGATATCCCGACCCGCCGGGCTGTGAATAGGCCGGTCGTGGCGCATAGGAACCGCTCGGACGCGGCTCGCCAAAGCGCTGCCATCCGCTGCTTCGATCCGCCGAACTGCCCGCTGCTTGAGACGGCTGGTTCGCCGGCCGCCAGGCACCCGCGGCAGGAGCAGCGCTGCGAGTCTGCCCCGCCCCGGGCGAAGCCGGACTCGTGGCACTGCGCCAAGCGCCGCTCGCCGCGGGTCCGGCGGCGGTACTGCGCGCCAGCGTCGCAGCCGCCGGCTGCCGGCTGAACTGTTGCATGGCGCGCTGCTGCTCGGCGAACGGAACCCGTTGCACCGGGGCCGACGCCGTATGGCCGAAGAAATGAATATTGTCCGAACTGCGCGGAGTGCTGGCAACAGCGCGGTTCGAGTAGCGGAGATTCGCGGCGGTCGGCGCCACCGGTAACTGGCCGCGGACCAAGCCCGCTTCGTGAATCTGCGATCCCGTGGTACGCGAAATCGCGCTGAACCTGCCCTGGCGGAAATCCGACGCGGTCACTGCGGAAATGCCATTTGCCACGCGCGCGTTACGATATATATTGCTTACATTTGCGTTGGTAACATTCACGCCACGGTTGAAGTAGGCGGGATTGCGAAATCCGGCGTAGAAACCGCGTCCCCACCACGCATACATAGGCTCGAAGGGGGCCAACGGAACCCAGCCGATACTGCCGAACCCGAAGCCCACCCCGATGCCCGGCCCGAATCCAAAGAAAGCCACCATGGCGGGCGACCAATAATGCCGTCCAAAACCGCCCGGATACCAGCACCAGCCATTCGTACCCGAGAAGAACCAGCGACCGTAGTGAAATGGCGCCCAACCCCAGGGGTCGGAACTCACCCAGGTCCATCCATAATAGTCTTCCCAAACCCAGCGGCCGTTCTGATATGGCGCCCAATCCGGATCGACCTGCGGGCTCCAAACCTGGCCATAGGAAGGCTCATCCACCCACTGTCCATGGTTGTCCAGATCCTCGGCGCCAGGCATATCCTGCGGGATGTTGTTATAGCTTTGGGAGCTAAGCATCTCACGGTCGCGCTGTTCGTTCCAGCGGTCCCACTCGTCGAGCGCGATGGCGGGCACGATACGGAATTCAGGATCGTTGGGATCGCCGCGCGCCAGCATGGTTTGTCCGGCCTGCAGTTGCTCGACGCCTTTGGGCGTTGAGACATCCACGGCGCCCAAACGCACCGTGATTTCGGTCTGACCATCACCTTGAACATAGATGCGGTAAACGCCGATGTGGGAAGGTCTTACCGAAACAGTAGGAGTATCGACCTCAACCTTCGCTTGAGATTCCCTGAGAACGCGGAAAGTGACTGTGCCGTGTGCTACCTGCAGGTGGTAGTGGTTGATTCCCAACTCCGCCAGGCGGATCTCGGCGTTGGCGCCGATGCGGACCAGGTTCGCGGAATCGAACTGCACTTCAGCGCGGGAGCCGGTGCCCGTCGAAACCCGATCTTCCACCATCAGGGGCGCGTTGATGACCGCCGCCACCCAATCGCCGGAGTCTCCCCTGCGGACCGATACTTCGCCGCCGGCGATACTGAGGCGAGCCACTCCCCGCTCCGGAGTTCCGGTGTCCTGGATCGGAGCGCCCTCCTGGGCATGCAGGACCGAGGCTGCCAGCAGCAACAGGGCGGCAAGTGCGAGGTATCCGGAAGAGTGGGCGTGGCGTGGCATAATCTTCTTCGCTGCCGTGTGCATGGCAATTGAGGGTCCACAACTCAATTCACGGCAATTCAGAGACTTACGTCAATTGTCCCACTACGGCTGGATGGCTGAAAACCACCAGTGTGATTGGAAAGCAGCAATCCTGGCCGAATATCGAGCGTAGGGGTATAATGTGTGCGGCCAATGGATTCCCCAATTTTGCAAGAGAAGCCACCGCTTGGGCAGATTCTGGTGGCGGACGACAGCCCCGTGTTTCGGGACATGCTGAAAAAGATGCTCCAAGAATGGGGCTACGAGACGATCGCCGTTTCCGATGGCCGCCAAGCCTGGGATCTCCTGCGGCAGGAGAATGGCCCGCGCCTGGCGCTCTTGGATTGGATGATGCCAGGCATGGAGGGAGCGGAGGTTTGCAGGCAGGTGCGGGCCGGCATCCGCGACCGGTATGTGTACATGATCTTGCTGAGCGTGCGCGCGGGATTGGACGACGTGGTGACAGGCATTGAATCGGGCGCGGACGACTACATCGTGAAGCCTTTCGAGGTGGACGAGTTGCATGCCCGCTTGCGCGCCGGACGGCGGGTGCTGGCCTTGCAGGAAGAGCTGGTGGAGGCTCGCGAAGCGCTGCGCGAACAGGCGACGCGCGACGGACTCACTGGATGTTGGAACCGCACAGCCATTTTCGACATTCTCCAAAACGAACTGGCCCGATCCGGCAGGAGCGGCGAACCGCTGATCGTGCTGATGGCCGATCTGGACGGGTTTAAGCCGGTCAACGACGTTTATGGCCACATGGCGGGCGATGTAGTGTTGCGGCAAGTGGCGGCCCGCATGAGGGCTGCGGTACGGCGCTACGACTCAGTAGGCCGCTACGGCGGCGAGGAATTCCTGATCGTGCTGCCGAGGTGCGAGCGGGTAGGCGGCCTGGCGCTGGCGGAACGGATACGCCACGCGATCGGCACCGAATGCTTCCGGGCCGGAGACTTGGAGATCCGGCTGACCTGCAGTTTGGGAGCGGCTTGCGCCAGGCCCCCGGTGGTGCCGCTGGCCGACGACCTGGTGCGCGAAGCCGACGCCGCCCTCTACCGCGCCAAGCATCAGGGGCGGGACCGGGTGGAAGGGGCGGCGGGGGGTTAGTGGGGCAGACCATCGTCTTTCGTGGTCTGCCGCAGTGGGCAGACGACATAAGCCGATCGTCTGCCCCACCGGAGCACCCGCGCAAAAGGCAGAAGCGGCATAAATCTGCTTGCATAAGGATGCATCTGGGGTATAATCGTTCTCGCCCCCCGAGTTTAGGTTCATAATGCTCACACTCGCTACCGATGTCTCCGCCGATCCGTTGCAGCAAATCCTCTGGCCGATGATGAGCGGTCTCGTTCACGAACTGCGGCAACCGCTCAGCGTGATTGATGCCTGCGCAGACTATCTGGATCTGGTATTGCCGGCCACTGATCGTCGTTCGCGGCAACAACTGGAATTGCTACAGCAGCAAGTGGCGGAAGCCAGCCGCATTCTGCATGAAGCCCTACTGCAACTGCATTACGCGGACGCCTCGGGGGCACCGGCGGATGCGCCGGCCGCCAGCAGCCGCTCGTCGACAAACGCTGCCAGCGCCGCAGTCACATATTGAGGCGGCCGGACCGGAAAGCGCGGCTTGGCATCCCAGGATTCCAAGGGCACATCGTTCCAGAGCGGCATGGCGATGCCGCGCTCAATCGCGACGCAGGCGTCGGCGCGGCTGAGCAAGCGCCGGCTGGACGCTTTGAAATCGGCTTGGGCGAAGTCCAGTACCACCAGGTACAAGTCCGGAGTGAGGAATTCGACGATGCTGTTGGATTCGACGATCAGGTTGCGGCTGGCGGCGCACACCTGGCGCACTGCCGGCAGAGCGCCGGCAAGCTGGCCGGTGGCTGTGCGCACCCAGTAGGAGCGGCGCGCCCCGGCCGCCAGGAATCGGCCCGTATCGGAAGGGCCGGGATGGCGTTCCTCGGCGATGGCGTAGGGGTGTTCGGGCGCCAGGCAACAGTCGCAGTTTGTGCCGGAGGCGGAGCAAATGCCGTGGCCAAACTGGGTGATCTTCATGGCGGCGAAGTCGAATTGGGGCAGCGCCTGGATGAGGCCCGCTACTACCGACGTTTTTCCTATGTTGCGGGTGTGCCCGCCGACTACGATTAGCATCGGTGTCACGGCTTGAATTTCAAATATAGTGCCTGCTCCGGAAATGCCGCGGCTAGGTTGTTACCAATTGCTCCAGGTCTCGGCTGAGGTATTCGAGAATTTCCTGTTCGCGAGCCTGGATTTCAAGAAGGATTGGTTCGGCCAGCCGCGCGTAATCCTGACGCGAATGAACCCTGCGTGCTTCCAGGAGCACCCGCCTTAGGTTGCCGATGCATTGCTGAGCCACCAGCATTTGATCGTCGGTTTGAATCATCGCAGCTCCAGTTCTACAATACCGCGTTTTCCAAAGTTCCTGGAAGTCTGATAGGTATCCAGCCACAATTGCAGCACTTCCTCTCCGATGGAAGCTCGCGCCCAAAAAACATCCGATTCGAACAGCAGCTTCGAATGAATGGAATCGAAGAGGACGCGCGCCGGTACCGGAACGCACTCGACCTCAAAATCCTCATCCATGAACAGGAGAGTATCGACGATCAGGAGAGTATCGACGTCTTTTGGTACTGGCTTGATTGTGACGAACCTGCCCCAGATGAAGACTCGCCGTAGGCGACCAGTACTAGCGGCGAGCTCCACCAGTGCCTGAAACCGTCCAAACAGCCACAATCGTCGCGGAGTGCCCCCGCCGAAACGCGACTGGAATTCTTGCCAGCCTGCCAGGTGCACTCCGGCCGGGCTAGTTCAACTTCTCTTCCAGGTGCGCCAGGCGGCGCTTCAAATCGGCAAACTGGCGGCGCATTTCGGGGAGGCGCGCCAGGTTGGCGAGTTGCTCCAGGTGCTCTTTCAGCGGGCGCGCCGGCGTTCCCCAAACGGTTTGCCCGGAGCGCACAATCTTAGAAGTCAGGACGCCGCAGCCGGAGCCGAGCACCGCCCGCGACTCGATGCGGGCTTTGTCGCCGATACCGACCTGTCCGCCGATGACCGCGTAATCCTCCACCACCACGCCGCCCGAAAATCCGGTTTGCGCCGCCACCACCACGTGGCGGCCGATACGGCAATTATGGCCCACGTGCACCAGATTGTCCAGCTTGGTGCCTTCGCCGATGACGGTGACGCCCAACGCGGCCCGGTCAACGCAGGAGTTCGCCCCGATCTCCACGAAGTCGCCGATTTCGACGCGGCCCACCTGCGGGAATTTGTGATAGCGGTCGTGCTCGAAGACGTAGCCGAAGCCGTCGGCGCCGATCACGCAGCCGGAGTGCAGGATGACGCCGCGCCCTATGTCCACGTTGTCGTAGATGGTCACGTTGGCGTGCAGCACGCAGCCCTCGCCCAGGACCACGCGCTTGCCGATGGAGCAGCCAGGGCCGATGCCGGAAGCCAGACCGATGCGGCTGCTGTCGCCGATATTGACGTGCGCCCCGATGGCCGCCAGTGCGCCGATCTCCACATCTTTGCCGATCGCGGCGGTGGGGTGGATGCCGGGCTTCATTTCCACGGTGGGATAAAAGCGGTTCATGGCGCGCGCGAAGGCCGTGCGCGGCTCGGGCGCGCGAATCACAGTGCGGCGGCTGGGGCTGGCATAATCGGGCGGAACGATCAGGCAGCCGGCGGCGGAGGCATCCGCCTGCTCGATGGCCTTGCGCCCACCCAGGAAGGAGAGCTCGCTGCCACCCGCGGTGTCCAACGGGGCAACGCCCGTCAGTTCCTTTTCGCCGTCACCTTCGAAGGTGGCGCCTAACCACTCCGCCAGTTCGCGTACGCGCATGTCTTATGATACTAGCTGTGATTGCGCCAACGGCTAGGATTCATCCGGACGCCAAGATCGGGCCGGGAGTCAGCATAGGGGATTTCTGCGTGGTAGAGTCCGACGTGGAGATCGGCGCGGGCTGCGCGCTGGAACCTTATGTCTACGTGAAACGCTGGACTACGCTGGGAGAGCGCAACCGCATCTCGGCGGGGACGGTGCTGGGAACCGACCCGCTGGACAAAGCCTTCAACGGCGCGCGCAGCTATTTGCGCATCGGCCACGGCAACCAGATTCGCGAGCATTACACCATCTCGCGGGGGACGCGGCCGGAATCCGTAACCCAGATCGGCGACGAGAACTACATCATGACCTCGGGCCATATCGCGCACGATTGCAAGATCGGCAACCGCACGGTGATCTGCAGTTGCGCGCTGGTGGCGGGATACGTGGAGGTGGAAGACCAGGCGTTTATCTCCGGCGGGGTGGTGGTACACCAGTATTCCAAGATCGGGCGGCTGGCCATGATCGGCGGCAACACGCGCGTGAACAGCGACGTGCCGCCGTTTTTCCTGTACTCGGGATTCAACGTGGCGGCGATGGGACTGAACCTGGTGGGTTTGAAGCGGGCCGGCTATAAATATGCGGACGTGGCGGCGCTCAAGAAGGCGTACCAGATTCTGTACCGTTCGGGCCTGAAGCTGGCCGACGCGCTGGCACGCATCGAGAGCGAGATCCGCACTCCGGAGACGCGCCACCTGGTGGAGTTCGTGCGGCGCAGCGAGCGCGGGATCTGCCGCGAGTAGGGGGGGCGCCTAAAAAAGGCGGCTGCGGGCTGAGCTATCTGGCCTTCGTTTTGCACATGTACAGATGTGGGGAAAAAACAAAGCGAAGGGAGAAGAATTAGGATGCAGTTGAAAAGAAAAAGTTTAGCTCACGGCGCTTGCGCCGGAATCCTCGGTTTGGCAGCGGCCACGGCCTTGCCCGCCCAGGGACAACGAGGGTACCAGCAGATATACAACTTCGGCGCGGCGGTAGCGCCGACGTCTTTAACCGGCACTGGGAACACTTTGTACGGGGCTGCTCAAAGCGGCGGCAGCCAAGGCAGGGGATTCGTGTACGCTCTCACGCTGCCCGAAACACATGGGGGATCTTGGACCTATACTACGCTGTACAACTTTGGTTCCACTCCGTCGGACGGAGTCAATCCGTACAGCGTCTCCATCGGCGGCTATTCCAACGGCCTCCCGGTTCTTTACGGAACAACCGCGGGCGGTGGGAAATATAGCAAGGGCACCGTCTTTAGCCTGGTCCCCCCGCAGACTCCAGGCGGCGTGTGGACCGAGCATGTGTTGCACAATTTCCACGGGGCCGATGGGTGGGGCCCGCTGGCGCCGCTGGCAGTGGATCTGAGGAACGGCGAGCCGCCGGTCCTTTACGGAACGACCGGGCAAGGCGGAGCTTCTTACGGGGTAACCAGCCCCTTTGGAGCCGGCGCAGTTTTTTCGTTGACCCCTCCGGCGACGCAGGGCGGCGCGTGGACCGAGAGCGTGCTTTACAGCTTCGTGATTGGCGGGACTGAAGGCCAGGTCCCGAACAATGTGGTTCTGGGCAGTGGCCCGGGCGGAGCGCCGGTGCTGTACGGGTTCGCCGTGATTGGGGGAGCCCAAGGAGGCGGCGTGGTCTTCTCGCTCGCCGAGGAGAATGGCACGTGGACGTATACTGACATTTATGACCTTCCGCAGAGTGTTGTGATCTCGGGTCCCACCAGTCTGACGCTCGGCGTCAATGGAGTGCTGTACGGCACTACGGAGCCCGGCAGCGGTCCGGGTAACGGCGGAATGGTGTACTCGCTGACGCCACCCACATCGCCCGGCGGCAGTTGGACGGAGAATACGGTATTTGCATTCACCGAATTTGCCCAAGGCGTGGGTCCGCAATGCGTGCTGATGGCGGGCAACGGAAACCTGTACGGGGTGGCCTCGGACGGAGGCACCGGAGCTGGCGCGGTGTTTTCGCTGACGCCTCCAACATCGCCCGGCGCTATGTGGACCGAGGACGTGCTATACGATTTTCCATCGCTTGATAATGGTGTACCGACGAATCTGGTCATCGGCCCGCACGGCACGCTGTACGGGACGACCAGCTACGATGGCGGCAACAGCGTCTCAGTGGTTTTCGCCGTTGAACCTTAGGCCATCTACAGTGGGGCAGGCTCTCAGCCTGCGCGGGGCTCTCAGCCCCGCTTTCGCGGGCAAAGCTCGCTGGCCCGCCCGACAACTGTCGCGGCGGGCCTTTTTCTTTCAGCGGGCGCGAATGGAGCGCCGTTCCGCCGTGATAACGTGTGATTGGGTAGTTCCCGCTCTCTCACGTGGGACTGAGCTGGTGCGATTGCATGGCGTGACGATCGAGTGCGCGATGCGGCCTGGTGGGTTTGAAGCGAGCCGGGTACAAGCATGCGGACGCGGCGGCGCTCAAGAAGGTGTACCAGATCCTGTACCGTTCGGGCCTGAGACTGGCCGACGCGCTGGCACGCATCGAGAGCGAGATCCCCACACCGGAAACGCTCCACCTGGCAGAATTTGCGCGGCGCAGCGAGCGCGGGATCTGCCGCGAGTAGGCCCGCGCAGGTTGACAACGTTGCCAACCTGCCCCACAGCAAAACAATCTTCGGCTCGGTTAGCCAAATGCCCTTCGTTTTGCGCATGTACAAATGTGGGAAAAAAACAAAGGGAAGGGAGAAGAATTAGGATGCAGTTTAAACGAAAAAATTTAGCTCACGGCGCTTGCGCCGGAATCCTCGGCTTGGCAGTGGCCGCGGCCTTGCCAGCCCAGGGACAACGAGGGTACCACCAGATTTACGACTTCGGTGCGGTTGTCGCACCGATGGGTTTGACCGGCACTGGGAACACGTTGTACGGGACCACTCAAAATGGCGGCAGCCAAGGCATGGGAAGTGTGTACGCTCTGACGCTGCCCGAAACACAAGGGGAACCTTGGATCTATACTACACTGTACAACTTCGGTTCCACTCCGTCGGACGGAGCCTCTCCGTACAACGTCTCCATCGGCGGCTATTCCAACGGCCTCCCGGTTCTGTACGGAACCACCAGCGGCGGCGGGGAATATGCCATGGGCACCGTCTTTAGCCTGGTCCCCCCGCAGACTCCAGGCGGTGCATGGACCGAGCATGTGTTGCACAGCTTCCAAGGGGCCGATGGGTGGGGTCCGCTGGCGCCGCTGGCAGTGGATCTGAGGAACGGCGAACCGCCGGTTCTTTACGGAACGACCGGGCAAGGCGGAGCTTCTTACGGGGTAACCAACCCCTTTGGAGCCGGGGCGATCTTTTCGTTGACCCCTCCTGCGACGCAAGGCGGCACGTGGACCGAGACCGTGCTTTACAGCTTCGTGCCGGGCGGGACTGAAGGCCAGATCCCGAACAATGTGGTTCTGGGCAGTGGCCCGGGCGGAGCGCCGGTGCTGTACGGGTTCGCCCGGATTGGGGGAGCCCTCTCAGGCGGCGTGGTCTTCTCGCTCGCCGAGGAGAATGGCACGTGGACGTACAATGACATTTACGACCTTCCGCGGAGTGATGTGATCTCGAGTCCCACCGGTCTGACGCTCGGCAGCAATGGAGTGCTGTACGGCACTACGGAGCCTGGCAGCGCAGCAAACTCTGGTGGAGTAGTGTACTCGCTGACGCCGCCAACATCGGCAGGCGGCAGTTGGACCGAAAACACATTGTATTCTTTCGGAGCCGTGGTGGAGGACGGCATGGATCCTGCCGGCGTGGTGGTGGGGAGCAACGGAAGCCTGTACGGGGCGACCTCGGGTGGAGGATTCGGATATGGCACGGTGTACTCGTTGACGCCGCCCGCCTCGCCCGGCGGTGCTTGGACTGAGAACGTGATCTACCGTTTCCCGTTTAACGGCGAGGTGGGCGGACCAGGGGGTATCGTAATCGGCCCGCATGGAACGCTTTATGGGATGACGTACTTCATAGGCGGCAGCACCATCTCCACGGTTTTCGCCATTGAGCCTTGACATTTCGCGAAGTTTTGCGAACTGGCCCGCCCGGCAACTGTCGCGGCGGGCCTTTTTCTTTCAGCGGGCGCGAATGGAGCGCCGTTCCGCCGTGATACCGTGTGAGTGGTGACATTTGAAGAGTTAAAGCAGTTTCTGCACGAGATTCCCTTCAACGCACACGTGGGACTGAGGCTGGTGCGGTTGCATAAGGATGGCGTGACGATCGAGTGCGCGATGCGGCCCGAGTTGCTGAACGGGTCGGGCGTGCTGCACGGCGGGGTGACGGCGACGCTGGCCGACGTGGCGGTGGGCATGGCGCTGGCCCGGCACCTGGGCCGCCTCCGCGCGGCGACGACGGTGGAGATGAAGATCAACTATTTGCGGCCGGTGGCGCATGGCAAGATCACAGCGCGGTCGCACCTTGTGAAGGTCGGTTCGCGGCTCTGCTGCGGGCGTGTGGAGATCTTCGACGCGGAGAAGCGACCCGTAGCGGCGGCGCTGATCACCTATATGATTCTGGACGGGTGAGCGGTGGCTAACCGGCTGGTGCTGCACAAATTGAGACACATGGCGCGCGCAAAGGTTCACGTATTTCGCCGCTCTAAGCTTCGAAAATCTGGTATCATGGAAACGAATTTGATTTGCCCGCAAAACTGGCCGAGAGTTGCGCCTAGTCTGCTCGCTTTCAAATACGAGGAGATCACGTGAAGAAGATTTTCGTAGGCAACTTGGATTTCAAGGCGACGGAAGAATCGATCCGGGCGCTTTTCGAGCAGCACGGGACCGTGGAGCGGGTCAGCCTGATGACGGACCGCGATACCGGCCGGTCTCGCGGCTTCGCTTTCGTGGAAATGACCGACTCAGCCGAGGCGGAGCGCGCCATTGCCGCCCTGAACGGGTTTAATTTCGGTGGCCGTGCACTGAACGTCAACGAAGCCCGCCCGAAGGTCGAGGGTGGCGGACATGGCGGTGGCGGCGGAGGCTTCCGTCCCGGACGTGGTGGCGGTGGTGGCGGTGGCGGCGGACCCCGGCAGCGCCGCGAACCGCGCTGGTAAGTAGCGCCGCAGCCGCAAAGGCTGCAATTTGACCAAGTCCACGAGAAGAGCGAAAGAGGAACTTTATGGCCATGAGATCGCGCACGACATTCAAGAAACGCCAAAAAGAACTCGCCCGCCAGGAAAAGCAGCGGGACAAGGCTGCCCGGCGGGTCGAACGCAAGCTGGGGAAAGGTTCTGAGGCTGGGGACGCTTTGTCGGACGAGGGCTTGGACTTGGAAGACGATTTGACCGCGGATGGCGACGAAGTTCTGGAACCGGTCGCGCCATCCGCCGGCAGCGACCCGCATCCAGCGTGAAGTCTGGAGGGCGGGCTTCAGCCTGCGCGGGGCTTTAGCCCCGCGTCAGCCGGCTTGGCCGCCTACTAGTGGAATCAGCGGGTGGAGACAGAATGTCCGGGTGCGAACTCTGTCTCCAGCCTTGGACCTTTGCCTTCTTTACTGCGCCAACGCTTTTTCGATCGCGGCAGTCACCTCCGGATCGTCCGGCTTAACCTTCGATTCAAAGCGCCCCAGGATCGCGCCATCCTTGCCTATCAGGAACTTGGTAAAGTTCCACTTGATGTCGCCGCCGTTGGATTTCGTCAGGTAGTCATAGAGCGGCGCGATATCGGAACCCTTCACCGAGATCTTCGCGTACATCGGGAACGTCACGCTGTACTTGCGTGAGCAGAAGGTTTTGATTTCTTCGTTCGTGCCCGGTTCCTGAGCGCCGAAATTGTTGGCCGGAAAACCGGCGACCACCAAGCCCTGGTCCTTGTACTTCTCGTAGACCGCTTCGAGTTGTGTGTACTGCGGCGTGAAGCCGCACTTGCTGGCCACGTTCACCAGCAGCAGGACCTTTCCCTTGTAGGCGGCGAGCGGCGCGGGCGCGCCGTCGATGGAATTCAACGTAAATTCGTAAACATTGGCGGCGCCGAACAGGGCGGCCGCAAAAACAAGCAACGAGACAGACAGCAGCATTTTGAGCATGGAACCAGTATCGCATTTTGCGGTGCGCTACAACCGTTTGCCGACGCGCGCGGCTCAGCTTGTGTGGTCGTGGATGATCTTCCATCCGGCGGGCGTCTTGCGCAGAATCAGGGTATAGCACCCCGCAGCGTTCCCTCCCCCGGCGGCGGTGCGCTCCAGGTGGAATTCGCCGGTGACCAGCGCGAGATTCGGCGCGAGCATGCGCACGGTGATATTCGAGAAGGCCAGCGTGCCCATGGCATCGTGGGTCGGGTAAGCTTTGCGATAGCGGCTGAGAATCGCCTGCACTCCACCCTGGACCACTTCCCGCCCGATGAATGTGGTCTCCGGCGAATCTTCGTAGTAGGAGGCGAAGGCCGCCAGATCGCCGCGATTCCAGGCTTCCTGGGAGTGTGTAAGGACAGCGCGGACATCGTCGCTCTGCGCCAGCAGGAGCGAGATGGAACAGAAAAGGACGCACCAACGGAACATAGCTATAGCATAGACTCCTGCGAGGCTGCCCCGCGGAGTTGGGCAAAAACGACCTCGGCTGAGCGCGGTGCAGCCTCGGGCTCGCGTGCGGTTACAACTTCCCAAATTGCCGTTTGGGGCAAGTTTCCGGCTTGCACTTGGTGGGAAACCGAGGGAGTT
>Ga0187887_10001157_pt1 | contig 23176 bp, 20 predicted proteins | sample June2016WEW_7_10_FD_132977 | JGI IMG/M metagenome (GOLD analysis project Ga0187887, IMG submission 132977) | Peatland microbial communities from SPRUCE experiment site at the Marcell Experimental Forest, Minnesota, USA - June2016WEW_7_10 | ecosystem: Environmental > Terrestrial > Soil >... | reverse complement strand
GGCAGCTTCCGCCAGCAGCACCGGTTTCATCTGTTGCCAACTCATACCCGCTGAGCGGTTGATGTTGCACATCCATAGAATCACGATGGCGAGACAACATCCCCACGCGACTTGCTGCCGCCGAGGCCGCGACGAAATAGCCACCGCCGACAACAGCAGGACCGAAAGGCCGTTCCAATACACATGCGCGGGATCTGCCCTCCCGAAGCCCGCCGGAAGCAGCGCCAGCGACATGATGTACAGCGTGGCCAACATCGGCGCCTCTGCCCTTCGCTGACGGAAAAAGTCCGCAAGACTCAACGGAACCAGCCACACCAGGGCGAACAGAAATACCAGGATGAAAGGCAGCGGCTCCACAGGGAAGCTGTAGACCCCGTGGGCCGAAATTGCCACCCTGTGCAGGTACGGCCAGCCCTCTACAAGGAGAAATATCATCGCCGACACAATGGGAGCTGCGGCTGCCCACGCCCACGATCGTCCTTGAGTGAAACAGCAGTAGATCGCAAAGGCGAAACTACCCGCGAGAAACGCGAACCCTATCTCCGGAGACAAACCGAGACACACCGCCTGACCAACAAAGATCCAGAGTGCCGCCTGCCATGCCCGCTTGCTCTTCCAGGCCAGCACCAGAAACACCAACTGAGGGGCAAACCGAACGAAGGTATAGTTTGGCCCCATGTTCGTGACCATCATGCCCGCCGCAACCAGAAGAAAGATGGCGGCTCTCCATCGCTTCGACATGGGAAGATGTTCGATCAGGTAGACCAGCAGCAACAGGCCGCCCATCACCTCCAAGACGAACGTCACCAGGTATGCACCCACGGCCGACACATGCAAGGGGCTTAGGATCGCTCGCATCATCACGGCGAGGTCTATGAGCAGAGGACCGTAAGCAAATTCCATCTCGCTATACAGCTTGCGGCCAAACTCCGCATGCACACTGATCCTGTTGAGGAAGTAGCCCCAGTCATACTCATAACGAACCCCCATCCAGATGATGGTTAGTCCGAACAGAAGAACCGCGCCTCCCCACAACAGAACAACGGCACCCACCAATCGACGCGAGATCCGACCGTCCCCTTGAGCTTCGAATGCTGCAGGCGGTTCAACCCTGTCTCGCCCAACGAGCTGCGGCCATTTCAAGGCGAGGAAAAACACCACCGTTCCTAAAAGAGCGGCGGAGATTGCAGCGACTTCGTTGTTGAATCCCGCCAGGTTCGACGCGGACACACCCTGAAAATACCGTGCAGGCAACAGAAACGGTAAAATGAAAACGCCCAGGCACGTGGCCAACAATATTATTAATCGAACACCCCACACCTTCGACCTCGTCGGCATAGAAAAAAGTGTACCCCACACCCTTGCCCCAATACATCCGTTCAATCCCTGCTAGTCTGAAAGCAACTCAGGCTGCACTCCGCTTTCTCTAATCCACAATCAAGACATCGCACCCAGGGGGGTCATTGCAACTCAGCCAAAGATTCCGATTCCCGGCCATCTTCTGCGCCCTTGCCGTACTCTCTTGCGAGCTCATCAGCCGCCCTTTCGCGAATATGGGCATCTGCGACGATGGCCCCTACATTCGCGTAGCACAAAACGTCGCAGCCACTGGACACATCGCCTACAACGGCTGGTCCGCGGCAATGTTAATCTGGCAGCTCTACCTGGGCGCCGCCTTCATCAAGCTCTTCGGCTTCTCCTTCACCACGGTTCGCAGCAGCACATTGTTGGTCTCGCTCGCACTCGCTTTTTTTCTGCAGCGAACGCTGGTGCGCGCCGGCATCACCGAGCGCAACGCAACCATTGGAACCTTGGCCCTGGTTCTGTCGCCGCTCTACCTTCTACTCTGGCACATCCTCAAGCTCTACTCTGCGCATGGCATCAACGACTTCCTCATCTGTTGCGGCTACAAGGGCTACGTCATTAAGGAATACTTCGCCAATTACTTCCTCCACACCTCCGACGTCACCTTCGATATGTCCGCCAACACCATGACCGTCCACAACTCCGTCGCTGAACCTTGGCGAGTCACCCTCGTCGACACCGGCGAGAACACCGGAACCGGTGGCCGCCTCAAGAAGGTCGCAAAGTATGTCGCAGACGATGAGGCCTTCTGCATGACCTATGGCGATGGCGTCGCCGACATCGACATCACCGCCTCCATCGCCTTCCACAAAGCCCACGGTAAGAGCGTCACCATGACCAGCATCCAGCCCGCTGCACGTTTCGGAGCACTCGGCCTCGATGGCGCCAGCGTCTTCTCCTTCCGCGAAAAGCCGAGTGAGGAAGGTGGCTGGATTAACGGTGGCTTCTTCGTTCTGAAGCCTGACATCTTCGCCGACATTACCCACGACAGCCAGATGTTTGAACAGGAACCCATCAATTCCCTTGTCGCTAAGGATGAGGTCCGGGCTTTCTTCCATCGCGGCTTCTGGCAGGCCATGGACACCCTCCGCGATCGCCAGCAACTCGAAGCCCTCTGGAGCTCCGGAAAGGCTCCTTGGAAGACATGGTAGATCGCCTCAAACCGTTCGGTCCCTCCTCCTTCTCCTGGCAGGGTCGCCGCGTCTTTGTCACCGGCCACACCGGTTTCAAAGGAGGCTGGCTCGCGCTTTGGCTCACCAAACTCGGCGCCACCGTTCGTGGCTACGCACTCAACCCCTCCACCGACCCCAACCTCTTCACCGCCGCCCGCGTCGGCTCTGTGGTCGAAGACATTCGCGGCGACGTCCGCGACGCCGCCGCCCTCGAGCGCGCGCTGCAGGGCTTCTCTCCCGAAGTAGTATTCCACCTCGCCGCCCAGCCCCTCGTTCGTTACTCCTACGAAGACCCGATCGGCACCATCGAGACCAACGTCATTGGCACCGCCAAGGTCCTCGACGCCGTGCGCAGAACTCCCAGTGTACGCGCCGTCATCTCCGTCACCACCGACAAATGCTACGAAAACAAGGAGTGGATTTGGCCCTACCGGGAGACAGATTCCCTGGGCGGCTACGATCCCTACTCCAGCAGCAAAGCCTGCGCCGAGATCGTCAGCGCAGCCTTCCGCCAGTCGTACTTTCCCGTCCAAGCTCTCGGACAGTCCAACGGCCACAACGTCGCCATCGCCACCGCCCGCGCCGGCAACGTCATCGGTGGCGGCGACTGGTCCAGCGATCGGCTCCTACCCGACCTCGTCCGAGGCTTCCTCTCCGGCAAGCCCGTCGGCATCCGCAGCCCCCACGCCGTCCGACCCTGGCAGCATGTGCTCGAGCCGCTCCACGGCTATATCCTTCTAGCGGAAAAACTCCTCACCGCTGATCGTATCCAAGCCGCGCGTTTCGCCACCGCTTACAATTTCGGCCCCGCCCAGTCGGACGCCCGGCCTGTTTCCTGGATCGCGGAGCAGATGACCGTTTTCTGGGGCAACGGCGCCTCCTGGGTTCTCGATAAATCCCCCAGTCCTCACGAAGCCGGCTACCTCAAGCTCGACTCCAGCCGCGCCCACGCCGAGCTCGACTGGTCTCCGCAGCTCAACCTGCAACGAGCCCTCGAACTCCTCGTCGATTGGTACCGCGCATGGCAATCCGGCTCACATATGCACGACCTCACCCTCACCCAGATCGAACAATACAGCGCCCTGCTCAAACACTGATCTCACTGCTTCCCGCGGTTTACCTGAAAGCTCATCAATCTCTTGCGATGCATGCTACCACTCATCCGTCGAATATCTGATAATGGCAGCGCAGGAGTGTTGCTCAAGGTAAATAATGACATCAATGGCACAGCAATTGGGGGTCGACAAGGAACGGCTGACGTGAGGATGCCGGCTTGGTCCAGTTGTATGCAAGACAACTGGAAGAGCGGTTGCGAGGGGTGGGGGCATTACTGAGGTTCTCCGATCCGAATGTGCGCGAAGCTCAGGTGCGTGAGGCAAATCCGAAGGTGAACAGCGTTCGGAAGAATGGACCGGAGTTGCTGCAACAGGCCGAGCGAGCCGCCGCGTCTGGACAATTGCCTCTGTAGAGACGCGTCCAACTTTTTTTGTATTTGCGCGGAGATGCCGGATACCGCGTCGAAATCTTGAATAGCCTGAGACCGGAAGTATCCGCGCAAAGAGACCCCGGGTAATACTTCGTGACCAACCGGCAAGTGCTTAATGTATTCCACACGCGACACGGGGATCATGAATCTGACGAGCCAAACCACCCCTCATGCCAATCGAGTTTGCGGCTGCCGGGAAGGCCGTTTGGTCGAATCATTCCGCTGCGGTTGCACATCAAATCCTTCAAATGAAGAAGATCGGTTTCTTGTCGTTCGGTCATTGGACTCCTTCCCCACAATCGCAGGCACGATCAGCGTCTGACGTGCTGCTGCAGTCGATCGACCTTGCAGTGGAGGCCGAGCGTCTTGGGATGGATGGTGCCTACTTCCGCGTTCATCATTTTGCGCAACAACTGTCCTCCCCGTTTCCACTTCTGGCTGCAGTAGGAGCCAAGACGAAAACAATTGAGATTGGGACCGCGGTGATCGACATGCGGTACGAGAATCCTCACTATATGGCGGAAGATGCAGGTGCGGCTGACCTCATCGCGGGTTCACGCCTGCAACTGGGGATCAGTCGAGGTTCTCCCGAGCAAGTCATCGACGGGTGGCACTATTTCGGCTATCGCCCGGCGCCTGGCGAGGATGATGCCGGTATGGGGCGGCGTCATGCGGAGGAATTTTTCACGCTGATGCGCGGCAAAGGGTTCGCTCAACCCAACCCGCGCCCGATGTTCGCCAATCCTCCAGGTCTGTTGCGACTTGAACCATTCTCCGCCGGACTACGAGATCGTATCTGGTGGGGCTCGTCTTCGAATGCGACCGCGGTTTGGGCTGCAAAGCTTGGCATGAACCTGCAGAGTTCGACCCTGAAGCTCGACGAATCCGGTGAACCCTTACACATACAACAAGCTGCTCAGATTCGTGCCTTCCGCGCCGCGTGGGCCGACGCGGGACACAGCAGGACTCCACGAGTTTCTGTGAGCCGCAGCATTTTCGCTTTGGTCAACGATCTTGACCGAGCATACTTTGGGCACGACGGCGATGGAGACGATCACATCGGCTTGCTCGACGCAAATACGCGGGCAGTCTTTGGTCGCAGCTACGCTGCTGAACCAGATGTTCTAATCGAGCAACTCCGAAAGGACGAGGCAATCGCCGAGGCCGATACCGTCCTGCTCACAGTTCCGAACCAGTTGAGCGTAGCGTACAACGTGCACGTGATGGAAGCGATTCTTCAGCATGTCGCTCCTGCGTTGGGCTGGCGCTAGAAGCGATAACCAACGTCGGATTGCTTTCGCGTCGGGCCCGCTTCGCGTGCGATACCCGAGCATCATGAGCTTCGCTGGCGTCCTGAATCGACTTTCGCCCGTGCAAGCTAACCCAATAGCCGTCAGCGGTTTGCAAGCGAAAGTCGATTCAAATCCCATAGCTTGACCGCATCCGCCGGGAACGCCACCGGCTTCCTTCAACTCGCTGTATCCAAACGCCCGCATTGCGCCGTCCAGACATGCCGTTCTAGCGCTCCAGATGCAGCCCTAAGACTTTGCGGCAGTTTCGCAAACTACTGTCCAACACGCCATGGCGAAGTTGTTGTCCAGCTTTGCAACTCTTTCTTTGCCCAGGCATTTGACTTGCCTACATGGCAGCTTGTCCAGGGATTGGGTACAGCCACCAATCGGTGCCCGTCACAGCGTGGTAGGGCAACCAGCGCTTTTTTCGCAACGTCCCATTGGGCCGAGAGCGGAAAGTAGTCCTCACCGCGCTTGGTAAAGTACCTCTGCTTGCATCGGCTGCCGTAGACGAACACCACTTCATCGAGCCCGAAGGTCCGCACCGGATCCGCCGCTGAGAAGTCCCCAATACTGCGTCAGAGTGCGCGTGGGGGTCGCGAACAACATTCGCCATGCGGGTTTTTCCCCATCCTTTGAACTCGTTTGCATGGCAGTGTTCGCAGTTCGCAGATCCAACAAATTTCGCCTTCGCTTCTTGTGCGAACGTGTCGGGCAGCGTCAGAAACAACAAGCCGAGAAGCATCAATGCTTCGAATAGAGATTGGCTGAAACGCTTTCCCAGGGGGGCACCTCGATGCTTCCGCGATCAGCGTACATCACGCCTATCGAAAAGTTGTCACCGAGGCATCCCTCGGGGTCGGATCGAGCCAAGACAGAAAGCTACCCCGAAAAATTCGGCTTGGAAGAGGTGGCGCCGTCGCTCACACCAAACGGTGCTACTGAGATGGTGCGTCGCTTGAACCTCATCCTAGTGAGGAAGTTCTTGTTGACAGATTCAGGAGGATCATCAACATGCAGATTCGTTCGGTAGGAATTGACCTACCGGGCATCGGACCTGTTGAGATCGAGACACACGTCAACTCCGATCTTGTTGCAGTACTTGAAGTAATCAGCCATCGCAAGCAACCGCACTAGCGCGGTGATTGCGCTTGTACAAGGGACGATAGGAGGAGATCCATGTCGGCTGGGTTTACGTCGCTGACAGTGTAGATGTGCAGGTCAGGGGTCGTCGCGGAATGGATAGCGAATCCTGAGCGGATGCGGGGCAGCAGGGTGTCAATGGGGCTACCGGAGCGCTGCGTGAGGAAGACAGAAACCTCGTGCTTGTGAATAGTGAAGAGGAGCAGCGCCGCGGGTTGTCCGCTCAAGTAGGTGAGATTGCCGCCCTTGAGAGTCGTGTCGGCAGGAAGGACGTCGGGCAAGTTAAAGCTGAAAGGCAGCTTACCCTGGAACCAGGGCTTTACCGTGTGACGGTCAGTCGATAGGACCTCAGGTGAAGCTCCGCTGGATAATGTCGCCAAATGCTGATCGAGCAATTCGGCGGAAAGGGCGTTGGATTGATGCGTCTGCCGCCAACCCATTAGTGATAGTGCAATCACAAGGGCTGCGGCCAACCCGGCCAACGCGAGGGAGCGAAACGAGTAGATGCGTGCCGTCTTTTTCGATTCCCGCGGAAGAAGCTGCGCGGTGAGGCGGGCGAGTGTTTCTGGTGGAGCGGCGAAGCGTTGCGCGGAACGAGCCGTGGCGGCCTTGACCTGCGTGGCGGAAAGAACGCGCAACGCACATGGATGGCACTCGGCCAAATGTTGCTGCACTCCGTTTGACTCGCCCGTAGATAGCTCGCCATCTACGAAGGCGCTGAGTTGGTCGGGGTCGAGATGTCCGGTGGCTGCTGTCGTATAAGTCATAGCGATTCCCCACGTTGCGGTTGCAGCAGTTGATGAAGGGTGCGGCGGGCGCGAGAGATGCGCGACATGACCGTGCCGATTGGGACATCGAGGACCAGTGCGATGTCTTTGTACTTGAGCTCTTCGACATCGCACAGGAGCAGTACTTCGCGGAGGGGTGGCTGAAGCTGATCGAGAGCCTGGTTGACCGCTGCCTGGTCGTCGAGGCGGATGAGGTGATCTTCCGGTGTCGGGCTGGCATCAGCGGTGCCGAGGAGGTCGGGACGATCTTCGAGAAACACTGTGCGTGAGGCTGCGATCCCGGTGCGGGAAGTAAGAAACGTGTTTCGAAGGATGCGGAAGATCCATGCCTTGAAGTTGGTGCCGGTCTGAAAAGAGCCGAACGCACGAAGAGCTTTCGAAATGGTCTCTTGCACAAGGTCTTCCGACTCCGCATGATTGCGGCTGAGCCAGAAGGCGTGACTGTAGAGCGATGGCAAGAGGGGCAGCGCAAGTTGTTCGAAGGATGCGCTATTGGCGACGGATGGCATCGTGCGACGTGCCTCGTAGTTCATGCAGGTGGGAGGCCCCGAAGTTGAAACGGGGTCTGCGAATTGGCCCTGAACGCGGAACATATTAAGCGTAAACCAGATTGCGTCCGTTTTATTCCATCCATTGATTTTGCTGGTTGGTTGGAATAAATCCAGACTTCGAAAGTTCTCCATTGAGCAGTCAATTAACACCAATGGAGATGGATATGAATCGGTTTAAGGAAGACGAAGTAGTGCAGGAGAATCGGGCGCAGCCCGTGGGTGATGGGATCGACAGGCGCAATTTTCTGGGATGCATGGCATGGGCGGGGACGGGCCTGCTTTGGACGATGTCCGCGGGAGTTCCAACGTCCAGACTGCTGGCGCAGGTGGCGAAATCTGGTTCCGGAGTTGGGAAGATAGAGGATTTTTCCTTCGTTCAGATCAGCGATAGTCACATCGGATTTAATAAGGGCGCTAATCCGGATGTGACGGGGACACTGCAGAAGGCCATCGATCGAATCAACTTGGTGCCGGCAGGGATGAAGATGCCGGACTTCATGATTCATACCGGCGACATCACTCAGAACTCGAAGGTCTCGGAGTTCGATACCGCTGTGCAGGTAATCAAGAGTGCAAAGGTGCAAGAGGTGTTCTACGTTCCGGGAGAACATGATTTTTCGCTCGATGATGGTGAGCAATATAAACGACGGTTTGGCAAAGGCACCCTTGGAGATGGCTGGTATAGCTATAACCACAAGGGCGTTCACTTTGTGGGACTGAACAATTGCCTACAAGTCGATGCGATGGGCAACCTGGGCGCAGAGCAACTTGCGTGGCTGAAGTCGGATCTCGCGGGCTTGAGTGCTTCAACTCCGATTGTGGTGTTCGCGCATATTCCGTTATGGATGGTGTATGAGAAGTGGGGCTGGGGCACGGCCGATGGCTCGCAGGCGCTGAGTCTTCTGAAGCGGTTCGGATCGGTCACCGTGTTGAATGGCCACATTCATCAGGTTGTCCAAAAAGTGGAGGGCAATGTTGCCTTCCATACAGCAATGTCTACCGCGTTTCCGCAGCCTGCACCCGGAGCTGCGCCGAATCCAGGACCGATGGCTGTACCGGCAGACAAGCTGCAGAGTGTACTCGGCGTGACCAGCGTTAAGGTCGTGCGCGGACATAGCCACCTCGCCGTGGTCGATCACTCGCTGGCGGAGGGCGCTTGAGAAACGTAGGTGCAGTCATCGTATTGTGTGCTGTCGCATTGGTGGGACTGGCGTTCGTCCATCCGTTCGGAAATCCGCGTGTCGAGTCTGCCAGGGGGCTCGACACGCTACTGAAACGCGCCAATATGCCTGCGGATGCTAAGAAGGTTCTGCTTACAAAGTGTGCAGACTGCCACTCGAACGAGACCCGGTGGCCCGTGTATGCGCGGTTGGCTCCGGGGTCATGGTTGATTGAGAGAGACATCGTAGAGGCCCGCAAAAAGATGAACCTGTCCAACTGGGAAGAGATGTCACCCGACGCGCAGGATGTGCTGATCGGGAAAATCATCCACGAAGCAAAGAGCGGAGGCATGCCGCCTTTGCAATATCGTGCGCTTCACTGGCGAGCGACGCTGACGGCGGCGGATGTGATCACACTTTCGTCGATGGGCAAGACGAGCGATGGCGAAGAGAGTTTGAGAAAGTCCGGCGATGCTGCACGCGGCAAGATCGTATTTGATAGGCGGTGTACGGGCTGTCATGCGATGCAAGGAGATCGGGAGGGACCAAGGCTGGCCGGAGTGTTTGGGAGGAAGGCCGGGAGCGTAGCGGGCTTCGACTACTCTCCCGGCTTAAAGAATTCCGGAATGACTTGGAATGAGGCTACGCTGGAAAAGTGGCTTAGCGGTCCGGACAGGATCGTGCCGGATACGAAGATGGACTTCTATGTTCCAAAAGCCCAGGAGCGACGGGATCTGATCGCTTATCTCAAGCAGTGACAAGGCGGATGAAGGCGGAAAAGGAGCGAGCCTCCCTATCCTCCAGCCCGATAGAACCCGAGCACATTGAGTTGCCTCGGTATGATCGAGTTTGGGACCCTCCAGGCCTTTAGTGATCATAGGGAGACTTGGGATGCAGGTCATATTCGTTGCCAAACTTATTGGTATGGACCAGGCTTCCACTGGGTTTCGTGGGGATAGTCAGCGAGCCCAAATCGACTCTTCCCGCAGAGAGGTGCACAGAGCGGGTCAGGACATCGACGACAGGTTGCGGTACTCCCTCTATCCAGAGATGCAGCTTGTAATCGCCTGGAGGGATGTTGTGGAGGACGAAGGAATCGTCCGAATCCGCTGTGGCGAAGAGAGGCGTTGGGAGGGCAAGTACGACCGCGCTCATCTCGGGATGGATGTTGCAAAAGATGTAGGAGACGCCTTCCCGGGAAAACGTAACTGATTTGCTCGAGCCCGCCTCATAGAGTCCCAAGTCAAACCGTTTGCCATCGAAGAGCGAGAAGACGTTGTGGAAGAACGGATCGGCGTTAGGAAACTTCACGACAGCGCCGACCGGAATGACCTGCAGGTGCGGAAGGAACGTGCGATTCTTTTGCATCAGCGTGTAGGGACCGTGTGGGACGAACGGCACGGCAAGCGTACCTGCGAGCGGTTCCAGCCAGATGACCGCGGGGACTGAGCGATGCTTCCCCGACTGCGAAAAGCCGAGGTGCACGTGCAACTCAGATGTGGGAGCGGGCGAGGGGGGGACTTGCGATCGCAGCACTCCGGACGTCGCAAGCGCGAGCGAGACCAGGCAAGTGATAGGGCGCCTCATTTTCATCAGAATTTGTATCCCGCGGCGACACCGATAATGTTGCTCTCAGCCGGCGCACCGATGACCGGGATACTTCGGAGGTAGCGATACTCCAAAGAAAAAAGCAGTGAGGCTTTGGGGCTGAAGATCACGTTGCCGGTATAGGTTTGGGTTCTGGCCAGGTTCTGATACATCGTTCCGCCTGGAACGGCATACGGTCTTAGTTCTCGAGCGAATACATTATCCTGTCCGAAAGCCGCGTTGAATTCCACTCGTTCGCTGAGCTTTTCCTTTAGTTGCGCCCATCCTCCCACATCGTCGTATGGGCGGAAGTAATATTCGTCTGAGTCGGGGTCGGCTCGAAAACCGAAGTCTTTGTAGGCTCCTCCTCCGAGACCACCCAGCGCCGCCCCGCGATAGAACGTTCCTGTAAATTGGAGGCGGCCTGGCAGAAGCAACTTCGCATCGAGCGTGCTCGCCCACGCATCGAAGCGGGTACCGACTGGGCTGAGGTGCGGCGCGAAGTATCCACCGAAACCGATGTGGGCTCCCTCCTCCAACTTAGGCCCGAGCAAGGCGATACGGGCTTCCTCTCCGGGCCAACGACTTTGCTCTGCGGAGGTCGGGATCACCACAGACTTCGCTGCGGAGGCGGATGCAACAGACAACGGAGCATCGCCTACATCGATAAATGCGCCTTGCAGCCGTAGATTGTATGAAGCGGCAAACCCAACGTCCTGTGTAACTCCAACCTGCGGATTCCATGTCCATAAGTTTCCTGACCAGGCAAGCGGGGGTTCGGCGACGGCCGTCAACGACGTTGGCGCGTCCGGACTGAAGATGGGACGGTCCAGCGCAAAGTAAGCGTCTGTGCGCGGCCATTGCAAACCTGCATGAGCGGTCCGCAGGCGCAGAATGGCGGCACTCGCGGTGTAATACCCGGTGTAGACTGCAGAGTAAGTGCCAGAGCCTGAGCTTCCGTAGAAATCGACCCTCAAGTCGGCATAGCTGCGCGCACCGAACAGATGGGGGCCGCGCGAATCGAAGCCGAGAATCGTCTGCTGCACCGACGCTCCTGTGCTTCCAGTGCCATAAAGCGCGACGGTCGGCGTGGCTGCCATATCGACTTGGCGCGTATTGACAAAGCCATTGAAGAGCAACAATCCAGTGAGCTTTACTGGGTACTTCGACTCAGTCTCCACTTTGGCTTGTTCGTGAGTCGCAATTTGAGACTCCTGCATGGCCTGCCGTTCGCGAAGATCATCGATCGCGGCCGCTGTGGCTGGGGAGGTGGCTTGAGTCGAAGGAGGAGAAGGCGGATTGGCTTGCGCAGGACGAGGTACAGCGGATCCCGCCTGTGCCATCTGGCGCTGCAGTGCAGCTAATTCCTCGCGCATCTCTTCTAGTTGATGCTGCGACTGTTCGAGTTGGGTTTGCGTTCGCGCCATCGCTTCGGTCAATTTCTGAATCTGCTCCGGGATGCTCTCTGGACTTGGGGATTGGGCCGTTTGCGCAAAGAGCCCAGGCCCCGAACACATGCAAACGAAGATCAGTAACGTCAATGAAAGACATTTATTCCGAAGCAGCATCAGAGAACGCTGTTCTGGTTTAGGCGCGTGAATTCTCATGTTGGTCAACCTCGTCGTGAGGACCCGTTGCTGACACGGCCGGTGCAGCCGGCGGTTTGATGTCGCGCGCCACTGTCATTTGAAAGATGGTTTCGCCCGGATAACTACTCAACAGGACGACTTCTCCTCCATGTTCTACGGCGATGCAGTGGGCCAACGTGAGGCCAAGGCCCGTTCCCTTCTGCTTGCCTTCGCTCACAAAGGGTTCGAAGAGGCTGTTGCGAATATTTTCTGGAATGCCATCGCCATTATCGATGACATTCACGGTCATATACTCTTGCTGCACTTCCAAGGTCATCACAATTCTGGCCTCCGTTCCAAGAGTCCGAACGGCCTGGCAAGCATTAAGGAGAAGGTTGAACGCGGCGCGTTCGATCTGCTTCCCATCGACGACCGCTGAAGTCTGCGCCGGGTCGCCAAGCCGTGTCAAGAGTGAAACACCTTCGGCGTCAGGATGGGCGCGAACCAGAGCCGCCGCACGTTCCAGTAGGGTTGCCATCAGTTCCGGCGATCTGCGCACGCTGGCGCCCGTACGACTGAAGATCAGTAGGGATTCGATCATGTCCGTCGTTCCGTGCACCGCCGTGCGGACGTCCGCAAAGATCTCCGCTCGCTCCGTTTCGGACAGGTGATGCGATGCAAGAAACTCTGAGTTGGCATAGATCGCGGCCAAGTAGTGCCGGAGGTCGTGAGAGACCGAACTCGCCATTCGTCCGATAGTTGCAAGCCGCTCAGACTCCAGCAATGCCCTGTTCTTCTCTTGAATCTCGTCGATCATTCCGGCGAACGCGGTGCTTAGTTGTCGTACTTCCTGGGTACCGTGGCGTGGAATACGATATGGCGCGTCGCCCACGCCGAATGCAATGACGCTTCTGGAAAGCTCTTCGAGTGGACGGGTCAGGAGGCGCGAAAGGGCGATCATCAGGATAGTGCCCGACAGAAGCGCAAGAAAGCCTGCGCTCAGCACCATCCGGTCAATGCGGTTGATCGATTGGTCCGCCGGCTCGAAAGATTTCAAAACAACCAGCTTGAGTGGAGACGTAGCGGCGGCGGAAAGATCCTCGGTTGCAGCAAGAAACCGTGTGCTTCCGAAGTTCACCGTGGATGGCGCCTGAGGCGTACCGGAAAACAATCGGGGCTGGGTTACCAGGCTTGCTTGTCCGGATGGGCTAAGCGTACTGGCCACCACCTGTCCATCACTGAGGAATGTCGCTTCCACGCCGGTGGGCTGGCTAATCTGTCGCACGGTGCGTTCAATCGAAACACCGCTGATGACGTAGCCGAGCAGAGTACCCACCTCATCACTGCCGAAGTTCAGCGGACGCAGAGAGCAAACGTAAAGACCTTGGCCATCGATGAGGTAGCGCTTCTCGGGAGAGGACAGCAGCGACTTCAATCCTTGACGAAGTGTCTCGTCCACAGGCGCACCTTTGGTATAGACGGCAACTACTCGTCCATTCGGATCTGCGAGCGCGAAGAGATCGTTTCCACTCAGTTGCCAGAATTCCGTGGCACCATCCTGAATCGTGAGCTCATCACCGCTGGTCATCAGCGCCTTAAGGGTTGGGAGTTCCGCAAGGAGCGAATTCTCGCGCTCCAATGCGCCTACTCTCTCAGCCTGCAGATTCTGAAATGTGATGACAGAGTGATTGAGATCCTGAGACAGATCGTCCGTGACCTGCGCGCGAAGGCGGTGACGGATCAGCAACAAGCACACGCAGGTAACAATCGCGATGACCAGCGCCATGGCCACAACGAGCAAGACATGGGTTCGAATGCCCTGCTTCGGGAACTTGCCGGCTACCTCCATCGTGTCCTCATTATCCCGCCATCGACCGACGTTAAGATTATGGGACAAATTTATATCCTGCGCCGTATATCGTCAGGAGATGTTTTGGGTTTGCTGGATCCGGTTCCAGTTTCTGACGAAGTTTCAGAATCTGATTATCCACGGTGCGCGTGGTCGGGTACGAGTTATATCCCCACACTTCGTTGAGTAACAATTCTCGTGTGAGCACCCTCTCAACATTATCGGTAAAAAACTTCAGCAGCTTAAACTCGTGTGCAGTCAGGACTACCGGAACTCCGTTACGCCGCGCATTCATGCTTTTGAAGTCAATCTCGCAATCCCCAAAACGGAAGATCGTTGCACCCACAGGTTTACGTTGTCTACGAATGGCTGCCTGAAGGCGGGCTGTGAGCTCTCGCGGGCTGAAGGGTTTCGTGACGTAATCATCAGCACCCAATTCCAGCAGCAGCACCTTGTCGACGACTTCGCTGATCGCGCTCAGCACGATGATTGGCGTCTCGCTAGAGAGGCTCTTGAACGCCTGGCAAAGGTCGCGTCCGGAGATTCGGGGAAGAATAAGGTCCAGGACGACAGCAAGAGGATGTTCGCTGCGAAATAAGTCAAGCCCGGTTTGACCGTCGCCAGCAACGACGACGGCGTAACGCTCCTCGATAAAGATTCTTCGTAGCACCTTCTGCATACGAGGATCGTCTTCAATAATGAGGATCGTACCGAGTGTTGCCGACGGCACTGTTGCGAGCTCAATCGGTTCTTCCATTAAATCCGTATCCGCAATCATGATTACAGACCTCTCTCCTATTCTGGTCGAACCGAATCAATATTTTCCAGCTAAACGCCAAGAAATGACAATGGGATGACATTTAGAGTCGAGCGCACAGGGTCACTAGCTTCTATTGAAAAGAGGAAAGAGGTTCTGACCTGTTGGCCACATCGAATTGCCCCACAAAATTACCAACAGCCTCTTTACCAGCCATGGTTTGCTTGTCCTCTACCAGGAGGCTGATCATAACAATTGCCCACAATGGCAAAGAGAGATCGAACGGCTCCGTATCGGTCAGGCCGCGTACCAGAACGAAAAGCAGGAAAGCAAGCCAGAATGTCCTCATGGAAGGGACCGAAAGCCTTCGCACCTGCCGGTAGAAACTGCCATAGAGGCCGCCCAACATACAAACGCCAACCGCTCCGTATGCGTAAAACTGTTGTATGAGCTCATTATGTGCGTGCCTCGCCTGGAAATCTCCGAAGGGCGGGATTACGTTCCATACTGAATGAAAGCCATGGCCGATCCATGGTTGTTGAATCGCTTCGCCTAAAATGACCGTCCAAATGCCAATGCGCCCTGTGAGTGTCTCTGGACTGTTCCCGGCAGTCGTATAAATGTCGAAATACGACGTTAGAAGGCTTGAAAATATAACCACGGTCGCCATGCCGGCCAGGATCAGCATCACCTTCGTTCTGCGCTGCATGTATTTGTCCATTATCAATAGGAATGACTCAGCAATCAGAAACGCGATGATGGATGTTTTACTGAGACTCCGCAGGAGCGTTACGGCAAGTACAAACGTCACCACACCCCACTTGCCCACCTTTTCGCGCATAAGATATTGCACAAAAAATAAAGCGAAGGCGCAAAGATACCCGATTTGATTTGGCCCAAGGAGTTCTTCATCACCAAGGCGGAGATCTGATTGGGCCGGCAACAGCCAAGCAATGATTGCAATCACGCACGCACCCACAACGTAACCCTTCATGAGAGTGGAAGCAACCACTTTAACCGGACCCATTCCAAGCAAAAGGATGACCATCACGATATCCGCAGCCATTGCGCACCAGTAAACAATGGCAGCTGGCATAGACGCCGTGGCACTCCACAACAAACTCATACCCGAAAAGGCTAGATACATGAGCACCCAACGGACGGCTGGAAGCCGCAGCATGCTCACGCTCTCATGATGGGCTGCCCCAAGCGTTTGAAAGGCAACGAGTACCAGGAGAAAGAAATTCAGCGCCAGGCTAATCTCAACTCCGACCTGCTCATCGGTTCCGAGAAGCCGCACGGAAAGAAGCATGATAAAAATTCTGAAAGAGAAGAAGAAGCCTACAAGGTATGAAAGTCCCGTCGCCGCCGGGATTCTCAGTCGCCCCTTCTCTGTCGCGCTGACGTGGATACTCATTTACCCCTCGTGTAAGCGAACCATTTAGTGGGTATACATGTCTGGCACACCTTGACTGCCCGACACAGGTAAATGTCGCAGATAGACGATGATCGACCAGAGTTCGTCGTCGCTCAAGGTTCCCTTCGACCCGGGCATTCCGGACGGGCTGATGCCATTGTCCAAGATCCATTTGAGTTGGCCGTCCGTATAGCTTTGGACTTCTTTGGAGGACAATAACGGAATGGGCGGCGAAATGTGATCCGCAAAGGGAACGCCCGTGTTCTGACCATCCATCCCATGACACGCAACACAATAATGAGAGAACGCCTCCTTGCCGTCGGCCCAGGTATCGGCGTTTGAAGGCAGCGGGTTCTTTTGGCCTTGATTGCGTATAAAGACGTGATGTTTGGCGAAGGTCACGGTCTTCGTCTCGACCTTCCCGGGAGGGTCGGCCTTGCAGCCGGCCAGCCCCAGCGAAAGGAATGCTGTCGTGATTACCAAGAGGAGACGCATCGCTAATCCACCACGTGCAATGTGAGCATCATGCCCCCGTGACCGGAGCCACAGAATACAGAGCAGTGCCCTACGAAATCTCCGGCCTTGTCTGGCGTGAATTGAACTTCCGATGTGCCGCCGGCACGAACCTTGACATCTACATTCAAGTCACGAAAGCGTAGCCCATGTGCGGCGTCCTTGCCGTGTAGAACGAGAACAACGGGTTGCCCTTTCTTCACGGTGATCTCGCCGGGATCGAACGCAAAACGCTTCGCTGTTACTTCGATCCTTCGAGGTGCTGCTTGGGCCTTGACGCTATGAACTGGGGTCATACCCGCAAGCGCAATCCCGACCAACAACCCCAGCAACATAGACCTTCTTTTCATGAACCCTCCTTTAGATATGCCCCACGCGGCACCAGCAATCCGTGTGGCGGCAATCAAACCACCACGCTCGCCACTTCGGCTTTGTTCGGCGGCCATATTCACCCTATCCATTCGAACCCCAAGGGTTGTCATGCACGCGTTAGCAGATTGTCACGATCTTGTTCTTACTATTCGCTGCGTATGTTTGCCTGACGTGGGGTATCGCTTGAGCTTGGATAGCTGCAATGTAATCTTCCAGAGGAACGCGGGATTGTTCGTTAGATACCTTTTCCAGAGACGCCTTGGGTCCTGGAGAAGGCGATGGAGCCATTGCAGGCCCGCGTGCTTGACCCAATCAGAGCAGTCGCTAATGCGTCCGGTGTGATAGTCGAATGCTGCTCCTACTCCCACCATAAGGGGCACTTGAAGACGGTCCACATAACGTGCCATGAATCGCTCCTGCTTTGGGGTGCTTAAGCCGACCCAAAGGATGTGTGGCTGCAATTCTTGTAGCTGACGGAAAATCTCGTCCTCTTCTTCATCCGTGAGATTTCTAAAAGGGGGCGTATACGTACCGACGATTTGAAGGCCCGGAAACTTGTTCTCGAGCCTCTGCTTCAAGAGTTCCGCAACGCCTGGTTCACCACCATATAGAAAGTGCCGATAGCGTCGCTCAACGGAGATCTGGCATAGAGAGGCCATGAGCTCCGGACCAAATACCCGATCCATTTTATTGAATCCCTGGAGCCGGCCAACCCATGACATCGGCATCCCATCCGGTGTGTTGATGAATGCATTGTTGAGGATGTGTCGAAGTTCGGAATCCGATTGTGCTTCCATGATTCCGTGCACACCGGTTACACAGATGTAGCCGCGATTCTTCGCTGCTATCCAGTGGTCCGCCATTTCGACCGTCCTGTCCAGATCGATAGCGGAGACATTGATACCTAGCACGTTAGCGTGTTCATGCTGGAATTCTGAATCAGACATCCTGGAGACCTCGCGGCACGAATCGCTCGCGAACCTGATTGTCCCATCCGACGACTCGAGTTTATGAAGTTGAGGCTGCCCCTTCACACTCCACCGCCAATTGCGAAAAGCAAAGTGTGCAGGAGAATCGCGACATCCATAAAAAAGGTGCAGTTCCTGATGTAGTAGAGGTCATACTCCAAGTTCTCGTGAATAGGTAATGCCCTGTCAACGCTCAGTTGCCACAAGCCGGTAATTCCCGGAACTACCTGAAGCCTCCGTCGATGTTGGTCGCTATAGAGCTCCACGATAAATGGCATCTCCGGGCGTGGTCCCACCAACGACATGTCTCCCAAAAGGACATTGATCAACTGAGGTAGTTCGTCCAGGCTAGTGCGCCGGAGAAATCTTCCGAGCTGGGTGATTCTGGGGTCGCTGGATTGCGTTGGAGATACGTCATATCTCGGTGTCCCCAGATACATCGAGCGGAACTTATACATGCTAAAAAGCTTGCCATCCTTCCCTGCTCTCCTCTGCACGAAGAGTGCTGGACCTGGCGATCCCAACCGGATCATTAGCCCAATCAGAAAAAGAAATGGTGCGAACGCGACCAGCAGAAGCGATGACACAACGATATCCACGACCCGCTTGGCGAATCCATAGTGCCATCGGGCGGTCAGTTGAGACGGAGCGGCGAGATGCAAACCATCGACTTCAATCGGTCCCTCTCCGCTCCGCTCCTGCGGCAGAATGCTCGACATGAGCGCAAGCGGTATGCCGGCCTGCTCCGCGATATGCATGACTTCCGCGAGGTCTTCTGAACAAGCAGGCGGCATTACCACGATCAGCAAGCTGCATCTGAAGGACTTCAAGAAGGCCGGTGTAACCGGTCCGCCTTGAACCGGAACCGCGTGGCAGCGTCGATAGCCGAGCTCGAACACACAATTACCGGCCGGCACGGAACTATCTCCAATGACGGCTATCGGACGGAGTCCAAGTCGCGGCGAATAAAGAAGGGTCGACACAATGCGTTTGGCCGCCTCTCCTGTTCCATAAACCACTACGCGATCGATGCCGTATCCCCTAGTATGGAAGAACTCAAGGATCGAGGAGAAGATTTGCTTTTGCGCGATCAGGAGAATCGGAGTCAATCCTAGCGATACGAGGATTGCAGCCCGCGGGAAGTTTAGCCTTAGAAGAAATGTGATGAACAGGAGAAGTAGAAGCGTCTGGATAGAGGTTCGAATCGCGCGTTCGGTCTCTCGGATGCGCAGCAGGCTGGCATCACCATCGGATGCGCTCTTTCTTTGCAGCAGAAGCACTGCAAACATTCCCTGGAGGATGCCGACGGCCGCAACTTGCTTAATCGGACACTGGACCTGCGCGCCGAAATATAGTTGGAGGAAGTATGCGCCTAGCGCTGCGGCGACAAAGGTAAGAAAATCTGCCGCCAGTTCCAAGGCAAGCATGGCTCTGCGAAACAATTCTCGCGACATGCCCTGTCGTTGCACACGGCTATCTACGAGAGCTTCGGCGTAGAGGTTTGGAACGCGCGACTCAGATGCAGCCACGTATGCCCCCTTGCTCCGCGATGCCGGGTGACGGGTTCGCTTCAAACGATGGCGCCCCGGGCGTTGTGTGGAGCGTACGGTTGGAGCTTGTGTTCTGCGCGGATACTTCCGATGGCAGGAGTTGGCGGTAGAGACCTAAATATTGACGGGCGAGAACTTCGGCCGAGAGATGAGGCTGTGATACCGGTTCCCTCGGCGGTTCCTGAAGGGTCTTCCAAATTGCCGCAGCGAGCGACGCTTCTTCATCTGCCCCTAATGCAACGTAGTGGCAGTGCGCTCCGCCGATCTCACGGAGGGCTGGGATATCAGAGCAAACAACACGACAACCCACCATAAGGGCTTCGGCAACCGGCAGACCAAATCCTTCAGTCTTGGATGGAACGACGAGCACTTTGCAGCGGGCGTAACACCACTGCAACTCCGGCTCGGACAAACCTTGAAGCAGAAAAACACTGGAACCCAATTCAAGGTCGGAGATCAGTTGTCGAATGCGCCGTGTCTCTGGCCCCTCGATACCAACAACTACCAACTTCATGGCGGAAGGGACGGATGATGCAATCAGTAGGCGGTGAAATGCCTGCAGGAGCAATAGGATATTCTTGTTTCGACGATGCTGCGCAACGCATAGCAGAAAAGGCTCACCCAGCCACCCCGGGATCGGCGACCGTACAACCTTCTGAGGTTCTGGCTCGACACAGTTGTAAATCCGCACGGCTTTTTCCCGAATGGATGTTGTTACGTATTGCCGCATGATCGCCATCGTTGTATCCGAGACGCAGGCGATTGCATCCACATTCCTGAGACACTGCTTCAGAATGAGGCGATTGACGATGACTTGGGGAAAGCGAAAGTTTTGCGGGATCTCGTAGGGGTAGAGGTCATGCAAGGTCAGCACCGTGGGGCAGGAGAGCGACCCGGCATCGATGGGCACAGGATAGGTGAGGTGAACCAGGTCAGGGTGTAACTGAGCGATCAGCAGTGGAAGCTTGCGATAGTACCAAGAATTTCGGCTCAGCGAGCTCTTATCCATGTTAGCGACATAGGTCTTCAGGCGGACGTCACGATCAATGCCGGCGGTTCGCGCCAGCTTCGTTTGCCATGGGGCCACCACGAGGTCCACCCTGCAAATCTCAGGACGGCGAAGGAGGCACCGGACCAGATTGAAGGCATGGCGCTGAATCCCGGAGATCTCCGAGGAAAATGAAGCGGCAGTGACCATGATCTTCATGGTTGCGATCCCTCCCGAAGGTCACAAGGAATGGCGATGGCTTGTGCGGATTTCGATTCTTTCCTGGTAATCACTAGTTGACGGAGTAGCGGCAGGTAGACCATCAACGCAATCAGTCCGTAGCAAACACGCGCCGTAGCCAATCCGCGCAGACCCATTTGGTGCAAAAGATAGATCATGAGCAGAAACATGGCTGCTCTCCCACCCAGGCTGAGCAGTGCGACCGTCCGAAAGAGGCCGAGAGCCTGCATGGCATACGTACCCGTAACACTCAATCCCATGAGCGCCGAGCCGAGCACGATGGGGATAAAGATTCCTTTCGCGCTGATCGCGACCGCCGGGCCAGCCCAGAGCCGAATCAAGCGGTCGCCCGCGATAATTAGTAAGCCTGCACCGCAAACCACCAGCACGAAATTTGCTGCGAACGCCTTCAGCAGGGTTCGCTTCAATGCTGCGTCCGAGAGAGCTCCCGCGCGTCCCGAAAGATAAGGGAACAGGAAATGAAGCCCGGAGGCCGTGAGACCGAAGATAGGCTGTGCAAACTGGACGCATAACGCGTATGGAGCTACGGCCAGTGCTCCGAGAGAAACACCGAGAAGGACCCGGTCGAACTGTCCGAAGACAACGCTGCCTAAGGTCTGAAGCCAAACGAAGACACCCAACCCAAGCAGCGCTTTCGTTTCCCCGAGTTGAAAGGTAGGCCATAACGTGCCTGGCCCAAGAATGGTACGCAATCCGCGAAGCTGCAGGTACGTACCCACCACCAGGAAGAGAGCCGTCGCCATGAGAATACTCGCGGTGCGACGTCCCAAGAGTGCGAGTATGGCCGCGGAAGCGAGAGTGAGCAGACGGACAGCGGTACTGATCTGCACTGTTCCGCGATATTGTTCGAAGGCGCGATGCGTGCTCACTCCGACACTTTCTACTGCACGCACCAGGATCAGCCCTCCCGCGATGCGGATGCAGGTCAGACATTCCCTCACGGGCGTGAGACGCGAGACCGCGATATGGCGAGCGGCAAATGGTGCTGCAATCCACACGCTGACTGCTATCGCGAAGCCCAGCACAAGGTTGATACCCATCATGGTGCGAACGGTTTGCACCACGGAGTGGGGCTCACCGCTGCTGCGCAGCCGCGCAACTCTCTGTATGTTGGCATCGCAGAAACCGGAAGCGATGATGCCACCGGCGCTGACCACAGCAGTAGCGATCATCCACAGGCCATACTCTGAAGCGCCAAGCTTGTGCAGGATGATCGGAGCCGCCAATAACATCCCGAAGGGATAGGAGGCATAGTCCAGAACGCCGTACACGGCATTTGTCAGGTTCCTGCTCATACGGCACCTCTCCTCAGCGCAGAGATAACTTTGAACCGCCTGCGCAGTACCGGGAGGACTTCGGACGCCAAGATCTTCCGCGGATCGCGCGGATCGATGTTCGTCCAGTGCTCCCGCATCAAAATCAGCGCCGACGTCCCCGCGAATGAAACGAAGCTCAACAGCAGAGCGAGTAACAGACGGGGCGGAAAGGATTTTTTCTCAGGCACTCCTGGAGGGTCAATCACTTTGATTGCGGGAGTATCTTTCGCCTCGTCGATACTGGCGATTTCATACTGTTGCGAAAGCAGTTCGAAGACCGCCTCCTGCACTCTCACACGGCGGTAGAGATCGGCATAGGGGACAGCAAGACGAGGAAGCTGCCGCAAAGGCGGGTAGAGCTCCCCCTTTTCTTCGGGGCTGGATTTCGAATGACCGCCATCAGCGACCTGTGGCATGAGCGGAGCCGAGGAGCCTGTCATCTTGTCAAGGTCGCGCTGGAGGGAGGCGATGCGTGCCTCTGTCTCGCGAACCCGCACATTGCCGTCTCCATAGATCTGGCGGAGCGATTGCAGGCCCGACTGCTCAACCAGAAGCTCCCCTTGCACCCGGGCTCCGGCATCCACCATGGCGCGCGTCTGTTCCCTGATGTCGATGGTGCTGTTCTTACTTGAAAATTCACTGAGTTCCAGCTGCGCATGCTCAAGATCCGATTGAACGCTACGCAGGCGGTGTTCAATGAAGATACGTTCCTGACGTGCAGCCGAGGTGCTGGTCCGCGTCACGAGCCTGTTTAACTCGTCAAGATATCCCTGGGCCAGATCGCGAGCCCGCGCTGGATCTCGATCCTGGACCTTGATCGTGATCACTCCACTTTTTTTGTCATCCGTAATCTTCGTAACGTGAGCGAGATGCTTGGCCGTATCGATGTTGTAGCGCTTGTGATAGACGTGCTTGAGGTCAAAGCGTTCGATAAGATTTCCACTCACGGTTCCACTCCGCAATAGATCGATGAAGAGTGCAGTCGTGGGGTGCTCGCCTAGAAAGCCGCCCGCAAGGCTGCCCAGCGCTCCCAAACCACTGCCTCGTCCGGCCAGCGCGGCCAGCAGCATCGC
>Ga0187887_10001153_pt1 | contig 23201 bp, 12 predicted proteins | sample June2016WEW_7_10_FD_132977 | JGI IMG/M metagenome (GOLD analysis project Ga0187887, IMG submission 132977) | Peatland microbial communities from SPRUCE experiment site at the Marcell Experimental Forest, Minnesota, USA - June2016WEW_7_10 | ecosystem: Environmental > Terrestrial > Soil >... | reverse complement strand
GAGCGTCGGGCCGACATAGCCCTTGTCGTTCTGCGGGTCGAGGATATGGCATGATTGGCACGCATATTTCGAATAGAACAACTGTTTGCCCGACTCCACGTCGGCCCCGGTGAACTTCGCCGCATCCAGCGCGTCGCGATCGAAGTCCGGCGTCTGATAAACCGTCAGCACGTAATCGGCGATGCTTTCCGCTTCCGCATCGGTGACATTGAAGCGCGGCATGCGGCGGATGAGCGCGGGACGCAGTGTGTTGGGGTTCTTCATGAAGCTCACCAGCCAGCGGCGCTGTACCGAGCTGCCTTCCCACGTCAGGTCGGGTGCCAAGTCGCCGCCACGGCCATTGATGCGGTGGCAACTGAAGCAGTTCATGTCGGCCATCAACTGGCCTGCCTTTCCGGCGGGCCGATAAGCGGCTTCTACTTTTCCACCGGCTCGCAACGAGGTGGGTAGGGTCTGGGCGCGCTCGGTCTGTGCCAGCAGGGCAGTGACCAGGGCATCCACCTGCGGCTGCGTGAGCGTGTACTGCGGCATTTTGGAGCCGCCGAAAGTGTGTGGCTGGCGGATCTTGGCCTGCAGATAGTCCGGCAGGGTGTGCGCGACACCCGGAGCAAATACGATCTTGGCCAGCGACTCGCTGCCCACCACCGTCAGGTCCGGCGCGAAGTTGTCCGGCTTCTTGACGCCCTGAATCTCGTGGCAGGAGGTGCAGCCGCGCTCGGTCACGAGCGTTTTGCCATGCGCGATTTGCGCCGCCGTGGCGCCTTCCAGGTGCACACTGGCGAGCAGGTCGGGATCTGTCTTGGCTTCCAGGAAGCCGCGCAGCGGCGCGAGCATTTTCGGGTCGAACCGGTAATGCGGCATGGCCGTGCCGGGTTCGTAGGTCTTGGGATTGCGCAGCCATTCCGCGAGCCAAGCCGGCTTCACCTTGGAGCCGAGGCGCGTCAACTCGAGTCCCACGTCGCCGCCCACCAGCATGCCGGCCGCGTTCGTCGTAGCATGGCAGGATGCGCAGAAAGACTCGCCGTACACGCCGGCGCCGGCCGCGGCATCGCCAACTGCTTCAGGCTGGACGGCGGCGCCAGCCGGCAGGTATGGCGTGCTTTGCGCTATCAGGAACGCGGAGATATCGCGCGCATCTTCGTCCGAGAGCTGAAAATTCGGCATGACCGCGGTCGCCGCGTAAGCTTGCGGATTCTTCAGCCAGGCGAACGTCCACTCCCGGGTGGTCTTTTCGGCGATGTGCTCCAGACTGGGTGCGCCGGTGGTGGACTCCAGGCGGCGGCCTTCCGGCGTCTTCAAAACATGGCACGACACGCAGGCGTAACGAACCAGCAGTTTGCGTCCCTGATTCAATTGCGGCGTGCCTGTAAGCGCGTTCCAGTGGCACTGGCCGCACGACGATTCCAAGTAGCGCGCGGGCAGGATGGGCTGCTCCCACGCGAGGGTGCTGCGATGCGCTTCCTCGACCTCCGTGGCAGCGCCCTGGCCGCGGTGACACATCACGCATCCGAACTCGGTCAGTGAATGTGGAATCTGCGGGTGCGGCCGGAAAGGCTGCGTTGCCACGTCCGCCAGGCTGGCTTCCTTCAAGCCCAGATGGCAGGTGCCGCAGCGATCCGTGACGCCGAGTTCCGGCATCCAGATCTGCTGCAAGCCGCCTTGAAAACGCCGCTGCAAACTGGCCGCTTCGCCTCTCCCGCGAATCAACCGCAGGTACCGTTGTTGATAGCGGGTCCACTCGCGGAAGCGGTCCTTGGCCGGCGCGATGGCTAGGCAGAGCAACAGGATCACGCTCAGCGATCCGAAGGCGCGGGCGCTATCGCCGAAGAAGAATTGCGACCATTTTTGAATCGATCTTCGCATGCGTTCAACTCCTCCAGGGCCAGACCCACGCCCAGCCCGGACCACGGAAGAACGTGCCGATGATCGTCAGGATGGCGGCCTGCACCAGGAACCACGTCATGATCCAGAAGGAAAGCGGCTTCGAGACCAGCCAGCGCCGGAAACGCGCGGACGACTGCGGCGAACCGCCGGCCGCCAACAGCATGAGCCCTCCGATCGCCAGCGACGGAATCAACACGGCATACACATGGAATGCCAGCATCAGGGCGCTGAACGCCGTTAGAACCCCAATGAAGACGCGCAGGCGCCGTTCGCGGTTGCGCAGCCACACGCCCTCCGATTCGATGTTGATATCGAAATAAGGGATGACGATCAACGCCGCCACCACCAGGGAGGGAATGACCACGCCCGCCACGAAGGGGGGGAAGTAGTGCAGCAGTTCCTGCAAGCCCAGAAAATACCAGGGCGCCTTGGCAGGGTTGGGCGTGTGCATGGGGTCGGCCAACTCTTCGAGCGGCGCATTCCAGATAAGCGAAGTCACCACCAGCACGACGGCCAGAATCTCGATGGCCACGGCCGCGCGGAAGAGGCCTTCCGGATACGTCATCACCACCGAGTCGTCGTGGGCTTTCACCTGTGGCGATGTGCGGCGCGTAACGAACGCCACGCGCACCGGCGTTCGGCGGGCGTCAGAATCGAGTTGCGCCGCAAATTTGGGAGGGTTAGGCTCGCTCATTGGGATTCCTTATGGCCGGTGTACAGGCCGCCGTCTTTGCGAATGCGCCAGAAGTGTACGGCGATGAACAGAATTGCCGCCAGCGGCAGGATCACGCAGTGCAGCACGTAGAAGCGCAGCAGCGCGTTGGCGTTTACGGTGTTGCCGCCCAGCATGAGGAAGCGGATCTTTTGGCCCAACACAGGCACCGCGGACATGATGTTCGAACCCACGGTGATGGCCCAGTAGGCTAATTGGTCCCAGGGAAGCAGGTAGCCCGTGTAGCTCAGCAACAACGTGACGATCAACAGGACCACGCCGACCACCCAGTTGAACTCGCGGGGTTTGCGGTACGCGCCTCTATAAAAAACCTTGAACATGTGGGCGAAGACCAGCATCACCATGGTATGCGCCGACCAGCGGTGCAGGTTGCGCAGGAACACGCCGGCCGAGACCACGAACTGCAGATCCTTCATGTCCGCGTAAGCTTGTGGCACGGACGGATGATAGTAGAGCATCAACAGAATTCCCGTAACCACCAGGATCATGAAAGTGCCGAAGCTGAGTGTGCCCAGGTACCAGGTAACGCTGAATTGGAGCGCGCGCTTGCGGGCTTTTACCGAAGCCAGGTGCAAGAAGACGTTCTGTTGAATGGCCATGGCGCGCCGCAGATTGCTGGCGCCGCTCCCGCCGCGGAAGACCGAACGCCACACGTGCGTATCGCGGAGATCTTGGAGGGTCATTTATGTCCTCAAATACTGCTTCTGCGGAATGATGGTGGCGCGGTCCACCAGCAGTTCGCCGTCATCGCCGAGCCATACCTTAAGCCAGGGCAGCCCGCGCGGCGCGGGTCCTTCGAGCTTGGCACCCAACTCGCTGAATTTGCTGCCGTGACAGGGGCAGGCGATGATGCCTCGATCGGCGTTCCATGCCGTCAGACACCCGAGGTGGGTGCAAGTGGCGGACAGGGCGTAAAATCCTTCCGCCCCGTGAATGATGTAGATGCCGGCTTCCAAGTTCTGGGTAACGGAACCTCGCGGATAGTTCTCCGGCTTGCCCGCGTTGGCGATGGGGGATGGCTCGTACAGCACGTTGGGCGACAAATATGAATATCCGAACACCGCCGCGCCCGCGCAGGCCACCGTCACCGAACCAACGCCGAGCTTGATGAAAGCTTCGCGCCGGGTAGGTTGTGATTTGTCGTCTTCCATCGTTTCGTTCCTCCTCAGCGGATGGCGGCGCCCATGCTGTACGCCTCCATGGTGATCACGTTCACGGGGCACCGCTCGGCGCACAAGCCGCACCGGATGCAGCGGGTTTCGTCCTTAAGCATGGCCGAGCCCGTGATTGCGCCCAATTCCCGGGCGGCTACATCGTCTAATTCCACGCGATAGAGCGGCTCGTTCCGTTGGATCTGTTCCAGCACTTCCGGCGGAAACTCGATCTGCTCCAAGGGCACCAGGCGCAGGCATTCCTCGGGGCAGACATCCGCGCAACCGCCGCACAGAATGCACTGCGAGCCGTCTGGTTCATTGCCTTCGAAAACCGTATTGATCCAGCAGCGCAGGCAACGGCGGGCCTCCGCCATGGCGGACTGCTCGTCGAATCCGATCTCCACTTCCGTCACGCCCGTGCGGCGCTCCAAGGGCAGCATGGGCACAGGTTGGCGCGACAGGTTCATGTAATCCGCGAACATCTTGTGGTGATCGAGCACCTCGACCACGACTTCCGGTTCCGGATGCGGGCGCCCCGTAAGATATTCATCTATGGAGACGGCGATGCGCTTGCCATCTCCGACGCTATCAATGATCAGGCGCGGGCCGAATACGCAATCTCCGCCCGCGAAGACGCCGGGCGCGGAGGTCATGAGCGTTTGGCGGTCGGCTACGATCAGTCCGCGGGGCGATACCTTCACGCCGTCTTCAGGTTTCAGAAAGTCGAGATTGGGCGCCTGGCCGATGGCCAGGATCACGGTGTCGCATTCGATGACGGATTCGCTCCGATCTTCGAACGCCGGGTTAAACCGGCCGTTCGCGTCGAACACATATTTGGTCTGCAATGTTTCGAGGCCAATCACTTTGCCATCGCGGCCCACGATGCGATGCGGCCCCCGGCCGTCATGCAGCAGGATGCCCTCGGTCTCGGCCTCTTCGATTTCTTCCAACGCGGCCGGCATCTCGTGGCGCTTTTCCAGACAGACGATGCCGACCTCCTGCGCGCCCAACCGCAGGGCCGACAGCGAAACGTCCACCATCTCGTGGGCCGCCACCGCAGCCACGTTTTCGTCGGCTGGCACGGCTCCCTCGGACGCGCCGCCGTGCTGCCGAAGAACTTCACGAGCCGCCGAACGCGCCACGTCCATAGCCACGTTGCCGCCGCCGATGACCACCACTTTTTTGCCTATGGTGAAACGATAGCCCAGGTTGGCGTTCAGTAGAAACTCGACCGCTTTGTGTACGCCATCCAGATCCACGCCGGGAATTGACAGGTCCCGGCTGCGGTGCGCGCCGACCGCGATGACGACCGCGTCAAAGCCCTGGCTGCGCAGTCCGGCAATGGTGAAGTCGCGGCCCGCGGCGTGATTCAGTTTCAGCGTAATATCGCCAGTTTCCAGAATCTCGCGGACTTGCGCTTCCACCACGCTGCGCGGCAGGCGGTACTCGGGAATGCCCAGCTTGAGCATCCCGCCGGCCACCGGGGCGGCTTCGAAGATGGTGACCGAGTAGCCCATCAGGCCCAGATCGTGCGCCGCCGAGAGACCCACAGGACCGCTGCCCACCACCGCCACGCGGAATGGCTGGGGCGCCGCGCGCTCCCGCCTCAGTTGCAAAGGGTGGCGGGACTCCGGACCGTACCGCTCGGTGAGCAGGCGCTTGAGGGCGCGAATCTGGATGGGCTTGTCCACGGCGCCGCGGCGGCAGGCCGTTTCGCAGGGATGCGCGCAAACGCGACCGCAAATGCTGGCCATGGGGTTGGGCTCGCGGGCGTAACGATACGCTTCCTCGAACCGGCCTTCCGCGATGAGCGAAACATAACGGCCGGCGTTGGTGCCGGCCGGACATGCCATCATGCACGGGAAATTGCTGTCAAGCCAGGCGCGGTCTACTCTTTTTTCGTGAAAGCGCGTCAGCATGGAGACTCCACGAGGGAGAACTGGGCAGTCCAGCAAACTGCGGCCCGCCGCGAAGCGATGTTCACTTCCCGAGAGAAAAGTCCACCGTCACGTCACCACTAACCGTCACCGGCTTGGACTGAGGCTTCATGCCCTCGTGCCAACTGATGAGAGTATAACTGCCGGCTGGCACGTCCGCGATTTTGAAATTACCGGCGGCGTCTGTTTCGGCGAAATACGGCGTGGGCGTGACGATGAGGAAGCCGGACATTTCGGGATGGACATTGCACAGCAATGGCACTACTCCCGGCTTGTCGAACTTGAAGTTGCGGACTTGCCCCTTGGGCCACGTGCCGAGGTTATGGCTGTCCTTCTTGTTGCCCGCTATGCTGGGCCAGAATACGTTGTGCGCCACGCTGTCGCTGTTCTGGAAGTCCACGGTGGCGCCCACTGGGAGGACCAGCACGTGCGGTTGGAACAGAACAGCCTTCTGATCCATAACGAAATGCTTTTCAGGAGCGGGGAAAGTCTTTCCGGGAATGGCGTCGACATAGACGACCGTGAGGCCCTTTCCTCCGGTGACTTTACCGGCGATGCTAGCCGCCTGGAGTGCGCAGCCGGCAGGGAGGATCAATAGGAGAGTCGTTAGAAGCGATTTTTTGATATTCATAGTCCTGACCATAGTGTGTCCGAGTCTGAGCTTCGCCCGATCAGAACATGAAGCGGGCGAGAACGTATATTGAGTTATTTCCGCTGGCATTGCGGCCGGCTGCATCGTAATTCGTCGCGGCGCCATTGAACCGCAGGTATCCCGTATATTGTGCGGCGAGGTCGATGTTCATCACCGGCCACCACGAGAGATTCAGGATGTACCCGTTGCTCCGCGGGTCGCCGTTGGCGCTCCCGGTTACGGGAGCCTGTGCGTAGAGCAACGGATCCGGCGTGCCCGTGATACTGAACCAGCCGCCGGTGAACGAAACACGATTGCCGAAATGGTATACGGCGTTGGTCTGAACGGTGTCCAGGTGATGTTGCAGTCCGGAAGCCGCACCAGCTCCGTAGCTTGCATTCAGCGTCGAATCCTCGTGAATATAGGTGCCGCGCAACGAGAAGGTGTCGGTGCAGGGCGGGGTCTCGCAAACTATGCCGCGGGCGATGCCGGGCAGACTGCGATCGTATTGAAAGTCTACCGCCGTGTCCGTGTAGGCGTCCCTCAGGCCGGTGAAGCCGTTCGGAGTCGATTCCATGTGGATGCCGTAAGTCCCGACCTCCAGGTAGTTGTTCTTACTGGGATGTTGCCAGGCGGCGCGCCAATACGGAGCCACGCCGCGGATGTTGTAAGTGGATCCGGCGCCGGTCAAAGGTTGCGGGCTGCCGACATGCTCCGAGCGGTAGACAGTTGCCGCCACGTACCAGTGATTGTTCCAGAGGCCGTAGGCGCCGACGCCGGCAACGTCCTGCGCCAGGGGTCCATTGATCACCGCGGCCGCTGCGGGCCCCGGCGCGACATCGGTCGAGACGAACGGAAAGCCCCATGCTGGCGTGCCGCTCCACAGGTCCTCCAGCGTCGGATTGTTGTTGAGGGTAATGCCGTAGTGCAGATCCTTGCCAAAGAGAAAGCTGTGGTTGGCATATCGGATGTCGGTATTGTCCATGCTGAAATGGTCGCCCTTGGTGTCGTAGGTGACTTGCAGAAAGCTGCCCACATGCGCCGACCACGCGCCGGCCAGCCAGAGAGAGATATCCTGGGGAAACTCGAAATTGCCATTTTGGGCACCGGGCTGTGGCGCGTTGGTCGCGGTAAACGATGCTTCGAACCACGCCGAGAGGGGCAAGCTCGCGAGAATGTCCAGTGGAGTCGATTTCTTGGTTTTCTCCGTGGTGACGGTTGGCACGAGTTTCAGCGTGTATCCGTTGAGCTTGAAATCCCTCCCTTCTTGTGTAAGTTCGGGAGGTGTTGTATGGCACTTGGCGCAGGCATAGCCCGTTTGACGGGCATAACTCGGGACTGCGGAAGCCGGTTGCGAGAACGTAGTCAATAAAACGACGGGAGCCGCCGCCCCGATCACCATGGCTGCGCGTCGGATTGTGTTCGATTGCATGCTGGGCATGATCATCTCCCTAAGAACCGCTGGAGTCCTTGCCCGCGTCGATAGTTTTTGGCAATCCGGGAATTCTCAGGGCAAATCTCCTTGACTCCGAGTTTTAGCATCACCCCTGCGGGCGGAGCAGCCGTTTGCATCTGGGTATCCAAAATATGCCAAAATATAAACCCTTTGTTTTGAGTCCATTCCGTCTCTATGATTAAGGCCGGTGGGGTAAGGGACCCTGACATTCGATGGCGCAATGGGGCAAATAACTCACCGTAAGCCACCGAATGGTCTAGCAATCCTGTCATGTAGAGTGGTTTGGCGAAAACGCTTTCACAAGCGCGCCAAAGGTTCAAAAGGGCGGCGGGTTTGCAGTTCGCGCACGACTGACGGGCAAAGAAGAAAAGGCTGCCGGCAACCAGGGATTTGACTCCTCTTGGAATGCAGTCTGAAGTTTGAAGAGACCGCCGGGCGGCGCTGACACTCATAACGCCGCGTTTCGCTCCATAGGCGGGCAGCAAGTGTTAAGCGGCTCCGGGCTTGCGACGGCATTATCAGGTAATGATCGGCATAGGGGCGGCGGTTATGGCTTCACCCTCCGGCGTTTTCACGTGTCGTAGATCGTAGAACTGGCAGATGTCGGATGGTTCTGAGCCCAAATCGTGCCTCCCGCTCGAATCGTTCGCTGAACTCGGTCGTCGAAACCTTGATGGCGACGGCGCGGTCGAGCCTGGGGTCGCGGGCGAGACACACGCTCGCGTATGCCGCCGACGCCGGGGGTCATGGCGTCGAGCAGCGGGCGCGCCCGCGCCTGCAACTGGCCGCCGGCATGAGGCTACGCGAAGTGCCAGCCATGCTCCTGGGCGGCGGACCGCGCGGGTCCGAGGCCGCCGCGCACGATGGGCCGCGGCGGTCGGCGGGATGGCTGGCGGTGCATCGTGGGGGCACGGCGCGCCGGCACGGGCGGCGTATCGCGCGCGACCTAACCCACGCACACATCCAGCGCCAAGGAATGCGACACGATATTCGTTGCCGGGTACCTAACCGGCGGCTAGACTTTTGTCGCCCTTGGCCTGAGAGTCCCCCTCTATTCCGCCGTCGGCAGGTGAATATACATGGACTGAATCCCAACTCGTCCCGGACCGGTAAAGCGGTTACTCACGATTTGCGCGGCGCTGGCAAACAACCCGGTCGAGAATTTCTGAAATTGCGTTTCCATCCGGACCGAACGGTCTTTGTAGACCCAGCCGCCGGGCTCAACATCAATCTGTTCGCCGGCTCCCAGCGTCACCTCGAAAACGTTCCCGTATCCGTGCACCCACACAATGCCTTCGTTGCCTTGCACGGCAAAATGGTCAATGAAAAACCCAGTCCCGCCCATCAGCATATTGGAAACGCCTTTTACCCGCGTGAAGGTGTATTCGACGCCGCCGGTGGCGGCGAGAAACTGGTGTTCCCGCATCTCGATTCCTTCGCCGCGGTTCAGATGGATTCCGAAAACGTGTCCCGCGCCATCGCGGCTGAAAGCGATCTGCCCCGGACCGCTGGCTTCGGTCATCAGGATGGGCATTCCCGCCATCACGCGCCGGAAACCGCCTTTCAAGGGCTTGATGCCGATCTGCGTTCTGGGCTCCTTCCAAAGAAGAATATGGTGCTCGAAGTACACGGGGACACTCCCCAGCTCGATACGCAATACGGGAACGAGTTCGCCCTCGATGTGATAGGTCACGCCTGCAAATTGTTCATCACGCGCTACGGTAGGCTTCAGAACAGGAATAGGCACTGGCTCCTGCTTTCTGGGACGAGGTTAACTGCAACCATCATCATGGACCGGAAAGACCCAAAATTGCAATGGCGACCCCAACGATTCGTGCCTCCCATCGCGCACGCTCCTGCAGCCGACTCAGTCCGGTCGTTCGCGCACGCCCCCGACATTCGGAGTGGTTGCTCACAGGGAATGGATTGTCGGGCACTCTTCCCCTACTCTTTGTGGCGCCTCGACTCTTCGCCGGCCCCCGAATCTGTAAAAGTAGGGGGACGGATGCGCCGTGAGTCAGGACCAATTCCCGGCCCGGCGGTATATAGCGTACAACTTGAGCGGGTGCAGGCGGCCCAGCCGTCTTCCGGAACCAGAAAGCGAAAGGAAGGATTTGATGCCGAAATTCCTAGTCGAAGCGACCTACACAGCCGAGGGGTACAGGGGGCTGGCCAAGACAAGCCCTCAGGCCGGAAGGCCGCCGTCGCGCAGGCTGTCAAGAAGCTGGGCGGAAAGCTCGATGCCATTTACTTCTGCCTTGGCGAGAACGATGTCATTCTGATTGTAGATCTGCCGGATCATGTCAGCGCGGCCGCGCCCGGCTGCTCGGCGTGTGCCAGCGGAATGGCGCGCACCAAGACCACGGCTCTGCTGACAGTAGACGAGGCGGATGAGGCGCTCTCCAAACCTGTGTCCTATCGGGCTCCGGGAGCCTAGCTCAACCCCTACTGCAACGCTGCCCATTCGACGCCGGTGGCACGGCGCGGCGATACGCGGAGATGGGCGCAGCGATGGCGCAAGCAGGCGGCGACTTTATCCGCAGTATGCTCCGCATGGGAAAGGGCGGCCTCCCTCCATCCGACAACGGAGGAGAAGATTCCCACTGCGGACGGTACCGTGTTCATGAGCCCGGCGTTGACAACAATAAATGTACACATTGGGGTTTCTGACCGCCCGCGGTCACATGATCGCATGTCGTTACGGCCAGAGGCCCTCGATCCTTCCAAACTGCATCCGCGATTCGCTGGCGACCGAATCGGCTCAACGGAGAACGACGTTGGTGCGACGCGTGCAATAGCGATGATGCACGACGCCTGAATCGCGCGGCAGAGCTAACGGGCCCGCGCACGTGCTCGCTGTATGTTCATCTTCAAAGGAGAAATGAAATGCTCGGCTTAGGATTGCTCGGAACCGTTCTCGTGATTGTGTTAGTCGTATGGATTATTCGCAGAGTGTGAAGCGCTTTGCGGTTGAAACGTCGGGTGCCCCAATTTGCAGCGGCGAGGTCCGACTCGCCATCGCCGCTGAAGTATGCCAAGCGCCATCGCTTCTTCAGTGGCGGCGATGAATCCGTTTCATGCCCTCGTCGCCGATTCGCGGGAAACCGGCTGTCGCCGATGCAGGCTCAGGCGCTGCGGAAGGCCGCGATGTTTTGCCATTCCTCAGGACCGCATGTGCGACTCCCCGTAGCGGTTCAGCTTGAGCCGGAAAGCCTTGCGCGCGCTTTTCAAACGCAAATGCCCGTCCACCACGGTCCCATCGCTGCGGGCCAGCACTGGGATCTCGAAGCCGAAATCGCGGAGGGATGAGCACATCCGATCTACGGTCTTGCGCGTACGGGGTCCGCGCCGATCCGTCGGTTGTCTTCAATCTCCAGCCAGCAAAGGAGTTGCCCGCCAGGAGCGCGAAGTGAGAATCGTCGTAATGGCGGCGCCGCATGGCCGCTGGTGTGGCGTCCCGCGAAGAAGTATGAGCAATCTCAGACGAAAAATGTAGCCCTGACGACCCGGTCCGAAGCCATCGTCCGCGAAACAATGGCCGGTATAGTGGACGACATCAGGTAGAAGAAGTGCCGGTCGTCTCGCCGTCTGAAGGCCTCGTCCCGGGGCTGCGGCGGACGCCACGCAGAATGCCGCGAAGCAAATCGGCCAGTTGCTCAACGTGTTCTTCGGAAAACATGGAATCATGGCCACCCGGCACTCGATGAGATTCGAATCCGCCCCTCGCAAAATCGCGCCATCCCAGCCTGGCATCCTCTAACACACGCGTGCTAACGGGCTCGTCGGCCGCAATGAAGTGGACGACAGAACCGCCGAACGCGCGAGGCACGTAACTGTGCATGATTGCCGCCGCGGCGTCCCCGAGGGAAGCGCCAGGGGTTGGACTCGCCTTGCGTGCCGACCCAGGAACTGACTGACCTATGCATCCGGATTGGGGAGATTGGGTTGAAAGATAGCGGACGTGCGCGATCACCTCCCGTCCGGCATCCAGCACGGTCCCACGCCGCAGCGTGAAGGCGAACCTGGGCGCCCACTTGATGTATCGCATCCAGTGCCGCAAGGGCTTCGGATAACCTGGCGCCGCCGTGTCGAATAATACTACCGAGGGCACCGGACATCCAAGCGCTTCCAAACGGCAAGCGCACTCATAGGCGAGGATGCCACCAAAGCAGTGCCCGCCGATGGGACCGAGCGGCCGCGGCTGCGTGTTCCGGATGTAATCCACAAATTGGCGGACCAAATCTTCGAACGCGTACGCATTGGCGCCCGTGTCCCAGGTCGTATCGCGCAGCACCACGAAGGGTTGCGCATCCCCCACGAGCCGGGCCAGCGGGCCAAGGTACGAAGCACTCAGAGTTGCGCCCGGAAAACAAAGGAATGGAGGTCCTTCACCACGCTGCTGCAGTACGACTGCGGAGACCCCTGGACGCGGGGGCGGAGCATTCCCGATCATCCGATGCTCCGTGATGGCATCCCTCAACGTCGCAATCGTAGGTGCTGCAAGGAATTGCGGCCAAGCAAGCCGGCGCGCATCGACGCCCATTTCCGCCTCCATGATCGTCAGCATTTGTGCCAGCGCGAGAGAGTCCCCGCCGAACGCGAAGAAGCTCTCATTTTCGTGCAGTGGGGTGGGAACGCCGAGAACGCGCGACCAAATTGCAGCTATTCGTGGTTCGATCGGATCGACAGCCGCATTTGGGCAGGGTGAATTCCTGGGAGCTGGGGCATGATTCGCGGCACGAGCGAAGAGTTGGGATAACTGCTGGCGGCTGGGTTTGCCCGTAGCGGTGACCGGAATCTCGTCCACAAAGAAGATGCGGCTGGGAAGCCTCGCTGGGCCGACGCGGGCGGCCATGTAACTCCTCATTTCGGTTTCATCGGCTACTGCTCCTTGCCGAAGGACTACCGCCGCGGCAATATCTTCCCCCAGCGCCGGGTGGGGTATGGCGAACGCGGCCGTCTGCTCTACAGCGGGGTGCTCCGCCAGCACGGAGTCGATTTCGTGCGGTAAGATCTTCTGGCCTCCGCGATTGATCATTTCCCGGAGCCTGCCGGTGATGAACAGCTCCCCATCCGAAGCGAGCCATCCGAGATCGCCGGTGCGGAACCATCCGTCGTGAAAGGCGGCCCGATTGGCATCCGGGTCGTCGAGGTACCCGTTTATGACCTCCTCGCCGCGCAACACGATCTCACCCCGCACGGTGCACGGCAGCAGGCTGCAGTCCGGAGCCATGATCCCCACGTCGACGCCGATGCTCTTTCCAACCGAACCACGAGTGCGATTATGAATACCCGTGTTGGTGATCACGCCCGCTTCAGTCATACCGTACCCGTGGATCACTGGCACGCGCAGCGAGCGTTCCAAGGCTTCGACGAGAAACGGCGGTATCGCCGCGGTACCGCAACGAATGAAACGCAACGAGGTTGGGGGGATTCCGTCCGGCCGTTCCTGAACCAGTTGGAGAATCGCGCGGTGAATCGCCGGTCCTGCAAGATACCAGGTGGGCCGGTAGGTCTCCAACCATGCGAGGAACTGGCCTGGATCGAACGCATTGCTACAGATGGCCATCCCACCACGTAACAGTTGGGCCAAACAGGATAGAAGGCCGGAGAGGTGGTGAAGCGGCATGAGGCACAGAAAACGGTCGTCCGCCCGCAGACCGAAGGAGCGTTGCACGTTCCCGATCATCGCGGCGAGGTTACGGTGGGTCAGCGGCGCGAGCTTGGGGACGCCCGTGGTGGCCGATGTTTGAAATACGGCCACAACGTCTGCGGCGACGCTCCGGCTGGTAGGCGCGGCCGTCCGCGGGCCCGTCAAGGCGATCTCTGGCTGGTCTTCACGACCCGGAGGAAAGCTCAGGCTCAGCAGTGGCGTTCCGGTGGCGTCGGCCGCCCGAACCAGTTTTGGATCGGGCTCGAATGTAGTGACAATCGCCCTGGGCTTCAACTGAAGCAGGCGGGATTGCAGTTCCGGTTCCGCCAGCTTGCAATCCAGTGGCGCGACGGCCGCCACACTGGCGACGCCCAGCAATCCGAGCAAGAGCAGCTCGGCGTTTGGGATCGCCAAAGCTACCAGATCCCCGCGGTGGATGCCCTCCGCTTGAAGTCCCTGCGCTATTTGATCGGCAACGGCTGCGCACTGCAGGAACGTGAATGAGCGTTGGCCGGGCCGAACAAGGCCACCGCATCGGGCGCCGACAGCGTGCGCAAACCGAACGCGTTGAGGCCCGCAAAGGGGTACGCACTTGAATTCATTTGTACGATTAGATGAGCATACCAGATGATGACGGACAACGCCGCGCGAGGAGGCCAGACATGGCGGGATACTAAGAGGCCATTTGCGCCTCTTTCCTCCAAATCCGTTCATAACTAACAACCTCCCATGGATTCTCGACTTAGCATACCTGCTCGGGGTTATTGCCAACACTATGCCGCAGATTGTGCAAACGCCAGAAGAGTACCACCCGGTTGCTTGCGAACATCGGACGCTCTGGAGGATAAGACGGAATCAGGTACCCGAGCGCATTGGATTCCAGACAGCGGAACATCGTGTTGTTCAAGAGTGACGCTGCTTATCAACGAGCCAGTTGGGTCAATCTGCTCAAGGATAAGGGTGTTGAACGGCTGTGATGCCAGACCGGACCAAAGCGTAACTCGCAAAACGCCGGACGTTGTGTCGCATTGTCGCTCGCATTTAAGGCGTTTCCGCCGTTCCCTCATTGTGTGATAAGCTATTGGCCCGTAGCTGATCGAAGGGCATACCGTTTGGGCGATCAGCGTGTTGTGTTTCCCAACAGGTGGGCGCTGCAACGGAAAAGATCCGGCATCACCAGTTTCCAGACGGCATTTCCGGCACGTCAACCGAATTTCAAAAGGGAGAATCACATATGCGAAGAATGTTCGGCCGTGTTCTGGCCGTTTTGGCAATTACCGCCGTGGCCGCTTTAGGGGCCGACAATTCCATTGGTACTTGGAAGCTCGATATCGCAAAATCCAAGTACACACCGGCGCCAATGCCGGTGAAGAGCCTGACGTCGGTGCGGGAGGCGGTTGCGGGCGGCGTGAAGGTGACGACTAGTGGCGAACGGACGGATGGCGCAGTCAACTCCGGCTATACGGCGAAATACGATGGCTCGTGGGCTACGGTCACGGGCACGGGGTCGCCGTATGACAGCATCTCGATCAAACAGGTGAATGCCAGTACCCTCACTTACCAAGCGAAGCAGACCAATGGAAAGTATCGCGCCAGCGGCCGCACAGCAATTTCGAGCGACGGCAAGACGATGACCACCAAGGCAAAAGGCACGGACGCCAATGGAGCGCCAATGACGCTGACGTTGGTTTACGAGAAGCAATAGCGGAGAAGACAGCGAGTTAATCGACCAAAACATTTCTCCGTCGCGGAAACTTCGGACCAAGGTCTGCCGCGCGGGGCAAATCAAGGGCCTATTTACAGTGGTGGGCCCGTGCGACTCGAACGCCAGAGCTCTACCGTGTCAAGGTAGCGTTCCTGAACCCACCCTGTTTCGATGCGCCGAAATGCCTCTGCGCGGCTCGGATTGGACCGATTTGGCAAGCCGCGAAAAAAACCCGCCGCGGCGAGTGCCTGGCGGGCCGATGGGCGGATGTCCGAAATTTAATTGATTCGATAAGTACGCTAGCCTCCGACGGGCTTGAAGGGCTCCACGGCGTGGCCGGCCTTCTTGATCGCGCTCGCCATGAACCCGTGCACTGACTGCGCGATCTCCGAGAGCGTGGCGCCGTTCTTGCGCTGCAAGGATGGCCACCACCTGGGCCGTCTTGCTGCCCGGGCGCGCCGCGGGAATCTCGGGCGCCGGAGCGGACTTCTTGGCCGGTTAGGGACGCGGGGCGCGGGTGAATTTCTGCACTCCGAGCCGATCCGTGCCCTCTTCAACGATATAAAAGGTATCGGCCGCGATGTCGTGGAACGTCTGCCGCAGGCCGCTGGGCCACTGAATCTCCAGGGCGTCGGCCTTGGTGGCGCGGCCCAGCCCAAAATTCGCGCGCAGGTCGCTTTGCGAAAGATAGCTACCGCCCGCGGCGATTTCCCGAATTTGTGAGATACCGCCCGCATGCAGCCGCAGGCGGGCTCCCAGGGCGTCGCGATTGCTCTTCTTCCCGATCAGCCTGAAGTTCACGAAATGATTGCCCGCGGCGCCGCTGTTGTGCAGCAACAGCGGCGGATCGTTGTTGTTCGCGACCACGATATCCACGTTGCCGTCGTTATCGAAATCCGCAAAAGCCGCTCCGCGTGCCGCGTGCGGAACGCTGAAACCACTTCCCGCCTCCCGCGTGACTTCGATGAATTTGCCGGCGCCGTCGTTATGGAACAGGGAATTGATCTGTTTGTATGTCGCATCGGGAAAGACCTTCTCCACTCCCTCATACACGTGTCCGTTGGCGATGAACAGGTCCAGCCAGCCATCGTTATCCATGTCGAAGAACCCGCCGCCAAAGCTTAAGACGTGCTTGGTAGGCGCCGTGATGCCCACTAAGCCGCTGACATCTTCAAAGAAACCCTTACCGTCGTTGCGCCAGATATGGTCGGAGGCTAACTGGAAATCCGAGACATACAGATCCAGGGTGCCGTTGTTGTCGTAATCGCCCAGTGAGATGCACATGGCCGCCATTGTGCCGCCGTCCCCGGTCAGGGCCATGCCGCTGGGTACCGCTATCTCCTTGAACGTACCGTTGTGTTCGTTGTGATAGAGAAAAGCCTCCAGGCCGTCGTTTGCCACGAACAGGTCCGGCCAACCGTCGTTGTCGTAATCGGCTGCGCCGACCGAGAGATTCAGTCCCTTGGGCTGATAGATCCCCGCCTTCTTTGTCACATTGGTAAATGTGCCGTCGCCGTTGTTGTGATAGAGCACATCGGGCGTCCCTCCATAGACCATGGGACGGCAACTGGAAGGCAAGCCCGCCCCGATGTTGCAGTAGCGCTGGCTATTGGGTCCGAAGTTCGCATAGCCGCCGACGTACAGATCCGGAAACCCGTCGCGATCATAGTCGAAAAACGTGGCGCCGGTGTGAAAAAGCGTGCCGAAGTCCAAGCCGCCCACGCCGGCTTTGTCGGTCACGTCGGAGAAGGTTCCATCGCCGTTGTTGCGATACAGGATATTCTTTCCGTATTGCGTGACATACAGATCCGGAAAGCCGTCGTTATTGTAATCGCCCCACACACACCCCAGGCCATAGGCGTTGCCGGGCACGCCGGCCGTTTCGGTGACATCGGTGAAGGTGCCGTCGCGGTTGTTATGGTATAGCGCGTTGCGCGCCGGGATGCCGCGGCCATAGAGGTCGCGTCCGTTCACGAAGTAAATGTCCTGCCAGCCGTCGCCGTCGTAGTCGGCTACGCAAACGCCGGGTCCGGCTTCTTCCAGAATCGTGGACACTCCCTTGCTGCCCTTGAAATGCACGAAGCCGATGTGCGCCGCCTTGGCGATGTCGGTGAACTGCACGGGAGCGGCCGGAGGAGCGGAAAACAACTGCGCGCCAAACAGGCAAGCTGCGAATATTAAGCGGCGCATCCGGAACTCGCGAGGCTAGGGTTCCGGCTCTTGCGGTCCCACGATCCCGGCATGCACATCGTCCGCCATCTGGCGATCCCGATCGGAGATCTCTTTGCGGAGGGCGAATTCCTTGGCGGCGTCCTCTTTGCGCCCGGTGCGCTGGTAGACCACACCCAGGTGATAGTGCGCGGCGGCATTCTGAGGTTGCAGCTTGACGGCTGCTTCGAGCGGCGCCAGCGCTTCGGCCACGTTTCCGCCGGCGACCAGCGAGCGGCCCAAGCCGATGTACGCGTCGGCAAAAGTGCGATCCAGTTTTGTGGCACGCCCGAAGTGCTCGATGGCGTCGGGATAATTCCTGTCTTGGCGCGCCAGTTCACCCAAGACGTACTCCGCGCCCGCGTTGGACGGATCGATTTCCAACTCGGCCTGAAACTCATGGATCGCCTCCGCGCTGGAGGTGCCCGTTGGCGGCTTCGAGAGTATAATCCGGCCCAGGCGGTAATGCATGCCCGGCAGCTTCGGATCCTGTTGCAGCACCTGGCGGTATTCGGCGGCGGCATCGTCCCACCTGCCCTGGGCTTCCAAAGCTTCGGCGTTCAACTGGTGAACCTGGTAAGATCCCGGCGCCGAGTACATAAGCGCCCGCGAGGCGCGGATGGAGAGATCGGAGTAGACATGCGTGGCCACATATAGCACCTGCGGATCCTTGGGAAAATCGCGCTGCAGGATGCGCACAAAATCCGCTGCCGCATCCATCTGGTTCATGGTCATCGCGCACTTGATGCCATCGAGTCCCACGGTTTTCTCGAGGTCGTGGGCCGCCAGGCGCGGCGCCGATTTTGTCAGAAGCGCCAGGGCCTGGTCGCAATGCCCGCCTTCGGCGAGTTGTGTACCGCGGAGGGCGGTTGCGGATGCATCCGCGGCGGGCGGTTTGTGGGGAGCGTCCGCGGCCCAGGCGGCCCAGGCGGCCCAGGCGAAGGAAGCTGCCGCAATCCATGTTCGGGACATGCCCAAGCTGCGCATCGTCGTACTCAACTCCAATGGTAACGCATCCGGCCGGGATCGGAAGCAACTTGAAAAACGAAGGGCCGCGGCCCTTATTGAGCCGCGGCCCTTCCAATCGGGTCAATGTTCCCGCGGGGTCAATAATGGAACTTCAAGGCGAACTGAATTTGCCGGCCAAAAGTCCCGTAGGCGCCGCCCGCGCCTTGGAGCAAGCCAAGCGTACTGCCCACTCCGGTGTTGGGCGCATTCAGAATGGGAGTGTTAAATAAGTTGATGGCTTCGCCCCGGAACTCCAGCTTAAGGCGCTCGCTAAAATTGAAAAACTTGGCCGCGCTGGCGTCGATCGTGCGCAACCCCGGACCGCGCACCGTGGCGACACCGCAGGTGCCAAACGTGCCCGGATCTTCCGGTCCGAAGTCGGCCGGATTAAACCACTGATAGCCCCCTAGCGGCGAGTTCTGCTCGCCGTAAATCTGTACCGGGGCAAGGCAGTTGGCGCGCGATCCCCGCGAGTTCGTGCCGGAAGCGTCCCCGGCCGAGATGGTCAGCGGAAAGCCGCTGTGCACGGAAAGAATCGAATTCACCTGCCAATCGCCGATAATCGCATTCAGAACCGGGTTCAGGTCCTTGCCGAACTTACGATCCCGGCCGACGGGCAAGTCGTAGGTTACATAACTGGTCAGCACCTGTTTGGAGTCGTAGTAGCAAGGGCCCCACTCCGCGCGTTGGTCATAAAGGTTCTGGAAGTACGGCGAAGTCGGATAGGCGGCGCCGCCCCACGATCCATAGTAACCGCTGGAGTCCGTCATGCATTTCGAGTAGGTATACGCGACTTGATACTCAAGGCCTTCGCTGAGGCGTTTCTGCAAGACGGCCTGGAGAGCGTTGTAACTCTGATTTCCATTCGAGGCCGTGCCGGAGATCTGGCTGATCGCGTCGTAGACATACGGGTTGCCGGCCAGGTAAGGGCTGGGCGCCACAGTGCCATTCGCCAATAGCTGCGATTGGAAATAAGGCATGGGCACCATCAGATGGGTCGTTTTCTGGCCCACGTAGCCTGCCTGCAAGGTGGTCGTATTGCTTAACTGCTGCTGGATCGTGAAGTTCCACTGGTTGGATACAGCCGGGCGAATATTCGGATCCCAGACGCGGAGCCCGGCGCCCTGGAACGGATTCGACGAGGCGGCCAGAGGTGTCAGACCCTGGCTCAGGGTCGTGGTGGGCAGAGACAGCGACGTGTAGTTCGCATCGGTTTCATGCGCGAATGGCGGGTTAATCGGCAAGCGCAGGTTGGTGCCGGTGCCTTCCAGGTAATTAGAGAGAGTGTACGCCGAACGAATCACCGTGTGCTTCATGGGATTCCAGGCAATTCCGACGCGCGGCTGGAAATTCGTAATGCCGTTGTACTGATTGTACAGCGCGCAACTGTTTCCATCCTGGCCGGCGTATTCGACCGTACCGGAGAATAGCCCGAAGTTCACCTGCCGGTTATCCACTTCGCACCAGGGGGTGTGCAGTTCCCAGCGCACGCCGAGGTTCAGCGTGAGGTTCGGCGTCACATGCCAGTCGTCCTGGAAAAAGCTGCCCAATACCCAGGAGCGCTGGCCCCACGTGCCGCCGTTGACGCCGCCGCCGATCTGGGAAGCCAGTCCCAGCAGGAAGTCCGCTTCTCCGGCGCCGCTACCCCCGCCGGAGGTCGCCAGCGGATTCGGGCCGGCGGTATAGCGGCCGTCGAAGGTAAACGATCCAGCTTCGCCATTGTTGCCGGAGTAGAAAGTATCGATGCGTTCGCGCCAGGCTTGGAAACCAAGGTGGAACACGTGCGAACCGTGGGTGATCGACATGGTGTCTTCAAGCTGAATTACAGTATCCGCGAAGAGTTGGTAGACATCGGAGTTTCCGATGCTTGACGCATACCCGCCCGAAAAGCCCATGGAGGGGAGAATGGTCGAGGGAATGCCAGGCAGGCCCACGGTGGTGTTCAAGTCGCCGGTCCCGTTCCCAGCCGCGCCGTTGTTGATAAATACGTAATTCACACCGGCTCTGGCATCGTTCACAATCGAGGGCGACACGGTGCGCACCCAATCCACGACGCCGGTGTGGACGGGATAGTTGTTGAAAGAATTATACAGGACTGGCAGGTTATTCGTGGAGGGATTGGTGATCATGCTCTGGGAGTAACGGCCAAAAACGCGGTCCTTGTCGGAAGCGCTCCAGTCGACGCGGGCATCGCCCTGATCGCCGTTAATGTCGGTGTGCGTGGCGAACAGGTAATTGTTGTTGAGTCCCGCGCCAGTCGGCAGCGGGTAAATGCTGGTGTCGGTGATAATTTTCTGCGCCACGGGATCGAGAAGGTTGGCTGGAATGATGTTTCCCGGAAATGGCTGCCGCTGACCGCCGGAAACCGCAAATGGATTGTAGAGCTGGATCGGGCTGGTGCCTTGCAGCAGGGCCGAAAAGTTGCCGCCGCGTTCGGCCGCCGTAAGTACGCTGAAAGTGCCGAGGCTGGTGGGAGTATCGAAGCGCTGGCCCTGGTAGTCGACGAAGAAGAACAGTTTGTCGTGCTTGATGGGCCCACCCAGCGTGCCGCCAAATTCGTTCCAGCGCAGTTTCGCCTTTGCGGCGTCTTCGAAGTTGTTTTGCCAGGAATTGGAGTTTAGCACATCGTTGCGGAAGAACTCAAAGACGTCGCCGTGGAACTGATTCGTGCCGGTCTTGATGGACGTGTTCACGATGCCGCCCATGTAGTTGCCGAACTCGGCCGGCGCATTCTGGGTAATCTCGTTGAATTCCTGGATGGCGTCCACGCTCGGCGCATAGCCGACCAGGTTGTCGGACACCTGGTTGTTATCCATGCCGTCCAATATAAAATTGTTGGCCTGCTCGCGGTTGCCATTCACATAAGGGCGTCCGCTGCTCGAAGTAGTGAGGCCACTCTGAAACGTGGAGGGGTCGGGATGCACGGTACCCGGCGCCAGCAGCGTCAACTGCACATAATTGCGGGTCGCCAGGGGCAGCGTAGCGTCTGTGCGCGAGTCGATCACTTGCCCCAGCAAGGTCTCCTCGGTCTGCAGTACGGGAGCCGCAGCCGTCACTTCCACGGTGGTCTGGACGTTACCGACCAGAAGCTGGAAGTCCAGCTTGGCAATCTGGTTCATCTCCAGGGTGATATTGGATTGCGTGGCGGTCTGGAAGCCGGCGTTCTCCACTTTGACGTTATACGCGCCTATTGGCAGATTCGGCAGGTTGTAGTAGCCCTCCGAATTGGTAGTGGTGGGATACGCGACCCCGCGATCCACGGACGTCGCCGTGATCTTGGCGCCGGAAACCGCGGCGCCCGATGGATCGTTGACCCGTCCAGTGATGGTTGCAGCCACCTGCTGCCCCCAGGCGCAACAAGCCAGAGCGCACACCGCCAGTACACCAGCCCACAGCCTATGGCCAAACAGTTTTCGAAGTTCCATGAATTCCTCCCAACGGTTTGAGGAGAGGCGCGAACCTCCCCGGCCTCAATTCCAGCGGACCAAAAGTGCTATATCGCACGTAGTGCCCACAAAAACCCCGACCTTCAGAAGCTATATAGCAGAAATCTGCTATTGCGCAAGTATAGATCGGGTTGCAGGGTCGCGTCAATAAAAAAATTTCTACAATTTTTGGTAATCCGCGGGCGCTTCCTATCGCCTCGTGGGGCGGCGCCATGCGCCGCCGCAAGCGAGGCTAAAGCCTCGCGCCGGCTAAAGCCCGCCCTCCATGGTTTGGCTTACCTTTCTTGGATCTCCATGTACCGGTCCACGCCCAGATCCGTGTAGCGGTCGACTTGCTTGCTCGGCGCGGGCCAGCGGATTTCAAGCCAGTCTACCTTCGTCGCGGGACCCAGCCCCAGAATCTCGCGCGGGTCGTGGCAGGAAAGATAGCTGCCGCCGGCGTTCTTCAACCGCGAACGCCGCACACCTCCGGCCGACCAGGCAATCCGGGCGCCGATGGCATCGCGGTTGGCGCGGGTGCCCACCAGTTTCAGCCCCAGCCAGTGATTGGCCGCGCCCACATTGTTGTGCAGCAGCACGGGCGCCCCGCCGTTGACGCCCACCAGCACATCCAAACGGCCGTCGTTGTCGTAATCGCCCACCGCCAAGCCGCGCGCCGCGAACGTTCCGGTGAACGCCGGCCCCGCATCCGCGCTGGCATCCCGCAGCTTGCCGTTCTGGTTGTGAAACAACAGCAGCGGCTCCTTATATTTCACCTGGGTCGAATACCTTTCGATCATGTCGTCGGGATGGCCATTGGCGAGAATCAGGTCTACAAAGCCGTCGTTGTCGTAATCGAAGAACTTCAATCCCCAGCCGCTAAGCAGGCGGGTGGCCTGCGTTACCCCGTTGTCGAACGCGACATCCGCAAACGTTTCGTCGTGCTGGTTGCGGTAGAGCGAGAACATCTCCCGGTCGATATTCGCCACGAACAGGTCTTCCCATCCGTCGCCGTCGAAATCGGCGGCGTCCACGCCCATGCCGGAGCGGGCCTGCCCGTTTTCGCTGAAGGCGACTTCGGCGGAAACCGCGGCCTCCTCCCATTGGCCGTTGCCGCGGTTGATGAACAGAAAGTTCTGTACCGTGTCGTTGGCCACGAAAAGGTCCATGCGCCCGTCGTTGTTGACGTCGGTGGCCACCACCCCCAACCCCTTGCCCAGCGCGCGCGCGATGCCGGTGCCGCGGCTCACCTCGGTGAAGGTGCCGTTGCCGTTGTTGCGATACAGGAAGCTGTGGGTGGGCTTAAACAGCCGCGGGATGCAGTAGTATTTAAGGCCCAGTTTGTTGTCCCCGCAGGAAAAGCGCTGCGTGGCGTAATCCACGAAACTGCATACGAACAGGTCCAGG
>Ga0187887_10001151_pt1 | contig 23250 bp, 15 predicted proteins | sample June2016WEW_7_10_FD_132977 | JGI IMG/M metagenome (GOLD analysis project Ga0187887, IMG submission 132977) | Peatland microbial communities from SPRUCE experiment site at the Marcell Experimental Forest, Minnesota, USA - June2016WEW_7_10 | ecosystem: Environmental > Terrestrial > Soil >... | reverse complement strand
CTGCGCTGCTAAATTGTTCTTCTCCTCCGGGTCTAGGGTCAAATCATAGAGTTCAGGTTCGGGCGCATCGATGTATTGATAACGGCTGGTTTCGAGGGCATGCAGCGGGCTCCAGCCAAAAGAACTGAAGGGATAAAAAGTCTCGCTGTAGGCTTCGTCTTCAGTCTGAGAAGAGGTCCCTAGCAGGCCATGCGACTGAAATTGCTTCTCAACCTCGTCGTGTACTCCCGCCAGGCGAAGCATCATAGGAGCGACCGCAATCGTCTCCACCGGACGCCCCTCTCGCCCCGGCCGAAAGCCTTTTCCAGCAGGCGGTTTCACGATCAGAGGAATACGGACGGTCGCGTTGTAAACGAAAAAGCCGTGCTCCTGCTCGCCGTGCTCGCCGAGAGACTCGCCGTGATCGCTGAGAAAAACGATGAGACTGTGATCGTAAAGTTGATTGCGCTTCAGCCACGCGAGCAGGCGACCAAGTTCGCGGTCGGCATAGGCGATCTCCCCGTCGTAGGGATGACCGCGGTATTGCGTGGCAAACGGCTCCGGCGGATCGTAGGGACTGTGAGGATCGTAGAGATGCAGCCAGAAAAAAAAAGGCCGGCGCGGATTCTTCTGCAGCCAAGCGAGAGCACGGGTGACGCTCTCACCGGCGCGGCGTTCTACCAAGCCCAGGTCTTTATGGGCAAAGTCACCGGCAGAGAAGGCATCGTCGTAAGAATCAAAGCCGCGCGCCAGTCCCCAGCTGCGGTCGAGAACAAAGGAGCTGACAACCGCTCCGGTCGCATAGCCTCGGTGTTGAAAGGCCTGCGCCACGGAGCGGAAGCGCGCATCGAGGGGCTGCCCGGTGAAATCCTGCACCCCATTCTGAAAAGGATACAGGCCCGTAAGAATCGCGGCGTGGGAAGGCCAGGTCAACGGAACTTGCGACACGGCGCGTTCGAACACAATTCCGTCATGCGCGAGTGCATCGAGCGTAGGCGTCTGAATATTGGTATCGCCGTAGCATCCCAGATGATCGGCCCGGACGGTATCAATGGTGATGAGGATTACGTTCGGTGGAGTTTTGTGGGCGGGAGCATTTGCCGCTACCAGGGCGGGCGAGAAGAGCAAGATGAGCCACAACGCCGCGAGACAATGGCGCGTTTCCATCCTCGTGGTTCGGAAAGCTGTTCGGAGAACACCAATCGAGGGTTGGCTTTGCATCGCTATTGAGGCCGGGACTGTTGGGCCTTGCGCATCTCGTCGTCCGCCTCAGCATCCAGACCCTTCGCCGACAGCGCTTTCGCGAGCGCCGCATGATTGCCGGCATCCTCGGGATCGAGTTCGGAGGCGCGGCGCAATTCAGCCAAGGCCTCGTCGAGCTGTCCTTGATAAAGCAGCAATTCCCCCAGAGCGCGATGCCCGGGGGCATAATCCGGAGCAATGGCAATGGTGTGCCGGAAAGCGGCGACAGCTTCGGGCGCCATCTGCTTCTGCGCATACGCCGCCCCGAGATTATAGGCGGCGGAGAAATTTGTGCGATCCAACTCAAGAGCATGCTGTAGGGTTGCGATGGCAAGATCCAGATTTCCGGCGTGCGCATAGGCCAATCCCAAGTTGAAAACGGCCAGCGAATAATCCGGGCTCAACTGTAGAACGTGTTGCAACTCTTCGACGGCCTGCGAAAACTGGCGCAAGCGGTAGTAGTCGAGTCCCAGCAAATAGTGAACCGGAACCGAGTTCGGCTCGGTCTTGAGAGCCGCCGAGAGTTTGTCGGCTGAACTTTGATATTGACCATGCTGGCTCTCGGCGATGGCATCGGAGATAAGTTCGTAGATTTGGATGCGATCTTTGGCATCGGGCAGAGAGTGATCGCTGGCAGTCGAATTGCTGCCCCCGGAAAACCCTGCATAGCCCAGGGATTTCAGTCGTTCCATCAGCGCGGGATCGAGGCCGGTTTTCTCGGCCAGCTCCTGGCCGGCGCTGTACTGACTGATCAGCTTATTCAGGCGGGCGCGCAGTTCGTCCGCGACTGCCTTCTTCTGGGCCAAAATATTCTGCGTTTCGCCGGGATCTTTTGTCAGGTCGTAGAGTTCAGGCTTGGGCGCGTCGATGTATTGATATCGATCCGTTTCCACACTCCGCAGCTCGCTCCAATTGAAATGCAGGCGAGGAAGGAACGTCTCCGCGTAAAGACTGCGGGCGTCCTCCGGCCTTTTCGGCGCCATGAGCGGCAGAAGACTCAGGCCTTGCACTTGCGCGGGAACATCAACTTTCAGCCCCTGCAGCACCGTGGGCATCAGATCCGCCAGGCTGATCATTTCCGATACGCTTTGAGCCGAAGAAGTTCCGGGCAGACGAATGATCACCGGCACGTGCAGCGTGGCGTTATAGATAAAAAAGCCGTGGGTCTTCTCGCCATGTTCGCCGAGACTTTCTCCGTGATCACCCGTGAGTACGATCAGCGTGTTGCGATACAGATCATTCGCTTTAAGATACGCGATCAGCCGGCCGACCTGGGCATCGGCAAAAGCAATTTCGCCGTCGTAAGGGCGATCTCTATATTGCTCGTCGTAAGGCGGCGGCGGACGATAGGGATAATGCGGATCGTAAAGGTGCATCCAAAGAAAAAACTTCTCGCGGTGGTTCTTGGCCAGCCAGTCGAGTGCTACATCGGCAACCAGGTTGCCCGGACGCTCCATCTCCTCAAGGTTGGACTCATCCAGCCGGTTGAAATCGAAGTGATCGTAGTAAAAATCGAAGCCCTGGTTCAGGCCAAAGCGAGAATCGAGCACGGCCGACCCGATTACCGCTCCGGTGGCGTATCCGCGAAGCTTGAGCACGGATGCGAGCGTGGGCTGCGCGGAATTCAGCCTATTGCCGCTGAAGTCATGCATGCCGCTGAGCATGGGATAGGTCCCGGTGAAAATCACCGTATGCGCGGGCAGCGTCACCGGAACCGGAGTGTAGGCACGCTCGAAGCGAACTCCATCTGCGGCGAGGGCGTCGATGTTCGGCGTGCGGATCTGTTTATCGCCGTAACATCCCAAGTGGTCGGCCCGCAGAGTGTCGATGGTGATCACGACGACGTTGGCTCTGGGAACTGGTTCGGCCGCAGCCAGCATGCAGCAGAATACGCAGAAGAGGCGGACAATCGACAGGAAAACCAGGCGCCAACCAGACATAGGCGAGACGATTATATCTCACCACGCAGCGCTCTCCGCACGCCGCCATCGCTCAAGAGCGATTCCAGAATATGCTAGTCTGAGTCACCGTGAAGGTCCTATGCACACTTGCCATTTGCTGTCTGACGGCGCTCGGGGCTGCCCAGGAATCGCTCCCCAAGGCCCCGCCGAAAAGAGCAATTCGTCCCGATGTTTTTCTCATCACCATCGACACGCTGCGCGCCGACCATGTTCATTGTTATGGCTACGACCGCGTGGAAACGCCGGCGTTGGACGCGCTGGCGAAGGATGGAATTCGTTTTGCCCAGGCCTTCACCCCGAGTCCCATCACCAACACGTCGCATGCCAGCATTCTGACCGGGCTTTTGCCAAGCTCCCACGGGGTCACAGATTTTGCCGTGCCTTTGTCCCCCGTGCATCCCACGTGGGCCGAACTGCTCCGTAGGAAGAATTATCGCACTGCGGCATTTATCGGCGCCGTCATTCTGGATAGCAAGTCTCTGGCCCCGGGCTTCGATCGCGGTTTCGACTTCTACGACAATTTTCCCCAGCGCTCGCCCACTGCTTCGCGCCGCGACCGCGTCGAGCGCCGCGGCATGGTCGTGGTGCAACATGCCGAGGCGTGGTTAGGCGCTCATCCGAACAGCGCTCATTTTGTGTGGATGCACTTGTATGATCCTCACGACCCGTACGAACCGCCTCCACCTTATTCGCAGATTTATAAGGACCATTTATACGATGGCGAGATCGCCTACGCTGACGCAGCCCTTGCAGGTTTCATCGCTTACCTCAAGGAGCATCAGTGGTACGAAAACTCCTTGATCGTAGTGGTGGGCGATCATGGCGAGGGCTTGGGCGAACATCACGAAGATACGCACGGAATATTTCTGTACGATTCCACCACCCACGTTCCGCTGATCGTCAAACTTCCTGCGGGAAGCGTCGCGGCGAAGGCGAAGGTCGTCGACGCCCAGGTCCGAACTATAGATATTCTCCCAACCGTGCTTGATCTGGTGGGCGCTCCCGGACTAGAGAGGAAAGACGGTGGATCGCTGACGCCACTGTTCTCCGGCACGGAAGCCAAGTCACGAACCGTTTTCGGCGAGACCGATTATCCTCTACGCTTCGGGTGGGCGCCGCTGCGTTCGGTGCGCATGGAAGGCTTCAAATTCATCGAAGCGCCCCGGCCCGAGCTTTACGATTTGCATCTCGACGCTGCAGAACTCAATAACATTTACGAGCCTTGGAATGCGCGGGTGAAGAACTCTCGGGGAATGTTGACGACGTTGCGTGCGAGTCAACCGCCGCCGGAAAATTCCCGGGGTGAGGTCGGGCAGGGAACCATCGACGAACTGAAAGCTCTGGGCTATCTTGGCGTAGCCGATGCGGGAAGCTCAACGAATGTTCCCGAGCCTTCGCTGCTGCCCGATCCCAAGGACAGAATTGAAGAATTCAACCTGCTGCATACGGCGATGATCGCGTCCGAAGATGATCGCGCCTCGGAAGCGCGTCGAGCGCTGGAGAAAGTTCTGCAGCTCAATGCGAAATCGCCGACGGCACTGCGAGACTTGGGCGAGCTGGAACTGCGCGACGGCGATTATTCGAACGCGGTTCAACATCTGAAAATAGCAATGGAGGTGCGGCCCGAAGACGCCAAAGTGGCCTTCCATCTCGGCGAAGCGCTGGAAAGGCTCAACGACATGGCGGGCGCGCGGGATGCGCTTGAGGCCAGCCTGAAATCGTTGCCCGGCCAGTATCAAGCTCGACTGCTGCTGGGCCAAGTCTATCTTGGGCTAAAGAATCCGCCGGCCGCTGAGGATCAATTTGAAGCCGCGCTTCTGCTTCAATCCAAAAGCGTGGAAGCACAAGTGGGCATCGCAAAGGCGCATATCGCTGAGGGCGATTTCGCCGGCGCGGCGCACGAGCTTCTTCCCCTCAGCAAGTCACAATCTGCAACCGCAGAGGTTTTCGAGTCGCTGGCTCAAGCTTATTCAGGATTGGGCAAAGCCGCTGAAGCCCAGCACGCCAAAGAGCGGTCTAAGGCAATAAAAAAGTGATTCCCGCTTCTGCTCGATAAAGCCAGTCGATTTATTTCTGCGCCACGACTTTATCGGAGTTTTCGAAGATTTCGGTCAGAACATGTCCATGCATTTGTGCCGGCTGGTCGATGCCGTAGATATGCAGAATCGTCGGTGCGATGTCGTAGACCGAAGCCTCGAATCCCATCAACCGCAGGTCGTGCTTGATGCCGGGTCCCATGGCAAAAAATGATCCGGGTACATCGTCGCCGTCGGCGAAATCGTGCTTGGCGATGACCGGCGTGGTTTTTTCATGATCCATGTGCGCATGCGGGTCGGTCTGTTCGAACTCGCGCAGGGGCTTGATGCCGTGATCGGAGACGATGATCACATACGTGTTCTCGTCGGTGTGCTTGAGAATCGCGCCTAGCACTTTATCGAAGGCAATGTATTGGTCGGGGAACGCATCCGTGCGTACGCCGTTGATCTTCGGGTTGTATCCAGCGTTGTAAGGCGCGATAGGATAGAGCCAGTGCCCAGTGCGGTCTTCGCAAGACTGCGCCAGCCAGGTGAAATCGGTGGGGTGGTGGTCGAGCAAATAATCGAAGAGCTGAGTCTGCTCGTCGCGGATCAGTTGCACCTTCTTCAGCCAGGCGTCGATGACTTCGCTTTCGTGTCCTTTCAAATCGGCAGCGGCGGGCATGCGCTCGCAGTCAATGTAGAAATCGCCCACATTCTTCAGCAACTCTGCCTTTAGCGCCGGAGGATAAACCGCCTCTCCTCCTTCCACCTCCGAAAGCTTGGGAGCGCACAGCACGCCATCTTCGCAATTCTTGCCGCGCGTAAGCATCCCGCTGATCATGTAGCCGTCGACCGGCATCACCGGAAAGGTGGCCGGAACGTTGGCCATGCCCACGGTGACGCCGTGCTTCGAAAGCATGGACCAGATCGGTTCTTCTTTCAGCATGTTGGTGTTGGCGGTGATGCCGCCAACGATGAAGCCGCTCACCCCGTGTTCTTCGGGCCTGGTGCTGGTGAAAAGAGTGCTGTAGACGCGCGGGCAGTTCGGCGCAGATACCGTGCGCAGCTTGCCGTAGGCGCCCTTCTTGATCACGCTCGAGAGGTTGGGCATTTTGCCTTGCAGCAGGAGCGGCCGAATCACGTCCAACTCCATCCCGTTCACGCCGACCACCACCACATGCGGCTTCGGCTTCGCGCTGCTCTGAGCTTGAGCGAAGAGCGAGAAAGAGGGAGAGGCCGAGAGTGCCAAAGCCAGGACCCAGAATGAGGATATCGAAGTAAACTTTCGCAGCATGATCAGCACCAGCCTTTTGTCGGGATGAGCGACGTTAGAGCGCTACCGTCGTCAATAATAATGAAGATTATACGTCGTCTGGTCGCTGAGGCATACGGGAAATGAGACTATTCGGCAGAGCGGACCTCGGACTTCGGAGCCTCCGATCTTAAGCCGAAACGCCTCGCTGGTGAAGCCTGAGGCCCGCGGTCTGCTCTCCGCGGTCTGCCCGATCACGAGCGCGTGAATGTTACTGATTCACGCCGCTTGCCAGGAAGCCGCCGTCTACCACCAGAATCGAGCCAGTCACGAAAGAGGCGGCGTCGGATGCGAGAAAAATGGCGGCACCTACCAACTCTTGCACGTCGCCGAATCTTCCCATCGGCGTGCGAGCCAGAAATTCCCGGCCACGCTCGGTACCGTCGAGCAAGCCCGCATTCAGAGGCGTTCGAAAGACTCCCGGCATGATCGCATTGACCAGCACGCCGTGGCGGGACCACTCGACCGCCAGCGTTTTCGTCAAGGAACCGACCGCCGCCTTGCTCGCGCCATACGCCGCGACCTCGAAGAGACCAAGAAAAGTAGATAAGGAAGCGATGTTAATAATTCTTCCTGACTTCTGCTTTAACATTTGTTTGCCGAATACCTGGCAGCCGCGCAGCGTGCCGTTCAGATTGGTATCCAGGATTTGTTGCCAGCTGTCTTGCGGGAAGTCCAACGTGGGCCCTTTTTTCGTAATGCCCGCGCAGTTTACGAGTACATCCACCCTGCCGAACTCGGCGACCGTGGCATCGCGCAACTTCTCTAAGGAAGCAGATTGCGCAACATCGCTGACCAGCCGCAGCGTTTTGCGTCCGCGCCTCTCGATTTCCGTCGCGATGTCGTCGACCGCCTGTTTGCCGCGCGAGGAGGCAATCACGTCGGCCCCAGCTTCGGCGAGGCCCAGAGCCAGTGCCTTGCCGATGCCCGAGGTGCCGCCTACAACCACCGCGGTTTTTCCCTGAAGATTGAAGAGCGATCCAGTCATTGCCAAGAATCGAAATCCCCCATCTTTCATAGTCGAGGTTCTGCTGCCGGTCTGACGACTCTAACGCTCGGCTTTGCCCGCCGCAGCTGCCAGCGCAATCAAGGTCGGCAGTACGCTTCCCATGCCGTCGCTGGCAGGCTGTCCGAACGCAAAATACAACTTGCTATACAGAGAGTACAACTGGTCATAAATGTTTTGTGCGGAAATCTCCGGGAGGAAAGTCCGGTGGGGTGGACAGATTTTATCCTGTGCTTCCTCGACGGTTTTATAAATTCCAGCGGCCAGAAAAGCAAAGATAGCCGCTCCCAGACTCACCACGCTCTTGCTCGGAACCAGCACCGGGCGCCCTAGCACATGGGCATAGACCTGGTTCAGCACGTTATTTTTCTGCGGAATACCACCGGCGTTGATAACGCGTTTGATGTGCACGCCGTGAGCCGACATGCGATCTAAGATTACGCGCGTGTGAAAGGCCGTTCCCTCGATGGCTGCGAAGAGTTCGTCCTGGGCTGTGGTTTGCAGGTTCCAGCCCAGCGTAACCCCGCGCAAGTTGGGGTTCACCAGCACGGTGCGGTCGCCATTATCCCAGGTCATGCGCAGCAAGCCCGTCTGACCCGCGCGATAGTTTTCCAGGCCGACGCTTAATGTTTTTACATCGGTGCCGGCGCGAGACGCGATGGCGTTGAAAATATCTCCCACCGCCGAGAGTCCGGCTTCGATGCCAGTGTGCTGGGGATGCACGCTGCCTTGCACCACGCCGCAAACCCCGGGAACCAAATTGACCGATGGGGTGATGCCGATAATGCAGGTGGATGTGCCGATCACATTTACCATGTCGTCGGTGCGGCAGCCGGCGCCGATGGCGTCCCAATGGGCGTCGAAGGCCCCTACGGGAATCGGAATACCCGGCTTGAGTCCAAGTTTCTCGGCCCAGAAGGGCGAGAGCTTGCCGGCGATCTGATCGGAGGTCGCGTACTCTCCGTCGAGTTTTTCGTGCACGCCTTTGAGCAGGGGATCGACGCTCGCGAGAAAGCTCTCCGGGGGAAGGCCGCCTAGTTGGGCGTTCCAGAGCCACTTGTGGCCCATCGCGCAGACGCTGCGTTTTACTTGTTTGGGATCGGTGATGCCGCAAAGCGTGGCCGCTACCATGTCGCAGTGTTCGAAGGCGGAGACGAAGTGCGATCGCTGGTTCGGGTTATGGCGGAGCCAGTGCAACAGCTTGGAAAATCCCCACTCCGAGGAGTAGACGCCGCCGCACCACTGGATGGCCTCCAGGTTCTCGCGGTGCGCGGTTTCCGTGATCTCCGCGGCTTCGCCTTTGGCACGGTGATCGCACCACAAGTAATACTCGCCCAAGGGCTGAAGGTCTTTGCCGACAGGAATTACGGATGAGCCCGTGGTGTCGAGCGCGATGGCCCGCACTTGATCGCCGCGGATAGAAGCTTTCTTCAGGGCCTCGCGCGTGGCGGTAGCGAGTGCGCGCATGTGGTCGTCATGCGACTGCGTGGCGTATTCGGGGTCTTCGCGCTTGCGGTGCAGAGGATATTCGCCAATTGCGGAGTCGATCAGCCCGCGTTCGCTGTCGACCAGAGAAACGCGCACGCTGAGCGTGCCAAAGTCGACCCCGGCCACGACCGGCATCAGCAGGCTCCGTTATCGCGGCCGTGATAGTGCATGTCCCAGCTGAGATAGCGGGTGGTGGCTTCGTGCACCGCCGCGGCGACGGTGGAAAGATTGGCGGCTACGTGATGCTCAAAGCCGCGCTCGCAAATAAAATGCAGAAGGCGCTGCATGTTCGGGATTTCGACCACACCTGCGCCCCCGAAAGTATTCAGAGGATCTTCGGTGAATCTGCCTTCGCCTACATAGCCGCGCATCTTGCCGAAAGTATCGTCGGTGGAGAAGCGAGCGAAGCTCATCTTCTCGGGCTTGATGAGCCCCACGCAGGTTCCGAAAGTATTGTCTTTTCCGACGGTGCCGGCGATGATTTCCTGAAAATCCATCTTTACCGAACGGAAGAAATGTTTGGGCAGATTCGAGCAGTGAAAGCAAACCGCCTTGTTCGGATCTGACCCGTAGTTATTATTCCAATCGAGCAGGGCGGAGGGCGTGCCGGAGGCCAGTTGCAGCGCATGCATTCCGAGCACGCCGCAGATATCGACTTCGCAGGCGCTGGAGAGCAACTCGTTGCTCATCATGCTCATGACGGTGCAGGGAACTACGCCCAGGTTTTCTTCGATGGAAGTCCAGCACTGCACCGCGCTGATGGTGACTTCGGTGGCCGCCATCCATTGATCGACCACGGCGCCCAGCTTCGCCATCTTTAATAATGCGGCCGCGGGCACGCTGCTGGCGTCCACGTATTTCGTGATGGCGGCGAGTTTGGCCTGCGCGTGATCGTCGTTATCCTTCATGCGTTCGATGCGACCTAGAACCTCGGAGAGATCGAGAGTCTCAATCGAGATGCCCTGTGACTCCAGAATCTTCTCGCTGAAGCGCACCGTGTTGAAGGCCGTGGGACGCGCGCCGATGGCGCCGACTCGCAGATTGCGAAATCCTTTGATCACCCGGCACACGGCGGCAAACCACTCAAGATCTTTGGCGAACTCAGGCGAGTCGGGACTCTCGGTGTGCAACGTGGTGAGGGAATAAGGGATGCCGTACTGCCGAAGGTTGTTACAGGCCGACATCTTGCCGCAGAAGCTGTCGCGGCGAAAGGCGATGGTCATCTTCGCGGGCTCGTCGGGCGTGGCTTGGATCAGCACCGGCACGCGCAGATCGGCGAGGCGCAAGGCATCGGCGATGGCGCGCTCTTCGCCGAAGTTGGGCAGGGTGACGATGACTCCATCGAGGCGCTCGCGATTGCGCTTGAAGAGTTCGGCGCAGCGCCGGGATTCTTCCCGGGTCTCGACCGCGCCGTATTTACTTTCTTCGGTGGTGAGGGCAACCACTTCGATGCCCGCCGCCTGCAAGACGCGCAGCATTTCTTCGCGGCCGCTCTTGGCTAAATGATCGGGGAAGAAGCCGCGATTGCCCACGATCAGACCCATGCACATTTTCTTTGCCGCCATAAAAAGTCCTCAAGCCATCTGAAATCAAGATTGGCGCTTCGGCGCGAATTTGAAGCTGTAAACAAGTCCGATTGCCAGCAACGCCGCCCCCCACCACACGTTGGCGTGCAAGTGAAACAGAACAACGCCAGGATCTGCCGGGGGAATCACCAACTGGTAGATTCCTGCGCCCAGGATGAGTGCGCCGTTCACCGCCAGCGAGATGCCAATGAAGAACCAGATCGAAACCATGTCCCGTCCTCCGCGCAAGAAGCCTCTGCGATCGAATGCTTACCAGAAAATAATATTCAACACGAAGAAAACTACGGTGACGATAGCCGCCCAGAAAAGAGGCTTCTGATAAAGAGGAACGTCCCCTACTGAGGGAACCTTGGTCAAGCCATAAACCAACCCGATAAGTTGTCCATCCGCCATGGGCTTGGTCGCCAGACTCACGGTTACGGTCACGATTACGCACACCACAAAAGACCACAGCGCCTGAAACATATCTTGCGCGAGCCCTTTGGCGTGCGGCGAAAGCGCAACATAACGCAGCGCCGAAGGATCGATCTTCACCCAGGCCCACATGCCAATGGAGGAGAGTGTTCCGCACAACAGGCCCCAGAATCCGCCCGCGCCGGTCGCGCGCTTCCACAACATTCCCAGCACAACCGTGCCAAACAAAGGAGCGATGAAGAAGCTGAACAGCGCCTGCACGTAATCCATGATGCTCGCGAACTGCATCACGAGATAGGCTGTGCCTACGCTGATCAAGACTCCAATCACCGTCGTCCAGCGCCCCATGTTCACATAATGATGATCGCTGCCGGTGCGATTGATAAAGGGACGATAGATATCGTAGGTCCATACGGTGGTGAAGGCGCTGACGTTTCCCGCCATGCCTGACATGAAGCCGGCGATCAACGCGGTCACTCCCAGGCCGAGCAGTCCGGGTCCGCAGTAGCGCGCTAACATCAACGGCAGAACATCGTTGTAACTGTGGCCGCCGGTAGCCACCGCCACTGACTCAGGGACCAGCTTTTCCGGCAGCACGGCCAGGCCGAGCAACCCGGGAAGGATTACGATGATGGGAACGAACATCTTGAAACCGGCGCCGATGATGGGCGCCATCTCGGCGCTGCGAATATCTTTCGCCGCTAAAATTCTTTGCACCACCAAAAAGTCGGTGGTCCAGTAGCCCATGGAAATCACCGCGCCCAGCCCAAAGACGATGCCGACCCAATTGATCCCCATGGGATTGTTGCTGAACGAGCCGAGGCCCGACCACATATGGATATATTGCTCGGAGGCGCGCTGCGTGATCAGCACCTTGAGGTTGGTCCAGCCCCCGGCTTCATATAATCCGAGGATTGGAATCAGCAGCGCTCCCGCCCAGATGAGAAAGAATTGCAGCACTTCGTTAAAGATCGCCGAGCGCAATCCGCCCAGGGTTACGTAGATTGCGACCGTCACCGAAGAGACCCAGATGCTGAAGTTGATGTCCCAGCCCAGGACGATCTGCATGACCTTGGCCATGGCGAACATATTCACGCCGCTCATGAGCACGGTCATAAAGGCGAAAGAGACTGCAGACAAAGCGCGGCTGGATTCGCCGAAGCGCAACTTTAAATATCCCGGCACCGAGTGAGTCTTGGAGATGTAGTAGAACGGCATCATGACTAAGGCCAGGAACAGCATGGCCGGGATGGCGCCGATCCAATACCAGTGCGTGGCCAGAATGCCGTACTGGTAAGCCGATCCGGCCCAGCCCATCAACTCGAGCGCGCCCAGATTCGCTGAAAGAAAACTGAGTCCGGCCACCCAAGCGGTCATCTCGCGGCCGGCCATGAAGAAGTCTTCGCCGGTATTGGCACGCCCGCGCAGATACCAGCCGATGGAGAGCACCAGGGCAAAATAAAAAATCACGATCACGATATCGATCGGGGAAAGGCGTACGAGTCGATTGGGAACTTCAGCCGCCAGCAGTAGCGTCATCGCTTGTCCTCGGTTTTTGCCTGCCCGTAATATGCGGTCTTGCCGTGTTTTCTGAGGTAATGCTTGTCGTGCAAGCCAGCGCCGATCGGCTGAGAGGCTGCATTGATTCCCAGCGTGAAGTAGGCCGTGCGCGCGATGGATTCCAGAATCGCCGCATTGTGCGCAGCCGTCAGGGCGTCTGGTCCCCAGGCGAAGGGCCCGTGATTGGCCACCAGCACGCCCGGAGTCGCCAGCGCATGTTTCGCCTTCAGACTGCGAACGATGGCGTGGCCGGTATTCTTTTCGTAGTCGCCGGCAATTTCCGGATCGGTCATCTCGGACGTGACCGGCACCGGCCCGTGGAAATAGTCCGCGTGGGTCGTGCCGAAGCACGGGATCGGCTTGCGGGCCTGCGCCCATGCGGTAGCGTACTCGGAGTGAGTGTGGGCCACGCCGCCAATTTCTGCGAACTCGTGATACAAAACGAGATGGGTGGAGAGATCGGATGAGGGCTTGAGTTGGCCTTCGATGATTTTCCCCGTCAGATCCGTGACCACCAGATGTTCGGCCTTCATTTGCTCGTAGGGAACTCCGCTGGGCTTGATCACCACCAGGCCGTCCTCGCGCGAAATCGCGCTGGCGTTGCCGAAAGTGTAGAGAACCAAGCCTCGTCTCACCAATTCCAGATTGGCTTCGAGCACTTCTTCCCGCAAACGCTGCAGCATAGCTTTTGGCTATCACCCCGGCCGCACGGTGTAGAGTGTAATCGTTTACTTCTTTCGGCGCAGGCTAGATTATTCTCATGCTCTCGCAATTGCAACCTCGGAATGCGCCGTTTCGCATGGTAAGATTTCGACCCGTAAGGCGAGTCGTCCGAGTTGTGCGATTCCCCTGATTGCTGCTCTGCGGCGTGATGGAAGCAGGCAAAATGTATTTTCTGGGCATCGACGTAGGTACCGGAGGCACGCGGGCGCTCGTCATCGACGAGCAGGGACGTGTGATCGCCTCCGCTACCGAAGAGCACGCGCCCTTTGCCTCGCCCCAAATCGGCTGGGCGGAGCAGGACCCGCGCGATTGGTGGCGCGCCTGCACTGTCGCTGTGCCCAAAGCGCTTGCGCAGGGCGGATTGGGCGGCGAGCAGATTGCCTGTGTCGGCTTATCCGGGCAAATGCATGGGGCTGTCCTGCTCGATGAACGAGCGCGCGTGGTTCGGCCCGCTTTGATTTGGTGCGACGTTCGTACCGAAAAACAGTGCCGCGACCTCACCGCGCAGATCGGCGCCGAACGCTTGATCCAACTCACGTGTAATCCAGCGCTGGCCAACTTTACACTGACGAAATGCCTGTGGGTGCGGGAGAACGAACCGGCAAACTGGACCAAGGTTCGTGCGCTGATGCTGCCGAAAGACTATGTGCGCTTCGAATTGACCGGTGAGCGCGCGAGTGACCTTGCCGATGCCTCGGGCACTCTCTTGCTCGATGTGGCCCACCGCCGCTGGTCGAAAGAAATGCTAGAGCTGGCCCGAATCGAGGCGTCGATCTTGCCCGCTCTTTATGAGTCGCCGGAGATTTGCGGGCGAATCTCTGCTGCGGGCGCAGCCTCTACCGGCCTGCGCGCCGGAACGCCCGTAGTCGCGGGCGCGGGCGATCAGGCCGCGGGCTCGGTCGGCATCGGCGTGGTCGCGCCCGGAGCGGTGAGCGCAACCATCGGGACTTCGGGCGTGGTGCTTGCGGCTACCGATAGTCCGGCGCTCGATCCCGGTGGACGCCTGCACACCTTCTGCCACGCGCTTCCCGGCCGCTGGCTGGTGATGGGAGTTACTCAGGCTGCGGGACTTTCGCTGCGTTGGTTCCGCGATCAGTTCGGAGGGGGCGAGAACGGTCAGAGGGAGTCTTACGAAAAGCTAACCGCCGAAGCGGCTAAGATCTCTCCCGGATGCGACGGCTTGTTGTGGGCTCCGTATCTGATGGGCGAGCGCACGCCGCATCTCGACCCGACGGCGCGCGGGGTGCTGGTTGGCTTAACTGCGTCTCACACTCGGGCGCATGTGATTCGCTCTATCTTGGAAGGCGTGGCCTTCAGCTTGCGCGATACGTTTGCTATTTTTCAAGAGATCAAAGTTCCGGTGAAGACAATTCGCTTGGGCGGTGGTGGCGCCCGATCGGCGCTATGGCGGCAAATTCAGGCCGACGTTTATGGAAATTCAGTCGAGACCGTGGCGGCGGAAGAAGGCGCAGCCTACGGAGCGGCGATCCTCGCCGGAGTTGGCGTCAAGGCGTGGAGTTCAGTCGACGACGCTTGCGCCGCGGTGGTGCGAGTCGCGGGAAGTACCCGCCCGAATGCGCCAGACTCTGTGGTGATGGAGAAGGCGTATACGAAGTATCGCCGCATTTATCCCGCGATGAAGACGATTCTGGCCTAAGCTACGGCGGAGGGGGCGAAGAGGCGAATCATGTGTAGCGGTCGAGCCAAGTCTGTTTTTTATGCCGTGATGTTTGCGCTCGCGTGCGCATGGAACAGCTTTTCTCTCGCCGCCGCGCAACCACCCCTGCTGGCCGGCACTCCGCCGATGGGCTGGAATAGCTGGGATGGATACGGCACGACCGTCGACGAAGCCAACTTCAAGGCCAACGTCGATTGGTTCGCGAAGCACCTGAAGGCCTACGGCTGGCAGTACGTCGTGGTCGACATGGAGTGGTTCGTAACCAATCCCGTAGCGGAGGGCAATTCCAAGACATTTCAATACACGATGGATCGCTACGGGCGCTATATGCCGCCGCCGGCAAGGTTTCCCTCAGCGGCCGGGGAGCTCGGATTCAAGCCGCTCGCCGACTATGTTCACGCCCTGGGTCTGAAGTTTGGAATTCATATCCTTCGCGGGATACCGAAAGAAGCGGTTCAGAGAAATCTGCCAATCGAAGGTTCGAGCTACCGTGCCGCCGATGCTGCAGATACGTCCGACACCTGTCCGTGGAACTTCGACAACTACGGCATCCGGGGCGACAACCCCGCCGGAGCTGCCTACTACGATTCCATCGCCCGGCTTTATGCCAGTTGGCAGGTTGATCTGATTAAGGTCGATTGCATCAGCAGCCGGCCCTACAAAGGCGGCGAAATTCGCTTGCTGCGCGAAGCGCTCGATAAAACGGGCCAGCCCATCGTGTTGAGTCTTTCTCCTGGCCCCGCGCCCTTGGAAAAGACGGCGGAGATGCGGAGGTTTGCGCAGATGTGGCGCATCTCAGATGACATCTGGGATTTGTGGCACAGTACGGTCGACTACCCGCAAGGTGTCGGCGATCAGTTTGCCAACGTCGCCAAGTGGGCCGGAGTCGCCGAACCTGGTCATTGGCCCGACGCCGATATGCTCCCGCTCGGCTACCTCGGACCCGCGCCGGGCTGGGGAAAGCAGCGACAGACACAGCTGAGCCACGACGAGCAGCGCACGCTGGTCACGTTGTGGTCGATCTTCGGCTCTCCGCTCATGGTTGGTGGAGATCTGAAATCGGACGACGAGTGGACTACGGCATTGCTCACGAATCCGGAGGTCATTGAAGTCGATCAGCACTCAACCGCGAGTCGACCCCTCGTCACGACCGACACTGCGGTCGTTTGGGAATCGACGCCCGCCTCGGGCAGTGGAGTGTACCTCGCCGTATTCAACGTCGCGCCGATCTCAAAGACAATTCACCACGAGTGGAAGGCCCTGAGCCTCACTTCGTCCGAATATACGGTTCGAGACTTGTGGGAGCGCAAGGACTTGGGGCCGGCCAAGTCTTTGGATTTGACCTTGCCTCCGCACGCCTGTGCGCTGTACCGCCTCACTCCGCCATCCTTTTCGTCACCGTCCCAGTCTTCGTCGAATGCAATGGACTTCGACGACCGGGCGAATTTCACGGTAGCGGGGATCACCGATTTGACCGCTTCTGGAGGCCACGCCTCGGAAACCCGCATACGCACGGGGGAAGTGCTGGCCAGAGAAACTTTGAACCTGGAGGCAAGTGATTCGGCAAAAATCCCGACCGCCGGCGCAGCCGGGAAGGAGGCGATTGCTTTAGAGTCAGAACTTCGCGCCGCATTGAAAGAAAGCCCGCGAGGATTTGAAGAAAACCATGCGTTCGGGGAATTCTACCTACACTCCCAAAAATGCGGTGAAGCGATTCCTCTTCTCGAAACAGCGCATCAGGCGAAGCCCGCGGACTATGCCAACGATGTCGATCTCGCACGGGCCTTAAAAGAGTGTGGAGAACTCGCGCAAGCGCGTGACCAGGTGGATCAAATGCTCGCGAGCGCCAAAGATCTTGGCAAGCCGGAGGCTGCGAATCTGCATCGCCTTCTGGGCGATCTCCACGAGAGCCTTGCAGACCCGCTGGCCGCGGAGCGCGAATACGAGCAGGCCGCGCAGTTGGATGCCAGCGAGAAAAACTATTTCTCCTGGGGTACCGAATTGTTTCTTCACCGGGCCTCCGCTCCAGCGGCGGAGGTTTTTTCGAGGGGCGCGCGCTTGCATCCAGAATCGGCCAGAATGTTCGTGGGATTAGGCGCGGCTCTCTACGAGACCGGCGCTGCCGAAGAAGCTGCCAAGCGGTTGTGTGACGCGTCCGATCTTGACCCGGCGAACCCCGCTCCGTATCTTTTTCTCGGCCAAATGCAGGAGTCGGCTTCGGTGCCGCTGCCCTGTGCCGAAGAAAAACTGGCGCGCTTTGCCGAAAACCAGCCGGCAAGCACGCTGGCCAACTATTACTATGCCATTGCACTCTGGAAGCGAGACCGGGGCTCGGACAGTCCGGCAGCGCTGGCGCACATAGAAGCGTTGCTGCAAAAGGCGGCTGCGACGGACCCGCACTTCGATTTGGCGGATCTGCAATTGGGGAATATTTATTTCGCGCGGGGAGCTTTGCCGGGAGCGCTATCCGCCTACCAGAAGGCGGCCGACGCGAACCCGGCGAATAGCGACGTCCACTATCGTCTTGGCCTCACCTATAAACGGCTCGGGCAGGAAGCCGATGCGGAGCGCGAATTCCAGGAGTACAAGAGACTTGATCGGACGGCAACTGAAAAAATCGAGCGGCAACGGCACGAAGTCAGGCAGTTTCTGTTCGTCCTGAGGGATCAGGCGCAGCCCTAACCGCTAATGGGTCGCGCCCTGGGCCATCTCGCGAGCGGCTCGCAACTGCTTGACCGGATCGCCCGTGGGATGAAACTCCATCGCCACCATTCCTGTGTAATTTAGTTCCGCGAGCTTTGCGAAAATGTTCTGGTAGTTGATCTCGCCCGTGCCCGGCTCGTGGCGGCCCGGAACGTCTGCGATGTGCACCAGCGCCAGGTAGGGTATACACTTCGCCAGTTTTGCGATGAGATTCCCGGCGGCAATCTGCTCGTGATAAATGTCGTAGAGCAATTGCACTTGAGGATGATTCACTTCCTGAACCACCTGCAAGGCTTCGACCATCTGGGTGAGATAGTACTTCGGGTTTTCTTCGGGATCGATGGTTTCGAGCAGCAAGCGCACTGGCTGGCCGTCGATCGACTTTCCTTCCACCACTTTGGCCCCGGCTTTCAGGGTGTCGACGCAAGACTGGTGCTGGATTTCTCTGGGCATCCCTTCCACGCGGTTGCCGGAAAGCATGATCATGGTCGGGCAATCGATACGCTCCATCACTGGAAGCGTTTGCCGCAGTTCGGCCAGCAGGGCTTCCCGATGCTCCGGCACGCTCACGCCGTGCTTCAATCCGGCGGTGCAATCGAACTTCATCCCGAGTTCTTTTCGCTTCGCATTGGCGCGGTTGAAATCCTCGTCCGTCCATTTCTGGTATTCGCCGACCAGTTCCACGTTTTGATAACCGGCCTCCGCCACTCTCTCTAAACGCTGTTCGAAGGGCAGGTTCGTGAAAACGGTCCACAGCATCACAGACAGCTTGAAACGATCTGCGGAGGCTGCGTTCGCTTTTGCGGGGGACGCCAATTCTTTGCCCAACAAATCGAGAGCGTTTCCAACGGTGCCGGCTCCCACCAGAGATCCAGCGAGGGTTTGAGTAAACGTTCGTCGATTCATCTTTACCTCTTTGCGAGCCGGAGTCGCGATGTCGCGCCTGCGCGCGGCGAAGTTGCTTACCGTGTCGGCGCCAAGTTAGCACAAAACAAGCACGCGGAGGAAACAGATTACAGTTTAGCCGAAACGCGCCTGGCCGAAATCGCCTGTGGGAGTTTGTCGGACACCTCCCGCGGGGACGTGCGCTGCGCTACAATCTCAGCCGTTGCGCAAACCAATGTTTGTCCGAGTGATTTTTACTCGGAGAAACAGCGGCTCTCCTTGCCCCGCACGATGACGTTGTCGCTCTCGGACAAGGATGCAAGCAACCTGCGACTTCCAGCCTGCGGGGTTGAAGTCGTGTAACATTCCAGGGAATCACTCTTGACCTCGAACCCGACTACGGCCAACATTCACTCCGTTCCGCGCCGGCGTTGGGGAATCGCTCTCCTGCTCGGGTTGGGCGTGCTGGTGAATTACTTCGACCGGGTAAATCTTTCGGTTTCGCAGGAAGCGCTGCACAACGCTTTCGGTATTTCCACCATAACCTTTGGCTATCTGTTGAGCGCGTACAGTTGGACCTACGCGGCCTTTCAACTTCCATCGGGATTGATCTTGGACCGCTTCGGAGTGAAACTGGTCGGCCGCATCGGAACTTTTCTATGGAGCTTGGCTTCATTTGCGGCGGCGCTTTCGACAGGACTTGCCGGTTTTCTCAGTGCGCGGTTGTTGTTGGGAGTGGGCGAAGCGCCTACCTTTCCGGCGAACGCGAAAGCCATAGGATATTGGTTCCCGGAGGCCGAGCGTAGTCTGGCGACCGCGATCTTTGATTCCGCCGCAAAGCTAGCGCCAGCCCTCGGCATCCCGGCGATTGGGTTGCTCTTATTGCGATTCGGATGGCGATGGAGTTTTGCTGCCACCGGATTTGTGAGCTTGGCCTATTGCGTTCTCTTCACGATCTTCTATAAGAATCCGAGCGAGGATAAATCGCTCTCGCTCGCGGAGCGGGATCTCATCCGTCTGGGCGGAGCGCAGCCTGAGGACCGCGTGCGGGCCGCGAAGGGCGCTCCCCTAGGATATTTGCTGCGGCAAAAAAAGGTCTGGGGGTTGGTGCTGGGCTTTGCCTCCTACAACTACACTTTCTACCTGTTGCTGACCTGGTTGCCTTCCTACTTTTCCTCAACTCATCATATCGATTTGCGGCGCTCTGTCTTTTACACCAGCGTCCCCTGGCTTGTCGCCACGGTCGCCGATCTCCTGATGGGAGGCTGGCTCGTGGACAAGCTTATACAGGCCGGGCGGGACGCATCAGTCGTGCGGCGAGCGATACTCATGGGCGGAACAGCCCTCGGCCTGGGAGTCATGGGAGCGGCTTACGCCGAGACCATGACCAGCGCGTTAATCTGGATCAGTGTGGCCATCGGAGGATTGTCCGCGGCCTCTCCGGTCGGCTGGTCGATCCCTTCGTTGATTGCTCCGCGGGAGAGCGTCGGAACCCTGGGAGGAATCTTGAATTTCGGCAATCAGCTGGCTGCAATTGCTGCGCCGATCGCGACCGGTTATATCGCTCAGGCCACGCACTCGTTTTTCTGGGCCTTCGGGGCCGCTGCCGCGTTTCTAGTCGTTGGCATTTCGGGTTACGGATTTCTGCTCGGCGGCATCGAAGTAATTCCGGAACCCCGCTAGGTCGGTACGCGAGCTATGCCTTAAGCTATTACATCTTCAAGCTATAATCGTTATGAAATCAAGGCTAGCAGTTCGCGTAGATCGGTAGGCGTGGAGGATTCGGTTCCGCGCGGCATGGCGGGGCCGATGGCCACGGCTTCACTGTGACCTTCAAACCATGCCAGAAAAGAAGATTGCTCGGTTCCGGGCAGCCTGCGCTGGTTGACCCAATTGTAGTAGGCGCCAAGGTCGGCATCGATCAGAGAACCCACGGGGTCAAGCTCGGCCTGCTCCGGTTTGTCCGTCAGCAATTCATTCATCGGTCTTTGTCTTTGGCGGGGAGCAAAGCGGACCAGAAGTGTGCAGGGTTGCGCTCTGCGCAGGGCTTCGCGGGCCGCCCATTGCGCGAACGTCGTGCTGAAAATCTGCGTTCCCGAGCCCTCGGTCAAGAGCTTTAACCGAAAACGATCGAGCACTTGGTCCCCCGACTCAAGGCCTAACTCAGAGGGTGTCATCTGTGCCAGTTGCGACCTTAGGGCTTCCGGCCCCATGCCCGGAGTTTCGATCTGTGATCGCATCCTGCGCAATAAGGACGACCGTACTGGCTCAAGGCCCAGGTAGGAGACGACCGTCACCGCGGGGAAGCGCCCTGCCGCTTCGCCACCGTCGACGTACCAGTGCCCGTACGAAATGGGATGAGCTTGGGCGCGATCCGCTATAGCATCTAGCAATATCGTGAGTCCGCCTTCGGGCTTCACTTGGCTAAAGTGTCCTCCGTGAGGCCGCAGCTTGCGAAACAAAGGCTGCTCGTTGGCTGTGACTCCCCGGCCAATCACGGCGATACCCAGACGCGGGATCGGGGGCGGTTCGGGGGGCACGGCATCCTGCAGACGTTCCGCATAATTGGTAGCCGCCTTACGGAACGCATCGAGTTGATGAGTCGCCCAGAGGTGAGTGGAAAGTTGCTCCACAAACTGGGCCGGCGAATTCACCCAGTCCATCTGTTGCAGCTGCGGGGACAACGCAATCTTTGCGAAGTCTTGAAACCATTCTCCGGCCGCTTTGGACGAGGGTTCGCCGAAGATCGATTGGAGGTGAGCCAGTTCGCGTTCCAAGGCGCGGCGTTCCGCAGGGAACTTAAAATCGTATTCGATCGCTTCGCGCAAAAGGTTCGGAACAAAGCTTAGCGGTAGAGTTTGCAGCGCCGCCAAGTAGGTCGTGACCAGCTTTCTGGCTTCGGGCGGGTAATTCTTGAAACTCTCCGCTTTGAGATCGGCAGGCAGCATAAGAATTTACGCCAGCTCCAGAATCGGTTTGCCTTGCGCGAGAGCGGCAGAAAAATCCAGCATCGCGCCGATGGTGGGGACTAAATCTGTGGATTCCATCGCTCGATCGAAAACTACATTCTCGCGCACACCGGCGCCCAGAGCCATCATCCAGGTAGTTCGGGAAGGCGCATCTCCGGTGCGATGATGCTGAAATCCGTTGCCGCCGGAATCTTCGTCCGAATCCCGGCCAAAATCGGGCAGGATGAAGAGCGTCGTTTTCCCTGCGTACTCCGGCTCGCTCTGGATCGCCCTCCAGATCTCGGCACACAGACGGTCGGTGCGCCGGATGCCCTCAATGTAGAGCGAATACGCTCCAGCGTGGGCCACGTCGATGTCATGCATCGTGATCCACAGAAGACTTGGGGCTTCCTGCCGCATCAATTGACGCACTACATAAACCGAGAGTTCGTCCGGACTCGACAAAGTGCGAGCATGCGCCTTGAAGTCTTCGACCGAGAGATTCAATATTTTGTCGAGCTGCTCCAGCTCGACTTCGCTGCCGGCAAGTTCTGGCGCGTAGAAGGGAGTTTCGTAGTTGTCACGCAGTAAATGTTGGTAATCGCTGTGGCCGCTGGAGAGCGCCGCCGTCAGCAGATGCTTCGGAAGTATTACTCTTGCCCCCAAGCCCGCGCCATAAGAACGGTGGCTGCTTTCGCCGATGCGATTGAAACCGTTGCTGGGAGCCACAACCCAGGCATCCGAGGCCGGTCGCTTGCGCTCGCGGCGAAAGTATTCGAATACCGTAGGGTGCTCGGGCGGAAGCGATGCGAAGTTGTTGATGGTTTCATACACTCCAGTCGCCAGGCTTGCGGTGGCAACGTAGTGGCCAAGAATTCCGCGATTCACCACCTGAGTAAAAAAGGTTGACTGGGGAATAAGTTCCTTCATCAGGTGCGGGATGTTTTCCTGGCCCTCGGGAGCGAAAGTCTCCTGATCGCGCGCTCCGCCGCCGAAGGTGATGACCACCACTTTTCGGTTCTTCGTGGCGATACCGGCATGCGACAGCGTTCCGGAACCTAGGAGGGCGCTGCCCAGCGCCACGCCAGCCGCGTCGCGCAGGAAGTCGCGTCGGCTTCGGGCGAGTCTACGCGTGAGCTCGTGTACCCCAGATTGGAGTGACAGTCTCATCGGTTCCTAAGTTTTATGCGCTGTCTTCATGGTTTGGCGGCCGGACCATCTTTCGCCGATAAAACGAATTGTTGAATGTCGGCGCGCTGCTTGTCGAGATCGGCCAAATGCTTCTGGCGAATCCCCTGATAAACCTGAAACTGCTGTTGCGCAAGCTCTTTTTCGCCGGTACGAACATAAGCTTGCCCGAGCCGATAATAGGCGTCGGCGAGATCCGGGTTCAACTCACGGGCGCGCACGTACTCGGGGATCGCATCCTTGTATTTGTTCTGCGCCGAATAGAGGTTGCCGATCTGCAGGTGAGCTTCGGGATAGTTAGGATCGAGAGCCACGGCCTTCTTCAGCAGCGCCTCGATTTGATGAAAGTCTACGTCGGGATCTTCGGCTCGTTTTCCCTTCCAGAGGCTCATCGCATAATAATAAAGAGCGTGCGCGTTAGCAGGCTCAAGCTCGGCGAAGCGGCGAAAGCGCTGGATTACTTCTTGCGCCTGTCCGGGCGAACTGTCGTAGGCGCGGGACAAGAAAAGATAACAACGCGCGTCCGAGGGATTTAAATCCGCGCCTTTCAACAGCGCGG
>Ga0187887_10001146_pt1 | contig 23273 bp, 11 predicted proteins | sample June2016WEW_7_10_FD_132977 | JGI IMG/M metagenome (GOLD analysis project Ga0187887, IMG submission 132977) | Peatland microbial communities from SPRUCE experiment site at the Marcell Experimental Forest, Minnesota, USA - June2016WEW_7_10 | ecosystem: Environmental > Terrestrial > Soil >... | reverse complement strand
GGCGACCTACAAGTTCCTGGATAAGTTCATCGGCGAGATGGCTCAGCTCTTTCCTGATGTCTACTTTCATATTGGCGGCGACGAGGTCAACGGCAAGCAGTGGGACGATAATCCGAAAATCCAGGCATTTATTCACGCTCACGGAATGAAGAATGACCAGGATCTGCAGGCATACTTCAACCAACGCATGGAGAAGATTCTGACGAAGCACCACAAAGTCATGGTGGGGTGGGATGAAATCCTGCATCCCGACTTGCCGAAGACTATTGTCGTGCAGTCATGGCGCGGTCAAGAGTCGCTGGCGACGGCCGCGAAACAGGGCTACAACGGCCTGCTCTCCTTCGGCTACTACCTGGACTTGATGTGGCCGGCTGCACGGCACTATGCTGTCGATCCAATGAGCGGTGCGGTCGCGACTCTGAGTCCCGAGGACCAAAAGCACATCCTGGGCGGCGAAGCCTGTATGTGGACGGAGTTTGTCACGCCGGAGAACCTCGATTCACGACTGTGGCCTCGAACGGCCGCCATTGCCGAGCGTTTGTGGTCTCAACAGGAAGTTCAGGATCCGGGTTCGATGTATACCAGGCTCGGCGAGGTAAGTTGGCGCATCGAGTTGCTGGGCCTGACTCAGAGGTCGGGCAGTACTCCCATGGTGCATCAAATGGCTGGAACCGACGATATTACAGCTCTTCGCAGCCTTCTTGATGTCGTAGAGCCCGTAAAGGACTATACGCGCATGGAGAACATCAAGGGCACCTGGGATTTCAGGGCGCCTTTGAACCGCATGGTCGATGTGGCAAGCCCGGAGAGCGATGTCGCGCGTAGTTTCCGCAACCTCGTGCAAGAGTATATACAGAGCGGGTACAAAGATCGCGCCGCCGAAGCACAGATTCGGGCGCTCCTCACAGGCTGGCGCGATAACGATGCCAAATTGCATCCTTTAATTGAGCAGTCTTTTCTGTTGCATGAAATCGCGCCGTTGTCTGAGGACCTATCGGCGCTGGGCGCAATGGGAACACAAGCGCTCGACTATCTGGGTAAGTCTGAACCTTCTGAATCGTGGAGCAGCCAGCAACTTGCGCTGATCGAGCGGACTCGAACACCGAAGGCGGACCTTTTGCTTATGGTGGTCGGGCCCGTGCAGCAATTGGTCGAGGCAACCGCACGCCAGGCGCACAACCCATAGCTGCGCCGATTGCAAGAACAATCGCTATTGATTATTCGGACCGAGGCTTACTGCGCGTCAGCAACACATCGGAATCCGATGGTTGCGGAACGATCAATGCCCGGATCCATCAGGAGATACTTGCCGTGCTCCGAAAGTTTATACGCCTGTGGAAAATACCAGCGCGATCCCTGCGGCTGGTAATGGCTGCCACCGCGTAAGGTGGCGGCCCTGGTGTGGTCATCAGTAAATTCGTCTGTCCACTGCCATACGTTGCCGACCAGATCCACCACGCCGAAAGGGCTGGCGCCATCGGGATGAGTGTCGACATCGCTTGCGGGTTGCAGTTCGCGCCCGCGATCGGGATGCGGCACAGCTTTCGGATCCCACTCGTTCCCCCACGGGTAGTTGCGCCCATCCGCGCCTTGCGCCGCGTATTGCCATTCCCATTCATGCGGCAATCGCTTGCCCGCCCACTTGGCATAGGCCCGCGCGTCTTCCAGTGAAACCCAGGTCACCGGCTTGTTTGCCCATCCGGCCGGGTATATTTGACTTGTCCAATCTTTCAGGAAATTGTGGTCGTCAGCTGGGTGATAGTGAGTCGTTTCCAGGAATTTCTTGAATTCAGCATTGGTGACCGGATAGGTATCGATCCAAAAAGACTTGATATGCAACCTTGTCTCGTGGAACCGGCGCGCTGATGGCTCCCATGGATATTGGAAGTCGACGCCCTCGTCGTTCATGCCCTCGATTTCGATGCCATTGACGCGGAACACGAAATCACCTTCCGGAACGTGTGTCATCCTCGGCGGAGCTGAACTTGGAGCCGCCGTTTTAGGAATTTCGACCAAATGCTGAGGCATTGCCACCCACTCTCGAGAAAAAGCGCTTAGAGGTTTCTGACTCAGGGCGTGCATCGTCGCCAAGAGATCGTTCAGGGTCTGGTCTGGCCCGGTTGTCTTAAGAATAGCTCCGTAACCATCACGCTCTAGATCGAAACTCAAAATGGAATTGTCGTTTTCTTTGGCCGGAGTGATCTCGATGCCATGCCAGAGGTCGAAATAGCGCGCTCCCTCTTTGTAAGGCACTGCCAGTTGCCGGCCCGAAACGGAATAGTGGTTGCGGTTCACTATGGTCCAAAGCGTCGATTGCACGCCGGGCCATCGGCTGGCGAATACTCCGAACTGCTGCGTAAAGACGTGCGGTTCCCAACCGGGACTGACGAGAAGGAAGTGGTAGGCGCGCTCAATAGTGGCGATGCGGCGAAGAGCCTCGGTATCACGCGGTGTCATCTGGTTCCAAATCCCCCAGATGTTCTCCCAACTTTCAAAGCCAGTGCCATTAAAGAAGGCAGACTGGAGATCGTCGGTATGATCGTGAGCCCAGCGATTGCAAATATGTACCATATGGCGAGGCTCAAGCCATTTATATGTGCTGACCGAGGGCGCAAAGTCATACTTCCAGTAGCCCCACGACATGTTGTTATAAGCCAGCATTTCGTTCGACCCAAATCCGAGTTCCGGTTCGAGAGCGAGCGGGTGGCCTATGCTGTCGGACGCGGTACGGTAAGCGCGAACCATTCCTTCCAACGTATCGCCGTTGATTCCGTCGGCGCCGATGTCGGCCAAGTAGCGAGATGTAGCGACCCAGTTCGGAGCGCCTTCGTCGTGTGTTCCCTGGTCCCACATCATGACCGGGAACAGCACGCGAATACCATGCCTGTGAAATTGCCCGACAACCTTCTTCATCTCGGAGATTCCGCCAGGCAAATCACGAAACAGGTCGTACTCGTTCCGGTTATCGATGCCAAGATTAGGGTAGGTTGGCCACAACAGCACGCTATCGATGCCGCCGTAACGTTGCTCCAAGTCGGCGAGATAGCGGTCAACAGTGTATTGCCGTGTGGCAGGATCGTAGAAAAACCGATCCTGAATCATCATCTGCGGCTGAACAAAACTAGTCTGTGTCCATAAGAGTTCCGGGCGCGCGTACTGCGAACCGTCGTAGCCTATGCGAAGCAGGTGTTCCGCACGCCAGTGCTTGATGTCGTCCAACCAATCGGTAATCTCCGCCTTCGTGCACGTCACAGCGCGAGTCGTATCCCAGTCGGGGACGGATTGGCACGGCGGAGCGGAAATCTGTTCGGAATGAGGGGGACTCTGCGCGTCTTGAGCGGAACTGATTGCGGGCAGAAGGAATGGGAGGAACAGCAAAAGAATGAATCCGCAATTGAGTTTCATAATCAGTTTTCTGCACTCGTGTCCTGTCAAGACTGGGGAATGCTTGTGCGGAACTTCGGCTCGAGCAAACTCACTGCGGCTTTTGACTGGTGCCGCCCGTTTCGTCATGGCGGCCGAGTCCCGCTGAGATCGTCTTTATAAGCTTGCCATCCGCGGTATCGCCACTCAACTCCCAGATCATAATTCCCCGCAGATTCTGTTCTTTAGCATATTCAGCTTTGGCACCGATGGATCGATCATCGTCATAAGTCCAAAAGGTGGTCCCGTCGAAAAGCCACGGCGCCAGTGATTTTGGATCACGATATACCGTGAAGTTTTTCTGAATCGCAACTATGTAGGTATAAGGAACATCGTCCTGCTTTGGCTCGCCGAGTTGAAACAATCCGTGGTTCTCTTTCGCAACTCCGCTCCACGAATAGGCATAGAACGGCATGCCCATCAGCATTCGGGAAGCCGGCACTCCGGCTGCTTTGAAGTTTCGGATCGACGTAGCAACATCCCCATCGGTTTCCGGGTCACCCGGAGACGAATAGAGCGGAGCCACCAGGCCGGTTCGCTTGCTCCAGGGCCCGGCGTAATCGTAGTTCATGACGCCGACCTCGTCCGCATAGAGCGACACGGTTGCCATGTCAAGGTGCTGATAGGCTGAGCGGTCGGTGCCCATGGCAACAGTCAACAGGAAACCCTTTCCGATTGCATCTAACTGATGCCGGAACTCAGCAAGCAGCGCAACGAAGTTCAGCTTGTCGGATTCGAGGGGATATTCCCAATCAATGTCGATGCCGTCGAACAAGCCCGGGGTGTCGATCCCGTCGGCAACCTTGCCCTGAATGAACTGTCGAATGCAGGAGGCGACAAAAGCATTACGATTTTCGGGTTGCGCTGCTTTCACGAATAGTTTCGGGTCGCCCTCGAGAGAAATCAGAATCTTGATATGAGGATAACGACGCTTCAGTTCCTGCAATTGATGGAAGTTTCCACGAAACGGCGTTTGCGGATTATCGGCTGTGCCATCCACGCTATTCTCGGCAGTGAATGAATAATCCAGGTCCACAGCTCGATTCGCGACGATACATCGATTGTCGGCAATGTTGGCCTGGGAGTAATTGATCTGGTCTAGCATGGCAGCCGCACCACTTGAGATGAGGTTTTTGGCGAAGAATTGCTGGCGCATGCTATCGCCGCGAAAATATCCAACGACGAGCGGGCGTGCCGAAGTCGCCGTCTGCTGCGAAAAACAAGGCAACGCGGCCAGGCAGAAAATCAAGCTCAACAGGATGGTACGTATTTTTGCTGGAGTCGCGTGACCACGATTACTTTGCGGCATTTCCGGGACCTCCTACGGAGTAAATTCGGGGGATGCGATCTACAACCCCCGGTAGTGCGGTAAATGCGGCATGAGGTTCCTGCTGATACCAATACGCTACAGAAAAGAAATTATCCGAACGATGATTGGCATGACCGTGCTCAATGGTTGCCTTCAGACTTCTCGTAAATGGGATTGGTGAATCCAAATGAAACCGGTATACGGAGGAACGGCTCCCGGCGAACTCGGGGCCTTTGACCGGCGCTCCAAAGAGGCCATAAGAAAAGGGACGGTCGCCGAAATCCCATGCTCCGAGGAAATAATCTTCTGAGCCTGTGCCATTGATGGAAGGAAGCTTTTCTCCGTCGATGAAGAACATGTCGTCGCCTTCGCCCCACCATCCGTCCTGGTTCTGAAGAATGGACATGGTGACTCCAACGAAGTGTCCCTGGCCGATCGCTTCAAGCCACACGTAATTGTCTTCTCCGCTGAGGTTCTTCTTGCTGAACACGGTGGGCGTATCGTTCGAGTCCCAATTGCTGGCCCAACCTTTGGCAGGAGCCGCTTGACGATACTGAGCATGGAAATACAAGGTGTCAGCGGCTAGGCCGCGGGTCAATGCCTGGTAGTCGATATTGAAATAGAAAGCGTCGACACTTTCGTTTCCCTGGTTTGTGATCGTGATTCGCGCGCGCTTCCGGAAAGGCATGGGAAAAAAACAATTCAGAGCCTTATCCGAGGCCACGGATAAAGGGACGGATTCGAACGTGAAATAGTCGCCGAGTCCGAGGCCGAAGAAATCGCCAACCGGCGCCTCTACGCTCGGCGACGGTTCGTCGTCCCAAAACATGCGCAGGACAAGTTTCTTGAGGTGATATTTCTCCGGCGATGCAATTGTCATCCAGATGTGCGTAATGGTCCCGGGACCCGGCGCGTCGAGCAGACTGATCGTCTCCCCGGGAGCGATCTTCACGAAGTCATCATTGCCCCCCGTGCGGTCATAACTGGAGGCTCGCTTCTGAACGTACGTGTGAGGTACAACGAGGGAAGAGAGCTGCGCACTCCAATCACTTTCCAACTGGGCCAGAGCGCAGCCACACAGCACCAACACCCCGATACAGATTCCATGCCACTTTTCAGGCTTCTTCATGCGATCCGAACTCATCTGGAAATTCGAGCGATGTAAACGGAAAAGGGTTCGAGAGCAACCTGATCTAATCGCCCGGCAGGCGGATCAGCAAGAGACGTCAGCAAAGGCGTAGTTTTGGCCGAAGAGAAACCTTGGGCTGAGAGATCGAAACGGCTCGTCTGGCGTACGCTCGACATATTGAGGACCACCAGTATTGCGTCATTTCCGTCGCGACGAAGGTACGAGAGAACGTTAGGATCATCCTGGTTCAGCGCGATGTAGTCTCCATCCAGCAACGCTGGTTCATGATGCCGAAGAGCCAGAAGCCGTTTATAAAATTGCAAAACAGAATTCGGATCCTTGAGTTCACTCGCCACATTGTGCGTTTTATAGCTGGCGGGAACGGGCAACCATGGAGCAGCCTGACTGAACCCAGCATTCGGGGAGTCGTTCCACTGCATCGGTGTGCGTTCCCCGTCGCGACCTTTTTCCTTGGGCCAGCCGGCGATACCAATTGGGTCTTTCACGTCTTCCTTGCGAACGGGATCGTTGTTCTCCATCCCCAGTTCTTCGCCGTAATACATTACCGGCGTGCCCCGAAGCGTCAGATACATTCCCGCCATTACCTTGGCAATCTGATCGTTGTGTTTCCCATCACCGTAGCGATTATACGAACGAGCCATATCGTGATTGCCGATCACGTAAACCGGCCATCCACCCGTAGACTCCGCATTCGCGATTTGCGTCCGGAATTCGCTCGGCGAGAGCTCGTTCACTTCGCAGAACATAAAATCCATTGGCAGCTGAATTTCATCGGTATGGTCGCCGTAATATTCCTTGAGTTCGTCTCGATTCGACGTGTACGTTTCTCCAATTAACACTGCATCGTGTTCGTCTGCGACCTTGCGCAACTTTTTCAGTTCAGTATGAACTTCAGGCAACTTGTCGTTGTACTTGTTCTGCATATTCGGGTCGCCAAGGTCGTTCTTGCCTTCCAGTATGGGATTGTCATGAAGGTTCGGATCCTCAAATAGAAGGTCGACGGCATCGAGACGAAATCCGGAAACGCCGTGCTTGTACCAGAAGCGTGTGACGTCGAACATGGCGTTTTCAACCGCTGGATTGCGCCAGTTGAGGTCGGGCTGGCCGATGGCAAAGAAATGGTAATAATACTGGCCGGTTTTGGGATCAAATTGCCAGGCTGAACCGCCAAATCCGGATATCCAATTGTTGGGAGGGATGCCGGGCCCTTTACCATCGCGCCAAATGTACCAATCGCGGTGCGCCGAAGTGCGCGACGACGCTGAGTCGATAAACCATTTGTGCTGAGGAGAAGTGTGATTGAGCACAAAATCCATAATGATGCGGATGTCATGCTTCTTTGCATCGTCTCCCAGGTGCTGGAAATCCGTCAGCGTTCCATACATCGGGTCGATGTTCTCGTAATCGGAGACGTCATAACCGAAGTCAACCTGGGGCGAGGGATAGCATGGGGTAATCCAAATGGCATCAACCCCGAGATCCTTCAGATAATCGAGATGAGAATCAATGCCCTTGATATCCCCGATGCCATCATCATTACTATCGGCAAAGCTGCGTGGATAAATTTCATAGAAAACCGCATGTTTCCACCACTCGTGACCCGAGACGACGGCGTTTTTCTGTGCCTGGGCGCTGGAAGATAGCAGGCCTATGGCGGCGGACAATAACATGATCTTCAAAACGAGCTGGCTAAATCTGCAAGGCACGTGCGCCACTCTCCTTAAAGTCCAAGATGTCGACCTTCCTTGTTCGAGGCACAGGGTTATCGCTCTGCAAAGTGAAAAATGACAGTACTTTGCGGATCACTGCCGAGTGCACTCTCGGGAAGTTGTACATGCACCCTGGCCGGTTCGCCAGTCCTCTCGAACTGCGCACCTTCGACGGATGAAATCTGATTTGCGTTCCACGCCGAGAACTCGTAACTTCCACTGGCCGCGCCGGATAGCAGCAATGTCAAAGTATCCCGTTTCGGGGACCACGACTCGGAAATCACGCGCAGGCCACGACTGGTGCTTCCCAACGGCGGAAGAGTCGAATATAGACTAAGCTCAAAATTGTTCTCTATATCCACGTCAACCACATTGTGACCGCTGGTAATCGGGAAATCCATGGTTACGTGCTGATCCGATGAATGTTCTTCGAGATGGAATGACAGCTTGTGGCCATCGAGCAGAACCTGATTGATCTTGGCACGCAAGCTGACAGCGGGCGAGAACTCCACCGAGCACTTTTCTGTGCCTGCCGACTGAACTTGGAGCCGGATACTGTGAGGCGCTTTCTGATAACGTAAACTGACCGTCTCGCCTCCAACGCGCAAATTATCCACCGAAAATGAACTCCAATCCGCTGGAACGTGCGGTGCGAACACCAAACGACAACTGGCGGCATCTGTGTTCAATCCCAGCAAACCACGCAGCAGTGGATTTACCACCATGGCTGCGGACCAAATCTGGTGCGGTGAGCCTGTAGCGAGCGTCTGATTGTAATTGCCCGAAAGAACTTCGGCGACATGGCCAAGTGATCCGTCGAAGGTGAGGAGCGCGTTGGCTCGCAAGTTAGAGTAGGCAGGAATCGAGCGATGGTAGCGATACTCCCCGACCGATGCCCAGCCCGTGAAGAGCGGCCAAACCGTTCCCCAGTGATATCCACCTGGGTCATACCTCGAGTCGTGCGCAGATAGAATCCGCATGCCCCAATCCGATTGGTGATCGGGGCGGGCGAGTGTCTGGATCATTTCTTGAGCGTGTTCTTCGTTGAGCTGCCGGAACCACATCGGGACTGTGGCCAGAACGCTGGCCACATCCACACGAGTTCCGTTCGCATCGCGCGCGTAAGCATAGATATGTTTATCCGGAGACCAGAAGTCTTTGTCCAGCAGCGGACTTTGCCGGTCATAAGCCTGCTGGAGGTCGCGAGCAACGTCTTCCTTGTCCACGCGATGGGCGAGGTGCGAAAGGGCACGCAGCGCCTCGACTCCTAGCGCAGCCTGATAGAGTTCGGTCTGCACCGGATAGAGTGGCCCGCCTTCAATCCACCCGTGGCCGACTCCGGTGTTTTGGGCGAACCCATGGGTGTCGTAGGTAGATTGAAGAAAACTGTATGCCCTCCATAGGTTGTCCCATCGCTCGCGGGCGAACGCAACATCACCACTCGTCGTTACATATTCGTCCGCGGCAATGATGAAGAGCGGCGTTGCGTCCGCAGATGCATATGCCCAGGGCGTTTTGAACCAATCGGTGAGGCTGGCGCTTTGGGAAATCTCATGCGTGATCTTCCCATCGGCTCGCTGATATTTGGCCAAGAATTCCAGAGCACTACGCGCATTCGAGAAATCTCCCGCTGCATCGAGCGCAAGAAAAGTCCACTCCGCGTCCCGGCCAAAGAACCACGCGAAACCGGGGCGGTACTCGTCGCGCGACGTGTCGTATCCTGCGATGAGCCCTTTCCCCAGGAATGGATTGTCGACCACGCCTTGCAACATGCTCACCCTTGCCCAGTCGTACGCGCTTTCGATTTGGGCATCGGGAAGATGCAGGTTTACGGTGCGAGCCAGATAGTCGCGGTAATAGCTCGTCGAGTCTTCCAACAAGCTGGCGTAGTCCCTGGACAAGTGCCGGTAAAGGCTAGCGAGCGGTGCCGGACCGCTAAACGAAGCAGCAATTATGACGAATTTGGTATCTTTGCCACTCGCGGTCGGACCCAGAAGAAAAGAGTCCTGACGGGAAGAGAAGTAGTTACTGGAGTATTCTTCCGAGTTCTTGGTGGCAGATGGTGAGCCAACCAATGCTTCAAACTTCCCAGTATCATCTGCAAAGTGGAAGGCATGCAGCCCCGCGTCCCATTCCTGGTCCGTACCGCCGATGTTGGCCGGCCATTCCAATTGGAAATCGCGGTCGAAAACCGCTTCGATCTCCAGAGGCCTGACGGTATCGACCTGCAAAGCGATGATGGCCCCCGCTTCACCGGCGGGCACAAACAAAGTCTCGCGAACCGAAAATGAATCACCGGCGTAAACGATGGTCGTCGATTCTGGCCGAACAATTAAAGTTCGCGCCAGCGTTTCAGCCGGCAGTACCGCGCCCTCTGTGTGAAATTGCAGATGAAAATTACCCAAAATCTTGAGCGGATAAACCCATGCCTCGAGTGTGCCTTGTTCGGTTCCCAAAAGCCCGGCACGTATTCCGGTTGCCGATATAAATTCCCAGGGCCGGACCGGCCGCGAGAGTTCCACTGACTCGCCAGGCAAGATGGCAACTGCCAAGGAGCACATCAGGAGGACGGCGCCGGCGAGCATTCCTGCCTTCATCCCTTGCGACGTTACCTGATGATAGCGGCCAGAATCGCGCATACGTAAGAATGCAGGAAGTGCTTCGTGAGAACCTTCGTTCCCCGATATTCAGATAACGTCCTGTTCTCTATTTCACCGAGGACGCGCTGTTCGTCGGCGGCAGGCTGGCCGAGTACATTGCATCCAGCAGATCCTGCGATTGCCCGTCATAGTCCGCATCGAGTGACCACATGAATGTTCCGCCAAGGTTTGACTGCCAATCCGCATACCAGACGCGATAGTAAGTCGAATAAGCATCGTCGTACGTGATAAAACCAGGCTTACCGTCGGTTCTCAACATATACGGAACCATGGCCACTTCGTCATAGAAGGTTTGCCATCCCTTCTTATTGATCCGTTGCTTGAAGAAGGTTCCATAGTTTTCCGCGTAAACGGAGCCGTCGCAGTTCCCATTCTTCATATGACTGGCGTCCGCGCACTCTCCAAACAGTTGACTCACGTCGTTGTAAACATATCCGTAAAAAGGCGAACCCATGTTGAGCTGCGACGGGGAAACGCCCTCCTGAAGAAAAATGGCAATTGCCTCGTTGGCAGCGCCGCCGGGCTGACACTCCCAGGGATCGGGATCGCTCGGATCCCAAATGATCTCGGAGTTCAATTGGCCATCCTGCGTCCAAGGGCCAGCGCAGTCGTATTGCATAATGTTGAAATAATCGAGATACGAGTCCACTTGAGGAATGGCATACCCCGTGCCTGCGCCTGCGCTGCCTCCCCAAGGCGGAACATCCGCCGAGATCAAGTAGTCGGGAGACGTAAAGGTCGCTCGCAAGTCTACCATCAGCCCGTAGAAAGTATTGGTTTCTTCCAGTGTGGGATACTCCCAATCGATATCGATCCCGTCATAGCCGTACTCGTTGGCGAAGGTCCATAAGTTCGCAACCAGCGTTGCCATCAAATCAGGCTGATTATCGAGCATCGGAAAGTCGCCGCCGACGCCGAGAAGCACTTTAACGCCATTCTTGTGCGCCTTGCGGATGAGAGTCGGCTCTAGAAATCCATCGGGAACAGCGAGCGAGCCGTCGGAATTAAAGCCGACGCCGAAGTGGATGATATGGGTCAACTTGGAATAGGGAATTTGCTTCGCGGAGTAGGGCGGCGTCTGGTACTTACTCGAATACGAGTAATCGCCAACTAGTCGCTTTGTCAGCTGGGACGGAGAGGCTGTGGAGGGGGTCTGGCCCAGGGCCGTCACGCACAAAACGCTGAGGACCCCTAACAACGTGGTCGACAGTCGAAAGCAAGCGTTCGAAGAATGAAGTCTCATACAGGTCCCCCATCGCGCAACGGAACATACTGCAGTCGGAACATACTAAAGCGTCGTGGCGCCGGCCACAGTGTGCCGGAGCCCCTGGGCTAGAACAGGATCTTGGCCGCCAGTTGACATTGCCGGGGGCTGTTCGCCTGGTAAAAGATGGTCCCAAAACTCGCGTCGCCTACATACGTGTCAGCTGTACCAAAGACCGGATGATTAAACGCATTCTGGGCTTCGAGCCTCATCTCTAACTTCACTCCTTCGTGCGCATGCGACAACAAGAACTGCTTGGCAATTGACAGGTCGCTCTTGAATGAACCGGGCGTGCGTATTGAGCTCGTGGTGCGACCGGCATTGCCAAGAGTGAATGGCGCCGGATCTTGCACTACCTGCGGATTGGAAAAATAGTTGTTCACCCAATAGCTGTGACTGCCGTGACTCCGTTCCGGAGTGCCCACAAGATTTGGGCGCTGCGGACCGTAAGTTGGCAATGGCACGCCGCCATTGAGCACAAAGAAGCTGAGAGGCCAGCCGGAGCGGATCTCCCAAATGCCGTTGGTTTTCCAGCCTCCAATCACCGCATCCAGCGCCCGCGGCATATTTCCCAGCAGCGCCTTGCCGCGCCCAATCGGCAGATCGTAGCTGTAGCTGAACTTAAAACTTGATGGGATGTCGAACGTCGACAGGCCCCGTTCCAGTGCGGGCTTATTGGGATCCTGAAGGGCCCATCCGGAGTTGGGCCCATAGTTTCCCAGCCAGGCCACATTGGTGTCGTATGCCGACGAATCGTCGATTGATTTGGACCAGGTATAGCTCACCAGAAGTTCCAGTCCATTGCTGTAGTGCTTCTCGGCCGTGAGTTGCAGCGCGTGATAGATGGAACTGGCAGTTGGCGGAACATCGGTGGTCACGCCTGTGAACTGCGGATGAGGAAGCTGAAGTTGAAACTCCTGGACCGTGGGGCTTGAAAGCGTGCTGTTTGGGTCGCTAATGGGGCCACTATTTGCAGAGGAGAAAGGGTTTGTCACATAGGTCTCCAGATTGTTGACCAGGGTGGGATTGGTCTCCATCTGAGGCCCGAGAATGTCGTAGTTGTTGTTGCCAGCAAAGTAAAGGTGAGTCCCCTTCTTTCCGACATAGGTCACGCCCAGAACCACGCTCCATGGCATTTGTCGCTCAAAACCAAGCGTCCAGGTCTGCTCGTAGGGCGTGCGCGCGGCAGCGCCGGTGCGCAGCGGTCCAATCGCCCCGTAGCCCACATCATTCAGCAGTCCTAGAGATCCTCCGGGAGGCTGGATCAGGCCATTCGGGTACGGATTGCTCAGGTGCAGATAAGGAGTAGCACCGTCATTCTGGTAGGTAGTAATCACGGACGTGGATTGGTTAAATCCCTGGGATCCGTAACTTAGCAATCCGTTGGCGCCCGAGCGGGTTTGCCCAAAATAAATCCCGTACCCTCCTCGGATCACTGTCTTGGGAAACGCCTGAAAAGCGAGCCCGAACCGTGGCTGAAAATCCTTCCAGTCGGTGACCCAGTTCGTGCGCACGCTGGAACTGTTGAACACCTCGCTGCCAAGCAGCGCAAGTGTGGTTGGTCCGTTGAATTGATCGTCGTACGAAAGCGTGCCGCCATTCAACGGATTCGTCACGGTTGGGTCAAACCAATTCATGCGATTGTGGCGCTCAGTTCTGGGCAAAGAAACGTCGTAGCGAAGCCCTAAATTGAGCGTCAACTTGCTGGTCGTCTTCCAGTTGTCCTGAACAAACCAGGCGTACTGGTAGTTCTCGGTCGCAGGACGGAACTGAATTTCGTAACCGCTGTTTCCGTTCCCCACCATCTGGCCCATCATGAAGCTGGCCATCCCGTCTCCGCCGCAATTCCCCGACAGACCTTGAGGGCACTGTGAGGTGCCGGTGTCAGCAAAGCTAAAGTTTCCCAGCGGGGCATTGGTTTGAATGTAGTTTTGCTGGTGCAGCCGACCCTCGAATCCAACCTTCAGTTCATGCTGACGATGAACTTTACTCAGCAGCACTGAGAACTGGCCCGTGTCCTGCCCTTGCCGGTAATTGCCATAAGGATCGTTGCCCGCACTCGTGAAGCCAGCCGAAGTATATCCCCCACCAATAAAGATTGCGGGAACACCATTAAAGCCATTTGATTCCAGATAGGAGGGAAAACCAAGTGTACCGAGAGGATTGGAATTCAGACTTGAATTGTAGGCGTCGATGACCGATGTGCCGCGGGTGAATCCCAAGGTTGTTGTCAGAAGCAACGTAGGACTCAACGTATACGTGTCGTTAATAGAGACCAGATGGGAGTTGCTTTTATTGGGACCGCCGGCGCACGGGTCGATGAAGGTCTTGAAGCAGTTATAACCGGTGTAGGAGCCCCACTGGTGCGAGTATTTTCCGCTCAACAGGTTCTTTTCGCTAAAGCGATGGTCGATCTTCACGTCGTACTGGTTGTTGGGAGAAGAACTGGCCCCTGATGTAAACCAGTTGTAATAAGGCGTCCCGTTGGCAAGATTGGGTATCGGATTGGGAAACAGGTTCATCACATTCTGGGCGACAGGGTCGATCAGGTTCCCCGCAACCTGCGGCAACTGGTAGGGCGTGCCGTTCAACTTTGAATTTCCAGGACTGGTATAGGTGGCAATGTTGTTGTAGGGAATGGCGGTGGCGCGGTATGCGCCGGACGGGTAGGGATTGCTTGGATCATAGGGCGGACAAACTGGAGGTGGGTGTGGCTGATTGTCGCAGTATGCGCCGCTATACGGATCCCAAATCTGGCCCTGCAACGAGCTGCATATCCCGTTCGAATTGAACGTCCCCCCATTGTAGCTGCATAATTCGCCAAAATTTCCGCCTCGCTCGGCGGCACTGGGGACGCCCGCGTAGTAGCTATTCGCGTAGGTTTGACGAGTGCCGTCAAAGTCGAAGAAGAAGAAGGTCTTGTTCTTGAAAATCGGTCCGCCAAAGGTCCCGCCGAATTCATGGCGATGAACCGGCGGAAGTGCAACGCCCTGTTCATTGTTGAACCAGTTATTCGAGTCGGTGATAGCGTTGCGGGCGAAATCGTAAACTTCTCCGTGGTAGCTGTTCGTGCCGGAGCGCGTGATCATGTTGACGATGGAAGCTCCGGAGAAGCCATATTCCGCGCTGAAGTTCGACTGCTGCACCTTGAACTCCTCGATCGCTTCCGGGGATGGAATATAAGTAGCGTAGGTAATGCCTCCATTTGGCTCGAAATTGGTGATCGAGGCGCCATCCATCAGGATGTCGGCGCTGGCTCCGCGGCTGCCGTTCGAAACAAAGTTCGTGCCATTGGTGTCCCCGACGCCGTTCTGGTCGCTCATGTCGTTGACGCCCGGAGTCAAATAGATCAAATCGGGCGCATAGCGGTCGATCAAAGGCAGGTCGTTGATCGCCCGCCGGTCGATGACTTCCCCGGTCACCGCATCTCCGGTCGCGATGCTTTCATTCTGGGCCTTCACTTCAACACTTTGCGAGCCTCCGGCAATTTTCAACGTCAGATCGGCCGTCGCGTTCTCGGTGACGTTCAATCTGATGTGCGTGCGGACGACTTTTTCAAACCCTTGCTGCTCCGCCGTCACCGAATACAGGCCGGGAGGAATCGACACGAAAAGATAGCGCCCTGCGTTGTCCGACTTGGAGGTGAACTGGTATCCCTTCTGTTCATCGGTGAGGATTACCTTGGCGCCCTGCACAATCGCACCGCTGGGATCGGTTAGTGCTCCACTAACGGTTCCGAAATAGGATTGGCTGAACAGCGCGGCTGGCAGTAGGGCGATGAGAACGATGGCTAGAACCTGAAACATGCTCTGGAGATTTTGCCGTGCTATCAAAACGAATGATTTCATGTGGCCTCCATAATCCTTACGGAACAAAAGGACTGCCGGTCCCTGGTTCCGTCGCGCGGGTCAAAAGGAGGAAATTGGGACCCATAAAGCCGTGCCCGTTCCCTGGACCGATCCCGCTAATGCTGTCCGTTCCCAATATTAAAACGTTTCATTGGACTACCGATTATGAGAAGATGCTGGCGAAAATGCAAGGACAGATTTTGGACCGCAGAAGGACTCATGCAGGAAAACGGCGCCCAATGGCCGAAGGAGAAGGTCCGCGCGGCGCCGCCAGAGACAGATCGAAGGGCCGGAGGTATTCGTGAGTAAATTATCCGCAATTTTGCAGTGCTTCTTTCTATTGTTGGGTCTCGGCATCTTCCCGCAGGCCCAGACCATCCAGGTCGATATCACTCCGCAGAATTCCACAAATCATTTCCGGCCCAACGAAACCCTCGGGGCCGGTGTCGATCGCATCCCTGCCGAGGCGATCGACAACGACTTGGTGCAGCCGAACTTAGGCCGCGCTCTGGATTCCGGCTGGCAGCCCGTCACATACCGGCAGAATACCGAACTCACGATCGAGGCTTGGCATTGGAATCCTCAGGGCACCTGGAGTGAGCCGGGCGAGAAAGGCTACTTCACAGGCTCGACGAAAATGGGAGATCCGATCCGCTATTCCTACGGATACTCGTTGCCGCATCGCGGGTTTACACGCAACGACGGAACTGCCGATGCCGGCTACTCTCGCCTGACCGACGGTGATGAAAGCACATATTGGAAGAGCAATCCGTATCTCACGGAGCGTTTTACCGGGGAAAGCGATGCGACGCATCCGCAATGGATCGTGCTTGACCTCGCGCAAACCCAAGCTATCGATAGCATCCGCATCGTGTGGGCTGAACCCTATGCCACTCAATTTATGGTGCAACACTGGGTCGGCAATGAAGATCCCATGCACGACCCCATACATGGCGTGTGGGAGTCCTTTCCATCGGGCACGGTGGACAACGCCAACGGCGGATCGGGCGTTCTTCGTCTTAGCGCCAGCCCAGTTTCCGTCCGCTTCGTGCGTATTCTGATGAGCGCATCTTCGAATACCTGTAGCTCACGGTCGTCCTCCGACCCGGCGTCTAGCGATCCACGCGCTTGTGTTGGCTATGCGATCCGCGAAATCTATCTTGGAACATCATCAGCCGATGGCGTGTTTCACGATATTCTTCGGCATACACCCGATCAGGAGCAGACGACCACTTACTGCTCGTCGGTGGATCCGTGGCATCAGGCCTCCGACCTCGGAACAACCAAGCAAGCGCAGGTGGGGTTCGACGTGTTTTTCAAGAGCGGCGTGACCCGCGGCTTGCCGGCGATGATTCCCGTGGCTTTGATCTACGAAACTCCGGAGAACGCCGTCGCTGAAATTGCCTATATCAAGCAGCGCGGCTATCCCATCTCTTACATCGAAATGGGAGAAGAATCCGACGGACAGTACTTCAGTCCCGAGGACTATGGCACGCTGTACCTTCAGTGGGCTGCTGCATTGCACCGGCTCGATCCCACGCTCAAGCTCGGAGGTCCGTCCTTTGAAGGCGTGAATCAAGACATCCTGACCTGGCCGGACGGGCAGGGGAATGTATCCTGGACGAATCGCTTCATCGCCTATCTGAAACGTCATAATCGCTTGAGCGATCTGGCATTTTTCTCTTTCGAGCACTACCCCTATGATCCCTGCAGAATTCCCTGGGGCAGCCTCTATGATGGACCTCAGTTTGTAAGTCACATCATGCAGGTCTGGCGTGATGATGGCGTTCCCAAGGAAGTTCCGTTCTTTATTACCGAGGGGAACCTTTCATCGAGTGCCAGCGAAACCTACATGGACATTTTTTCAGGCCTCTGGCTGGCCGACTATATTGGCTCATTCCTGACCGCCGGGGGCAATGGAGTCTACTTCTTCCATTACCTGCCGCTGCCCATGGAGCACGGATGCAACGATTCGCCGGGAACATTCGGCATGCTGACCGTCGATAGCCACTATAAGATCCAGCAGCCGCTGGCGCAGTTCTTCACCGCGCAGCTCATCAATCTTGAGTGGATCGTGCCCGGTGGACAACCGCACGACGTATTTCCCGCCCGGAGTGACATCGAAGATGGCGCCGGGCACGCGCTGGTCACGGCCTATGCGCTGAAGCGTCCCGACGGGCAGTGGTCTCTGCTTCTCGTGAATCGCGACCAGAGCAATTCCTATCGCGTGAAAATCGCCTTCGAGCAACACAGCAGCGAGCGCAGTTCTTCCGCGAACAGTTCCTCATTCAGCGGACCGGTCAATATCGCCATCTTCGGAAAAGACCAATATCACTGGCACCCTGCGTATACGCGTCCCGCGGGGCACTCCGAGTATCCGAAGCAGCCGTCGGTGGTGGCGGAAACGGCCGGTATGGCCGATCCGGATGGGCCGATTCTGCACGTCCAGAAGACCGTGGACGCAACTACATCTTATGAATTGCCGGCAGCGTCAGTGGTTGTAATTCATGGGAACGTCGGCGATCGTTAGTGCGGCGAAATACGGCGAGATTGTCGGAGCTATGCTAACCGGCTTCTGGTTGTTCACAACACCGGCACATTCCGTTCAATTCAGCGATCCACGGAGAAAATGGATTTTTGATTTTCCTATACACCAAAGCAGCGGTCATCCAAGAACCCGATAAGCTGGGCGACCATCTCACCTTGCGCAACGAGAAGAAGCTCATCGCGGATGTCAGCGATCACGCGGCCTTTGAGACTCGCAAGAGCCTTGAGTTTGGGAAACACGTCTCGCGCTAACGGTTCAGCCTTTCGCAAACAGATGGCTCGGTACGGGTTCGTTCACGCCCAGCCCGAAGAAGGAGAGTGCCACTTCCGCCGCAATGTAACGAGGAACCAGCAACGCAGCTTGCGTGAGCAACACCCCGAAAGTCTCAGGCAGAATGTGTCTCGCAACAGGTAGAAATCAGATGCGCCGAAGCCACGTGCTGCCGAAACATAAGTTCTGGTTCGTGCACTGAGAGCCATTCCCCTCACGAGCCTCGCCGGGCGCGCCCATCCAATCAATCCAATCACACAGGTGAGCAGAAAGAATGTTTGAGCCGGACTCACGTGCAAGGGCAGAAATGCCCGCACTCCCAACAGGAAATACAGCCACGGCAAAGAGAGGAACAGTTCAGTCGTTCCCATCAGCGCCTCGTCCATCCACCCACCGTAATAACCGGCGATCACGCCCACCATGCTGCCAACAACAAGAGTGAAAGCGGTAGCCACAATACCGGCCGCGACGGAAATCTGACCGCCGTACAAGACACGGGAAAACTCATCCCGGCCGAGCGCGTCGGTTCCGAATAGCGGGCATTTCTCGGGGCTGTCGACTCCGAATAGGTGCACGTTGCTTTCGAATAGACCAAGGAATCTGTAGCTGTGGCGTTACACTAACATTCCACTTGGTACAAAGACCGGTCAGGTCAGCGCCGTTCTGACCCCGTGAATTCTTCGCTCCGGGATTCGCCGCTGGCTCTCGAACGATTGTGACCGCGCACGCAGGCCGCCGCTTGCAGTTGCGAAACCGCGCGGCAAGTGCATGTGACTTCCGCGGGCACGCTGAGCCTCTTTGAGCATTAGCAGGCTACTCGTGCATTAAGGGTATTCCAGCTTCGCTTCCACGACTCGCAAGTACAATGCTTTTGCATCATCCAACAATCGCACCGAATACGCGCTAACGAATTCTCTGCGACAGCCCACTAGTGCCTGATCGCGATGGTGGTGGCTTCGATATTCCAGCCCTCCACTACCAGTTCCACGGGTCCTTTGAGGGCGATTTTACTGAGGTAGCGCGCCGTGACTGTTCTCGATTCGCCGGGCATAAGGGTCACGTAATTGTCCTCCCACAACACAGGCAGAATTTCCTCTGCTGACCCGGATGTGCGGATTCCCACATGCACTTGAAAGGCAAGACCTTTCGATGGATTGAGCAAGCGTACGCGAACCTGGTCGTTGGCAGCGGTCTTTTCGATTGCGGCCGAGGCTTCGAGTTTGACGCGGGGCAGTTTGTTCAGCGCGGTCAGATCTTCGAACGTCTTCACCGGAGTGAAGGCGGAATCGGGCGTGTTGTCCCAGTCAATCACAGCCAGCTTGGCGGGCAGCCAATAGAAGTTCGAGCTGACTTCCTTGCCAGCGGAGTCAGTGAGCGCGAGCTTCAGAAAATAGACGGGACTTGGTGCTTGGGCAGAAAAGTCCGGTAGAGTCAGCACGGTTGTCGAGCTGTCGGGCCCGGCGTCTGCCTTCACCTCGCGTGAGAAAAGCTTCTGCAGGGTGAAGTCAAACGCCTGCGCGCTGACCGTCAACCCGGCGGCGGATTGTTGACTGGTGTTAATCACGGCCACGCCGTGGTCATCATAGGAATACTGAACATGGATCGGCTCGCAGGCCTTTCTGGTGCCGAAATAGCCGCCGGCTGGATACATGTAGTAGTCATAGAGGTGCCAGTAAGTCGATGGCCAAGCGTTATTCAACGTCCACTGAATCACGCCGGTGGAGGTGTACTTGTTGCGTCCATAGGCTTCGAACATGGCGCGCTCTCCGTCATAGGCAATGGCTTGCGCTTTGCGAAGATAGTCTTCGAGGCCTGACGGTGGGCCATAGGTCGCGTTCATCGCTTCGTTGAAACGGCTCAGGTCTTTGAAGCGTTCCCCGGCGCCGTGAAAATTCCAGAAGTCGTCGACAGGCCAGAGGTGCTCTTTGGGCAGCATCTTTTTCAGGCTTTCCAGAGGAGGAATCGCCGGCCCGGGCCCGGTTTCGGTGTTGTAACCCCAGCCGCCTCCCCACTTCGATTTATCCTCCAGCCAATAGGACGGAGGCTCGTAGTCATAGGGACCGGTCATCTTCACACCGGATTTTCCTGTCAGGGTGGTGGATTGGTCCGACGCCGAATTCACAACCGGATTCGGCCAGCCCACCTGCTTTTCGACGTCAAGATAGGCCTGCTCCACGTCCGGCGGAGGCGGGCCATCGCTGCCATTCAACCAAGTCAACATGCTGGGGTGCGAGCGCATCTTGAGCATCTCGGTGCGCAATGAGTCGGTCGCGATATCGAGTGTACCGGGCAACCATTTATCCCACTGTTCCCAAACATCACAGCAACACCAGCCAGCCATAATCAGAATGCCGTATTCATCGGCGAGGTCGTAGAACTCGTCGGTTTCGAGTTGGCCTTCCTGCCTGATGGCATTCAGGTGCATCTCGCTGACATACTCGAAATGAGCTTTGTATTGCTCGTGGGTCATGGGACGCAGCAACATGTCGTGGTCCCAGGCGCCGCCGCGGATCAGGATTGGCTTGCCGTTGACCTTGAACAGCCGGTAGGTCTGCGGCGTCAACACAGAAGTCACCTCGCGGATGCCGAAGCGTACGGCGCTTTCATCTGAGGGCTCGCCGTCCACGAGGAAACGCATGGAGAGCCGATGCAGAGTAGGCGTTCCCATTCCCGCTGGCCACCAGATTTTCGGATCCTTGATTCGCAGCTGCGGGTATTGCTCTGGGGTAAACGTGGCGGAGATCTTCTGGTTTGGCTGCAATTGAACCTTCTGTTCAAGATGAATATCGTCAAATGCGGCTTCCAAGACACCGTCGACTGGATGGTCGGCCGCATTCTGAAGTTCGGCCCTGACCGTCAACTCGGCCTGCTTCAGAGAGTTGTCGGCAAAGTGCGTCATCACTGCCGGGTAGCGCACGCTGACTGGGCCACTAACGCTCAGGGATGCGTCGCCCCACAAGCCCATATTCTTGTCTGGAGGCGTAGGGTTCCAGTCCACCCAGTTGACCGCCAAGTCATCGGGGGTGGGAGCGAAGACCTCGGCCGCGAGCACGTTCGTTTTGCCGGGCTCGGCGTAGGCCGTGACATTGAATTCGTAGATTCGGTAGGCGCCCGCGATGTCCTTTTTGTCGGCGAGTTTGTGCCCGTTCAGCCATAGGTTGGCCCGATTGTTGATTCCTTGCAGATGGAGCCAGACGCTTTTTCCCTTGTACTCCAGTGGCAATCGGAATTCGGTGCGGTACCACCAGGGAACCGCATAGGGGCTGTCTTTCGACATGGGGAAGCGGTTGAATGAGTTTAGCCCGATGGGATAGGTCATGCCGGGCAACCGGCGCAGGTTCATGCCGAAGTTTGGATCGGGAAACTCGCCGTTCGCCACCTGCACGGCCAACACAGTCGAGGGGACCGTTGCGTCATACCAGCCTTCCGTGCGGAAACCTGGCGAGGAGATATTCGGACCCTCGGCGCTGACTTTGGCCGAGGATTGAACTCGCCATCCTCGATCTAACTTGAGCACAGGTGGGCTGACCGCACCCGACAGCGTCGCCGGCAAGGTGATCGCAAGCACAACAATTAAGCTGAGAAATGACGCGAGGGGCCTGGTCGCACCGCACTTGGTTCTGGTCATGGATCCTCCTTGCAGATTCGGGTCAACGATAAAATCGCAAAATTACCTTCAGACCTTGAGAAAAATCCTCTTGCGCCAGAGCAACCAGAGCAGGATCCAGCAAAACAAGACCGAAGCCACGGAAAATAGCAGCGCAGCGTTGGCGGGATCTGCGATCAGCGCATCCAGCCGCGCCTGAGCGGCGTCGTGCAACAAAACGGCGGCCCCATTTGCCCCTTTGACACTCCAGCTATAGCCGGGACCGTACACGAACGAGTCAGCGACAAACCCGGCAATGGCGTTCATTCCGAAGACTAAGATCGGCATGGTCCAGACGCCGCGCCACTGCTTGATTTCGAGTACCCAATACAGGAAAGCGAGAAACACGAGAGAGAAGCCGCCGGCGAAAACGACGAACGAACTGGTCCAGAGATTCTTGTTGATGGGGAACCACACGTTCCAGACCTCACCTGCAAACAGGCCGAGAATGCCAAAAAGCAACATACGCAGGGCGATGGTGCCGCGGTCCCGCCCGGAGCGCAGCCAACCGCCCGTCAGCACCCCGATCAAAGTGGTTGCGATGGCTGGGATGGTGTGGATGATCCCTTCTGGATCGCGATTCCCGTTGTAGAGATGTCCCATGAACAGCTTGCGATCGAGCCACGCGGCAATGTTTCCATTCTGGTCCATGAACGGAATATCGCGTCCTGGCATGCCGAAACCAGGCACTGGCACAAAGCGCAGTATCGCCCAATACCCCAATAAACAAGCGGTGATGGCAAAGACTTGTCCGCGGCGGTTTGAATACAACACAAGGATGGCGGCGGCAAAGTAACAAAGCGCAATCCGCTGCGTCACTCCCTCAAAGCGGAAACCGTGCCAATCGATCCCAACAAATGGAAAGCCATTCACGAACAGCCCAATCGCGATCAGCAGTAAGCTTCTCTTAAGTGCGTGCCACAGAATCTGCGCCCGAGATTCGCCGTGCCGCATCCGGGCCGAGTACGAAAACGCCATGGACACGCCCACCAGAAATAAGAATGACGGAAATATGAAGTCGGCTGGCGTCCAGCCGTTCCATTCCGCATGCTGGATGGCCCAGTAGGACTTGCCATCACCGTTGTCTACCAGGATCATGCCGGCGACCAGAAGCCCACGAAAGACGTCGAGGCACATCAGCCGTCCCGGGTACGGGTTTGTGTTGCTGCCTTCTGGGGATTGCGCTGGCGCGGCGAGAGATGGTGTGGTTGACATATGCTGCTCACTGGGGGTCACAGTGTCACAGTGGCAGTCTGCGTTGGAACGGCATCATTATGTAAGGTGTTGAACGGTTGCGTTACGGATTCAATCCCGATTCGAGCTGTCATAAAGTGCAACGGGCCGCGCGTCGCCGGTGCTAGAATTTCGAGCAGACAGCCCTAATGGTCACAGATTCGCCGGATTCCAACGCCGCCCCGCCGGGCGCTCGATCAGTCCTCGGTCTCG
>Ga0187887_10001141_pt1 | contig 23353 bp, 17 predicted proteins | sample June2016WEW_7_10_FD_132977 | JGI IMG/M metagenome (GOLD analysis project Ga0187887, IMG submission 132977) | Peatland microbial communities from SPRUCE experiment site at the Marcell Experimental Forest, Minnesota, USA - June2016WEW_7_10 | ecosystem: Environmental > Terrestrial > Soil >... | reverse complement strand
TTCTCGGTGCCGGCGTTCGTTCTCGTCAACGGAGGATTCTTCACAAGCCTGCTGAGCGCGGGCACCTTGCTTACCGTCATTCTCCTGCAGTTTATGCCACTCGTTACCGCCGATGAGCATCGGCTTCCGGTCGCAGAGAGGGACTACCTGCCCGCTGTTACCGTTTAGGTAATCCAAGGCGTTTTCGCTGGAGCATGAAACAGGCATCCGATACCGCGGCTGCGAGTGTAGCTGAGCCAGAAATACCGGCGCCCGCTGCCCCGCGACAGGTCCCCGAAACCACCCGCCTGCGAATAGTCATCGTCACATCCCTGCACCGCGATTTCGATATGCGCATCTGGAGGCATGCGCGTTTGACCAGTACATTCGCCGAAACTCATTTGGTATGCGGCTGGAACCTGCCGACCGGCACTGTACGTGACGGGATCACATTGCATACCTTTCGGCATTCGTATTCGCGCCTGACTCGGTTGCGTAATGTGGCAGGGGTTGCAGCGCGTCTTCTTCCTTTGTTGCGCAGGGTGGATGTGGTGCATTTTCACGACATTGATCTTTTGCCTGTCATGATCCCACTGGCTGCATTCCGACCTGTTATCTATGACGTACATGAGAACTACGCTGACGAAATGCTGGTCCGCGGGTGGATCCCGGGCCCGTTGCGACGCGCACTTTACTTTCTTGTTCTTGCCATGCACGCTGCGGCATCGCGCACCATCGGCAACATCGTTTGCGTGGTGCCTGACCAGGTGACGGAGTTCCGTAGTGCAAAGCGAATAGTGGTGATCGAGAACTTTGCCAGTTGCGATCGTGCGTGCGAGTGGAAGGACGACTACATGCAGCGACGGCCGGCAATCATCTCGACGGCCTGGCAATATCCGGCGAACGGTACCTGGGTGTTGCTGGATATTGCGGAGCGTCTGCAGCAAGCGGCGCCTGAGCTAGCTGTCCTCGTCGTCGATCAGTTCGAACCGGATTTTCGGAACCGTGTGTTGAGCAGCATGGAGCAGCGTGGTATCAGGAACATCCGCCTCCTGCCCAGGATCGAGGCGCAGCGGGTCATGGAGTACCTTAATCGAGCTACGGTTGGCCTGATTTCGCCGCTGAACCTGATTAAGAACGCGAAGGCCCTGCCAACGAAGCTCTTCGAATATATGGCTGCAGGGATTCCGTGCGTGGCGAGTGACTTTCCGCATGTCGCGAAGGTGGTGAATGATTCCGGCTGCGGGATGCTCGTTGCCCCTGAGGACGTCAGCGCATTCGTCGAGAGCATTCTCTGGCTGGTCGGCCATCCTGCGGAGGCGTGCAGCATGGGAATGGCGGGCCGCGCGGCGTTCTTTGAACGGTATAACTGGGAAATCCACGGGCCAAAGCTGCATAGGCTCTATCTGGATGTGACTGGAAGGCAACCGGATAGCTGTTGAGTCCAGCCAACCTCCAGCAGTGGTCATCGCAAGAATTCGTTCCCGATAGTTGTCATATTTGGCCCGCCGCAGCGACGTTGTTCATGTCGTTGTGGGAGGCGCAGAAAGTACCGCCGAGCAGGTAATCGCACAGTCACGGCGGAAGGGTTCATATAAGAATGTGCGGTATTGCTGGAATTTTTTCGAGGAGACTCCCGTTTGCTGATTGCGCCACGATCCGCTCCATGATCGATGTGGTCGCCTATCGCGGACCGGACGGACAGGGCCACCTGGTTGACGGACCCGTGGCTCTGGGACACAGGAGACTCGCGATTCTCGATCTGAGCGAGGCCGGGCGCCAGCCCATGCACTCGCTCGATGGCAATGTCAGCCTTGTTTTTAACGGCGAGGTCTACAACTATCTCGAACTTCGCGAGGAGCTGCGCGCCAGGGGACACCGGTTTGTCTCCAACACCGACACCGAGGTTATCCTGGCGGCGTATTCCGAGTGGGGAGCGGAGTGCGTGTCCCGCTTCAATGGGATGTGGGCGTTCGCGCTCTACGACCGGCGGCTTCGCCGCGTCTTCTGCTCGCGTGACCGGTTCGGGATCAAGCCGTTCTATTATGCCAGCACCGACCAGGCGTTCGTCTTCGGGTCGGAGATCAAGCAGTTGCTGCCGTTCCTGCCGTCGCGGCGTGCACGCCGCGACGTGCTGCTGAACTTTCTGGTTACGGGGCTCACCGGCTACTCCGAAGAGACCTTCTTCGAGGGTGTCTTCTCGCTGCCGGGCGGCCACAACCTGGTATTGGATCTGCAAACCGGCGCGTTCACGATTGCGCGATTTTATGAAATTCATCCGACCGAAGCCGAGGGCAAATCGGAGGATGACCTAGCGGATGAGTTCTACCAGCTTCTGACGGACGCCATACGGCTGCGCCTGCGCTCCGATGTGCCGGTGGGAACCTGCCTCAGCGGAGGGCTGGACAGTTCGACGATTGCCATGATCGCTGCGCGCGAGTACATCGAGAACGCCGGCCGTCCTTTCACCGCGGTCACTGCCGGAAGCATCGATCGGGAGAACGACGAGACCGAATTCGCACGGCAGGTCGTGGAAGCGGGAAAGATGGCGTGGCATCTGACCCGTCCCGAGACGAACACATTTCTCGGCGAATTGCCCGAGCTGGTGTTCCATCAGGATGAGCCTTTCGGCGGGCTGTCTGTGATGATGAGCTATCAGGTGATGAAGATCGCCCGCGAGGCAGGCCTGCCTGTACTGCTGGACGGCCAGGGCTCGGACGAGGTGTTATTCGGCTATCCGATGCAAATGGGCGCGCTGATCATCAACGCGCTCAAGAGGCGAGGTCCGGCGGCGGCCCTGGCGATCTTTTTCCAGCTGGGGCGGCGGGATCCTCGGCGCTCCGCCCGATTCCGCCTGCTTTCCAGCGCAGCGTTCCTCGCACCGCGGTGGCGTTTCCGGCATTATGTCCGGAATTACTCCGCACTGCGTGAGCAGCCGGAATGCGCGCCGGCGTTCCTAACCTGGAGCGATTCCGTGGGCGATCTGGCCGCTTACCAGAAGACGGAGATCACATCGACGGTGCTGCCCGCGCTGCTGCGTTTCGAGGATCGCAATTCCATGGCCTCATCGATCGAAACCCGGCTGCCTTTCCTGGACTACCGGCTGGTCGAGTTCGGGGTGGGCCTGAAAGCATCGCTCAAGATTCGCGACGGCTGGTCGAAATACATCCTGCGCAAAACGGCGGCGCGGGTGCTGCCCGCATCGATAGCGTGGCGGCAGAGCAAGATCGGTTTCGCGGCTCCTGGTTCCGTCTTACAGAAGGGCGTGCTCGCCTCCAGCCGGGATGCGGTGCGGGAATGCCCTGTGTTGCGAAACGTTGTCGATATGGGAAAGTACCTTCAGCTGGAGAGATCTCACCCGGAGAAGGCGTGGCGCTACTGCAGCGTAGCTTTATGGTCGCAGACGTTCGCGGTGAGGGACATCGCGTGAGCCGCAGGTGGTGGTCAAAGGTGAACAGCATGGCGAGATCGCGCGTGGTCCTTGTTCTGGCGCTGGCATTCGGCCTCGCCGCGAATGCTCAGGAGCTGCCAGTCGAACACAAACAGCAGACCAAACAGGATCAGCGGATGTTCTACCAGCGCGTTTACCGTTACGACCAGGAGACGATGCTGGAGGATCCTGCGATCGCTAATCGGGTGACCGACGAACGGATATTGCCCGATTCGAACGAGCAGAATGTCGAATCTCGAGTCCTGACGCTGGACGATCTGCAGTGGTCGCGGTTTGTACCCGCACCGATACCGAGTGAGGGCATGCAGTTCGTTCCGGGAAAGGGCTATGTCGCCGGTCGCACGGAGCAGGCCACCGAGCCGGGCATGAGCGTTCTTGCTCCGACACTGGGTTTTCAGATGAGCGGCGGACTGAAGGCCGCGGAGAATTCCCCGAATGCCGAACCGTTCCTGACGGGAGTGAATCCAGGCGAAAGCGGTCCCAACTTTGTCCGGTCGAAGGCTGCCATGGATCTCTACGCCCAGCCTCCCGATCCGCTGCTGAGCCTCGAGCCCTTCCAGGCGGGGATTTCTGAGACGGGGATCGGCTCGGCTATGGAACATCGGCCTGCGGCGAGCCTGCCGGCCCCGGAACCCTCGCCCCTGCAAAACGCGCTGACCGAGCCGTCGAATATGAGCACCATCGGCGGACTGTCGGCACATACCGCGCCCTTTCGACGCTCCGGTCCTGGAAGGGGCGGCAGAACCACCTGTCAGTTCAAGGTCAATCCGGCAACCATCCACGACCGTTTCGAACGGGAAAGGCTCTCGCGCGAGGGATGCCTGACCAGGCCGGTTGCGGCGCATAACGGAAAGCACCCTCTCGAATGAACCCAGAGACTGAATCTTCGAGCCGTCCGCTGCGCGTAGCCGTGGTGAGCGCGGTGTTTCCCCCGGAGTTTACGTACTCATCGCGAACCAGCGGCAACGTCGCGGAGCAACTTGCTGCCGACGGCCACGCCGTCACCGTTTACGCCTCGTTTCCTAGCAAGCCGGCGGGCCGGCTGTTTCCGGGTGTGCGCCGGAAACTATATAGGACAACGAGCGAGCGGGGTTACAAGCTGGTCCACTGCTTCTCGTTCCTCGCCCCGGAGTCGAGGATTCTGAGCCGGTTTGCGGAAAACATTTCGTTCGGCCTCACCTCGGCGGTGCGCCTTCTCCTGGACGCGAAGCCCGATGTGATCTACTCGAACACCTGGCCGATTTTTGCCACCGCCATGGTGGCAGCAGTGGCCAGGCTGCGCCGGATTCCGCTGGTGATTTCGGTTCAGGATATCTATCCCGAGTGTCTGTCCATTCAGGGCCGCATTTCCGAAAGAAGCCTCGTGGCACGCGTGCTGCGTCGAATCGACCGCTGGAACGCACACGCCGCGAAGGATCTCATTGTGTTGTCCGATCGCTTCCGCGAGGTGTACCAACACAATCGCGACGTCTCCGTTTCGCGCCTCCACGTGATTCAAAACTGGGGCGAACGGAGCAACATTGTCGTTGACGAGGCTGCATGCCGCGCCTACCGCTGCAGCAAAGGGATTCCTGAAAACGCCTTTGTCCTGGGCTATGCCGGCAATATCGGACCGGCGGCGGGTGTGGAGGGTCTGGTAGAGGCTTTCGCCCGGGTTCAGGACCGCGAGGGTCTGTACATGCTGATCGCCGGTTCGGGGGCGCGCCTGGAATCGGTCCGGGCGATGGCCCGAAGGCTCGGTTGTGCGCGGGCGATTTTTCACACGCCCTGGCGGGAGGAAGAGACGTCGTCGGTGCTGGGCAGCGCTGACGTGCTGCTGCTGCCAACCATCGGGACGCAGTCGCTTGTTTCGGTGCCGTCGAAGATCATCTCCAGCTTTCTGGCGTCGCGCCCAGTGATCGCCAGTGTCTTGCCGCAGTCGGAGGTGGCATCGATCGTGCGCGAAGCGTCGGCAGGATGGGTGGTAAACCCGGAAAACGCAGTGGCTCTGGCGGAAGCGTTCCGCCGCGCTGCCGAAACGGGTCGCGATGAGCTGAAGAGGATGGGCGAGCTGGGCCGGGCGTATGCAGCGCAGAATCTCTCGCGGGAATCGAATCTGCCCCGCGTGCTTCATCTGCTGTACCTGGCGGCGCAGGCAGGCCGGCCGGCCCCCGCCGGCGTCGAGGAATATCAATAATTCAAAAGGCGGAGCGCATCTTGGAGACGAAAAAATTGGAAGCGTTATCGGTGCCCTATCACGTGGCAGCCGTAGGGGAAGAGGAGGCATCCGCGGCGGCAGAGGTCATCCGCTCCGGTTGGCTGACGACCGGCCCGCGGACCATGGAATTCGAGAAGAAGTTTGCCGAGTATGTCGGGGCAAAGCATGCGGTTTCCGTGGCCTCCTGCACGGCCGCACTGCACCTGGCTTATGATGCGATCCACCTGAAGGCCGGTGACGAAGTGCTGGTTCCGGCTGTGACGTTTACTTCGACTGCGGAGACCGTGGTGTACCTCGGAGCTACTCCCGTTATTGTCGATGTGGATCCGTTGACGCTGAATCTGTCGGTTGAGGATGCCGCCCGGAAGATCACGCCCCGCACGCGGGCGATTGTGCCAGTGCACTACGCCGGGCAGCCCTGCGATATGGCGGAGATTCAGGACCTGGCCGGCAAACACGGCCTTGAAGTGATTGAGGATGCTGCCCACTCCCTGCCTGCTTCCTATCGCGGCACGCCGGTGGGCACTATCAGCCGCATCACCTGCTTCAGCTTCTACGCCACCAAGACCCTGGCCATCGGCGAAGGTGGAATGGTGACAACGCCAGACGACGAGATTGCGGCGCGTATCAGGATGATGCGGCTGCACGGCATCGGGCGCGATTCCTGGAAGCGCTATACAGCGGAGGGCTCATGGTATTACGAAGTTCTTGAGGCAGGATACAAATACAACATGACCGACGTACAGTCGGCCATTGGGCTGGTGCAGCTGGGGAAATGCGACGCACTGCGCCAGATGCGAGCCTCGATCGCCGCCAGCTACGACGCGGGTTTGGGAGGTCAACCCTGGTTCCAGATCCCGACCAGCCTGCCGGACCGCGAATCGGGTCTGCACCTGTATCCCCTCCGCCTGCATCTTGACACGCTGCGCATCGATCGCGCCGAATTCATCCGGCAACTGAAGGAGCGTGGAATCGGCACCAGTGTGCACTTCATCCCGCTGCACCTGCACCCGTTCTATCGGGATCGGTACGGCTATAAGCCTGAGGATTTGCCGGTGGCGACCCGGGAGTACGAGCGTTATCTATCGCTGCCACTCTTTCCGTCGATGTCCCAGGAACAGATAGAGTACGTGATCGAGAGTGCCATTGATATCGCCCGCAGCAACGCAAAGTAAGACCCTCATGCTAAAGCGAGCCCTGGACCTCATTTTGTGTGTGGTCGCTCTGCCGCTGGCAATTCCCGTGCTGGCGGCGTGCGCCATCGCGATCCGGCTCACCTCCCATGGACCCGTGCTGTTCCGGCAAAAGCGGCTGGCAAAGCACGGGAGCACTTTTGAGGTGCTGAAGTTCCGCAGTATGTACGTGAATGCTCCCGATCTGAGGAATCCCGACGGATCTACCTGGAATGGCGCTGACGATCCACGGGTTACGCGGGCAGGGAAATGGCTGCGGCGGACCAGCCTCGACGAGCTGCCGCAGATCTTCAACATCCTGAGGGGGGAGATGAGCGTGGTCGGGCCGCGGCCCGATGTGCCGGATGCGGTGCGCCATTATCGTCCACAGGATCGCGCGCGGCTCACCGTGAAGCCAGGCGTCACCGGCTGGGCGCAGGTGCACGGAAGGAACGCGCTCAGCTGGGCGCTCCGCCGCGACTACGATCTGGAATACGTGGCGATGGCCTCTCTCTGGCTCGATATCAGGATCATGCTGAGGACCGTCCCCCTGGTGCTGTTCGGCAAGGGCGTTTTCGTCGGAGAAGTGCCCCATGCCGAACCGGAAGACCCCAGTGAGCCCCATGCGAGCCGAACGGCGGAAATGAGCGAGAGACGATGAAGAAACTCGTTATTCTCGGCTCAACGGCTCCTGAAATTGTGAAATTGCTGGCCGCGCTGAAGAGCCGCGACGAGGCAGATTTCGAAGTGATGGGCTTTCTGGATGACAATCCTGACCGACACGCCGCCCATTTCATGGGTTACCCCGTGCTCGGCGGCAGCGACCTGCTGAAAAGCCAATTCACGGAAGCGCTGGTGATCAACAACGTCGCAAAATCGACAGCGCTGCGTCACAAGGTGTGGAAGCGGCTCGAGGGGATGGGCGCGCGGTTCTATACGGCAATTCATCCGGACGTAGACGTGAGCTACACCACGATCGGATCGGGAGCGATTGTCCAGGAGGGAGTCGTGATGGGGCCGGAGGTGGTAGTGGGGCAACATTCCATCGTTTGCTTCGCGTCGATCATCGCCCACGAAAGTTCCGTGGGTGACTGCTGTTTCCTCGCGCCCGGAACCGTCATCAACGGGCGCGTGAACGTGAGGGAGGGTGCATTTGTGGGCGCAGGGGCAATCGTGCTGCCGAATCTCACGATTGGCGAATGGAGCCTTGTCGGTGCGGGTTCCGTGGTAACTGAAGATGTGCCTCCCTACTGCACGGTATTTGGATCGCCTGCGCGGGTGTTCGCGGACCGCAGGCCGAGGACGGGCGCCTGAAGCTGCATCACGTGGGCCTAGTGGTGGCGAACCTCGAGACTAGTGGCGCGGTTTTGAGGCGGACGCGCCCCTGATTCCGAACGATCACGATGCCCGTGACGCCAGAGTGTCATCGCCACGAAATCGCCACCACGCCGGTGACTAGCGTGGCGCGAGAAGATCGTGCTCGCATAAGAAATGGAGCCGGAAATGTCCTTCCATATTGCTGTTGTCGGAAGTGGATACTGGGGCCGGAATCTGGTCCGGAACTTCCACCAACTCGAGGCCCTGCACACAGTGTGCGACGAAAATCCGCTTGTGGAGGCGGAGATCGCGGAGAAGTATCCGCAGGTGGTTTTTCGCCGGGACTACGCCGATGTGCTGGCTGATCCCGCAGTCGACGCCGTGGTGCTGGCGACGCCCGCGGGGCTGCATTTCGAGATGGCGCGGCGCGCCCTGGATGCCGGCAAGGACGTCTACGTCGAGAAGCCGCTGGCACTGAGCGTGGAAGACGGGCAGAAGCTCATCGACCTGGCTGCGCGCCGGCGCCGCATCCTGATGGTCGGGCACATTCTGCGGTACCATCCGGCCGTCCGGAAGCTGAAGGATCTGATCGCCGCCGGGAGCCTGGGCCGGATTAACTACATCTATTCCAACCGGCTCAACATGGGCAAGATTCGCACCGAGGAGAACATTCTGTGGAGCTTTGCTCCTCACGACATCAGCGTGGTGTTGGGATTGCTCGGCGAGGAGCCCGTCTCTGCCACCTGTGAAGGCGGCCATTATCTTAGCAACAGTGTGGCCGACGTAACGCTGAGCCAGATGACGTTCAGCAGCGGAGTGCGCGCCCACATCTTTGTCAGCTGGTTGCATCCTTTCAAGGAACAACGGCTGGTGGTGGTGGGCTCGGAAAAGATGGCGGTCTTTGACGATACCGCCGCCGAGAAACTGGTGCTGTATCCGCATCGCGTCGAGTGGAAAGACCGGGTGCCGAACGCGGTCAAGGCCGAAGGCGAGCCGGTGGCGCTCGAATCCACCGAGCCGCTGCGCAATGAGTGCCAGCATTTTCTCGACTGCCTGACCTCGCGCTGCGCGCCACTGACTGACGGGCGCGAAGGACTACGCGTGCTGCGCGTGCTGAGCGCTTGCCAGCAGGCGCTCGAGTCCCAGCGCACGGTGGAGATGAGCCAGGCTCCGGCGAAGCCTGCGCGCCCCTGGTTCGTGCATCCGACCGCCGTCGTCGATGAGCCGAGCGAGATTGGCGCAGGCACGAAGATCTGGCACTTCTCGCACATCTTGCCCGGCGTCAAAATCGGCGAAAAATGCATATTCGGCCAGAACACCCAGGTCGGTGAGGGGGTGCGCATCGGCAACAACGTGAAGGTGCAGAACAATGTTTCCATCTACACTGGTACGGAGATCGAAGACGATGTCTTCCTCGGCCCGTCGTGTGTTCTGACCAACGTCACCAACCCGCGCTCGCAGGTCAACCGCCACTCGCTCTATGAGAAGACGTTCCTGCGGCGTGGGGCAACGGTAGGCGCCAACGCAACCATCGTGTGCGGCATTGAGCTCGGTCGCTACTGCTTCATCGCTGCAGGTGCAGTGGTGGCGAAGAACGTGCCGGATTATGCCCTCATGGTAGGCAACCCGGCCCGGCAGGCCGGCTGGATGAGCCGCCATGGCCACCGCCTGCGCGATCCCGACCCATCCGGCGTGATGATCTGCCCGGAAAGCGGCTACCGCTACCGCGAAGTCGAGCCAGGCACCCTGCGGTGTATCGATCTGGACGAAAATGCTCCGCTGCCGAAGAAACTGACGATCGGTGCGAAGACCTACGACGAATTAAAGAACCCTTCCCCTTTGGAGGCAGAAGCAGTGCGATGAAGGTCCCTCTCCTGGATTTGAAAGCTCAGTACTCTACCATTCGTGACGAGGTGATGGCCGCGGTCGATGCCGTTCTCGAATCACAGCAGTACATCGGCGGTCCGAAAATCACCGAACTGGAGAGGAAAGTTGCCGCGCTGAGCGATTGCGCGTTTGCGGTGGGCGTCTCAAGCGGCACCGATGCGCTGCTCTGCAGCCTCATGGCCCTGAACATCGGCGCGGGCGACGAGGTGATCACCACGCCATTCACCTTCTTCGCCACCGCCGGCTGCATTGCGCGAGCAGGAGCAAGGCCGGTCTTCGTGGATATCGATCCCCGCACCTTCAACATCGATCCGGAGCGGATCCGGGCGGCGATCACGCCGCGCACTAAAGCCATCATGCCGGTTCATCTGTTCGGCCAAATCTGCGACATGGACCCGATTCTGGCGATCGCCGCCGAATACGGCCTGTCCGTCATCGAGGATGCCGCCCAGTCCATCAGCGCCACCTATAAGGGGCGTAAGGCCGGGAGCATGGGGACTTGCGGATGCTTCAGCTTTTTTCCCAGCAAGAACCTCGGCGCGGCGGGAGACGGCGGCATGATCGTCACCAACGATGCCAGCCTTTACGAACGTATGGTTCTGCTGCGCTCCCACGGAGCGCGGCCTAAATACTACCATGCCGTGATCGGAGGCAATTTCCGGCTCGATCCGATCCAGGCGGCGATCCTGCTGGTGAAACTTCCGCATTTGGATGCGTGGAGCGAAGGACGGCGGCGCAACGCGGCTTATTACAACCAGCGCTTCGCGGACTCTCCCGTTCAGACGCCTTACGTACTGGCGGAATGCGTCCCCATCTACAACCAGTACAGCATTCGGGTATCGCAGCGGGATGCGCTCGCGGAGCACATGAAGCAGCAGTCGGTGCAGACGGAAATCTACTATCCTCTTCCGTTACATCGGCAACAGTGCTTCGCCTGGCTCGGATATCGGGAAGGCAGCCTGCCGCAGGCGGAGGCGGTGGCGCGCGAAGTGCTGGCTCTGCCGTGTTACCCTGAACTGCCGCCCCAGTTGCAAAGCTACGTCGCAGACACGGTCCTGGCCGGGGTTGCGATGTTACGAACTGTTCGAAATCCGGGCCGGGACCCGGATCAGCTCTGCTCGACACAAAGCGCTTGCACCGCGGCCGGCCCGTTTGTGTGAGTCGCGCGAAAGGCGGAGGTTCCAGAGGATTCAGCAGGAAGGTGGCAGGCGGGTTTCCGCATTGGCCGTGCTCGCCCAGCGGTTGTGCGGTCTGCTGTCTTCGCAAGCTCTGCGATTCCCGGCGATCGAAACTTCCTTTGCCCCAGGATGGAGCAGGGATACGAGGCATGCGATGAATTGGAAATGTTCCCTTATGGCGTATCTGCTGTTCAGCTGCACATGCTATGCGCAGTCGGCGGCGCCTTCGGCGCCCAGGATTCAACCCGTTGACGAGGCGCAGGCCGAGCAGGCTACCATCGGTCCGGGTGATCTTCTGGACATCAGCGTGTTCGCGGTCCCCGAACTGACGCTCAAGGTCCGCGTCAATGAGCAGGGCTCCGTAATGCTGCCCTTAGTCGGAGATATGCATTTCGGCGGTCTGACCGTGGCGCAGGCCGAGCAGGCACTTTCGAAAACCCTGGTGGAGCGCGACCTCGTCCTCAAGCCGCAGATCACCATCTTTGTCACGGAGTATGCGACCCAGGGAATTACCATACTTGGTGAAGTCAACCAGCCCGGAACGTACCCACTGTTCGGGCCGCACCGTCTGTTCGATGCTCTCTCCGCGGCGGGCGGAGTGACCCAGCGTTCGTCTTCGACAATCACGCTGATCCACCGGGGCGATCACGACCATCCCATCCATCTCAGCCTCGCGGTAACGAACGCGAATGTGAATGTGGACGTGATGCTGCAGCCGGGCGACACGATCATTGTCGATAAGGCGCCGGTGGTCTACGTCGTTGGCGAGGTGAACAAGCCCGGCGCATTCCTGATGGAAAACAACACCAGCATCACGGTGCTGCGCGCTGTGGCGCTGGCCCAGGGTGCGACACACAGGGCGGCGCTCAACAAGGCCGAGATTGTTCGCCGCTCGCCCGTCGGCGTCGAAGAGATCGATCTTCCACTCAGTAAGATCATGCATGGACAACGGGCGGATCTGCAGCTGCACGGTGACGACATTCTCTTCCTGCCAACGAGTAAGACAAAGGTGAGCGCGCAGAAGGGTATTGAGGCGATCCTCGCGGCCACCATCGGCTTGGCGGAGTTTGGCCGACTCTGAGGTCGCCGGCCGTTGCAGGCGACAATCGTCACGCGAAGATGGACAGGAAGACGGAACCGGCATATCACGCCTGGTCTGCTGAATTGCATGACGTGAGATGAAGATGACGCGAGTCTCGCCCGCCGAACCGTCTCTGCGTGTGTCGCGCATTCTGCAGCCTCCTTGTTGGACTGGACGTGCGGATTGCAGAGCGGGGTCATTGTGGATCGGCGTAGACATCTGGTTGGGAACAGGCGAAGGATATGTTTGATATTCGACGACGTGGTGGCCCAGCAGAATTTTGTAAAGAGCTCATCACCAGGGTGGGTTCAAACCTGTCGTCGAGGACGATTTACAAGCTTGATGCTACCCTCAATTATCTTGAAGCCGGGCGCTGGATGCGAGAGCATGGCTTCGACTTATCACGCCGTGTTCAGCGGAGGGAGCAGCTTTTTGATCTGGTAGGAGAGCAAGTAGGCGACCGCAAGGTCCTGTATCTGGAATTCGGCGTCTGGAAAGGCTCCGCAACATTGTATTGGTCGCAGCTACTGCGAAATCCAGGAAGCAAACTTCACGGATTTGATAGTTTCCAGGGGCTTCCAGAAGACTGGACACCATACGAACGAAAGGGCTGTTTCTCCACGGGCGGTCAAATTCCCAAAATAGACGACCCACGCGTTGAATTCTTCAAAGGATGGTTTGAAGATACACTACCCACCTACAAGATTCCGCCACATGAGGTGCTCGTCGCAGTTTTCGACGCAGATCTTTATTCTTCTACTAAGCTTGTCCTCGACTATCTTGAGGATACAATCATACCCGGAAGTTATCTGTATTTTGATGATTTCAGCCACCGCAACGATGAGATGCGCGCTTTCGACGAATTCATTCACACCACCGGGCACCGGTTCTCTCTCGTCGGAGCCACGCGGGTACTGTCGGAGGTAATGTTTCGAACGGAATGCTAGAACTGCAGGTAAGCTGGTTCCAGTGTCTCCCCTCGTTTCCTGGCGCTCGCCCTTCCCGTACAGTTCGCTTGCGGCGAAAACATGGTCTTTTTCACCGAAGAACGCTGTGCCGGACGCTTTGTCGTGGCTCGTGGTGTTCGAGGAACACGAACCTGCACCGAAGATGGCTGCTTCAGCAGTGCAGTGAGGACCAGGTCCATCGCGATTTGGCAACAACAGCGCCGCGACCTCCATGTGTTCGGCTCGTATCGGGCCGGTCCCAACAATTTCATCACTATAGTCGCATTGTTCGGTCCTGAGATCAATGGTAAGCGGAAGGCGATGAAACTGCATCTAACCGAATCGCAGGGTGATTTAAGATGTGAGCATAGGCCCGGGCCGTGACTCCACCTTGTGCGCTACGTTTGGACGAATGAGAGTTTCTCACCGAAAGCGTGTTGGCAAAAACTTTTAAGGATAATGACTCATGATCAAGACATTTGGACTTCTCGGTATGGCATTTTTCTCTTTGCTGTTATCTGCGCAAAGCCCACGCTCGGCGGTTGGGGATGAGGCTCACCTGTGGGCCGGGGGCGAATTCTCCGTGGTCAAGGACGACTGGTATTGCGGCACTTTCGACTGCAACTATTTGCTCTTTGGCCCCGCGGTCTTCTTCGACTTGAACCTGCCAAAGCGAATCGGAATCGAAGGTGAGGGGCGTTGGACCGATTGGCATGGAATTGGTAACGCGAAGGAATCGAACCTTCTGGCGGGTCCACGGTACCAACTGTTCCGAAGCAGGCGTTTCGACGGATGGGGAAAGGTGTTGCTGGGCGGTGGCTGGCTGACCTCACCGGGCTACCCGGCGCCCGGGAGCCTAAAAGGAAGCTACTTTGCCTTCGCGCCCGGCGCCACCATCGATTATGCTTTGAAAAATCGCTGGTCGCTCCGTGGAGACTTCGAGTACGAAATTTGGCCTGGATTTCGTGGTGTCCCAGGATATTCGCCAACCGGCCAGTATCTTCCCCACGATAGCCCGTTATCACCCAGCGGTTTCAGTGTGGGCGTATCCTACAACATCCTGGGCCCGGTCCGATGACCCACGGGGCCCGCGCCATACACTGCTGCGGAGGGTGCGTCTTTGGGATGATGTCAGGCTGCAAGCTGGTCCGAGTTTCTTCCGATCGCGAGTGGTTGTCTGCCAGCGACCGCAGACGATTTTCACTGGATTGCATCGGGCAATGGGATCTGATCGGCAGGAATTGGCCGGGATACAGCGTCGGCATCGGTCAACACCCGCTCTAAGTGGTCCTCGAATGCGTTCGGCGGTGTAGATTAGGCGCTCACTGGCTTGATCTGACCAGCATTTGGCTCTCGATCCACTCGTAGGTCTTCGCCATCCCGTCCTTCAATCGGATCGAAGGCTCCCACCTCAGCTCCTCGAGGATCATGGTATTGTCGCTGTTCCGTCCATTGACACCTTTCGGTGCGTCGAGCTTGTAGTGTCTCTCGAGCTTGACTCCTGCGATCTCCTCAACGATCTCCACCAGCTGATTGATCGTGACCAGCTCGTTCGATCCCAGATTGATGGGCTCATCGATATCGCTTTCGGCGATCGCGAGCGTCCCTTTGGTGCAGTCGTCGATGTACATAAAGCTGCGCGTCTGTTTGCCGTCGCCCCAGATTTCGATTTCGTGTTTGCCGGAGGACTTCGCTTCGATGACCTTGCGGCAGATCGCCGCGGGGGCCTTCTCGCGCCCGCCTGTCCACGTGCCGTGGGCTCCGTACACATTGTGGTATCGAGCGATGCGGGAAAGCAGACCAAAGTCCTCTTCAAAGTGGCGGCACATCCGCTCGCTGAAGAGCTTTTCCCATCCGTAGCCGTCTTCGGGAAGTGCCGGATAGGCATCCTCCTCCTTCAGCGGAGTCACGTTGGCGTCCTTCTGCTTTTCGCCGTTGTAGACGCAGGCGGAGGAAGAATAGAAGAAGCGCTCCACGCCGGAATCGCGAGCGGCCATCAGCATATGCGTGTTCGTCAGCACGCTGAGCATGCACAGGGCTTTGTTGTTCTCGATGAAGCCCATTCCGCCCATGTCGGCTGCGAGCTGGAAGATACCCTTCACGCCCTTCGCGGCCTTGTAGCAGTTTTCCTTTTCCTTCAGGTCGAGTTCCAGGTTTTCGACACTGCCGGTGACCTGGTACCATTCGTCCAGCGGCTTGACGTCAACCGCGCGGACCACGTCTACACCCTGGGCCAGAAGATATCTGACCAGGTGACCACCAATGAAGCCACCGGCACCGCAGACTGTAACTTTCATACCCTTCATCTTCATAGATATTCAAAAACACTCCCATCGCGCGCCTCATTGAGAGCCCGCGAGAATGATGATGGTGGTGCAGGAAAAATGAAAACGAGCCCAGCATGCAGCCTGAGCCAGTTCCCCTAAGTACCAGATCTCCTGGAAACCACGGCAGAGCCCGTGCGCAGAACAATTCTATTCCGGGCGTCTGGAAATTGATACGGCCGAAAAGGGGGGATGTTTCAGGGCCGCGTAAGAGCAGCGCATATGCTGGGAGCCTCTTGACGACCAACCTTGAGAGTTCTACCTCGCTCAGGTTTGTGTCTCGTAGGGCGTCGCGATCGCTTCAACGCTGGCCGCCGCCTTCGAACTGCGGCTCTCGTTTGGGTTGATGGTTCTGGTCGCTTTAGGTTGACGGCGCGCGGAGGGCGATGCGCATGGATCCGAGGGCGAGGCATCGATACGAGCAAGCAACAGAATCTCTTTGGGCTGCCCTCGGCAATGATCCCTTGCCGTCGGCCTCCGTCCCTCGTGAGAATGCCTCTTGCGTCCGTGGTGGCAATTTGGCAAGGACCCTTGCCCGGCCTGCCCGATTCTGGGAGGCTGAACGGAATCAGCGTTTGGGGCGATGGTGTGGCGATTGGCGCTGGGGCGGGGCAGGTTCCGAGATGTGTTGATCGCCGCCGGGCGCCGCGGCGGGTGGGGAGCGCACGATTCAGCGCTTGCACCTGACTGCTTTGCGTCACGTTCAGGAGCCTGGTGGTGCGTCCGATGCCCAAACCCCAAAATGCCCCTATCGCTCAATTGTTCAACGCATTTGCTATCGTGCTTCTCCGCAGACCTTTCCCGTGTTCGCCCTCCGCTTCCGCTGCCGGTTCATGATCCCTCCCTGCGCCCAACCCTCTTGGCTCCCTGCCACCCTGCGGCGTCCGGGCACATGTCGCCCGACAGGAAAATCACAAACCACCATAAAGGAAACGCGACAAATGCGGCTGCGCGGCCGTAAACCCAGCACGAGTCAACCGCAATTCCCCGGACGAGATCGATAGGTCATCTCCCCGGTCCATCTACACTTGCAGTGATGTCAATTCCCGATGACACTCCAAAGCACGTGTTCACCTTGGCCTCGCATAACTGCGTAGCAGTAACGCGAATGGAGAAGGTCGCACCTTCAGCGGGCACATAAGAAGTCCCGCAACCGAGCGTTCCGAGCACTGCCACAGTTGTCAATGCGGCCCTGCCGACCTTCTTCGGCTTACCTATAAGTGCCAAAGCCATCAGGCCACAGCACATGGACCTCAACCGTGTTAAAGATCCCGTGTTCCGGCCCGAACGCGACCCACATTTATTAGTCAACACCAACTCTGTGTAGCCTCCTTCAGTTAAGATTTGGGGGGCAAAGCTGCAGAGCACGTCTTCAGGGACGCCCGAACAACCAAAGGACACAGGACCCGCCAAACCACCTTCAGGAGTCATAGCAATCCGAACGCGGACAGAACCGGTATTCGGTATCTCCACGAGTGGGACCTCACTTGCGAGGGAGATGCCCTGAACCGCCTCCGTAAACGGAGGACTCGATGCAACAGCAAAGTTAGCATCCCCGGAATACGTCGCGCCAATGCTGTGATAGCCGCCCGCCAATGCAGCCGTAGACAAACGGGCTGTTCCGTTTATCACTGGATTCGCGGTACCAAGAGGCACACCACTATCGTAAAACTGCACTGTCCCGGTCGGACTCGGCGTCCCCTCACGGGGGCTCGATACGGTTGACAGAAAAGTGAGGACTGTACCCGTGGCTGTCGAGTACGCCGACGGAACTGTTGTTACCAGCGCAGCCAAACGAACCGTCACAGTGACCTGGCCAGAATGCGAGCCAGTGTAGTAAGAATCGCCAGAATAAACCGCTGTCAGCGAATGCGACCCAGGCGAAATGTTGGGGAGATTAATCTGTGCTACACCGTCAATCAGCGGCGCCGTAGTCAGGATGTGGCCATCGGCCGTCATGCTTATCGAGCCGGTAGGCACAGAGGACGCGACGCCGCGCACGACCACGTTAAGAGATAAAGCAGACCCATACGCGATAGAGTTTTCTGGCGCGGTCAGGCCCACCACAGAAGGGAGTGTACCCAGGAGCCTGTACGAGTACACGGAAGGGCCGGCGATGAAGTAAATTAGATCGTCTGCAAAGGCAAACCCTCCTGTAATCGGAGCGGGTGTAGGTGCAATCAGGTCGGCATGCAGGGAAGCAGGATCAACGACAAATACACCGTCTGACGATAGACCCCAGAGCCGATTTACCTTGTCAATTCCAGCACTATTGTAGATAGGAGCGGCGAAAGAAAAAGGTTGCGACCGGAGAACGACACCAGAGCGGGGGTCGAATTCGAAGATGGCCTCTCCGGCGATGCCAAGCACGAACCCGTTCTGCTCAGCCACCAGGTCGGTGATACTTTGTGCATCTTGGACGGGAGTGACAGCGCTAATTTCCTGGTTCGAAATCCGATCCCAAACAAACAGCTCAGCGCCATTCTCGGTCGAGTTGATCCCCAGTCCTGCTTGAGTGCTTGTGCCGCCGACCAGGAGATCATCCGAAATGGCCAGCGAGACGACGCTTTGGTTCGGGACCACATTGAATTGTGAGGCAGTACCGCTGACGGGATCCCAGATCAGTAAGGGCCCTGTGGGGTTACCATAACCTGCCTCGACCCCCAAATAGACTGTGCCATCTGGTGCGGCGGCCATAGCGAACGGGCGCCAGGAGTCGTTATTGTCGGGAATGGAAACAAATGTGGGATTCGACGACCCGGGTGAGGTGTTGAACGGCTGACTGGGGTCGTATAAGGCGAGTGTGGATGGGTCGTCCGCGTACGTCCCCAGGAGAAGCTGGCTGGAGTGGGACATCATTGAATATGCTTCTCCTGGGCCTAATGTTCCGATGTAACGCTGCACCCCAGTGGCTGGATCAATCTGCACCAGGTCGCTCGGCATCGTCGCTGAACCGTAAACGAGACCGTCCGGACCCAGGCCGATCCTGAAAAGTGGAGTGGATTCGCCAGAATACGGCAGCGGGAGGACGATGGTGCTTCCACTTTGAAACCTCTCCGTTAGAACCAGGGTTCCGTTCTCTTCGTCTAACGAGAAGACCCTGCCGTCAGCGAGTGTCATAGCCGAAACCGGGGGTGCCTGGTCGCTCAATGGAATGAGTGTAGCGCCTGAAGGGGACAGTCGAAACGCGTTGGGACTAAGAATGCCGTATGGAAGACCATCGGTCCCCTGATAGACGCTGGCAAAACCAGTAGCGCTTGATGAGGGCGACAGGAGTTCGTGGATATCTCCCGACGAAATGCTGTACGACGCTATGTTTCCTGGAGCATCCCCGATGCCGATATAGATTACGCCGTCCTTGCTTGCGCTGACATAGCGCACATATTGCTGAAGTGGATCGATCCTGCCGAGGTCTTCAATAACACCGCTTGACGGGTCCAGACGAACAAGCTTGCAGTTAGGCGAGGTGCCGCCGTAAACTCGGTTATCTGTACCGACGGTGAGTGACCACACCCACTGTTCGGATGGACCCGCTCTTCCGAAGTCCACGATCTTGCCGCTCGCCACCTGGAACATCATAAGGTGAGCATTCGGAGCTGTGCCGAGGTAGATGTTACCGTCAGCGCCCACCGTCATGCCCCACGCGGCAATTTCCCCGTCAACAGGACTGTCGAATACTGTTACCTCGCCGGTGTCCGGATCTATTTCCAGAAGGTGAAATTTACGCGCACCGAGAATACTGGCATAAAGTCGTTGTGTCCCGGGTAGAGGACCGGGACCAACCACGGAATTGAGAACGAGCCCAATATGCGTATAGTCGGCGAGATGCTCGAATTGCCCAGGCGCCTGGGCATGCATGGGAGTGGCATCCAACAGGGAAAACCAGAGAAGAAATAGAAGAGGTGGTAACAAAATAAGATGCGCCCTGGAGTGCGAGAGCGATGGGTGGGATGAGCGCGAACCTGAGTCGGAGAACGGAGTGACCATGCATCTGCTCCAGAATGAGAAAGTCGGGCGGGCGCCGTTGGTTGGAATCAACGAACGGGAATCTCGTCCAACCCAATCCGAAAGCGAGAAACATTGCAGATGTGAGACCGCGGTCCGGGGAAGAAGATTAGAAGGGACTAATGTGTGCGATCAGTAGATCCAGAGTCGGGAAGAGCGGGAGTTGGTAAGGAAATCGGATTTTCGTGCCAGACCGGCCGATGTTTAACGCACGAATACCGTAATCGTGAAGGTCGGGATCGTTGGGAAAGGGAAGACATCCGGACGGCCATTCCGGGGCGACCGTCACGATCGATGTTGAGTCACTGCTCCAGAATCAGGAGCTCCTGCCGATTTGCATTCGCAACATCGTTGCCGGTGCAGGTCTCTAAGCTTCTATCGAGCTTCTCTACTTTGCTGGGGGGAGTTTTCGGCGCAGGCACGGCGCGGTGGCATGTTTCGGCGCGGCCCTGGTGGCAGGCTCCGTCCTCAGTTTTGAGGATCGGCGTGATCCACGATTCTTAACGCGTCGCTCATTGACAGCTTTCCCCCAGTTCGTGTACAGAATAGCGGCATCCGCTGCGACAGGAATCTCGTGCTGGTCGAGACGGCGCTTCGCCGCACGAAGCCGAAGGAAATGGGGTCTCTTTATGCTGAGGGGCCCGCAGGCGGGCCATTTGAGCAAAACTCCCGCCCGGTTGACAGCCGGCATGCGATACTCGGTTGGCGTCTTCATCACCCTTTGTGCCTCAACGAAGAAAAGCTGACCCTGCACCGAAAAAAAGCCCGTTCGAAATGAGGAGTTTTCGATGAACTTAGAAAGAATGCATCACGCCGGTCGGCAGTTGAAGCTCGCCCTTGCGCTTCCTTGCTGTTTCGCCAGCCTGGTCCTCATGGCTCTGCTCTTCTTGCCCGCGGAAGCATCGGCGGCCTGTACGACTTCCAATCCGAACCCAAACCCGAATCCGGCGTCGTTTGCCGCGGTGAGCGATTTCAACGGCGACTGCAAGAGTGACCTTCTTTGGCGGAACACCGGCACCGAGCAGGTCTACTTCTGGCTCATGAACGGGACCACGTTTACCAGTAGCGGGAGCCCCGGCGCCCCCACTTCGGACTGGGTCATTCAGGCTGTTGGAGATTTCGACGGGGATGGTAAAAGTGATGTTCTGTGGCGCAACAGCACCACCGGAGAGGTCTACATCTGGCTGATGAACGGGACCACGTTTACCAGCAGCGGGAGCCTCGGCACTGTCTCCCAAGACTGGAGCATTGCGGGGGTTGGCGACTTCAACGGGGATGGCAAAGCCGACATCCTGTGGCAAAACAGCACCACCGGACAGGTCTACATCTGGTTCATGAACGGGACCACGATGAATGGCGGTGGCAGCGTCAATTACGTCTCCTCGGGATGGAACATTGTGGGCATCGGCGATTTCAATGGAGATGGCGATGCCGATATCCTGTGGCAAAACGGCGCGACCGGGCAGGTCTACGTCTGGCTGATGAACGGGACCGCGATTACGAGCACAGGCAGCCCGGGCAGTCCGGCCCCCGAATGGAGCATTCAGGGGGTTGGCGATTTCGATGGAAACGGCAAGAGTGACATTCTGTGGCAGGACAGCATCACCGGGCAGATCTACATCTGGTTCATGAACGGCACCACGTATTCGAGCACCAGCACCCCCGGCAGTGCCAGCCCTCCTCAGAGCACTGTCTGCTGCTCTGGCGTGGGCAATGGCTGGAGCATTCAGGGCGTTGGCGACTACGATGGCAGCGGCAGGGCCGGCATCCTCTGGCGGCAACTCACCACCGGGCAGGTCTATGTCTGGCTCATGAACGGGTCGACATTGAGCAGCAGCGGAACCCCCGCTACCCCCCCCGCTGCCTGGCAACTGGCTTCCTTGGCTCCCTATGGTTGCTCGAACGAAGTGTTTTGCAACATTCTCGCCGCCACCAACAACGTCCGCGCCAACGGACCTTTCCCAGGTACTGCTGCGCCCTGGGGACCTTCGACCGGTACTCCAAACCCGGCACCGTCTTCCGAGGCAGGCGGGCCGCTGAATTCGATTGTCTGGGATCCGGGGGCCGCAACGGTCGCGCAGAGTTGGGCGGCTCAGTGCAACTTTAACCACAACCCGAATCGCGATGGCGGCGAAAGCATCTATGCGGCCTGTTCAACGACGGCGCCGGTGACGGTTACAGGGACGGACGCGGTATCTTCCTGGTCCTCCGAGGCGAATAACTACGTCTACCCGGCCGCTGGTGGTGAGTGCACTGCAACGGACACAACGCTTGGGTGCGGGCACTACTCGCAGCTGGTCTGGCGTACCACGAATGCCGTCGGCTGCGCGGTCCAGCAATGCACGACGAACTCGCCGTGCGGTGGCTTTCCTGATTGGGCCTTTGTGGTGTGCGATTACACCCCGGCGGGCAATTGGAGTGTGCCGCCCTACTGAGCAGCACGATTATGGTTTGCACCAAAGGGCCGTCCGGATCTTGAGCTCAGGAGGCATGACAATGCTTCTGCTCAAAATGCGGACGGCCTCTAACTGATCTGAGCTGATAACGGATGACCGGTTACTGCTCCGGCCTCGTCCTGCAGATCAAGTACGCCGTCGATGATCGCATCCTCGAAGCCCACCTCGCCCTCGGCGCCAACGCTGAATCGTTCGCGCTGACCCGCGCCACCGTTCGCGCCGTCGCCTCTCTGCGCGATAAAATACGCGCCTCCAGCTCCGAGCAGGATGCCGCCTTCCACGAACTGGAGACGTCCCGCATCGACCAATTCCTCAACAATTCGGACAAATTTGCTCCAGCCGAGCCGATTACGGCTCCGCCCGGCATGCCCATCGGCGACATCGAGTGGGAATTGGAACACGGATGTCCAACCGGATTTTCGGGTAAATCTCGTTCCTTCCAAAGGGACTTTTCGCAAGATTGAGGCATTTCTCTCCCGCTTTACGCAACTCCTATTAGAGCCGGTAGCAGAAACAACGCTGCACCGGCGCGCGCGTGTCGCAGTTCCAGGCCGCGGATTGGAGTGATCGAGATGATGAACGCATTTGAACGCGTATCGACCTACACGCTTACCGCGACCAGGATCCGGTTTGCAGTTGCCATTGTGGCCGTTGCGATAGGGACTTTCCGGAGCATGCCTGTCCACGCACAAACGTACACTCAAGGCCAGTCCGCGCGCCCTCTTGTGACAGCGCCGATCGACACGAGGCAGGTTCAGGCGCTGCCCAATCATCATCCTTTGTGGGCCAACCCGGCCGAGGACGCAGGGGCAGTACCCGCGGATCTGGCGCTGAATAATCTGACCCTGGTCCTGTCCCGGTCGCCACAGCAGGAAGCTGCTTTTGAGCAATTCCTGGCCGATCAGCAGGACCCGGCCTCGCCGAACTACCATCACTGGTTAACCCCGGCCGAGGTCGGTGCACGCTTCGGTCTCGTCGAGCAGGACATCGAGACAATCACCAACTGGCTTCAGACCCAGGGGCTGCACGTTAACTGGGTCGCTCCGGGCCGCGTTTTTATCGGATTTGGCGGCACGGCGACGGCTATCGGCCGGGCGTTTCAGACCGAGCTCCGCTATTACAACGTGAACGGCGAGCAGCGCATGTCGGTGAACAGTGACCCTCTGATTCCTCAGGCGGTGGCTCCCGCTATCAAGGCTATTCGAGGCTTGTACTCGATCGAGGAGAATCCCCTTCATTACGAGAAGGCGGCGACCTCGAGGGCGGCGAACTCGGTTTCCCCGGAGCTTGGAGGTGGGTCAAGCTTCGATCTCGGGCCTTCGGATTTCAATACGATCTACGACGTTCCATCCAGCCTGA
>Ga0187887_10001134_pt1 | contig 23387 bp, 22 predicted proteins | sample June2016WEW_7_10_FD_132977 | JGI IMG/M metagenome (GOLD analysis project Ga0187887, IMG submission 132977) | Peatland microbial communities from SPRUCE experiment site at the Marcell Experimental Forest, Minnesota, USA - June2016WEW_7_10 | ecosystem: Environmental > Terrestrial > Soil >... | reverse complement strand
TCTGGATTATCGGGTCGGAGCCCGATAATGACAAAATGGGAAGGGTTCTAATCAAAGCGGCTGCAAACGCCGTTTCGCCTCACGTCATTTCAGAAACGCAGAGTGCTTCCGCATACCCGAAAATCCGAAAATATTCGTTTCCTTTGCTATAGGAAATGCACTTTTTACAAAACGAATATGGTAGAAATTGTAGTTAGTGCACTAGTATTACCTTAACAACAGAATATCCGTCGTTCTTGATTCCGCCTGAGGCGGACGTGCAAAAGAAGTGGGGAATTTTGATCGTATTTTTGGATTTGTTTCGGATTTCGTATTTACTTGGATTATTTATTCGTTTATTTGTCCCGCTGCTTCAGGGCTTTCTGGATTACGGCCCGTAGTTCTTCCGGCGTGAAGGGTTTGACCAGGAAAAGGTTCTTTTTACCGCTTAAAAAAGTCCTGACCTCATTGTTCATCGTATCGCCGCTGACAAAAATCACCCGGGTCTCACAGCCGGGATGGACCTGCCGCAGATATTCGTAAAATTCCATGCCGTTCATCTCCGGCATCCGGATATCGCAGAGATACAGGTCGTAGTCCGTCTTGCCGGTCATCTCTTTCGCCACCAGGCCGTTGCCGGCAATGTCCACTTCAAATCCATCGGATTTCAGCACCCGCAGTGAGACGCGGCTGATGACCGGTTCATCGTCAATGGCCAGAATCCTTTTCCTGTTGTTTTTAATTTCCATGTTATTACTTCCTTGTCTTAATCGGGAGCGGTCAGCGGCAGCTCGATTATAAAAGTGGCGCCCTGTCCCGGCTGGCTCTGGGCGAATATCCGGCCGCCCTGTTTGGCGACAATGCCGTAGCAGATGCTTAAACCCAACCCGGTGCCTTTCCCCACTTCTTTGGTCGTGAAGAACGGGTCGAAAATCCGGTTAATGATATCCGCCGGAATGCCCGGGCCGTTATCCGCAAAGGCAACCCGTATAATATCGCCGGAAAGTTCGGTAGTGACCGTTAAGTTACCACGGCCTTTGGACTCAATCATTGCCTGTTCAGCATTTAAAACGATATTAAGGAAAACCTGCTGCATCTGGAAACGGTCGGCGATAATTTCCGGCAGGTTCGGCGCGAAATGCGTCACCACTTCAATATTGTTCACCCGGTGCTCATAGGCGCGCAAACTCAGCACCTGGCTGACAACCGCATTTATATCCAAAGGTTGGGCTGATAGGGTGTGACTGCGGGCAAAGGAAAGAAGGTTCTTTACCACACTGGCGGCGCGCTGTCCCTCACTGCTGATGGCCTCCAGGTCGTCTTTAATTTCCGGCGGGACGCCGGCTTCCAGCAGCAATTGCGAGAGGGCTACCACCCCGGTCAACGGGTTATTGAGCTCATGGGCAATACCCGCTGCCATTTCACCGAGTGAAGCCAACCTGTCTGTGAGATAGAGCCGCTCCTGCATCTCTCTTTCCTCGGTAATATCATAATGTTACTCTCGGGATTACCGGAGCCACTTTACCGGGTACAGCCCAGTTTGCAGTGAAAATCACTAACACTACCGCTAATACTATTGCAAACCTCGACGTTACCGGAAATATCACCGGTTCCATACCTTTTTCTCAAAGTTTGGCAGCCACTTACCCGCAGGTAGTCGACGCTACAGGATTGTGTACCTACAATATCTATATCGGCGGCACGTGTACCGTTTATTTCGAAGCTTACGGCGGCAAAACAGGCATCTCCATTCCGGCGGGCGGCACGGTTACCCTCAGGCCGAAAATATCGTTACTGGCGTTAACCGGCAGCCAGATTCCAGCGACGACCCTTTCCATTTCCCTGACCGCTATCACTTTTGACATCACAAAATAAAAACAACAGGAGTCGCCCTGTCCTTCCATCTGATTTCCATGTTTGACGAAAAATCCACTTTTCTTTTTTCCCGTTTGTCAATGCAATTATCGCCAGGCAGCAAATTCCGGCACATATCCACAGGGAAAAGTAAAAAACAGATTTGTGCAAATTTTGTAGGTGTGAGAATTATCACTGAAACAGCCGGAAAAGTGTGGTAATCTGGTTCTAGAAGTTGGTGGTAGCGGGTGGAATCGAACCGCCGACCGGAGGCTTATGAGTCCTCTGCTCTACCTACTGAGCTACGCTACCAACCCACAAAAATATAACATAATTTGACTCTAAACGTCAATTGTGGTGTTCGCCGAATAGTAAAAAATGGAGGGAATATTAAGTGGCAAATTCAATCAAAGGGACCAAAACCGAACAGAACCTGTTAAAAGCTTTCGCCGGGGAATCGCAAGCTAGGAACCGCTATACCTACTTTGCGAGTAAAGCCCGGAAGGAAGGATTCGAGCAAATCGCCAACATTTTCACGGAAACCGCCGAAAATGAGAAAGAACATGCTAAAGTCTTTTTCAATTATCTGGAAGGCGGCGATGTCGAAATCGTGGCTGCCTATCCGGCCGGTATGATTAAGGACACAAAATCCAATCTGGAAGCCGCGGCCGCCGGTGAAAATATGGAATGGACCGCACTCTATGCCGATTTCGCTAAAATTGCAAAAGATGAAGGCTTTCCGGAAATTGCCCGGTCCTTCGAGCAGATTTCTAAAGTGGAGAAATTCCACGAATCGCGTTACCGCAAGTTGATTGCCAATATCGCCAACGGAGAGGTCTTCAAAAAGAAAACCGTCGTGAAATGGCATTGCATCAACTGCGGTTATGTTTTTGAAGGCACCGAAGCGCCGAAGGAATGTCCGGCCTGCAAACATCCCCAGGCATTTTACGAAGTTCTGGCTGAAAATTTCTAACGATTTAATATCCGCCAATAAAAATAAAGGGGACGGTTACCGAAACCGTCTCCTTTTTAATTTATCCAACCGCTTTTTCCATAAAACAAACGGTGAACGGCAAGTGCGCGAACTTGGTTACCGCCGTTTCTTGGAACCATTTGGCTTCGTACCATTTCTTTAGAATTGAGTGTTCGTTGATAATCCCGACGGATAATTTCTCGCCGCCGGCATTTTTCACGTAATTTTCAGCAAATTCCAGTAATTTCCCGCCGTAACCTTTATGTCGGAATTCGGGCAGGACCGCCAGTTTTTCCAGATTGTAGACCTTGTGTTTTTTCTTTTCAATTGCCGCAAAGCCGATTTGTGCATCACACTCAAACAACCCGAATAATTTCAACCCTTTTCTTTTCATTTCGGTCAACTGCTTAAGGGTAACCCATGAAGGATGCGTGGGGCAATTTTCTTCATTCAGGTTGAATTCAACGGCGACAGTTTGAAAGGAATCCGCAATCACTTTGACGCTGGTTTCCAGTTCGTTTTCGTTGGCTATTTCTCGAATCATTTATTTTATCCTCTTTAGCCCAAATGTTCTTTGAGTTTTTCGATTAAATCCGGGGTTAAGCCCGGAACAGTCAGCAGCGCTTCGGCTGAAGCCTCTTTGATGCCTTTGACGGTGCCGAACTGTTTCAAAAGGGCATGTTTCCGTTTCGGCCCGATGCCGGGAATATTATCCAGCGACGAAGTAAAGGTCTTTTTCTTATGCACTTTGGTAAAATAAGACACGGCAAAACGGTGCGCTTCGTCCCGCATCCGCTGTAAAAGCTGCAAACCGGGAGAATTGCGCGGTAGCACGAGCGGGGCGCTGTGTCCGGGAATAAAAACCTCTTCGTTCTCTTTGGCTAGGCTGGCGATAGGTAAGGCTCCGGCGCCGACTTCCTGCATCGCGGTTTGCGCCGCGTGCAGCTGCCCTTTGCCGCCATCAATTAATACGAGGTCGGGTAAAATCGCCCAGGTTTCTTGATTATCGGATTCAGTCTGATTGCCCGCCATCCGTTTGAAACGCCGTCCGAGGACCTCGTGCAGCATCGCGTAATCATTGGCTTCCGGCACGGTTTTAATGCGGAAACGGCGGTAATGCGACGGTTTAGCCCGGCCGTTTTCAAAAACTACCATACTCCCCACCGCTTCCTTCCCCTGGATATTGGAAATATCGTAACATTCCATCCGTTCCGGGGACCGCGGCAGCCCCAGTTTTTCCTGGATCTCTTTGAGAGCCGATTCCATCATCGCCGGTGCGGCAAATTGCTTGACCTTCATCTGCTGCAGGCCTTGCTCCGCATTCTGTGCCACAATCTGGACCAGCTCCTTCTTGCTGCCCTGTCTGGGGACGGAAATCGCCACCGCGCCCTTCCTTTTTTGCCGGAGCCAATCCGTAATAGCATTCTTGTCATCAATAGGGTGCTGCAATAACAGCCGCGGCGGGATATCCGTGGCCGAATTATAATATTGTTTGACGAAACTAGCCATGATTTCCTGCGGGGCAGCGGCATTCGCGCCGGTTAACACAAAGCTTTCCCGCCCGATGAGTTTACCGCCGCGCACAAAGAAAACCTGGACATAAGCCTGGTCTTTGTCCGTTACGAAAGCCACCGCGTCTTCGTCACCGCTGACTTTTGCCGCGATTTTCTGCCCTTCGATCACGTTTCTGATTGCCCCGATACGGTCGCGCAGCTGGGCCGCCCTTTCAAAATCCAAAGCCTCGGAGGCAGCCTCCATTTCCTGTTCGAATTCCTTGACGACCTTATCCCGTTTTCCTTCCAGAAACAGAATAATCTGCCTGATTGCCTCCCGGTAATCTTCTTTGGTAACATAACCGGTGCATGGCGCCAGGCAATGCCCGAGGTGATATTTCAAGCAGGGGCGTTTATCCGTGCCGGTAACAGGTTTGCTACAGGAACGGAAACGGAAAATACCTTCCAGCACTTTCAGCGTCTGTTTCACCGACCAGGAACTGGTGAAAGGCCCGAAGTAGCGGGCGCCGTCGTTTTTCATTTCGCGGGAATAAGCCACGGTTGGCCAATCTTCCCGGAGGTTAATTTTGATATATGGATAGCCTTTGTCATCCTTGAGCCGGATGTTGTAAAACGGACGGTATCGCTTGATAAGATTGTTTTCCAGTATCAGGGCTTCGTATTCCGAATTTGTGATGAAAAATTCCAGCTCTTTGACTTCGGCCACCTGCTGCTGGGTCTTGGGCTCCAGCTTGGCCGCAGGCTGAAAGTAAGAACGCACCCTATTACTGAGATTGGATGCTTTGCCGACGTAGATGATTTTCCCGGCGGCATCTTTCATCAGATAGACACCCGGGTTGGCGGGCAGCTGTTTCAACTGTTCGTTTACCAGGTTACCTGTCACCGCGGTCTCCGGGAACTAATTATAACTTTTTTAATCCACGTCTTTCTGCAGATTGGCCAGGAAATCGGCGTTGGTCTTGGACTTTTTCAATCTTTCCAGGATTCTTTCGGTCGCCTCTACAAAGTTAGCGGAATCAGAAGAAATCATCGCGGCCATGCGGCGCAGCAGCCAGACCTGTTTCAAAGTCTGCTCGTTCAGCAGCAGCTCTTCGTGTCTGGTGCCGCTGGGTTCGATATCAATCGCGGGATAAACGCGGCGCTGCGCCAGGCGGCGGTCCAGGTGAACTTCCATGTTGCCGGTGCCCTTGAACTCTTCATAAATCATATCGTCCATGCGGCTGCCGGTATCCACCAGACAGGTCGCCAGAATTGTCAGGCTGCCGCCCTCGGCAGTGTTGCGGGCTGCGCCGAAGAAACGTTTGGCCGGATGCAGCGCAGATGGGTCGATACCGCCGGAAAGGGTTCTGCCGCTGGAAGGCATCGCCAGGTTATAAGCGCGGGTGAGACGGGTAATACCGTCCAGCAGAATAACCACATCCATACCGCTTTCTACGATGCGTTTGGCTCTTTCCAGTGCCAGCTCGGCCACACGTGTGTGGTTTTCTACCGGCTCATCAAATGTTGCCGCTACTACTTCGCCTTTCACTGAACGGCGCATGTCTGTAACCTCTTCAGGGCGCTCCCCGATGAGACAGACCATCAGGTGAATATCGCTGTAATTAGTCGTGATTGCGTTCGCAATCGCTTTCAGCAGCATTGTTTTGCCGGCTTTTGGCGGGGAAACAATCAAACCGCGCTGGCCGCGGCCGACAGGCGCAATCAGATTCAAAAGGCGGGTGGAAAGGCCGCTCGGAGCCACTTCCAGATTGATTAATCGGTCAGGATAGGTCGCAGTGAGAGATGTGAAATAAGGGCGGCTTTTCGCCATTTCGGCATTGAGGTCGTTAACGGCTTCGATACGCAGCAGGCTGATGTATTTTTCGCCGGCGCGGGCCGGTCTGCCCTGCCCGGTGACTTTATCGCCGTTACGCAGCCCGAATCGCCTGATTTGAGATTGGGACACATAAATATCGGACTGACTGGGTAATAAACTGATTTGCCGCAGGAACCCGTAACCGTCTGTCATTATTTCCAGTATGCCGCTGGAGAAGATATTGCCCTGCTGTTCGGCATCAGCCTGCAGCAGCCGCCGGACCAGTTCCGGCTTTTCCAGGCTTGAGCAGTCTGGTAAATCCATCTCTTTAACAATATCCAGCAGTTCTTCTTTTGTCTTACTTTCCAATTGACTGATATCCATCTCCAGACCTCCCGGTGATTTTACGAGTATAGCGCTATTCCCTGATGACTATTGGATTTACTCCACCACTCAAAACAGCATGGCAGCAACGCTTACCTATCGTGGTTTGAGAATCTTTTCTACAGGCACGCCGTTACTCACCATGGAAAACACATTCCAACCGAAGAGAAACCGGCTCAATGCCTATATCAGTAAGCTGATGGGTTACCATCTGCAAAAATACAATGTCAGAAGTCATTATCGAATTTCTTGCTTTTGCGGCGGTTTGAAAAAGAGGGTGGTGCCGTAGACCGGCGTAGATAGCCCGTGAGAGTAACTTACCTTGATTATACACAACCATAAATCTTTTTACAATACCCCGTCCGGTTGTTCGTTAGAGTGACAGTAATGCGGCGAGATTACCGATAATTTTATCCGGTTTCACCTTTGAGCCTTCAGGCAGGCCGTTTCTTTCGTAATCACACCACACCGTATATATTCCCGATTGCTTGGCGCCGGCAATATCGCGCTGTAAATCATCGCCCACCATCCATGTTTGTCCCGGTGTCACGTCCAGTTTTGTCACCGCCGTCTCAAAAACTCTCCGGTCCGGTTTGCCGAAACCCAGTTCGCCTTCAATTAAAATCGTGGAGAAATACCGGCTCAGTCCGAACCGCTTGATTTTCTCCTGCTGTACCGCGCCGGCTCCGTTGGTTAAAAGTGCCAGTTTCAGCTTCTTGTTTACCAGTTGCCGAAGGGTATCTTCCGCTTGCGGGAAAAAATCCAATGACCTATCGATTAATGAGGAATAGTCCGTTGCGATACGCGCTGCCGTTTTTTCGTCGCGGTTGCCCAGTTTCGCCAGTGCAATGCTTACCACCTCGGTGCGCGCCTTCAGCAGATTCAGCCTGCCCAATCGGTGTCTTTCGGGATCGCTCCAGTACCACTCGCGGACAATGCTGATTTGTTCAAACAACGCGTCTGCCTGTAAAGTTTTGTTTTCTTTAACAGAGGTCTGGCAGGCTTGCTGCCACGCCTCATCTATCGGCAGCGTATTTGTCAGTAGGGTTTCGTCCATGTCGAAAAGAATGGCACTCGGCAGCATCTTAGTTCGATAGGGGAAGTGCCGGTTGTGCGCCTTCCCTGAGGATATCTTTGGCCGTACCGATGAAATCACGGAATAAAGGATGGGGCCGGTTCGGGCGTGAACCAAATTCGGGATGGAATTGGCAGCCCACCATCCACGGGTTGTCTTTGACTTCGCAGATTTCTACCAGACGTTCGTCGGGGGAAAGCCCGCTCAAAACCAGGCCTTTTTCCTGCAGCGATTGGCGGAAATCATTATTGTATTCAAAGCGGTGGCGGTGCCTTTCCTGTATCATCACCACATCCTGTTGATAGGCTTTATAAGCCAGCGTGCCGGGGATTAATTTGCAGGGATAATTGCCCAGCCGCATCGTATGTCCTTTGGTTGCAATGTTTTTCTGTTCCGGCATCAGGTCGATGACAGGATAAGTCGGATCCGGGTCAAATTCAGTGGAATTGACACTGCTGGATTTAAACACGTCCCGCGCAAACTCGATGACCATCACCTGCATGCCCAAACATAAACCCAAATACGGTATTTTATTCATCCGCGCGTACCGTGCGGTTTTAATCATGCCTTCAATGCCGCGCTCGCCGAACCCACCGGGCACGACGATGCCCTGCGCCGTGCGCAAGAAGGAATCAATGTCGTCCATCTTCTCCAGCTGTTCGGCCGGCACCCAGGTCAGTTTCAACTCGCGGTCGTGGAATAACGCGGCATGCTTTAGCGCTTCGCGTACCGAATAATAAGAATCTTCCAGCTCCACATATTTGCCGACCAGGCAGATATTGACCGGCTGGTGCGGTTTTTTCAAACGCGTCACCATGTCCCGCCATTCGTTTAGGTCTTCGCTTTTAGCCGCCAGTGAAAGCCGGTCGGCAATCAGGTTGCCCATGCCGTAATCTTCCAGCACCAGCGGCACTTCGTAAACGGTGGAGACGGTGACCAGCGGAATGACCGCTTCTTTGTCAACATCACAAAAGAGCGAAATTTTATCCCGGAGATTGTCCGCAATCGGATAATCGCTGCGGCAAATAATGACATCCGGCTGGATACCGATGCGGCGCAGCTCGTTGACGCTGTGCTGGGTCGGTTTTGTTTTCAGCTCCTGGGTCGAACCCAGATAGGGTAATAACGTGACATGAATGTAAAGGACGTTATCCCGGCCGGCGTCTTTTCTCATCTGGCGAATGGCTTCCAGGAAAGGCAGCCCTTCAATATCTCCCACTGTCCCCCCGACTTCAATCAGAATAACGTCTGCTTTGGATTTTTCCGCCAGCCGTTTGAACCGGTTTTTGATTTCGTTAGTGACATGGGGCACCACCTGGATGGTGCCGCCGAGGAAATCGCCCCTTCTCTCTTTGGCAATGACGGAGCTGTAAATCTGGCCGGAGGTGATATTGGAATCCTGTGTCAGATTGATATCAATAAAACGTTCGTAGTTGCCTAAATCGAGGTCTGTTTCGGCGCCGTCCTGGGTCACAAACACCTCGCCGTGCTGATAAGGGGACATGGTGCCGGGGTCAACATTCAGATAAGGGTCTAATTTCTGGACAGAAACGCTGATGCCGCGGCTTTTCAGGATGGTGCCGATTGAAGCGACAGCGATGCCCTTGCCAACTGAACTAACAACGCCGCCGGTTACAAATATGTATTTTGACATAAAGGAATATCACAAACTCTTCGGTAGAAATGAAATTACAATTGGATTAACAGAGAGGCAAAACTTAGTACGTATTATTAGTAACATAAAAAAGAGAACCTTGTCAAGTATTTTTTCGTTAAAAAAGCCTTATTTTTAGGTTGTTTTATTGAATACTTCAGGAGAGCTCTCCGGTCTTGAATTGCCGGTGACTCTCCCCGGAAAACAATAAAGCCCGTAAAGTTTTTATCCTTACGGGCTTTATATTTACTAATTGAATTATTTTTATGCAGAAGTTAACGAAAGAGTCGGTTTGAGGTCTAGCTTTACGCTCGGACCCATGCTTGTGGTCAGGAACGCGCTGCGCACATACACACCCTTGGCGCCGGCGGGTCTGGCTTTCACAATCGCTTCCACGATTGATGAAAGGTTCCCCATCAGTTTTTCCGGTTCGAAACTGGCTTTGCCCACCACTATGTGGATAATCGCGGTTCTGTCCAGCTTGAACTCGACACGTCCCTTGCGGGCATCCTGTAAAACTTTGGGCAGGTCGTTGCCGGCCACTACGGTGCCGGATTTCGGGTTAGGCATCAGGCCTTTACGACCTAAGACTTTACCCAGTTTACCGACTTTACCCATCATATCAGGGGTAGCGATGGCGACATCGAATTCCGTCCAGCCTTCTTCGATTTTCTTGACCAGCTCATCCGAACCAACAAAATCAGCGCCGGCGGCTTCCGCGGCTTTCGCGGCTTCGCCCTGGGCGAAGACCAGCACTCTGACCTGTTTCCCTAAGCCGTAAGGCAACAGGGCGATGCCCCGGACCTGATGCGCCGAGTTGCGCGGGTCGAGCCCCATGCGCAGGTGTAGTTCAACTGTTTCGTCAAACTTTGCGGTCGCCGTCTTTTTGACCGTGGCGATGGCTTCTTCCGGCGCATACTCTTTTTTCTCTTCGACTAATTTGGCTGCTGCTTCGTATCTTTTTCCGTTTTTCATTTTTGTTCTACTTCTATTCCCATACTACGGGCCGTGCCCGCAACGATTCTCTCTGCGGCTTGAAGGCTCCTCGCATTGAGGTCCTTAGATTTCATTTTGGCAATTTCGGTCAGTTTGGCCCTGGTCAGCACCCCTACTTTGGTCCGTCCCGCTGTGCCGGAACCCTTCTCCAGACTTAAAGCTTTTTTCAATAAGTCTGGGGTCGGCGGTGTTTTGGTGATAAAGGTGAAAGAGCGGTCTTCAAAGACCGAGATTTCTACAGGAACGATGGAACCGGCCATTGAGGCGGTTTTCTCATTATACTCTTTGCAGAACCCCATGATGTTGATGCCGTGCTGGCCTAATGCCGGACCAACCGGGGGCGCCGGGTTTGCTTTACCGGCCGGAATCTGTAATTTGATGACGGCTATTAATTTTTTCGCCACTATTGTCTCCTATTCATGGCTGTCAGCTGACAGCCATTAGCTGATTGCTATTTAGAGTTTTTCCACCTGTAAGAAATCCAGTTCCACCGGAGTCTCCCGCCCAAAGAGCGAGAGTAAAACTTTTACTTTTCCTTTTTCCAGGCCGACTTCATCTACCACACCGACAAAATCAGTGAACGGCCCGTCGGTCACCCGGACGCTTTGCCCTTCTTTAAACCCGACTTTAATCTTCGGCGTTTCCGCTCGCATCTGCTTGAGTATTTTTTGTACTTCTTCTTCTAACAGGGCAACCGGTTTGCCGCCGCTGCCGACAAAACCCGTTACAGCCGGAGTGTTGCGTACAATGTTCCAGCTTTTATCCGTCATCTTCATTTCGACGATGATGTAGCCGGGCAATATCTTTTTAGAAATAGTGTGCTTTTGCCCGCCCTTGATTTCGATTTCCTCTTCCGTCGGTATCAATACTTGGAAAATCTCGTCACCGGAATCCATGGATTTAATCCGTTGCTCCAGATTCTTTTTGACGCGTTCTTCATATCCGGAATAGGTATGAATCGCAAACCAGTTTTTTTCGACTTCAGCCACAAACAGCCTCATTATTTAAATTCAAATTATCGAGGTGACTTCTACATCCTGTGGTTATCCAAGATGTATATTGAGTGACAATAACCACGCGATAAATCTGCTGAAACCATAATCAATGCCGCCCAATATTATCGTCACCACCACCGTGACCAGCAGTACCACACCTGATAGGTATATAAGGTCGCGCCGGCTAAGCCATGTTACTTTTTTCAGTTCCCCAATGGTTTCGCTGAAATAGTTCGCAATAGCATTTTTCGGTTTAGGCGCCGCATTAGTTGGCTTTGATTCTGGCATCCTTCCCCTCTCGCGCGCTATCTGACTTCCCGATGGAGCTTCTGTCCACGGCAGGTGGGACAAAATTTCTTCAGCTCCATTCTCTGGGAGTCATTTCGCTTATTTTTTTGTGTCGTATAGTTTCTTCCCTTGCATTCTGTGCAGGCGAGAGTCACTATAATTCTATTTTCATTTTTTGGCATGATTTACTCGATTATCTTCGTAATAGTTCCGGCGCCGACGGTTCTGCCGCCTTCACGGATGGAGAAGCGCAGGCCTTCTTCCATGGCTACCGGATAGATTAATTTGATTTTTGCGGTGATGTTATCACCGGGCATAACCATTTCTACGCCTTCGGGCAGCTGCAGTTCACCGGTAACATCGGTTGTTCTGATGTAGAACTGCGGTTTGTAACCGTTAAAGAACGGTGTATGGCGGCCGCCTTCGTCCTTGCTTAAAACCATGACTTCGGCTTCGGCATAAGTGTGCGGTTTGATACTGCCGGGGGCGGCTAAAACCTGCCCGCGTTCAATATCGGTACGCTCAACACCGCGCAGTAAAACACCTACGGCATCGCCCGGCTCGGCGTAATCCAGAATCTTGTGGAACATTTCCAGACTGGTCGCGGTAACTTTCTTGATTTCATGATGCAGACCGACGATTTCAACTTCATCGCCGCCCTTAATCACACCACGCTCGACTCTGCCGGTGGGGACAGTGCCGCGGCCCTTGATGCTGAAGACATCTTCGACCGGCATCAGGAATGGCTTATCTTTCGGTCTGACCGGGGTCGGAACATATTCGTCAACCGCATCCATCAGTTTCAGGATGGGGCCGCACCACTTGCAATCTCTCTTGCCGCAGCCGCATTCCAGCGCTTTACTGGCCGCGACGCGGACGATCGGTACTTTATCTCCCGGGAAGCCGTATTTACTGAGCAGTTCTCTGAGTTCCATCTCGACGAGTTGTAACAGTTCTTCGTCTTCCATCAGGTCGCATTTGTTCAATGCCACAATGATACAGGGCACGTTCACCTGATGTGCCAGCAGGATATGTTCCCGTGTCTGAGGCATCGGGCCATCGGGTGCGCTGACTACCAGGATGGCGCCGTCCATCTGGGCCGCGCCGGTAATCATGTTCTTGATGTAGTCCGCATGTCCCGGGCAGTCAATATGGGCATAATGCCGTTTCGCGGTTTCATATTCAATATGGGCGATAGCAATGGTCATGCCACGCGCTTTCTCTTCCGGTGCATTATCGATGGTATCGAATGCACGGTAAGAGACGCTCAGACCGGGTTGCTTGGATAATACCAGCGAAATCGCTGCGGTAAGAGTCGTCTTGCCGTGGTCGACGTGACCGATGGTACCTACGTTAACGTGCGGCTTAGTTCTGTCAAATTTCTGTTTAGCCATTAAAATCCCCCTTCTTTATCAAAGCCCACAATCGGATTCGAACCGATGACCCCGTTCTTACCAAGAACGTGCTCTACCGACTGAGCTATGTGGGCACTATTCCCAATATATTATACAGATTTTTTGGTTGAAGTCCAATATTCAGTTCAAAAGTGGTGGAGAGGACAGGGTTCGAACCTGTGTAGCCCGTCAGGGCGACAGTTTTACAGACTGTTCCGATTAACCACTCCGGCACCTCTCCACGAGAGCCTCTTAGGCTGCATAGCCCGAGAGGGGAGTCGAACCCACTAACCTACCGATTACAAATCGGTTGCGCTGCCATTGCGCTACTCGGGCGCGTTTATTTTTTTAAGCGCTGCAAAAGCAGACAACCTTATTATTATAAGAAAAGCTGGAGTTAAAGTCAATTCGGGAAATTTATTTTTAACCCAACCGGACAATTTGTCTGTGCCTGTTTTATCAAGAACAAGGAAACGCCACCCGCCCGGTTTAAAATAATTTGCGTCAGGACGCAAGGTTTGTTAAACTAAAATGCGTATGGGCCGCTAGCTCAACTGGCAGAGCAAAGCACTCTTAATGCTTAGGTTCCGAGTTCGATTCTCGGGCGGCTCATATCCCCAAAATATCAATTCCCCGCGATTTGTTCAAGTCTTTTAGGGAAAACTACCCCCAAATATTTTTGATCTGATCTGGTCAAAAAACAGGAACCGAGCGGAGCAAACAAATGCCCACCTGGGAATCTGAAAATATCTTTTCCGGGACTTCCCGTTACTACTCCCGTTACCGTCCTGATTACCCCGAAAAATTATTCGGTATGTTATCCGAAAAATTCGCGTTATGTCAAAAATCACGGGTACTTGACCTCGGTTGCGGTACCGGGCAAATCACGTTAAGAATTGCCTCATTGGTCGCTGAAGTAATCGCGGTCGACCCCCAGTCTGAGATGCTCGAGGAAGGGAAATCGCTTGCGGCCGGGAGAAAAATTACTAATATCAAATGGTTGAAAGGGGAATCCTCCGGACTCACCGCCATGGCCCATGATATCGGAGAAATCAATCTGACCGCTATCGGCCGCGCGTTTCACTGGATGGACAGGGAACAGACTTTGCGGGATTTATACCGGATTACCAGGCCTGGTGGCGGGCTTGCCATCATCGGTGACAATGGCCCGAGAGACGGCCAGCCCGGCAACCCATGGAAAGCGAGTATCGCTGAAACTGTGGGGCATTGGCTCGGAGATGAACGCAAGGCTGGCACTAAGGGGACTTACTCTCATCCCGAAAAACGATTCGAAACGACACTGGCAGAATCACAATTTAGTAATCTGGAACTCGCTGAGATTATCACCGCCAGAACCTGGACGATAGACGGAATAATCGGCTATTTGTACTCAACTTCATCGACATCAATACCGGTACTGGCGGATAAAAAGGAACCGTTTGAAAAAGACTTAAGGCAGCGGCTTCTATCGTTTGCGCCGAATGGTCGGTTTGAGGAAGATGTTATCACCAATGTCATGATGTTGTGGAAAAAGGCTGATTGATACCCGGTATTGCTTTGTTTAACAAATAATAGATAGCACCACTCTTTTATAACATCAGCCATTAGTGCTATACTGTTGCCAGTATTATTCAGGAGGTGAGAGCGATGACCGCTACGGCCCGTCAATTCACCTGAGTCCGCAACGGCAGATTCGATGCAAGTTTTGCACCGGTCATCTGCGCCGCTCACCTCCGTCTGCTGAAGACCCGGGGGATTATTTTGTTTTAGTCGCTTGTATCTTTAGCCGGCATGCCAACGATGGTACGGAGGTTTCCTGCCATCGTTTTTTTATTTTTAAAATTATTAGAAGGAGTTAGTTTTTACATGGCTAATGAAAATGTTCGGATGTGGACCGAATTAAATATTGACCTGAAATCACATGACATGCTGATGAACGCTCTGGGCCCGATTTTCCAGGAAGTTTATCTTTCGCAAAAAAATCGCCCGGCCGGCATGGGTTTTTACGATTTTGTGGTCGGCGATATCCACGGCATCCGTGTCAAAGAACTGCGGGAACATGCCAAAACCGGCGGGAAAGTCGTCGCGACATATTGCGTCTTTGTTCCCGAAGAACTCGTTTGGGCCGCCGGGGCCATCCCGGTAGGCTTATGCGCCGGCACCCAGTTTTCTGTCCCCATCGCGGAAGAGGTCCTGCCCCGTAATACCTGCGCTTTGATTAAATCGTCCTTCGGTTTTAAGCTGGGGCGCGTCTGTCCTTATGTCCAGGCCAGCCACCTCATCGTCGGGGAAACTACCTGCGACGGTAAAAAGAAAATGTTTGAGATGCTGGGACAGTTACAGCCGGTCTATGTCATGGAGGTCCCCAATAAAAAGACCGAACGCAGCCGCGAGCTCTGGCACGGCGAAGTCCTGGCTTTTAAAGACATGATTGAGCAATTGACCGGCACTAAGATTACCGCGAAAAAACTTGGGCAGGCCATTGATTTAGTAAACAAACGCCGTCTGGCCCTGCAGCGGTTTTACAACCTGCGCAAAGTCAGACCGGTACCGATTTCCGGTAAGGATGCGTTGCTGGCAACCCAGGTATCTTTCTATGACGATGCCCAACGGGATACCCAGATGTTGAACGCGTTGTGCGATGAACTGGATAAAAGAGTGGCCGCCGGCCAGGGCGTGGCCCCGAAAAATGCGCCCCGTATCCTTGTTTCCGGCAGCCCGATGGCTATCCCCAACTGGAAACTGCATCATCTTGTCGAATCAACCGGCGCCGTAGTAGTTTGTGAGGAATCCTGCACCGGGACACGTTTCTTCAGCGACCTGGTCAAACCGGCCGGGGATAATCTGGACGAACAACTTAAAGCAATCGCCGACCGCTATATGAACATCCATTGCGCCTGTTTTACTCCTAACGACGAGCGTCCGGATGATGTGGTCCGGCTTGCCAAAGAATATCAAGCCGACGGCGTGATACATTATAATCTCCAGTTCTGCCATACTTACGCCAACGAAGCGGTGAAAATGGCAAAACGCCTGGAAAAGGAAGGCATCCCATTACTGCGCATCGAGACCGATTACAGCGATGAAGACGCGGGACAGTTGAGAACCCGGATTGAAGCCTTCCTGGAGATGATAAAACATTGATTTCGGTTGGATTGGATGTCGGTTCCAGAACTATTAAGGTCGCGACATTTGATACTGCCGTCAGGGATTGTCTGGTGACTGAGACAGGTGCCAATCCTTTGCGGCGCTGCCAGGAGCTGATGTCCGGGATAAATTACGATAGAATGGTGGTGACCGGCTACGGCCGCCACCTGGTCGCCCCTGCGTTAGGCGGTGAAATCGTCTCCGAAATCAAGGCCTTTGCTGTCGGCGCCCGGCACCTGTATCCCGATTGCTGCACCATCATTGACATCGGCGGGCAGGATTGTAAAGTTATTTTATTAACCGATGCAGGGGAAGTACAGAAATTTGAGATGAATGACCGCTGCGCCGCCGGAACCGGGAAGTTCCTGGAAATCATGGCCGATACGCTGGAAGTAAAAATCTCCGGCCTGGGAAACTTGGCTCTGGGTGCCACTCGTACCGTGCAAATCAACAGCTTGTGCACGGTATTTGCGGAATCGGAGGTAGTTTCGCTTATTGCCCGCGGTGAAGAATCGGGGGCGATTGCGCTGGGGCTGCACCGCGCCATTGCCTCCCGCATTGCCACGATGGCCCGCCGTGTCGGTACCCGTAAACGGGTTGTTTTTGCCGGCGGCGCCGCCCTCAATCCGTGCCTTTACCGATTGGTTGCGGAGCAGCTCGAGGTTGAATTGACAGTGCCCCCACAACCGCAAATAGTCGGTGCCGTCGGCGCCTCTATTTTAGCTCAAAATTTTCATTCGGCAGCGAATATCTAAAAGATAGCATGATAAAACATATTATGGAGGTCTGACATGGCGAAAAAGACGTTTCTTATCCAATCGGAAAGTTTAGGTCGTGGTGAAGACAAACTGGGTGGGTTATTAATGGCCAATTTTCTCCGCCTGCTGGGAGAAAATAACGAAAAACCGGAAAGTATTGTATTTTGGAATACCGGCGTCCGTCTGGTCTGTGAAGGTTCAAAAGTTCTGGACCACCTGCGGCGGCTGGAATCTCAAGGCGTAACCATTCTGGCCTGCACCACCTGTCTGGAATATTTCGACCTGGTAGAAAAAGTGGCAGTCGGCAAACCAACCACAATGGTTAAATCTATCGAAGCCATGTACAACGGGAATATTGTGCCGTTGTAGTAAAAGTATTTTACCTTAGCTCTTTTTATACAGGGGCGATATCGCCCTGAGTCTGGCCACCGAACGCGGCAGGACTTCCAGCACCCGCTCGATATCCTCCGCGGTGGTCAGCCGCCCCAGCGTGAAGCGCAGCGAACTGCGGGCCTTCTCCGGCGATAGGCCGATTGCCAGCAGCACGTGGGAAGGTTTCGCCTCAGCGGAACTGCAGGCCGAACCGGTGGAGATGCAAATGCCTTCCAAATCGAGGTTGAGGCAAGTTGATTCCCCCTCAATATATTCCACGCTGAAATTAACGTTGTTAGAAAGCCGCTGTTCGGGATGGCCGTTCAACTGGACTTTCTCGATTCTTTCCGGAATCCCCTGAATCAATTTGTTGCGTAACGCCGTCAGCCGCTCCGCCTCCGGCGCCAGTTCCTGGCCGGCCAACTCGATTGCTTTTCCCAACCCGACAATGCCGGGCACGTTTTCCGTGCCGGCGCGCCGCCCGCTCTCCTGCTCGCCACCGTTTATCAGCGGGACAATTCTGGTGCCTTTCCTGATGTACAGCACCCCCACCCCTTTCGGGCCGTAGAATTTATGCGCGGACATCGCCAGCATGTCCACTTTCAATTCATTGACATCTACCGGGAGATGCCCGATTGTCTGCACCGCGTCCGTGTGAAAATAGACTTTCGCCTTGCGGGCTATTTTCCCGATTTCCGCAATGGGCTGAATCGTGCCGATTTCATTGTTGGCGTGCATGATGGAAATCAGTATCGTTTTTTCCGTAATCGCCTTTCTGACTTTTTCCGGATCCACCAGCCCGTATTTATCCACCGGCAGGTAAGTAACTTTAAAGCCCCGCTTTTCCAGGAATTTGCAGGTTGCCAGCACGGCATGGTGTTCGATGACGCTGGTAATGATGTGGTTTCCCTTGCGTCCGTTAGCGAAAGCAACCCCCTTAATCGCCAGGTTGTCGGCCTCGCTGCCGCCGCCGGTAAACACAATTTCTTCCTTTTTCGCGCCGATGGCCGCCGCCACTTTGTCTCGTGCCGCTTCGATCGCCTGCCGCGCTTCCAGTCCGTAGCTGTAAAGACTCGAAGGATTGCCGAAAGCCTCGGAATAATACGGCAGCATCGCCTGCACTACCTCGGGGCGAGTTGGGGTTGTCGCAGCGTAATCAAGGTAGATTCTTTTCATTTTATTTGGAACTTCCTGTATCAAATAATCACGGACAGGGTTAGACGGTAATTTATTCTATGTTATTTCACCGTTATCCTGTGGTCTGTATCTTTTATCACTTTGCCGATTATCGCGGCATTGATTTTATTTTTCTGCAATTTTTCAACCAATACGGCCGCTTTTGCCGGCGGCAGCGCAATCAGTAAACCGCCGGAAGTCTGCGGGTCGAAGAGCATATTGCGTTTATATTCCGGAATCCGTCCTTTAAACTCGACTTGCGGCGTGTAGAAATCGCGATTCCGGCCCAGTCCGCCGGGATATATCTCTTTCCGCGATAATTCCATTACGCCGGCGAAGAAAGGTATTGCACTAAAATCGAACTCAATTCCGGTTTCGCCTTCCTGAATCAGGTGGGAAGCGTGCCCGATTAACCCGAAGCCGGTGATGTCCGTGCAGGCGTGGGCGCCCATTTCAATCATCAGCTCGGCGGCGGTTTTGTTCAAAATCGTCATGCTGTAGAGCGTTTCCTTCATCTCTTTATCGGTAATCAGCCGGTTTTTCAAAGCGGTGCTCATCACGCCGGTGCCGAGCGGTTTGGTCAACACCAGGCTGTCCCCGGTTTTTGTCCCCGAATTGGTAATCAGTTTATCCGGATGCACCACGCCGGTCACCGAAAGGCCGTATTTCATTTCGGAATCTTTGACGCTGTGCCCGCCCATCAGCGCCGCTCCTGCTTCCTGGATTTTGTCCAGCCCGCCGCGCAGGATTTCTTTCAGGATATTGATATCCATGTCCCCGCTGGGGAAACAGACCACATTCATCGCGGTTACCGGCCTTCCGCCCATCGTGTAAACATCGCTGATGGAATTGGCCGCCGCAATCTGCCCGAAACTGTACGGGGCGTTCACAATCGGGGTGATGAAATCAATCGTCTGAATGATGGCGGTATCGGCGGAAATAAGGTAAACGCCGGCGTCGTCCAACCTGTCGATGCTTCGCAGCACATTCGGATTTGGCGCCGGTATCAATCCACATAGAGCTTTGCTCAGGTCACCCGGACCTATTTTGGCAGCTCAACCCGCCCCCCGCACTGTTTCTGTCAGGCGTGTCACCTTGTTTTTCATCTTTCCCTCAATCATCCGGGTCTGCCCCGATGATTAACTATCATTATATATGAATATTTGCTAAAAGTGCAGTGATTTAAAAGCATTTAATACGAATGGTTTATGGCTCACCCCGGTATGCAAACCACCTGGCAGCTTTTTTCATACTGACTCGTTAATAGTTCAGAAACATATTGGACTCACTCTGGGATGAAAGTTGATAAAAGAGAATAATAAGTGACATGGGAAATGAGCTTCGCCTGCTGCCCGGTGTCGACCGCCTGCTCAAAGAAGAGAAAATCCGGCAATTACTCGAAATATTCCCCCACGACCTGGTGGTGGAAATTGTTCGGGAAAACCTGGCCAATTACCGCGCCCGGATTGTTCAGACCAAAGAACCTCCTTCAGTCAATAAAATCGTTGAAAATATCTGCAGCCAGGCACAATCCCTGGTTAATCCCACGCTCCGTCCGCTGATTAATGCCACCGGTGTCGTCCTGCACACCAATCTGGGGCGCGCCCCCCTCAGTCAGGCTGCCGTGGCAGCGATGGCTGAAATTTCCCGCGGTTATAATAATTTGGAATTCGATATTGAGACCGGGGAACGCGGCTCCCGCCATATCCATACTGAAACCTTGCTTTGCCGCCTGACCGGCGCCGAAGCCGCGCTGGTAGTGAATAATAACGCCGCCGCTGTCCTCCTTGCTTTGACTGTTTTTGCTAAAAAGAAAGAGGTAATCGTTTCCCGCGGCCAGGCTGTGGAAATCGGCGGCGGGTTCCGTATCCCCGAAGTCATGCGCCAGAGCGGCGCCAAACTGATCGAAGTCGGGACCACCAATTGCACTTATATCCGCGATTACGAACAGGCAATCACCCCGCAAACCGCGGCTTTGCTGCACGTGCATTCCAGTAATTTCAAGGTTGTCGGGTTTACCCAGATGGTGACAATTCCGGAAATGGTGGCGCTGGGCAAACAACGCAACCTGCTGGTTTTGAACGACCTCGGCAGCGGCTGTCTACTGGACACTGTGCAATTCGGCCTCGCTCCCGAACCCACCGTCCAGGAAAGCATCGCCGCCGGGGTTGATTTAGCATTCTTCTCCGGGGATAAACTGCTGGGCGGACCGCAGGCCGGCATCATTGTCGGTAAAAAAATCTATCTTGATAAATTGAAAAAACATCCACTGGTGCGGGCGCTGCGCATTGATAAAACACGCATCGCCGGTTTGGCCGCCACCTTAGTACATTATGTCAAGGGCGAAGCCACCGCCGAAATCCCGGTATGGCAAATGATTTCCCGCCCGTTACCTGAACTTGACCGCCGGGCTAAAAGCTGGGCTTTATCGATTGACGGCTTCTCCAAAGTTATTGACGGTGAAAGCCTTATCGGCGGCGGCAGCTTGCCCGGCGCCACTCTCCCCACCCGCCTCGTCGCCATTGGCGACGCGAAAAAGCCTGAAATGGCCCGAAAGTTCGCTTTATCACTGCGCCGGTTGGGACCTCCGGTCATTGGCCGCATCAGCGACAATGTTCTGCTGCTTGACCCGCGTACTGTTGACCCCGGCGAAGACCATACTGTGATTACCCTGCTCAGAAAAGCGGCCGAACTGCTTTAGTTTGGAGTAAAACATTGTTCGTCATCGGCACAGCCGGTCATGTTGACCACGGTAAATCCACGCTGGTTCACGCTCTGACAGGTATTGACCCTGACCGTCTGGCGGAAGAAAAAGCCCGGGAAATGACCATCGAACTCGGCTTTGCCTGGTTTACCCTCCCCGGTGGCATGGAAGTCAGTGTTATTGACGTGCCCGGCCATGAGCATTTCATCAAAAATATGCTGGCGGGGGTCAGCGGTATGGACCTGGCGCTGCTGGTGGTGGCCGCCAACGAATCCATCAAACCGCAAACCCGCGAACATCTCGCTATCCTCGATTTGATGGAAGTGCCCCATGCTATCATGGTTATTACCCAATGCGACGTTGTGGACCGGGACCAGGTTACACTGGTCGGCATGGAAATTGAGGATTTAATCCGCCCCACCCGTTTTGCCAGTGCCCCAATCGTGCCTGTTTCCGCAATTACCGGACAGGGTTTGGATGAGTTGAAAACCGCGATTGAAAAAGTATTGAAAACCACCCAGCCCCGGCGGGATATCGGTAAACCGCGGCTGCCCATCGACCGGGTTTTTACCATTTCCGGTTCCGGCACCGTCGTGACCGGCACGCTGGTGGACGGTTCTTTTACCGTGGGACAGGAGGTTGCCGTCTTGCCGCCGGCGCTGAACTCCAGAATCAAAAGTTTACAGGCCCACAAGAGCAAGCTCGATGACATCGGTCCGGGCAACCGGGTAGCCGTAAACCTGGTAGGACTTAGTTTAGCGGAAATAAAAAGGGGTCAGGTCTTAACCACCCCCGGCTGGCTAATGCCGACCGACCTCATTGATGCCAGGCTGCAATTGCTCGCGGAACCGGCACGTCCTTTGCAGCACAATACCGAGGTCAGCCTGCATACCGGTTCGGCGGAGGTCAGTGCCCGCGTGCGTGTGCTTGAAAAAAAGGAAGCCCTGCCCGGCGAAACCACCTGGGTGCAGTTTATTCTGGACGAACCACTGGCAGTCGTTAACGGCGACCATTATGTCATCCGTTCCCCGAACGAGACGCTGGGCGGCGGCATTATCCTGGACACCCACCCGCAGCAGCGGCACCGGCGTTTCCGTCCCGAAATTATCGCCGACCTGCAAGCTCGCAGCGAGGGCAAAGTTGAAAAGACATTACTGACCATCTTGAAATCCAAATCGCCGCTGGAACTCGATAAACTGGTTGCCGAAAGCGGCCTGAATCAGGAATCTGTACTTGCCGGGCTAGAATCGTTACAGCAGCAAGGCACGGTGGTCAGCGCCGGGGAAGGCAAAAATGTTCTGCTTTTCACAGAAACTGCCTGGCAACAAATGGTAGAAAATATTCCAGGCATGGTCCGTGATTATCACCGGCAGTTCCCTGTTCGTCCCGGCATCCCGAAAGCCGAAATCAACAACAAAATCAAACTCGGCAAGCACTTTCAGGATGTATTGCAAAAGCTGATTTCCGAAGGTTTAATCCTTGAAGAATCTGGTTGTATACATCTCCCCGGGTTTCAGATCAAAATCTTACCGGCGCAGCAGGTACAAATTGATGCCTATCTGAAACAGTTGAACCTCAATCCATATTCCCCGGCGCCGGATATCCCGATTCACCCGGATTTGCTGAACCTGCTCATTTTCCGGGGCGATGTGATTAAAACCGCCGCCGGTGTGGTCTTTTCCGCAACGGCGTTTAATGAGATGGTTGCTATAATTACAACCCACGTAAAAAAGAACGGTAAAATTACCGTCGCGGCAGCCCGTGATTTACTCGGCAGCAGCCGCAAATACGTGCTGGCGCTGCTGGAACAGATGGATGAAATGAAATTGACGAAACGCGTCGGTGACGAACGGGTCGGCGGCGAGAATAATAAATCTTAATATTTTCTAAATTTTTCTTTGCTTTTGTGATTCGAGTATTTTGCAGTCATCATTGCCGCAGGCAGCATCATCGGCGAAGCTGTATATAATTTGCCCGAAGGGCAATCATCATTTAAAAATGGCGGGAGCGGATGGGAGTCGAACCCACCGAAGACACTGTGTGCCCCCCAACGGGTTTGAAGCCCATGAAGCCCACCGGGACCTATCCACTCCCACTGCAGAAAGTATATCGTATCGATTTGGATAAATCAATCAGGCGGGAGACTGAAAACAGCCCCCGCCTGATACGTTTTTAACTCACACTTTTCAGTGCGTATTATTTATCCACAAACTCGTTGCCGAAGATATCACGGGAGATGATGATCTTCATGATGTTGGCCGCGCCTTCCGCCCCGGCCACATACGACATCGCTCCGCGCATCGCCATCTCTAAAGGCGAATCCTTGGTA
>Ga0187887_10001133_pt1 | contig 23399 bp, 18 predicted proteins | sample June2016WEW_7_10_FD_132977 | JGI IMG/M metagenome (GOLD analysis project Ga0187887, IMG submission 132977) | Peatland microbial communities from SPRUCE experiment site at the Marcell Experimental Forest, Minnesota, USA - June2016WEW_7_10 | ecosystem: Environmental > Terrestrial > Soil >... | reverse complement strand
GTCGGAGTCAGCCGGCCGTTGCTCGGATTCACGCGGAACACCACCACCGTATTCGAATTCTGGTTGGCGGCGAACAGATAAGCGCCCGTCGGATCGAGCGCGAAGTTGCGCGGCTCCTTCCCCAGCGTGGGGACATCCTCGATCAACGTCAGCACTCCTTTGCCCGGATCTATGGCATAGACCGCGATGCTATCGTGGCCGCGGTTGGAGCCGTAGAGATACCGGCCCTTGGGGTGCATCGCCAGTTCAGCCGTGGTGTTCTCGCCATTGAAATCCTTGGGCAGCGTGGTAACGGTCTGCAACTCGTGAAACGATCCCTTATCGGCATCCCAATCGAAGGCCGTAATCGTGTTACCCATTTCGTTAATGACATAGGCCCACCGCCCGTTCGGATGCAAGGCGATGTGGCGCGGCCCGGACCCCGGCTTCACGCTGCCGAAAGGCGGATCATTAGGTGAGAGCTTGCCATTCTCGAGATCGTAGCGATAGACCATCAGCTTGTCGAGACCCAGGTCGGCGACCACGGCGAAGCGGTTGTCCGGTGTCAGCACCACGTTGTGCGCGTGCGGTTCGTGTTGCCGGTTGGGATCCACGCTGGAGCCATGATGCTGCAAGAAGGCCGAAGCTTCGCCCAGCATGCCGGCTTTCACCGGCAAGACTGCCACACTGCCGCCGGTGTAGTTGGCCACCAGGACGTGGCTGCCGTTCTTGTCCACCGTCAGATGGCACGGGTCGGCGCCGCGCGAGGCCACGGTGTTCATCGGGGTCAGCTTGCCGGTGTGCCGGTCGATGGCGAACGAGGAGACGGAGCCGCTCTTGGCATTCTGATAATCGCCGATTTCATTTGCGGCGAACAGATATTGTTGCGCCGGATCGACAGCCAGGAACGAGGGGCTGACGGTCTCCGCCGCCAGCTCAACCGGGGTCAGCTTGCCGGTGGACGGGCGAAAGCGGCAGGCGTAAATGCCCTTGCTGCCATGGTCGGTGTAGGTTCCGAAATAGACCAGGTATTCCCGCGAGATCTTCGAGGCGCCTGTCAGGCGCGCCGAGGGAAGCATGGCGGACAGGGCCAGCAGCAAGATGGATACCGAGCGAAGGGGTCGCATGCGTTCATGATAATCGCATTGCGCTCTGAGTGGGGCAGACCTCCAGGTCTGCGGCCGGCCTCCAGGCCGGCCCACGCGCGGGTCTGGAGACCCGCCGCAGGACTGGAGTCCTGCCCCACAAATCAGATAGAATACTCTTATAGCCCAACCGCGAAAAAAACTCCGCGGAGAAAAATCTATGTCCGAACGAACTATCCAAATTACGGAACTTATTTTGCGCGACGCCCATCAGAGCCTGATGGCCACGCGCATGGCCCTGGAAGATCTTGTGCCGGCTTGCGAAGACCTTGATAAAGCGGGATTTTGGTCCATCGAGTGCTGGGGAGGCGCCACCTTCGACGCATGCATTCGATTCCTGAACGAAGATCCCTGGGAGCGTTTGCGCACTTTTCGCAAACTGATGCCCAATTCGCGACTGCAAATGCTGCTGCGTGGCCAAAACCTATTGGGCTATAGGCATTATGAGGACGAAGTGGTGCGGCGCTTTGTGGAAAAGGCCGCCGAGAACGGCATGGACGTGTTCCGCGTGTTCGACGCCCTCAACGATATCCGCAACCTGCGCACGTCGCTTAAAGCCGTGCGCGCCACGGGCAAACACGCCCAGGGTACGATTTGTTACACCATCAGCCCGGAGCATACCATTCCGGCGTTTGTCACCATGGCGGAACAACTCATGGATCTGGGCTGTAATTCCATCTGTATTAAGGATATGGCCGGGCTGTTGAAGCCCGCTCCGGCCTACGAATTAGTGGAAGGCATTAAGTCCGCCTGCGGGGAAGAAACCCTAGTCCATGTGCATACGCATGCTACCACCGGGGTAACCCTGGTCAGCCTGATGAAAGCCATCGAAGCCGGGTGCGACATCGTGGACACCAGCATCAGCAGCCTGAGCCTGGGACCCGGTCACAATCCGACCGAATCCCTCATCGAGATGCTGGAGGGCACGGGTTATCGCACGGTCGTCGACATGGAACGGGTGCGCAAAGTGCGCGACTACTTTAATCAGGTCCGGCCGCGCTACGCCGAGTTTCTGACCGGATTCAACGGCGTGGATACGGATATTTTCCGCAGCCAGATCCCCGGCGGCATGATCTCGAACATGGAAAGCCAGCTCAAACAGCAGGGCGCCGGCGACCGGCTGCGCGAAGTGTTGGAGGAAGTGCCCAGCGTACGGCGCGACGCGGGCTATCCGCCGCTGGTGACCCCGTCCAGTCAGATTGTAGGCACGCAGGCCGTGTTTAACGTAATCATGGGCCGTTACAAGGTCTTGACGGGCGAGTTCGCCGATCTCATGCTGGGTTACTACGGCAGTACGTTAGGCCAGAAGAACCCCGAGGTGGTCAAGAAGGCCATCCAGCACTCCAAGAAGGAGCCGATTTCCGGCCGGCCGGCGGATTTGCTGCGTCCCGAGTGGGACCAGTTGCGTGGCGATGCCCTGGCGTTGAGCGGATGCAACGGCAGCGACGAAGACGTTCTGACTTACGCCATGTTTCCGGGAGTGGCGCCTAAGTTCTTCCCGGCGCGCAGCCAGGGGCCGAAGAACCTGAGTCGGGAGCGGGCTAAGGCGCCCGCCAAGCCCGCCTCGAAACCAGCGCCCGCGCCGGCGCCGGCGCAGTCTCAACTGACGGAGCCCGTATCATATGTAGTTACTCTGAATGGTAAGTCGCATAACGTTACTGTAGCTCCAGCGTCGTAGGGCGGGCAATTCTGCCCGCAGCCGCCTTTTAGGCGGCCAGAGCCGGCTGAAAGCCGGCTGCTGGCAAGATTGCGCCCTCCGATAACAAGATCGATATGAGTATTGAAACTAAAATTCACGAGTTAGACGAGAAACGCGCGCGCCTGATGGAAGGCGGGGGTAAAGAACGCATCGAGAAGCAGCACCAGTCCGGTAAACTCACCGCCCGCGAGCGCATCGACCGGCTGGTGGACGCCGCCAGCTTCCAGGAGATCGGCCTCTTTGCCAGACACCATGCCACCTTGTTTGGCATGGCCGATAAGGAATTGCCGGCCGATGGCGTGGTTACCGGCGCGGCCACGGTGGATGGCCGCCTGATCCACCTGGCGAGCCAGGATTTCACGGTGGGCGGCGGCGCGGCGGGCGAAGTGCACAGCGAAAAAGTCGCGGAGATGATGCGCTACTCCCTGAAGACCGGGTCGCCATTTGTCTTCATCAACGACTCGGGCGGCGCGCGCGTGCAGGAGGGCATCAACAGCCTGGCGGGATACGGGCGCGTGTTCTATATGAACGTGATGCTCTCGGGCGTGGTGCCGCAGGTATCTTTGATTTGCGGCCCCTGCGCCGGCGGTGCGGCCTATAGCCCGGCGCTAACGGACTTTATCGTCCAAACCAAGGGCGCGCAGATGTTTATTACCGGACCGTCGGTGATTAAGCAAGTCACAGGCGAAATCGTCACGCCCGAGCAGTTGGGCGGTCCGGCTGCCCAGATGACCTACTCCGGCGTGGTGCATTTCATCGCGGAGAACGACGCGGAGGCCGCCTTCATTTGCAAGCGGTTGCTGAGTTTTCTGCCATCGAATAATATGGAGGACCCGCCGCGCCTGGCGTACGACGGATCGCTCGATCCCGACCCGGCCGTGAACAATCTGGTTCCCGACGATGGCAAGATTGCCTACGACATGCGCTCCGTAATCGCGGCGCTACTAGACCAAGGCGATTTTCTGGAAGTGCAGTTGAGCTTCGCGCAAAACATCCTGATCGGCTTCGGACGTATCGCGGGCCGCACGGTGGGAGTGATCGCGAACCAGCCTTCGGTCATGGCCGGCGCGCTGGATATCAATGCGTCGGACAAGGCCGCCCGCTTCATCCGCTTCTGCAATGCGTTCAACATTCCGCTGCTCACGCTAGTGGACGTGCCGGGCTTCATGCCGGGCGTGCAGCAGGAATACGGCGGCATCATCCGGCATGGCGCGAAACTGTTGTTCGCGTACTCGGCCGCCACGGTGCCGAAGGTGACCGTGATCGTCCGCAAGGCCTACGGCGGGGCTTATATAGGAATGTGCTCCAAGGACCTGGGCGCGGATCGCGTGATCGCGTGGCCCACGGCTGAAATCGCGGTGATGGGCGCGGAAGGCGCGGTTGAGGTGGTTTTCCGGAACGAGATCAAAGAAGCCGGAGGCAAGGACGCGCAAATGGAGCGCCGCAAGGAATTGATCGGCCTGTACCGCAATACGTTTTCGAATCCATACGTGGCGGGCGGGGCGCGGCTAGTGGACGACATCGTCGAACCGGCGCAGACGCGGCGTTATCTGGCCATGGCGCTGGAAGCTTTACAAACCAAGCGGGAGTTGCGTCCAGCCAAGAAGCACGGCTTGATGCCGCTGTAAAGAGCGATGGCTGGTGGATCGGAAATGGACCTATGGGCTGGTTACTTTTACCGGTAGGAATATTCGCGGGTTGGTTGGCCGGGGCGGCCATGTCGCGCCGCATGGTGCGGAGTGAGGTGCGGCGGCTGGAATCGCTGATCGAGAACCGGAACGGAAAGACCGCCGCGGCGCCTTTGCCGGCGCTCACTGCGCAGCCTGCTCCAAAGCCCGCGGAGCCGGAGCAAGTGGAAGAAGTCACGCCTGAAACCATCATGGTTCTAACCGCCGCCGTAGCCGCGTTCTTAGGTAAGCGGGCGCGCATCCGGAGTGCGCGCCTGGTGCGCGCCGCGCCGTCCAACGCCTGGGCGCAACAAGGCCGCGCATTTATTCAGGCATCGCACAATCTGGGGGTCGTGCACGGGCGATGAAGCTACGAATCACAGTTGACCAGAAGACTTACGAAGTGGACGTCGAGGTCGCCGAAGACGATCGCGCGCCGGCCGGTACGCCGCACGCCTATATCCCGGCGGCGCCCACCGCGTTGCCATCCATGCCTCCGCCGCCGCGCGCCGCCGCGCCGGAAAGCAATGTCGTGGAAGATAAAGTCTGCCGCAGCCCCGTCGCGGGCATCGTGGTGCGCGTGAATGCACAGATGGGCCAGCAGATCCAGGCCAACGATCCCCTGCTGGTGTTGGAAGCCATGAAGATGGAAACCAACATTACTTCGCCAGTGGCCGGCAAAGTCAAAGCCATTAATGCGAGCGTGGGCGACGGCGTGCAAGTGGGGCAGGTACTGGTTGAATTTGAATAGTGCCGAATTCGGACGAGTTATGAGTGAAGATCTATCCAATGTTCCTGGTTTTCAGTTCGTGGACCACGTAGCCATAGCGGTGCGTCTGGGCGAGCTGGATGCGCAAGTAAAGCAGTATGGGCTGCTCGGTTTTCGGGAGATCCATCGCGAGGAAGTGTACGGCGGCGATCAGGTGCGCGAGGCGCTGCTGCAAGTGGGCGACGGCCCCAACCTGGTTCAATTGCTGGAGCCGCTAGGCCCCGATTCGCCGGTGCAAAAGCTGATCGACAAGAACGGCGGACGCGGCGGTCTGGCGCACGTGGCCTTCCGCGTGCGCAACGCCCAAATCGCGTTTCAATATATGCAGGAGGCCGGTTTCCAGTTGATCGATAAAGCGCCGCGCCCGGGATCCCGCGGGACCACCGTGTTTTTCGTGCATCCGAAGTCGCTGGGCGTGTTGATTGAGATCGTGGAGGACCCCACATCATGAGCAACGCCATGATAGAGAAAAGGACCGACAATCTGACGTTAGCCGAGTTCCCGCCCGTTTCGACCGAACAGTGGGACGAGGTGGTGCGCAAAGACCTGAAAGGCGCGGCTCCCAAGACCAAGCTCTACTATCGCGCGGAGGATTTGCAGGGCCTGGAATATTTGGATTCCGCGCCGGGCGAGTTTCCCTATACGCGCGGCACGCGGAGCGATAACGCGTGGCGCATCCGGGCTGTAGTGCAGGATGCCGCGGCGGCGCGGGCGGCGCTCGATGCGGGCGCGGATGAAATCTGCTTCGTGCTCGCCGATCGGAATATCGATGAAGTCCTTAATGCGCTCCCCCCCTGTGCCATCCACTTCGAAGCCTCGGAGCGCGCCGCTGAACTGCTGGAGAAGTTGGCTGGAGGGCGGGCTTTAGCCGGCGCGGGGGTTCACCCCCGCTCCGTCGATTACGAGCCTCTGTCCGACTTTGACGGCGCAGCCCAACTCGTCCGTCAAAGCCGATCCCTGGCCGATTTCCGCCCCATCACCATCCGCGCGCACCGCTTCTCCGAAGCCGGCGCGACCAGCGTGCAGGAACTCGCCTTCGCACTCGCCGAAGGAGTCGAAATCGCCGCCCAACTCACGCATCGCGGACTCACGCCGGACGAGGCCGCGCAAGCGTTGGCGTTTTCTTTCGCCATAGGATCGAACTACTTCCTGGAGATCGCCAGGCTGCGCTCCGCACGCACGTTGTGGGCGCGCGCGGTTGCAGCCTTTCAACCCACCAGCCCGGATGCCGCCAAGATGACTATCGACGCGCGTACCGCGCATTGGAACAAAACCATCTACGATCCGCATGTGAACCTGCTGCGCTGCACTACTGAAGCCATGGCAGCCGCCATCGGCGGCGCGGATTCCGTACAGGTGGAGGCCTTCGACCAACCCTATCGCGAGCCGGAAGAGTCCGCGAAGCGCCTGGCGCGCAACACGCAATTGATCCTGAAGCGGGAAGCCTGGCTGGATCGCTCGGTGGACGTAGCGGGTGGCTCGTACTACCTGGAAGTCCTCACCGATTCGGTGGCCCGCGAGGCTTGGAAGCTGTTTCAGGAAATCGAAGCCCTGGGCGGGTTCCTGCAGTATTCCGAATCGGGCGGGCTGGAGCGGGACATCGCCAAATCGCGCGCGGACCGCGAGTCGGCCGTCGCTACCCGCCGCACCACCATCGTCGGGACGAATCAGTATCCGAATCTGTCCGAGCGCATGCTGCCGAACATCGAGCGCCAGGACCCCGCGCCGCGTACCGCACGCATCTTCGAAGAGATCCGGCTGCGCACGGAGCGCTATACGGCGCGTACCGGACACACGCCAAAGTTCCTGCTGCTCGAAGCGGGCGACGAAAAAATGCGCAAAGCCCGCTCCGGATTCATTACGAATTTCTTCGGCTGCGGTGGGTTCGATTGTCAAATTTCCGATGTGCTCACAGGCGACCCGGATGCCATCGTGTTGTGCAGTTCCGACCCCGAGTACGCTGCCCTGGCCCCACGCTTGATTCAAGAATTGCGCGATGCCGGCAAGTCCACGCCGGTGCTCGTGGCCGGGAATCCCGCCGAATCCATCGAGCAGTTGAAACAGGCCGGCGTCGCGGATTTCATACACGTCCGCAGCAATGCGGCGGAAGTCTTGCGTAGTTGGCAGGAGAGGATCGAGGGCGGCCAATCCTGGCCGCAGCCGCCTTTCAGGCGGCCAGAGCCGGCTGAAAGCCGGCTGCGGGCAGAATTGCCCGCCCCACAAGGTGTACCCCACCCCGATTTCCCCAAAATCGATTACAAGCCAACGCCCAAAGGGCAAGCCGCGCCCTGCGGCCCGGAATGGCTGGCCCCGGAGCATATCGCCATCCAGCCGTGGTACACGCGTGCGGATCTGGAAGGCATGGAACACTTGGCCTACGCCGCCGGACTGCCGCCGTATCTGCGCGGCCCTTATTCCACCATGTATTCCCGCCAGCCCTGGACCATTCGCCAGTACGCGGGCTTTTCAACCGCAGAGGAATCGAACGCCTTCTACCGGCGTAATCTGGCGGCCGGACAGAAGGGCCTGTCCGTCGCTTTCGATCTGCCCACCCATCGCGGCTACGATTCGGACCACGAGCGCGTAGTCGGCGACGTGGGCAAAGCCGGCGTGGCCATCGATTCCGTGCTGGACATGAAGATCCTGTTCGACCAGATCCCGCTCGACCAGATGTCCGTCTCCATGACCATGAACGGCGCCGTGCTGCCCATCATGGCGTTTTACATCGTGGCGGCCGAAGAGCAGGGCGTGGCTCCGGAGAAGCTTAGCGGCACTATTCAGAACGACATCCTGAAAGAGTTCATGGTCCGCAACACTTACATCTATCCGCCGGAGGGCTCCATGCGGATCATCGGCGATATTTTCCGCTACACGTCCCAGAAGATGCCGAAATTCAACTGCATCAGCGTGAGCGGCTATCACATGCAGGAAGCCGGCGCCACCGCCGATCTGGAGCTGGCCTACACGCTGGCAGACGGCCTGGAGTACCTGCGCACGGGCATCCGCGCGGGCCTGGATATCGACAGCTTCGCGCCGCGCATCTCCTTTTTCTGGGGCATCGGCATGAACCACTTCATGGAGATCGCCAAGATGCGCGCCGCGCGGGTGCTGTGGGCCAAGCTGGTGAAACAGTTGCACCCGAACAATCCCAAGTCCATGGTGCTGCGTACACATTGCCAGACTTCCGGCTGGAGCCTGACTGCGCAGGATCCGTTCAATAACGTGGTGCGCACGTGCGTGGAAGCGCTGGCCGCCGCGCTGGGCCATACGCAATCGCTGCACACCAACGCGCTCGACGAAGCCCTGGCGCTGCCCACCGATTTTTCCGCGCGGATCGCCCGCAATACTCAGATCTACCTGCAGGAGGAAACCGGGATTACCAAGGTGGTCGATCCGTGGGGCGGCTCCTATTATGTCGAGAAGCTGACGCACGAGCTGATGCACCGGGCATGGGGATTGATCCAGGAAGTGGAGCAATTGGGCGGCATGGCCAAAGCCATCGAGACCGGCCTGCCCAAGATGCGCATCGAAGAAGCCGCCGCGCGCAAGCAGGCGCGCATCGATTCCGGCAAGGACATTATTGTGGGCGTTAACGCCTATCACACCGATGCCGACGCCGCGCTGGACGTCCGCGTGGTGGACAACACCGCCGTGCGCAAATCGCAACTCGCGCGCCTGGAGGAACTGCGGCGGACACGCGGCGTGGTAGCGGTGCGGGAAGCTCTGGCCGCGCTCACGCGCTGCGCCGAAACGGGCCAGGGCAACCTGCTGGATCTGGCGGTGGTGGCGGCTCGCAGCCGCGCCACGCTGGGTGAAATCTCCATGGCGCTGGAACGCGTGTGGGGCCGCTATCAGGCTGTCACGCGCACCATTTCCGGCGTATACTCGGCGGAGAGCAAGATGGACGAAAATTTCCAAAAAGCCCGCCACATGGCGGATGAATTCGCCGCCGCCGAAGGCCGCCGTCCACGCCTGCTGGTGGCCAAGATGGGGCAGGACGGCCACGACCGCGGCTCCAAGGTTATCGCCACGGCGTTCGCCGATTTGGGCTTCGACGTGGATATCGGCCCGCTCTTCCAGACGCCGCGCGAAGTGGCGCGCCACGCGGTGGAGAACGATGTGCACGTGTTGGGCGTTTCTTCCTTGGCGGCCGGTCACAATACGTTGGTACCGCAGGTGATCGAAGAACTCAAGAAACTGGGCCGCGAGGATATCCTGGTGATCGTGGGCGGCGTGATCCCGCCGCGGGATTACGATTTCCTGTACAAGAGCGGCGTGGCGGGCATCTTCGGGCCCGGCACGGTGATTCCGCTGGCCGCGCAAGAGATTCTGAAGACTCTGTCCGCGAGCCCCGTGGAGCGCGTCTAATGGCAGCCTTGTGGGGCAGGACTCCAGTCCTGCGGCCGGCGTCCACGCCGGCCCGCTCGGATACAAGAAGAGCGGGTCCTGGAGGACCCGCGCAGGACTGGAGTCCCGCCCCACAATGATGCGCCCGCGCCTGCCTCGCGACGCCTACGTCGAAGGCGTGCTGCGCGGCGACCGCACCATTCTCAGCCGCGCCATCACCCTCATCGAAAGCCTGCATGCCGAGGATATCGAATTGGCGCAGGACGTCCTGGAACAGTGCTTGCCCTACGCCGGCGATTCCATTCGTGTGGGCATCACCGGCGTGCCGGGCGTGGGCAAGAGTTCGCTGATCGAAGTGCTGGGCATGTACCTTACCGGCGAGCGCGCGGAGAAGGTCGCGGTGCTGGCCGTCGATCCTTCCAGCCAAGTGTCGCGCGGCAGCATCCTGGGCGACAAAACGCGCATGGAAACGCTGGCCAACGACGACCGCGCCTTCATCCGCCCGTCGCCCTCCGGCGGATCCCTGGGCGGCGTCGCCCGCCGCACGCGCGAAAGCATGCTGCTGTGCGAAGCCGCCGGATATCGCAACGTGCTGATCGAGACCGTGGGCGTCGGCCAGTCGGAAACCACGGTCCGCTCCATGGTCGATTTCTTCCTCCTGCTGATGCTGGCGGGCGCGGGCGACGAGTTGCAAGGCATCAAGCGCGGCATCGTCGAGATGACGGACCTGATCGCCTTCAACAAAGCCGACGGCAACAATCGCGCGAAAGCCGAGGGCGCCCGCCGCGAGTATGAGAACGCGTTGCACTTGTTCTCCGCCTCCGGCACGGGCTGGACGCCGCGCGTGATCACCTGTTCGGCGCGCGCGCGCGAAGGCATCGCCGAAATCTGGGATGCCGTCCTCGAACACAACGCCTGGCTCACCAGCACCGGGCAGCTCGCCAGCTACCGCCAGCGGCAGGTGAAGAGTTGGATGCACGAGTTGATCGAACAGGCGCTGCACGACGAGTTCATGCAGCACGAGGGCGTGCGCGACAAGCTGCCGTCCTTCGAGCAGGACGTGCTTGCCGGACGCCTGAGCCCATTTCGCGCCGCGCGCCGCCTGATCCGCATATATACGGAGAATCCATCATGATCTTTTCATTCCCATTGCTATCGGCCGAAGAGGCTGCCGCGCTGGTCGAGCACGGGCAGACCGTCGGCTTTAGCGGCTTCACTCCGGCCGGCGCGCCGAAAGCCATCCCCATGGCCATCGCCGAGCGGGCCACCGCCGAACATCAGGCCGGGCGCGAGTTTCAGATCGGCGTCCTGACCGGCGCTTCCACCGGCACGTCGCTCGATGGCGCGCTGGCCAAGGCGGACGCCATCAGCTTCCGCACGCCCTATCAGTCCGATCCGGCGCTCCGTGCGCGCATCAACGCCGGCCAGACCCGCTTCTTCGACATGCATCTGTCGTTAATGCCGCAGGCCACGCGCTACGGTTTTCTCGGCCCCGTGCATTGGGCCGTCGTGGAGGCCAGCGACCTGACCGCGGGCGGCGGCATCGTGCTCACGTCTTCGGTTGGCTGCGCGCCGACCTTCTGCAACAAGGCCGAGAAGATCATCGTCGAGCTGAACCATCGTCACCCGCCTACGCTGCTGGGCATGCACGACATTTATGAGCCGGCCGATCCGCCGCGCCGCCGTGAAATCCCCATCTACGCGGCGTCCGACCGCATCGGCTCGCCGGTAATCAAAGTCGATCCTTCCCGCATCGCCGGTGTCGTGGAGACCGCGGCGGACGACGAAACCCACGGATTCGCGGACGCCACGCCGGTGACCGAGAAAATCGGCCAAAACGTGGCCGAGTTTCTGGCCGCAGAGATCTCGTCCGGCCGCGTGCCGAAATGCTTCCTGCCGATTCAATCCGGCGTAGGCGACATCGCGAACGCCGTGCTCGGCGCGCTGGGCAAGCATCCGGACATCCCGGCTTTTGAAATGTACACAGAAGTGATTCAGGATTCCGTGATCCGGCTAATGAAGAGCGAGCGCGTGAAGTTCGCCAGCAGTTGCTCGCTGACCGTGAGCCACGCGGCGTTACGCTCGGTCTACGACAACCTGGAATGGTTCCGCTCGCGCATCCTGCTGCGGCCGCAGGAAATCAGCAACAACCCGGAGGTGATCCGGCGGCTGGGCATCATCTCCATCAACACCGCGATTGAAGTGGATATCTTCGGCAACGTGAACAGCACTCACGTGATGGGGCGCCAGATGATGAACGGCATCGGCGGCTCGGGCGACTTCACCCGCAACGCGTACCTGTCGGTGTTCACGTGCCCATCGACGGCCAAGGGCGGCAAGATTTCCACCATCGTGCCGCTGGTCAGCCACATGGATCATAGCGAGCACTCGGTGCAAATCGTGGCGACGGAATATGGCATCGCCGACCTGCGCGGCCGGTCGCCCTACGAGCGCGCGACGCTGATTATTCAGAACTGCGCGCATCCCGATTTCCGCGACGAGTTGAACGGGTATCTGGAGATGGTGGAAGGCGGCCATACGCCGCAAACGCTCACGGCGGCCTTCAAGCTGCACGAGCAGTATCTGCGGACAGGGGATATGCGGGGTGTGGACTGGCGCCAGTACGTGTAGGCGCAGGGGTCGGGGGGGTAGCGAGGACGCGTCGAGGTATGCTGCTAAGCGATTACGGCTTATCGAGCACGACCAAAATCTTGTAGGTCTCAGATTCCAGCTTGCTGCCGTCAATGCTCACGGGCCACTTTAGCTTCGCCTTGTCGCCGCGAAACTGAGCTTGGATGTTATTCACCGGCGGAATTTTGCAACTTCTGCGAACCTGATCCATCCTGCTAAAATCTGTCCAATTTAGCTTGCTATCGCAGTTGACGACAGCAATACGACCATCCGGCAGTTGGAGCGAAAGCGTCGCGCCCCTGACGTCGTAGGAACCACTGCGAGCGGGCACGGTGGTAGCGCTAGTTCGCGTCGTACTTGAGCAATTCACGCTCGCTTGATTCCCGGAGCAGTTTACGTCAGTATTTGCAGTCGAGGTTGAGTTCCCGGGCACGAAATACGTATAGTTCGCGTCATGATCTTGGCAGTCGATTATCGTCACGTTGAGGTTGTCCGCAGCGTAAATCGGAGCGGAGCCCGCCAGAAGCGCGATCATGCCGACGAGGGAAACCGTCTTCGACGCGCTCATGATCCGGATCAACCAGAATTCGACGGCGAGAAACGGGACCGCTCTTAAACGGCAGGGAACTTGTGCGGCTGCAGGACGCTGTCGGCGTTCATGCATTTCGACTGGAGAGGACACAAGGCCAGACAGACACCGCGCCGAGCAAAGCGCAAGTGCGACCGGGTGTCGTTTTACGTTCGACTTTTGCGAAACGCGACCTCACTGGAAGACGATGCTTTCGATCTTGTGCGGGTCCAAGAAAGCTCCAGCTGCGGACAGTGCCGGGATAACCAAGCAGTCAAGGCGGCCCGGATACCCGGCTCGCTGAATCTTCTTGACCCGTTCATCAAAGCATCTCACGTCAATTCCGCCACGCCGCACAAATGCCGCCCTTGCGCGGCCAACATCGCCGTCGAACCAGATCGGCCCTACGCCCTGGGCATGCAGTTGCTTGACCCAGGAGAGACAGGAGACGGGAAATCCCCAGTCGAGGACGCCTCGATCACGATGTTGGCGAATTTTCAGAATGAAGTCCGCACGGTCCGTGGCCCATGCTTCTCTCAGCTCTGGGTGCGGCCAGCCACGCGGGTAGTAGTCCAAATCGTAATGTGCGAAGCCGTGTTCACGCGCCAAGTAACGGGCGAATTCGCTCTTCCCCGTTGCGGGAATTCCGGATACCAAGATTACAATCTGCTTAGCAACCACCACTAGATGGGGCTCCTTCCGGTCGCGGCGAACGACCCGGCGAGGCCAAGGGGACAGTCCCTTTCCTCACTGGACGATACCACCCGGATATGACGGCCAAAATCTCACGGTGTCTGTGCTTGCTCGAACTGATCTCGGCCGTTCCGGCCTAAGCGCCCTTGGCGAAGGCCCGGTCCAACTTCTCCAGCAGCGCCAGGCCCCGCTTCCTGGAGCCGCGCTGAGCTAGTGCTCTGAACCGTGTCTCGGTGTCATACTGTGTCAATGCCGAGGTTGCCAACTCGTCGATCAGACGGTTGATGCTCATGCCTCTGGCCTTTGCCAGGCTGCGCAGGCGGTCGTGCTTGTCTTCCGGAATTCGAATCGTCAGCGTGCTCATATCAATTGCCTTAGGGCGTCTCTGGGAGTCAGGACTCGCAAGTCCGGGAAGCGAAGGTCGCCGGAGCGGAAGTCCGCGACGTTGTTCGTAACGATTGCTTCTACGCCGCCGGCAACGGCCAGTTCGAAAACATGGTTATCGCCCTCGTCCCGCAGGTTGGGCCGCCAGAGATAATAAACGTGCACCCAGTCGCACACGCTCAGAAACGCTTCAAACATCTCGCGTCGCTCCACGGCGGACAACGGAGACTTGCGAAAGATCGGCTTACGTCCCAGAACGTCTTCATACTCCAGGAACAGAGCTTGACCCATAACAGGCCGCCACCGCTCCTCGAGACAGGCGCGCAGCACTTCCCGGTTGTATCCTTCCTTTCGCAGCAGAGCGCCTGCGAATACGTTTGTGTCGACCACGACCCTTCGCAATTCAACCAACGATCATGATAGCACAGGGGCTATCAATGCCGCCGAGCGAATCGTCCCCCCATCTTGTGCGGAAAGTGCTCTGCGCGCTGGGCAAGCACACGGACATCCCGGCTTTCGAGATGTACACCGAAGTGATCCAGGATTCCGTGATCCGGCTAATGAAGAGCGAGCGCGTGAAGTTCGCCAGTAGTTGCTCGCTGACCGTGAGCCACGCGGCGTTGCGCACGGTCTACGACAACCTGGAGTGGTTCCGGTCGCGCATCCTGCTGCGGCCGCAGGAAATCAGTAACAATCCCGAAGTGATTCGCCGGCTAGGGATCATCTCCATCAACACCGCCATTGAAGTGGATATCTTCGGCAACGTGAACAGCACCCACGTGATGGGGCGCCAGATGATGAACGGCATCGGCGGCTCGGGCGACTTCACGCGCAATGCATATCTGTCGGTCTTCACTTGCCCGTCTAGCGCCAAGGGCGGCAAGATTTCCACCATCGTGCCGCTGGTCAGCCGCATGGATCATAGCGAGCACTCGGTGCAAATCGTGGCGACGGAATATGGCATCGCCGACCTGCGCGGCCGGTCGCCCTACGAGCGCGCGACGCTGATTATTCAGAACTGCGCGCACCCCGATTTCCGCGACGAGTTGAACGGGTATCTGGAGATGGTGGAAGGCGGCCACACGCCGCAGACGCTCACGGCGGCCTTCAAGCTGCACGAGCAGTATCTGCGGACGGGGGATATGCGGGGTGTGGACTGGCGCCAGTACGTGTAGGGTATGTGGGGCTCGACCCAACTTATCCAGCAGCCCTTCCGGAACTGGACTCCGCGGTGTGATGCGCAAATTTTTCCGCTGTCTGGGCGTTTGGGAAAAAATCTCCCACCCGTTGAACCCACCTGTTTTCAACCCGATCCTGCCCTGGACCGGACGGCTGTGAAGTTTCTCACAGTTCGCGCCGCGACTCCTATCGGCGGCACTGGTTTGAGGGATGTAGGAGGAGTGAGAGGAGCCAAAAACCATGATGACTTGGATACGAAACTTAGGTATCGCTTCACTGGCGATTCTCCTGGCTGCGAACGCCGCGCAAGCAGGACGCTTCGGCGGGTTCGGGCGCGGGGGCGGCGGCGGCCAGTGGTCTCGGCAGACCACCAAGACGATGCCCAATGGGGACCAGAAGACGGTGCAAACCACCATTACCGGACCGAACGGCAAGCAGGTAACCACCGATAGCAGCGGTACATATACAAAACAGCCGTGACGCAAGCGCTTCCGGTCTAGAGGCGGCCGGACGACGGTAAGCCCACCGCTCGTCCGGCTCTTTCGAATCCGGATCCCGCGCGACTTGACGGATGGCGAGCTTTGTGGCTGCCTATGAAAACACTGTAGAGTGGGGCAGGACTCCAGTCCTGCGCGGGTCCTCCAGGACCCGCTCTGCGCGGGGGCCGACGTGGACGTCGGCCGCAGGACTGGAGTCCTGCCCCACTATTGAAGCAGACCCGCGGCTCCTGGTTAAAGGCGCAGTCGCCTGGCGCGGCGCGCAATATAGGCTGACCTTCAACTCGTGCGGCGGATACTCGCGCGTGTCCGCCCGGTTCCAATGCGATTCGTCCGCCAGGAGTATGGCCGCGCGGCTGAGAATTCGATTGTTGACCGATGCCGCCGGATGCAGTACCGTTTGCAAGATCGAATCTGACGGTTAGCACTACGCCGGGAATTCCGTTGGGCCGATCCAAACGCCGATGTTTCAGTGGGACGAATGCTCATCGCCGGACCAGGGGTCGGACAGTTCGGCTTCGCGCAGCAGATCCTGATCGGTAAGGGCTTCGAGAAATGCGATCAGGTCCGCCTTGTTGCGAGCGGTCATATGGAATCCGTGAATCAATTTGTCCTTCTGGGGATTATCGTGTCCGACGCCCGCCGCGGGGCCTCCCGCGATCGTGCGGCCACCGCTGGCATAGTGGTCCAGCGCCTCGCTCAGCGTGGCGACACTGCCGTCGTGCATATAAGGCGCGGTGAGCGCGATGTTGCGGAGTGTGGGAGCCTTAAATCGACCGACATCTTCGGCGCGCTTCGAGAATTCATACAGGCCACGGCCGCCCGGCGGATATGAGAATTCGCCCGCTAGATTGTAGAGACCGGTGTTGTGAAAGTGCGCGGGTGGAGCGTTGCCACCCTCGAAAGCGATCGAATCCGAGAAGTTGAATCCCCCGTGGCAGCGGAAACAAGATGGTCCGCCATCAAGAAAAAAAATAGCCTCGCCGCGCTTCGCGGCGTCTGAGATGGCGCTCTCGTCTCCTTCGAAGTGGAAGCGGTCCCAGGCGGATCCGCGGGATACGATGGTCCGCTCAAAGCTCGCCAGCGCCTTCGCAATGTTGACGGTTGTCCAGGGTTTCGGATCTTTGGGGAAAGCCGCGGGGAAGAATACCCTATAGACCGAGTCGGTGCGTGCCGCTTCCAGAAAACGCTTTTCGATGGCGCCGAATCCCAGTTCGATCGGGTTGCTGGACATCATCGGCTTCAGAGCCTGTTCTTCGAGTGAATGAATCGACGGGTCGCCCCAGTTGAACGTTCGGTTCCAGGCGACGTTGGCCAGAGTCATGGCGCCGCGCGGATGCAGTTCCCCGGTCGCGCCTCTGGCGCGGTCCCGGCCATCGGTAAAGGCGAGTTCCTGGCGGTGGCAGGTCGCGCAGGAGGCGGCTCCGTTCACCGACATCCGTTTGTCATAGAAAAGATAGCGGCCAAGGCGCACTTTTTCCGCTGTCAGAGGGTTATCGGCAGGGATGCGCGGTCGAGGAAAACCCTTCGGGATGCGCGGGACGCCAGTGCCAGAACCAGCCCACGCAAGGGCCCAGCACACCATCGACGCGGACATCCGGAGCCCACCCCGGCGGATCATCGGCCGGATCCGCAGTTGATCCGAACTACGTTCGAAATCTGTCCGTTCACCGTGAAATACAGGTCGGTTTCGCCGACCCCTTCCAGCGCATCGGGAAGCCGGATGGTGAGTTGATCGTTGCCCGGCTCGGTACTCCGGCTCATCGACAAAACAGGCGCCGGAATTCCACCCACTGTGACGCGAACGCCGGGATGTTCGCCGGCGTAACGAAAACCGGTCCCCAGCAGGCGGACTGCGGTGGATACGCCGGGCGACAGCGGAATCGGTACCGCCCGGCAACCGCTTTGCGCCCCACATTGCCAGGTTGGGAACGACTTGTCCGGTTTGCCGGCCAAGCGCTGCGTTACCTGGCCATCCGCGGCGGAGCGCCCATCGGGAATATTTGTAAAGAGCCCGGGCGCGACATCGGCAATCAAGACCTTGCTCCTCGAAACCGATCCGTCTGCGCGCACTACCGCAACTTCGGCCGGTCCGGTGGTGCATTCGCCGGGTACTACGAAATTGATGAAGGCCCATCCGGCGCCGGTGTAGAGAAGCGGCGCGAACCGCGCGACACCGCGCGAATCCGTAACGCGGATGGAGACGTTTCCCAGAACCTTGGGAAGCGAAGGTCCGTGCGCTGACATTTCCTGGTCCGCCAGAATCGGTCCGTAGGCGGCAGCGATGCCACCGCGCGCGAGCACCAAGCCACCGCGGCTATGACTCACCGTAAACAGGCCGAGCGGCGTCGTGCCCCACAAATGCGACAGCAGGATCAACCCGAGCCCCGCGGGAGTTTCGTCCGGTTTCCCGCAGGTCCACCCGGCATCCAGTTTAGTGCCATTGAAATAGCGATAGTCCGTGATCAGCTTCCCGGCGGTGAAGGAGGACAGCGTCCAGGAGATCCGCTGTGCGTCAAAATACGCGAGATTGGCCTGAACGAGGGAGGTGGCTTCCGCCGGATCGCTGGGAAATGCGGCGCACTCGTCGGAAGGTCGATCCAATTGAGGATCGAGACCGTTAACCAGTACGGGAACGGTAGCGGCAGCGGAGCCGAACTGTTGCCGGCGATCGGCATCCATATGTGTGGCGGCGTAGCGCGGCGTCACTTCGTCGATGATGTTGGGGCCCTCAATGGGCGCCTGGTCTGGTCCTGCCACAATCACGGGCTGGCGCGCACCGGATTGGCGGATGGCCGCTACCAGGAAGCCGGACAACGGGGCGAAAAAAACATTCGGATAGCCCCTGAAACGCGCCGCCGCAAGCTGCCAGAACACGGCAAGATCGCGAGGCTCGGTTTCGTGCGGCAGTCCGCTGGTTTCGAGAATCACCAGCAGTTCGAGCCGATTCGAAAGGCGGACGAGCCTCTCCACACGGGATTGGTATTCAGAATTCGCATCGTACTCCGTGGCGCTGACCGGGAGCCGCACCGCGTTCATGTTCAGGCGCTGCCGAATGGTGATCAGCGTCGTAGCCGACAAGGGTCCGAAGGCGACCGCCGAGCCTTTCTCGTCCGCCAGGTTCGCAGTGAGCGGGGCGAGTTGGGTTCCGCGAATCAGGTACGGCCTATCTTGCCTGTCTAGAATGCGATTGCCGACAATGCGATACGGGCCGTTCGGCGCCGGCGTAAGCGCCGGGGCGGGCTGACTCCCGGTCATCGCCCCTAACGGAAGCAGCGCCAGGAGAAAGACAGGAGGTACAGCGGCAGAGACCGCCTTCAGCCGATTGGGCACCGTCGAACCTCTTGTATAGGACGATATGGACTGAAGGGCCGTTGCATGTTTCCCGCTCGGGCCGCCCTTACCCGCCCCGATCGAAACGACTTTCTTTCACCACGCCCGCCCCCTCCCGCACCACCACCAGCCGATCCGCCGCCACCCCCTCCACCCGCTCCCGGCCGCCGTTCGGCCAGCGAATGTCCAAATCCGCCTGAGTCGCCGCGCCCAAACCGAAATGCAGCCGCCGGTCGCTGGCTGAGTAAAAGCTCGACTGACTCAATACTTCCTGCGCCTGCACCTTGCCGCCATAATGCGCAGTCACTCGCGCGCCGATCGCGCTGCGATTCGACTTCACTCCCTCCAGCTTGACCTTGAGCCAGTGTCCCCCGCCGCTCACATCGTTGCGCAGCAGCGAAGGCGGCTCGTTCAGATTCACGATCGCCATGTCGATGTCGCCATCGTTGTCGAAATCGCCGAATGCGCAGCCGCGGCTGGCATGCGGGGCCGCCACGCCGGGGCCGCCCTGATCCAGCAATTCCTCGAATTTTCCATTGCCCAAGTTGCGGAAAATGACCCGCGGCGTCTTGAACGCATACTCTGGCAGCTTCGCCTCCACCTCTGGGTACACGCTGCCAGTCACGAAGAACAGGTCCGGATTGCCATCGTTATCCAGGTCCACGATCCCCGCGCCCCACCCGATGAAGCGTGTCTCCACGGCCAGCCCCGCGCTAATGGTCGTGTCTACGAAATTTCCCTTGCCATCGTTTCTGTACAAGATATTAGTGTCGTCGGCGAAGTGCGTCTTGAAGATATCCAGGCTGCCGTCCAGATTATAATCGCCGATTCCCACTCCCATGCCGGCCTGTTCCATGCCGTCCTCGTTCAAAGCCACGCCGCTCTCCAGACCGATATCGGTGAAAGTGCCGTCGCGATTGTTGCGCAGCAGGAAACTGGGCGTGGAATCGCAGGCCACATAGATGTCCGGCCAGCCGTCGTTATCGAAATCCGCGGCCACGGCGGTCATGGGGTACCCTTTCAGCTTCGCTACTCCCGACTGCGCGCTCACGTCGGTAAAGCTACCGTCGCCGTTGTTGTGGTAAAGCGCCACCGAACCGGCAGGCAGACCGCGCGGCCCGCAGTTCACCGGAATGCCTTTCCAGTTGCAATTGGTATTCTCTCCCGGCCTGGGTACCGACCCGAAATCGAATTGCAGGTAGTGAGCCACAAAAAGGTCGAGCTTGCCGTCGCGATCGTAATCCACGAAAGTACATCCCGATCCCCAAGGCGTGCCCGTCTGCTGCAACCCGGACTTGGCAGTCACATCGGAGAAGGTACCGTCGCCGTTATTGCGATACAGGACGTTCCGGCCCCAGTAAGTGACGAATAAGTCGTCGAACCCGTCGTTGTCATAGTCGCCCACGCAAACCGCCGACGCCCAGCCGGAGCGCTTGAGTCCGGCTGGTTCGGTCACATCCGTGAAGGTGCCGTTGCGATTGTTCTTATACAGCCGGTTGTGCGCGCCGGGGGGCGGACTATCGAGACACGTGCCGCTGAGTATGAAGATGTCGAGCCATCCATCGTTGTCATAGTCTATGAACGCGACTCCGCAGCCCACCGTTTCCAGGATGTAGTCTTTATGTGTTGCGCCGCCGTAAATCACGGGCGCGCGCAGGCCCGCCTGCGCGGCGATATCGACGAATCTGGCGTGCCAGGGCAGCCCCGATGGTTTCCCGCGCGGCATGGGCTTTACGCCACGCGTGGACACGCCCTGTCCCCAGGCCTGGACCGCGGGTGCGGCCATCAGGCCCATCCACGCGCGGCGGGTCAACCCTCTGCTCATCCTTTCAAGTATAGATTGGGTCGAGTGACGGGGATTGCGCCCCGCCACCTTGAACATCCGGGACAGATCCTCGATGCGCTTGTCGCTGCGTAGATGCAGGTCCCAGGCGGCCTCAGAGGCCGCCGGCAGGCTACGAGCCTGCGCCACGGGGGCTACGAGCCTGCGACACGCGGGAATCTTTGCGTGGCAAAATCGACGACGTACAGCGCCGCGGCCACATAGTTCCCTAATTCGCCGCGCCCTAGCAGGTGCCGCGCGACGCTGAAGTATCCGCCCACCAGAAAGGCGGCCAGGAATCTGGACTCCAGATCGGTGACCGGGTCCAATCCGGCTTCGCGGCTAAACTCCGCGGCCAGCAGCTCTTCGTATTGCATTTGAATGGCGAGCGACGCCGCCATCAGGCCCGGTTCGGATTCCACGAGCTTGGCATAGCGCACGATGTCTCCCCGCTCGGTGACCTCCCGGGCCGAGGTTTCGACGAAGGTGCGCCAATATTCCAACACGGGAACCGTTCTGGCCGGGTCCAGCAGGCCGGTCCTGAATTTTTGCAGGGCAACCTGCCGGAAGGCCATGGCGATGCCCTCCTTCGATCCGAAGTAGCGCAAAACCGTCTGTTTGTGAACGCCGGCGCGGTCCGCGATATCCTCCAGGGTGGCAGCGGCATAGCCCCTTTCGTGAAATAGCGCGTTGGCGGATTTCAGGATGAGTTTACGGGTCTCCTTCTTCTTGCGGGCGCGAAGACCCGGCGGTTTTGGGGCGGCGGCTATGGTATCCAACTCTGAGTACTCTAGCGCGTTTTTGAGGCTTCGATCAAGCCGCGGCAAAACTCGCGGCGCGGGGCTGAAGCCGCGCCGGTCGCGGTAGGGATGCCGGTCGCCCGGCACCCTCCCCGCACGGATCGGTGCGAGCGCTCCTAAATAACCTGGGCTCGGCCTTGATCGAGGTGACGGCGGCTGCGAGCCTGCCCCACCTACAGTTACACTAAAGCCATGCGGTGGGTCTTCTCGGTATGGGTGTGTCTTTGGCCTTGCCTGGCGCGCGGGGCGGTGAGCGCGGCCGATGTAGCGCGCGAGGTACGCGAAATGGCGCTCGATGCCGGGGAATGCTATCGCGTGCGCGACCTGACGCTGCCAAAAGACGAAGCCCGCATCTTCCTCACCGACGGCTACCTGATCTTCGCCAAGCCGGTAGCCGGCGTACGCATGTCGGCAGTCTTCGCGGCGGACGTGGAAGGCGGCGATGCGGAAGTGTTGTTGCTGCCGCCCAATCGCGGCGAGCGGCGGTCGCTGGCATCCTACACAGGCTCGCCGAACCTGGACGAGCATCTGGCGGCCGCGGTACTGATCTTCTCCGACGATACGTACGCGAAGCTGACCGCGCAGATCCGCGAGAATGCCGCCAATAAGAAAGTCCCGGAGATGGGCGCCTTGATGGCCGAGCGCTGGACGCCGGTCATGCGCAATATCGCCGGCAGTTTTCAAACGCGGCTGGTGTGGGATGTGCTGCTCGGCGAACCGGAAGGCCACGGCTTTCTGGCGGTTTCCATGAGCGGCAAGAAACTGGGCAACTTCGACCTGTACTACGACCGCAGCGCGCGCGAACAGATTGTGATCGGCAAACTGAACGCGCGCGACAACCTGCTGTACTTCGACGTGTGGTCCAGCTTCGTGGCGAAATCGTATCGCAATCGGCCGGAGGAAGCCGGCCTGACACTGAACGACTTTCGCATTGAAGCCGCGCTGCATCCCGACTTGAACCTGAGCGTGGTAACGCGGATGAAGGCCAAGGCCGGCCGGGCGGGGCTGCCGGTGCTGGCTTTCGACATCGCCCACCCCATGAGCATTTCGGCGGCCCTGGTGGACGGCAAGCCGGCCGAGGTCTTGCAGCGCGAGTCCATGCGATCGGAACTGCTGCGCAACGTGGGCAACGAAATGTTCCTGGTGGTGCCGCCCGCGCCACTGGAGCCAGGCAAGGAATACGAGCTGGAGTTCCGGCACGCAGGCAAGGTGATCTTCGAGGCGGGCAATCGAGTCTACTACGTGGGGGCGCGCGCCAACTGGTTCCCCAACATCGGGCTGCAATTCGCGACATACGATCTGACGTTCCGCTATCCCAAGGATCTGGACTTGGTGACGGCGGGCGAACTGGTGGACGAACGCGTGGAAGGCGATTGGCGCATCACGCGGCGCAAGACCAGCGCGCCGATCCGCATCGCGGGCTTCAACCTGGGGCAATACGAGCGGGTACGCTTGAAGCGCAACGGCTACACGCTGGAGGTGTGCGCGAACCGCGCGATCGAACCGGCGCTGGAGGGCAAAGGCCGGGCGGCCACGCCCGATACGCCGCCAGGAGTCCGCGAACACGAGCCGGAGATCGTGATCCTGCCGCCGGAATTGCCGCCGGATCCCCAGGCGCGGCTGCAGGAAATCGCCTCCGAGATAGCGTCGGCGCTGGAATTCTTCGCAGTACGCTTCGGTCCGCCGGCGCTGCCCACGTTGACGGTGGCGCCCGTGCCGGGACGGTTCGGGCAAGGCTTCCCGGGGCTGATCTACCTTTCCACGATGTCGTATCTGGCGCCGCAGAACAAGGCCATCCGCTCGCTGGACGCGCACGGGCGACTGTTCTTCTCCGATATCTTGCAGGCGCATGAGACCGCGCACCAGTGGTGGGGCAACGTGGTGAC
>Ga0187887_10001131_pt1 | contig 23409 bp, 17 predicted proteins | sample June2016WEW_7_10_FD_132977 | JGI IMG/M metagenome (GOLD analysis project Ga0187887, IMG submission 132977) | Peatland microbial communities from SPRUCE experiment site at the Marcell Experimental Forest, Minnesota, USA - June2016WEW_7_10 | ecosystem: Environmental > Terrestrial > Soil >... | reverse complement strand
GCTCCTGGTGCTCCTGGTGCTCCTGGTGCTGGCGGTGCTCCTGGTGCTGGTGCTGGTGCTGGTGCTGGTGCTGGTGCTGGTGCTGGTGCTGCTCCTGCGGCGGCGGCTGGTGTTGGTGCGGCTGGGGCGTCGGCTGCGGCCGGTGGCGCCGCTGAGGCTGCTGGCGCTGGCGGTGCTGGTGGTGCTAGCGGTGCTGGTGGGTCTAGCGGTACAGATGGGGTTGGTGCGGCTAGCGAGGCTGGCGCGGCGGCCCCCGCGGGAAACTCGTCGCCACCGTCGCCACCGTCGGCCCCAGAAGCCTCCTCAGCCCCAGCAACCTCCCCAGGACGGTCCCCGCAATCGTGATCAGACGATAGGTGTTGTGGGAGCAACACCTATCGTCTGATCACGGACGGCCTACGGGCGCCACGAAGGGGTGCGGCCGCGCGGGAGGCGGAGGACTGGGGCCGCGCCCAGGGCGGGGCGCCCGGCGAGGCCCGCCCAGGACCTGGCGGGGCGGCACCTCGTACGGCGCGCGGTGACCAGCCCATTAGACTGGCGATTTCGAGCGGAAGGCGGAGGCGTGCAGCCCAGTCCGGACTTTGACACCGTGCTGGTGGTCGACTTCGGGGCCCAGTATGCGCAGCTGATTGCGCGCCGGGTCCGTGAATGCCAGGTGTACTCCGAGATCGTGCCAGCCACCATGCCGGCGGCGGAGATCCTGGCCCGCAAGCCCGCGGCCATCATCTTGTCCGGCGGGCCCGCGTCGGTGTACTCCGGCGGCGCGCCGCCCCTTCCGCCCGGTTCCCCGGACCTGCTGGGTGCGGGCGTCCCGGTGCTCGGCATCTGCTACGGCTTCCAGCTCATGGTGTCCGCGCTGGGCGGCGTGGTCGCGCACACCGGCGCCGGTGAGTACGGCGCCACCCGGCTCGTCCTGGCCCCCGGCAGCGCCGGGGAGACCCGGAACGTGGTCGCCGCGGAGCAGGCCCAGCCAGGCGGCCCGCTGCCGGACGAGCCCTGGACGGCCGAGCCACTGCCGCACGAGGCACTGCTCGGCGGGGCGCTGCTCGGCGGCCTGCCCGGGAACCAGCAGGTGTGGATGTCGCACGGGGACACCGCCACCGCGGCGCCACCTGGGTTCACCGTCACGGCGGGTACCGCGGTCAGCCCGGCCGCCGCGCTGGAGGACACCAGCCGCGGGCTGTACGGGGTGCAGTTCCACCCCGAGGTGATGCACACCGAGCACGGCCAGGCCGTGCTGCGCCGGTTCCTCGAGCTGGCCGGCTGCCGCCCCAACTGGACCATGGGCAGCATCATCGACGAGCAGGTCGAGCAGGTCCGGGCCCGGGTCGGCGACCGCGGCGCGATCTGCGGCCTGTCGGGCGGGGTGGACTCCGCGGTCGCCGCGGCCATCGTGCAGAAGGCCATCGGCAACCGGCTGACCTGTGTTTTCGTGGATCACGGGCTACTGCGCCGGGGCGAGGCGGAGCAGGTGGAGAAGGACTTCGTGGCCGCCACCGGGGTCGACCTCAAGGTGGTGGACGCGGCCGCGACGTTCCTGGAGGCGCTGGCCGGGGTGACCGACCCGGAGGAGAAACGCAAGATCATCGGCCGTGAGTTCATCCGGGCCTTCGAGCGCGCCGCCCGGGAGATCAGCGCGGCGGCAGGCAGTCACGGGACGGCCGTGGACTTCCTGGTCCAGGGCACCTTGTACCCGGACGTGGTCGAGTCTGGCGGGGGCACCGGCGCGGCCAACATCAAGTCCCACCACAACGTCGGCGGCCTGCCCAGCGACCTGGCGTTCGGGCTGGTCGAGCCGTTGCGTGCGCTGTTCAAGGACGAGGTGCGGCGGGTCGGCGAGGCGCTGGGCCTGCCCCCGGAGATCGTCTGGCGGCAGCCGTTCCCCGGACCAGGCCTGGCCATCCGGATCGTCGGCGAGGTGACGGAGGAGCGGCTGCGCATCGTGTCCGCCGCGGACGCCATCGTCCGCGAGGAACTGTCGGCCGCCGGCCTGGACCGGGAGATCTGGCAGTGCCCGGTGGTGCTGCTGGCCGACGTCCGCTCGGTCGGCGTGCAGGGCGACGGCCGCAGCTACGGCTACCCGGTCGTGCTCCGGCCGGTGACCAGCGAAGACGCCATGACCGCCGACTGGGCGCGACTGCCCGGGGAGCTGCTGGCCCGGATCTCGACGCGGATCACCAACGAAGTGCCCGAGGTCAACCGGGTGGTGCTGGACATCACCAGCAAGCCGCCGGGCACTATCGAATGGGAATAGCCGTCCGCCCGGCTCCCTGAACTTCTTTTCCGCAACGCCCTGGCGGGATGGTCGCTCGCCCAGCCTGGCTCCAGGGGACCGCGGTCTGAGGGACGGCCTGCCGGGGCGGCGGCCCACGCGGCGCGGGCAACGGGGCGCGGCCCACGCGGCGCGGGCAACGGGGCGCGGCCCATGCGGCGCGGGCTACGGGGCGCGGGCTACGGGGCGCGGGCTACGGGGGCGGGGGAATGTCCACGTAGGCCTTGGTCTCGAGGATGTCCCGGAGGGTGTCCAGCGCGTCCCAGACGTCGGTGAACCGGGTCGTGATCGGGGCTGGCCCGAGCCGGAGCCGGTCCGGGGTCCGGAAGTCGCCGATCACCCCGGCGCGGGTAAGGGCCTGGCTGATCCGCCCGGCGTCCGGGTGGCGCAGGCAGACGTGCGACCCGCGCCGCCCGGGATCCCGGGGTGAGGCGAGCACGCAACCGTGCGGAGCCAGCCAGGCGTCGGCCAGCTCGATCAGGTAGCTGGTCAGCCCGATCCCCTTGGCGCGGAGGGCCTGGATGCCTGCCTCGGCGAGCAGCCGGGTGCCCTCCTGCACGGCGACCGTGCCGGGAACGTTCGGGGTCCCGGTGGTGAACCGGGCGATCCCGGGCGCGGGCTCGTAGCGCGGCCCCATCGTGAACTGGTCCTGCTGGCCGAACCAGCCCTGGATGGGCTGGGTGAGCTGGTCCTGAAGGTCCCGCCGGACGTAGAGGAACGCGGGCGCGCCCGGGCCGGCGTTCAGGTACTTGTAAGTGCACCCGACGGCCAGGTCGGCGCCGGAGCCGTCCAGGTCCACCGGGACCGAGCCCGCCGAGTGGCACAGGTCCCAGAGCACGAGCGCCCCCGCCTCGTGCGCGAGGCTGGTGATCGCGGCCATGTCGGCCAGCGCGCCGCTCCGGTAAGCCACGTGGGACAGGCAGACCAGGGCGGTGTCCGGCCCGATCGCGGCGCGCACATCGTCCGCCCGGATCCCCTGGTCCACGTCGGTGCGGATCATGCGGAGCCGGCCGCCGGACCGGGCGGCGATCCCCTCGAGCACGTACCTGTCGGTGGGGAAGTTGTCGTCGTCGGTGACCAGGACCGGCCGGCCGGGCCGGGCGTCGAGGGCGGCCCAGGCCAGCTTGTAGAGGTTCACCGTCGTGGAGTCGCAGACCACGACCTGGCCCGGTGCCGCCTCTAGCAGGTGCTCGCCGAGCAGGTCGCCGACCTGCCGGGGCAGGTCCATCCAGTGCGCCCAGGACCGGATCAGCCCGGTGCCCCAGTCGCGGCTGATCACCTCGGCGAGGCGCTGCGCGGTCGCGGCCGGCAGCATGCCCAGCGAGTTGCCGTCCAGGTAGACCAGGCCGGACTCGAACGGCGCGAACCGGTCCCGGAAACCGGCCAGCGGGTCGCCCGCGTCCAGGTCCGAGGCCCGGGAACGGTCCGTTATAGAGGCCGCAGTCACCGTCGCTCCCGGGGCGTTGCAGGGTCAGGGGCGGCAGGGCAGCCCGGGCGGCCCGGGCGCTGGGCCGGCGCCGGCTGGGTCGGCACGGGATGGCTCGCGGGCCGGCTCAGGCGCGGGAGGCGCGGCGGCGCCGGCGCACGACGCGGTACAGCACCCCGGCGACAACGAGGAACCCCAGCACCGGCGCGAGCCGCTTGAGCAGCGGCAGGCCCGCCACACTGAGCAGGTCGAGGGCGTCCTCGTCCTGGGGGCGGGCCCCGCGCGGCGGCAGCAGGCCGTTCGCGGCCGGACGGTCCGTGGGCGGAGTGCCCGCGTCCCAGGCCCCGGCCCGCGCGCCCGGGCTGACCGCCGTGGGGCGCGGCTCGCCAGCGCCAGCGGCTCCGGTGCTCCTGGTGCTGGTGCCCGTGGTGCTGGTGCCCGCGGTGGTGGCTGCCGTGGCGGGGCCGGCCGTGGCGGCAGCGCCCGCGGCCGCGTCCACGCCGGGCGTGGTGAGGGTCAGCCCGCGGTCGGCGAGTTTGCCCTTGATCTCCTTGATCGACTGGGGCCCGAGGCCGTCGATGGCGAGCAGTTCCTTCTCCGTACGGGCGGTGAGGCCACCGACCGTGTGGACGCCCTCGCGCCGCAGGCTGTTGAAGGAGCGGACGGGCAGGTTCAGCTCCTCGATCGGCAGCTGCGCCGGATCGGGCAGCCCGGCCACCCCGTTGGCCTGAGCGCCGGTGGTCGTGGCCGCCGCCGGGATCGCCGCCGCCGGGGTACTGGCCGCCGTGGTGCCTGCGCCCGTGGTGCCCGCGCCCGTGGTGCCCGCGTCCCCGGTGCCCGCGTCCCCGGTGCCCGCGTCCGCGTCGGCTGCCGCGGTCGCGGAGGGCCCGGCCTCCTGGGTCGCAGCGCCCTCCCCGGACAGCTGGGCGGCCAGGTTGGTGGCGAACTTCCCGATGATCCGGCCCCCCACCTCGGCCATCACGCCCCGGCCGAACTGCGCGGGGCGCCCGGTGACGGTCATAGTGGTGCGCACCAGGACCCGGGTCTGGCCCGCCTCGTCCTGCAGGGAGGAGCGGACCGTGGCGGAAGCCGTGCCGCTGCCCCGGGTCTCCTTGCCCGAAGCCTCCAGCACGACCGTCTTGGTCGCCTCGTCCTTCTCGGTGAAGCGGGCCGTGCCCGCGTAGATCATCTGGATCGGGCCGACCTTGACCTTGATCTTTCCCGAGATGACCTCACCATCGAAGGCGTCGACGGTGGCGCCGGGCATGCAGGGCGCCACCTGCTCAACGTCCAGCAGGGCCTGCCAGGCCTGCTCCGGTGGAACCGGGATGGTGAACGAGTGCTCCAGATCCATGTTGTTAAGCTCCAGCCGCGACCGCCAACGCCCTAGCGGTCAGCACCCGCGCCAGGTGGCGCCGGTAGTCGGGCGCGCCGTGCAAGTCTGCAGGCGGCTGCGATTCCTTGTCGGCGTGCGCTGCGGCCGCCCGCAGGGCGCTACGGTCGGCCTCGGCCCCGGCGACCGCCTCTTCCGCCGCCCGGGCCCTGACCGGAACAGGGCCCATGTTCGTGAGCCCGATCCGGGCTTCCGCCACATGCCCATTGGAACGCCGGGCTACGGCGGCTACCCCTACGGTCGCCCACGACTGGGCCGTCCGGTGGAACTTCTCATAACGATAGCCCCATGCCGGTCCGAGTTTGGGCACCCGGACCCCAGTGAGTATCTCGCCGGGCGCCAGTGCCGTCGTCAGGTAGTCCACGAAGAAGTCCGCGGCCCCGATCTCCCGTTCCCCGCCCGGGCCCCGTGCGATCATCGTCGCGCCGAGCGTGAGCGCCACCGCGGGCAGGTCCCCAGCCGGGTCGGCGTGGGCCAGCGAGCCGCCCAGCGTGCCCCGGTGCCGGACAGCCGGGTCGGCCACGGTGCCGGTCGCCTCGGACAGCAGCCCGCAGTGCTCGCGGATCAGTGGGTCGCGGATGACCTCGGCGTGCGTGGTCAGCGCGCCGATCCACAGCGTGCCCCCCTCGTCCTGGACGCCCCGCAGGCCATCCACCCGGCCGAGGTCCACCAGGAGCTCGGGGTAGGCGAGCCGCAGCCGGAGCAGCGGCATGAGGCTCTGGCCGCCCGCGATGATCTTGGCGTCCTCGCCGCCGTCGCCCAGCGCCTGGATCGCCTCGTCCAGCGATGACGGCCGGGTGTACTCGAATGCCGCCGGGATCATTCCGCACCTCCGAGTGCCTGCCCACCGTTTGTTGGTGCGGCATCGCTGCCGTGTGCCTCCGCGGCGTCTTCGCCGCTGACGTGCCCCACGGCCCCGTGGGCCTCGGTGGCCGAGTCCCCGGTGACCTGGGTGCCCGGGCCGCTGTCCTGGGCGGTCTTGAGGGCCCGCCAGATCCGCTCCGGCGTGCATGGCATCACGACGTCCCGGATGCCGTACGGGCGGAGCGCGTCCAGGATCGCGTTGACCACGGCGGGCGTGGAGGCGATCGTGCCCGCCTCCCCGACGCCCTTGACGCCGAGCGGGTTCGTCGTGGCCGGCGTCTCCGTCCGGCCGGTGGTGAAGTGCGGCAGGTCCGCTGCGCTCGGCAGCAGGTAATCCGCCATCGTGGTGGTGGTCAGGTTCCCCTCGTCGTCGTAGATGGCCTCCTCGAACAGGGCCTGGGCGATGCCCTGGGCCAGCCCGCCGTGTACCTGGCCGTCCACGATGAGCGGGTTTACCACCTTCCCGACGTCATCCACGGCCACATAGCTGCGGATCTTCACCGCACCGGTCTCGGTGTCGACCTCGGTGGCGCACAGGTGCGTCCCGTGCGGGTAGGAGAAGCTGTCCGGGTCGAAGGTCGCGTCGGAGTCGATGTTGGGCTCGACGCCGTCGGGCAGGTCGTGGGCGGCGAAGGTGGCCAGCGCGATCTCCTGGATAGTCCTGGCCACAGCGTCATTGCCACGGACGCTGAACTTGCCCGCCGAGAATTCGATCTCCTCGGGCGGGGCCTCGAGCATGGCCGAGGCGATCACCTTGGCCTTGGCGATGACCTTCTCGCAGGCGCCGTGCACGGCCACCCCGCCCACGGTCAGCGACCGCGACCCGTAGGTGTCCATGCCCTTGGGCGAGACCTGGGTGTCGCCATGCAGCACCCGGATGTCCTCGAAGGGAACGCCGAGCTTGTCCGCGACGATCTGGCTCCACGCGGTCTCGTGGCCCTGCCCGTGGGCGCTGGCGCCGGTCACCACCTCGACCTTGCCGGTCGGGAGCATCCGGATCGAGGCGTGCTCCCAGCCGCCTGCCCCGTAGGCCAGCGAGCCGAGCACCCGGGACGGGGCCAGCCCGCACATCTCCGTGTAGGTGGAGATGCCGATGCCGAGCTGCACCGGGTCATGGCTGTCGCGCCGCTGCTCCTGCTCGACGCGCAGTTCGTCGTAGCCGAACAGTTCCTTGGCCCGGGCCGTGGCCGCCTCGTAGTTGCCGCTGTCGTAGGTCAGGCCGGCGATCGTGGTGTAGGGGAATTCCTCGTGCTTGATCCAGTTCCGCTCGCGCAGTTCCAGCGGCTCGATGCCCAGCTCAAAGGCCAGATCGTCCATGATGCGCTCGATGCCGAACGTGGCTTCCGGGCGCCCGGCGCCGCGGTAGGCGTCGGTGGGCATCTTGGTCGTGAACACGCCGGTGCAGCGGAACGAGAGCGCGTCCATCTTGTAGATGCTGTTGAACATGAACGCGCCCAGCAGCGGCACGCCCGGCGTGACCAGCATCAGGTAGGCGCCCATGTCAGCCAGCAGGTCCACGGACAGCCCGCGCAGGCGGCCGTCCCGGTCCGCGGCGATCCTGATCCGCTGCCACTGGTCCCGGCCGTGGTGCACGGTGAGGTTGCCCTCGCTGCGTGACTCGGTCCACTTGACCGGCCGGCCCAGCTTGCGGGCGATCAGCAAGGCCAGCACCTCTTCGGCGCATACCTGGAGCTTGGAGCCGAAACCGCCGCCCACGTCCGGGGCGATGACCCGGATGTTCTGCTCCGGGATGCCCGTGACCAGGGCCAGCATGACCCGCAGCACGTGCGGGATCTGGGTCGCCGACCACAGCGTGAACTCACCGCCCACGCAGCTGCAGACCACCGCGCGCGGTTCCATGGCGCTGGGGATCAGCCGCTGCTGGCGGTAGTTCCGCTCAAGGACCACCGGCGCATCCCGGAACGCGGCGTCGATGTCGCCGTTGCCGAACACCCACTCGAAGCTCTTGTTCCCGGCCTCGTGCACCTTGGGGGAGGACTCGTCCAGCGCGGTCCGGATGTCCAGCACGGGCGGCAGCGGCTCGTAGTCCACGTCGATGGCCTCGAGTGCGTCCGCGGCGGCGTAGCGGTCACGGGCCACCACGCAGGCCACCGCCTCGCCGACGTAGCGGACCTCGTCGGTCGCCATCGGCGGGTGCGCGGGTATGACGATGTCCGGGGTGACCGGCCAGGCGCAGGGCAGGCTGCCCTGCTCGCCGGAGAAGTCGGTGCCGGAGAAGGCGGCGATGACGCCGGGGGACTGGAGCGCCCCGCTCACGTCCACGCGGGTGATCCGGGCGTGCGCGAAGGGGCTGCGCACGTACGCGACGTGCAGCATCCCGGGCAGGATGAGGTTGTCGGTCCAGGTGGTCTGCCCGGTGACCAGGCGGGCGTCTTCCTTGCGCAGCCGGGCCCGGCCGAGCTCGGTACCCGCCTGTGCCTGGGTGGGCTGTGCCTGCGTCTCGGCGGTCATGCCGACGTCACCCCCGTCCCGGCCGCGCGGCGTACCGCGCGGACGATGTTCTCGTAACCGGTGCAGCGGCAGAGGTTGCCCTCCAGGCCCTCGCGGATCTCGTCGTCGCTCGGATCCGGGTTCTCCCGCAGCAGGTCGGCGGCAGCCATGATCATTCCGGGCGTGCAGTACCCGCACTGCAGCGCGTGCTCGCTGTGGAAGGCCTGCTGCAGCGGGTGCCACTCGCCGTTCGCCAGACCCTCGATCGTGGTGATCTCACTGCCATCTGCCTGGACCGCGAGGACGGAGCAGCTCTTGACCGAGACCCCATCGAGGTGGACGGTGCATGCGCCGCAGTTAGAGGTGTCGCACCCGATGGGTGTGCCGGTCTTGCCGACACGCTCGCGCAGGTAATGCACCAGCAGCAGTCGCGGTTCGACGTCGTCCTCATAACTGACGCCATCGACCTTGACGGTAATCCGTGTCATCCGAGCTCCTCCTGTGGAGACGGCTGTGGCTCCTGATGACAACCTAGGACGGGTGGCCTCCCGCGCACCAGCCCCCCTCAGGCTCATCCTGAGACACGTTAGTGACGTGGTGTAACTGGAGGTGGACTGCTGGTTCACGTCAGCCGGTGTCGAGGACCTGGAACATCTCGGCCAGGCGGCCCTCGGGCAGCCCGCCCCGCTCAGCCGTGCGGGTCAGCCAGCTAAGGAGGAAATCCTCCAGGTCATCCAGGTGCCCGGTCTGGCTCTCGTGGGCCCGCAGCGCGGCGATCTTCCGGGGGAACACGTCCGTGATGTCCATGTAGTGGTCGGCGCCCGGGGCGGCGGAGATCCACACCTCGCGGACCGTCCAGGGCTCCAGCGCTTCGTCGGCGAGCAGTTCCGGCCAGGCGAAGGGGTTGCGGGCGTCAGGATAGACGGCGTCCAGGGCCGCGGAGCCCACGGCCCGGTGATCGGGATGGCTGCCCGCGACCCGCTGGTAGTTGCGCTCCGGGGACGGGCAGACCACCCGGTCGGGCCGGACCTGCCTGATCACCCGGGCCAGGTCCTTGCGCAGCCCCAGGGTCGGCTCCACCCTCCCGTCCGGGTAGCCCAGGAACCGGAGGTCGTGGACGCCCAGGACCGCGGCCGCAGCCGTCTGCTCCTTGCGGCGCATCGGGGCCATCTCCGGGCGCGGGAGGCTCTCGTCGAAGCCGCCCGCGTCACCGTCGGTGACCAGGCAGTAGGTGACGTCGATCCCGGCGTCGGTCCAGAGCGCGATGGTGCCAGCGGCGGTGAAGTCGATATCGTCCGGGTGCGCGGCGATCACCAGGACGCGCTGGACCTCCGAGTCACTGAGCATGATCCCGATCCTACGGGCGCCCGTTCCCCGCCGGGCGCGAGGAGGCGGCCCCCGGATAGGACCGTTAGATACCTGGCGGGCCCGGACCTGCCGGGGCGGCCCGCGGGTACCGGCCGGGAGGCGGCCTCCGGGAGCGGGTCCGGGGGGCCGCCGGCCACACGACCCCGGTCAGTCCAGGGACGACATGACGTGCTTGATCCGGGTGTAGTCCTCGAACCCGTACATGGACAGGTCCTTGCCGTAGCCCGAGTGCTTGAAGCCGCCGTGCGGCATCTCGGCGACCAGCGGGATGTGCGTGTTGATCCACACGCAGCCGAAGTCCAGCCCGCGTGCCATCCGCATGGCGCGGCCGTGATCGGTGGTCCACACCGACGACGCCAGCCCGTACTCGGTCCCGTTCGCCCAGGCCAGTGCCTCGTCCTCGGCGCTGAATTCCTGGACCGTGATGACCGGGCCGAACACCTCCTGCTGGATGATCTCATCGTCCTGGCGCAGCCCGGTGACCACGCTGGGCTCGAAGAAGAAACCGCGGCCGCCGATCCGGTTGCCCCCGGTGCGTACTTCCGCGTGGCCAGGCAGCCGGTCGATGAACCCGCTGACCCGGGCCAGCTGGTTCTCGTTGTTCAGCGGCCCGAAGTCGGCGTCGGGCACGTCGGGGCCGGCCACGGTCTGCTCCCGGGCCTGCTCGACCAGGGCATCGGCCAGGTCGGCGGCGATCCGCGGGCCGGCCAGCACCCTGGTCGCGGCGGTGCAGTCCTGGCCGGCGTTGAAGTACCCGGCGATCGCGATGCCCTCGGCGGTCTTGACCGGGTCAGCATCGTCGAACACGATGACCGGCGCCTTGCCACCCAGCTCGAGGTGGACCTTCTTGAGGTCGGCCGCGGCGGCCACCGCCACCTCACGCCCGGCCCGCACGCTCCCGGTGATCGAGACCATCTGCGGCACCGGGTTGGTGACCAGCGCCCGGCCGGTGTCCCGGTCCCCGCAGACCACGTTGAACACCCCCGGCGGGAGGAAGTCGCTCATCAGCTCGGCCAGCAGCAGGGTGGACACGGGGGTGGTGTCGGACGGCTTGAGGACCATGGTGTTGCCCGCGGCCAGGGCCGGGCCGAACTTCCACACCGCCATCATCATCGGGTAGTTCCACGGCGTCACCGCGGCGCACACCCCGATCGGCTCACGCCGGATGAACGAGGTGAACCCGGACATGTACTCGCCGGCCGAGCGGCCCTCCAGCATCCGCGCCGCACCTGCGAAGAAGCGGATCTGATCCACCATCGGCGGGATCTCTTCGGACAGCGTCAGCGCGATCGGCTTGCCGGTGTTCTGCGACTCCGCCTTTACCAGCTCGTCGGCGTGCGATTCGATGGCGTCCGCGATGCGGAGCAGGGCCAGGCTCCGCTCGGCCGGGGTGGAATCCCGCCAGCCCGGGAAGGCCTCGGCGGCCGAGGCGAAGGCCGCTGCCACCTCGGTCTCGCTGGACACCGGCGCGCTGGCGAAGGCATCGCCGGTGCTCGGGTCGATTAGCTCAGACCGCCGGTCGAACGCGGTGTCCGTCCACTGACCGCCGATGAAGTTGCGCAATTCTTCCACCACGGGCCTCCGTTCGGTGTTTCAGGGATTGGGCTGTGGTGCTCAGGGCTGTAGTGCTCAGGTCTGTAGTGCTCAGGGCTGGGGTGTTCAGGTCTGGGGGTGTTCAGGTCTGGGGTGCCGGGGTCCGCTCCTCGCAGCCCCAGGGCGAACCGTAGTCGGTCAGCAGGTCCAGGAAGGGAACGGGCGGCAGGGCTTCCGGGCCGAGCACTCCCGTGCCGGACCACGCTCCGGAGTCGATCAGCTCGAGCGCCACCACCGGGTTGACGGCGGTCTGCCAGACCACCGCCTGGGAGCCGTATTCGGCCATGGACCACGCGTTGTCCACCACATGGTGCAGATAGACCTCACGGGGCGCACCGTCCTTGCCGGTCCCGGTCACCCAGGTGCCTGCGCAGGTCACGCCGGTCATCTTGTCGCCCAGCGTGGCCGGGTCCGGCAGGCAGGCGGCCACCACGTCGCGGGGAGAGACGCTGGCCGCCCCCACCGCAACCGGGTCGGTGCGGTCCAGGCCCAGCTTGTGCAGGGTCTCAAGGACACCGATGAACTCAGCGCCCAGCCCGTACTTGAAGGTCACCCGGCGCGCCTCGAGCCAGCGCGGCATCAGCAGCACTTCCTCGTGCTCGACGTTGACGCACTCGACCGGGCCGATGCCGGCCGGGAACGTGAACACCTCGGGCTCGCTGAACGGCGGGGTGGTGAACCAGCCCTGCCCCTTTTCCCAGATGACCGGCGGGTTAAGGCATTCCTCGATTGTGGTCCAGATGGAGAAGGTCGGGGCGAAGTCGTAGCCGGCTACCTCCAGGTTGGCGCCATCCCGCACGCCCAGCTGGTCGATCTCGCCGAACAGCTCGTCGGCCGCGTACCGGGCGAACACGTCGGACAGGCCAGGCTCCACGCCCATGCCCGCCAGCGCCAGCTTGCCCGCCTCCTCCCACCGGGGCGCCAGGGCGAACTGGTCGTCACCGAGCTTGACGCCGGTCCGCCGGTACGGCGCGCCGGGGTCCGGGTGGGACAGCGACATGGCCATATCCATGTAGTGCACACGAGCCTGCAGCGCGGCGGTGAACAGCGGCATCACGAACCGCGGGTCCGTGGCGTTCATCAGCACATCGCACGAGTGCTCAGCAAGCAGGGCCGCGGTGGCTGCCTCGTCCCGGGCGTCCAGCTGGACGGCCTGGTAACCGTCCCGGGCGGCGGCCGCATGCTGGGCCCGGCCCAGGTCATAGTCGGCGATGATGAGTTCAGCGAACCGGCGGCGGGCGGCGATCCGGGCGAAGGCCGTACCGACGCCGCCTGCCCCGACGAGAAGGATGCGCATGTCAGCGATCCTAGCCTTCTACTAGCGGGTACAACACGGGACCAGTCGTGAGATTCACCTGTTACGACGGAAATCGTTGCCGACAGGTCCTATTCATGCTAGAACCGTGCCTGTTGCGCACACGTCTATAGTTAGCGCTACACAACGCTTACCACGCTCAGCCGGCCCGGACGACGGGATACTCCGTCCGGAACAAGTCGGCCGGCCTCGTCCAATTTCTTGACCCGACCCGTTTCTTGACCCGACCCGCTCGGGTAGTTGCCAGGAGGGGGAGCCATGGCGACCGCTACGCCGGAGCTTCAGCCAATCGAAGAATCCAGGGACAAGGGGCTCAAGTCCGGCGCCCTGGGCCTGGTATCCAGTGTTGTCATGGGAGTCGCCTCGACGGCGCCCGCCTACAGCCTGGCCGCGACCCTGCTCTTCGTCGTGGTCCTAGTCGGCTTCAAGGCCCCATCGGTCGCCGTGCTGGCGTTCATCCCGATCCTGTTCTGCTCGATCGGCTACAGCGAGATGAATAAGGCGGACCCCGACTGCGGGACCACCTTCACCTGGGGGGCTAGGGCGTTCGGCCCGAAGACGGGCTGGGCCGGCGGCTGGGGCATCGTCGCGGCCGACATCCTGGTCATGGCCAGCCTGGCTCAGGTCGCGGGTCAGTACGTGTTCCTGCTGGTCCAGGGGCCGAACAGCTCCATCGGGACCAACCCGGCCAGCCCCTGGGTCCTGCTGGTCGGCATCATCTGGATCATCGCGATGACCTACATCTGCTACCGGGGCATCGAGGTCTCGGCCATGTTCCAGAAGGTACTGCTAAGCATCGAGCTCGTGATGCTCCTGGTCCTGTCGGTGACGGCGCTGGTCAAGGTCGCGGGCAGCCACCACCCGAAGTCCTCGGTGACTCCGAGCGCCAGCTGGCTGCTCCCCACCCACCTGTCACTGTCGGACTTCCTGGGCGGGATCGTCCTGATGCTCTTCATCTACTGGGGCTGGGACACCGCTGTCTCGGTCAACGAGGAAACCAAGGACAAGAGCAAGACCCCGGGCCAGGCGGCGATTATCTCGACCGTGCTGCTGCTGGTCACCTACGTGATCGTGATCTACGCGGCGGTGTCGTTCGCCGGCGTCGGCTCGACCGGGGTCGGGCTGTCCAATGAGGCACACGGAGGAGACGTCCTGTCCGTGCTCGGCGGCGCGATCTTCGGCACTGGCGCCCTCGGCACCACGCTGTCCAGGCTGCTGATCCTGATGGTCCTCAGCTCGGCTGCGGCCTCGACCCAGACGACCATCCTCCCGACCGCTCGCACGACCCTGTCGATGGCCGCCTACAAGGCCCTCCCGGACTCATTCTCGAAGATCCACCCCAAGTACCTGACGCCCACCGTGTCGACGATCGTGATGGGCATCGTCTCTATCGCCCTCTACGTCCCGATGAACTACATTTCGGGCGGCAACGTGATCTACGACGCGGTGACCGCGATCGGCATCTACATCGCCTTCTACTACGGCCTGACCGCCCTCGAGTGCGTCTGGTACTACCGCAAGACGCTCACCAGCAGCGCCCGCAATCTCTTTATGCGTGGCATCATCCCCGGGCTCGGCTGGGCGATCATGTGGGCGGCGGGCATCTACAGCCTGCAGAGCGACTACACGGCCAGCTTCGGCTACACCCACTGGACGGTGCCCGGCCTGCACTGGGAGATCGGCGGGATCTTCCTCATCGCCTTCTTCTCCGCGGTCGCCGGGGTGGCCGTATTCATCTACATGCGGATCACCAGGCCCGCGTACTTCAAGAAGGAGACCCTGACCCGGTCCACGCCCACGCTGGTGCCTGACGTGTAGCCGCGGCGGCGGCCGCAGGGCGGCGGCCACGTGGTGGCGGCAGCCGCCTGTGGGTCGCGCCTGGGCTGCGGGCGCGACCCGGTCTGGGCAGGATCAAAGCCGGCCGAGGCTGGGCTGTCGGCGGATGCCCCTAGGCTTGACTGGTGACCGCCACCACAGCCGCTGACACCCTCCTGGAGGGCCTGAACCCGCAGCAGCGGGCGGCCGTCGTGCACCAGGGCTCGCCGCTGCTCATCGTGGCCGGGGCTGGCTCGGGCAAGACCAGGGTGCTGACCCGCAGGATCGCCTACCTGCTGGCGGCGCGCGAGGTCAGCCCGCAGGAGATCCTGGCCATCACGTTCACCAACAAGGCGGCGGGCGAGATGGCGTCGCGGGTGGCCGAGTTGACCGGGCTGCGCTCACGGGCGATGTGGGTGATGACGTTCCACTCTGCCTGCGTGCGGATCCTGCGCCGGGAGGCCACGCGGTTCGGCTACCCGTCCTCGTTCTCGATCTACGACCAGGCTGACTCGCAGCGGCTGATGGCCCTGGTCTGCCGCGAGCTCGACCTCGACGCCAAGCACCATCCGCCCAAGGCCATGCTGAACCAGGTGTCCAACCTGAAGAACGAGCTCGTCGACTACGAGACGTTCCTCGCCCGGGCAGACAACTACCGGGACAAGGCCCTGGCGCAGGCCTACGCGGAGTACCAGCGCCGCCTGGTCGCCGCGGGCGCGATGGACTTCGACGACCTGATCATGGTCATGGTCAACCTGCTGCAGGCGTTCCCCGAGGTCGCCGAGACCTACCGGCGCCGCTTCCGGCACGTCCTGGTGGACGAATACCAGGACACCAACCATGCGCAGTACATGCTGGTCAGGGAGCTGGTCTCGCATCCCGCCTGGCAGTCCGACGACGACCACGCGGGCCCGCTGCCGCCCGCCGAGCTGGTCGTGGTCGGTGACGCGGACCAGTCCATCTACGCGTTCCGCGGCGCCACCATCCGCAACATCGAGGAGTTCACCAGGGACTTCACCGATGCGGACGTGATCATGCTGGAGCAGAACTACCGATCCACGCAGAACATCCTGGCCGCGGCCAACGCGGTGGTGTCCCGCAACTCCGGCCGGGTGCCCAAGAACCTCTGGTCCGACGCTGGCGACGGGCCGCCGATCGTCGGGTACGTGGCCGACAGCGAGCACGACGAGGCCGCGTTCGTGGCCGAGGAGGTGGACAGGCTCGCAGACGAGGGTGAGGCCACGCCTGGCGACGTCGCCGTGTTCTACCGGACCAACGCGCAGTCCCGGGTGTTCGAGGAAGTGTTCATACGGGCCGGGCTGCCCTACAAGGTCGTCGGGGGCGTCCGCTTCTACGAGCGCCGCGAGGTCCGGGACCTGCTCGCCTACCTGCGGCTGACCGCCAACCCCGAGGACGAGGTCTCGCTGCGGCGGATCCTCAACGTGCCCCGGCGCGGCATCGGCGAGCGGGCCGAGGCGTGCGTGGCCGCGCTGGCCCAGCGCGACCGGATCACGTTCGCGGCCGCCCTGGGCCGGCCCGATGACGTGCCCGGGCTGGCCGCCCGGTCGGCCAAGGCCATCACCTCGTTCAACGAGCTGATGGCCGGGCTGCGGGCCGAGGCGGAGCAGGGGCTGCCCGTGGCCGACCTGGCCGAGATGATCCTGGACCAGTCCGGCTACCTCGCCGAGCTGCAGAACTCCACCGACTTGCAGGACGCGAGCCGGATCGAGAACCTGAACGAGCTCGTGTCGGTGGCCCGGGAGTTCGACGCCCAGCGTCCCGACGGGACGCTCACCGACTTCCTGGAGCAGGTCTCCCTGGTCGCGGACGCCGACGAGATCCCCGACGGGGAACGCCACGGCGGCGTGGTCACGCTCATGACACTGCACACCGCCAAGGGCCTGGAGTTCCCTGTGGTGTTCCTCAGCGGGATGGAGGAGCACGTCTTCCCGCACCAGCGCTCGATGACCGACGACAAGGAACTCGAGGAGGAACGGCGCCTGGCCTACGTGGGCATCACCCGGGCGCAACGCCGGCTCTACCTGACCCGGGCGGTGGCCCGCACCTGGTGGGGCCGTCCCGAGTACCACAAGCAGTCGAGGTTCCTGGACGAGATCCCCGGCCGCCTCATCGAGTGGCGGCGTGACGAGCGGGCCGTGGCGGCGCCCGCGGCGGAGCGGCTGGCCCAGCGTCCCGGCGGCCGCACCCCCGGGAACCGGCGGATACCGTCGCTCAGCCCGGGCGACAAGGTGACGCACGACGCGTACGGGCTCGGCACGGTGCTGTCCGTCGAGGGCCGGGGCGACGACCCCGAAGCCAAGATCGACTTCGGCGGCGAGTACGGGATCAAGCACCTGGTGCTGCGCTACGCGCCCATCGAGAAGCTGTAGCCCGGACCGTGACCCGGTTCCCCGCACCCTGACGCGGGCCCCCGAGGGACGCGGGCCCCCGAGGGACGCAGGCCCCGAGGGATGCAGGCCCCGAGGGATGCAGGCCCCCCGGAGGGTGACGGCCGCCGGCCGGAGGGTGACGGCGGGCCACCCGGAGGGTGAGAGCGACCCGCCGCGAGGGTGACGGCGGGCCGCCCGGAGGGTGACGGCAGGCCGCCCAGCCGTGCTGAGCCGATGACGGCGGGGTTACCCTGCGGAGGACAGGACAAGCGTGGAGACCGGGAGGCAGACCATGGGGACGATCCGGGTCGTTATCGCCAAGCCCGGCCTGGACGGTCATGACCGGGGGGCCAAGGTGGTGGCCAGGGCGCTGCGCGACGCGGGCGTCGAGGTCATCTACACCGGGCTGCACCAGACACCCGAGCAGATCGTCGCCGCGGCCGTCCAGGAGGACGCCGACGCTGTCGGCCTGTCCATCCTGTCGGGCTCCCACATGACCCAGTTCACCCGGGTCCTGGAGCTGCTGGCCGAGCGCGGGGCCAGTGACATCGTGGTATTCGGCGGCGGCATCGTGCCTGAGGCGGACATCACCGAGCTGGAGCGGCTGGGTGTGGCCAAGATCTTCACGCCGGGCGCGTCCACTTACGAGATCGTGGAGTGGGTGGAGTCCCACCTCGGCGGCGAGGCGACCGCGGGGGTCTCCGCGCAGCAGGGTAGCTGACCGCTGGCCGGCTGCGGTCGGCCAGGTGGCTAACCCGCCCGCCGCTGGCAACGCCACCGCTGGGTAACGCGGCCTCACCCCGCCCCGGGCTAACCTGCCGCAGGGAGCGTCCGTATGGCCAGCGGCGGGCGAGCCTGCCCGGTCTGCAGCGCCGACCGGATATCGGCGGCGACCCGGCCGGACTCGGTCCTGATCTGGTGCGGGGTGACGTGCACCATGATGATGCCCTTCGCGCTCATCCGGGTGGACCGGCGCAAGGTCCGCTCCCAGTCCTCCGGTGACAGGTGCCATTCCCGGGAGTCCACTTCCACGGCCACCCCCGCGTCCGGCCACCACGCGTCCGCCACGGCCAGGAAGTCCCGGCCGATGTACAGCCGGGCATTGAAGAGGGGGGCCGGAAACCCGTTCGCCAAGATCAGGCTGCGCAGATCTCCCTCCGCCACCGACCGGACGCCGTCCGAGACCTCGGCCAGGGTGCGGCGCAGCCACGCGGACTGACGTACCGGCGCGTGCCGGAGTTCGTCGGCCAGCTGATCTATCCGGCACCGTTCCCGCTGCACCGCGTCCGCGGCGACCGCCCGCACCTCCCGGAACGAGCCCAGCTCCCGCGCAGCGTCCGCCACCGCCCGGGCCGCCTCAGCGAACCGGATGGCCCCGTCAGTCATGGAGTATTCCGGCATCCGGGTCGTGGGCCAGATCCTGACGAAACCCACGCTACGGCGGCGTTGCCCCGCTGGAACGAGCACGGTGACGAACGGGCTTCGCGGTGCCCGGACACCGTGATGGCCTAACGCGGCGATGCTGGTCAGGACGCTTGCGGGCCCAGCGCCGCGAAGAGCGGCGATCTCCGACTGGCGCTGGGTCGGTGTGCCGGTAACGGCCAGGTAGACACCGGGGAGCAGGCGTTGCCACGGGCCACCCGGGCGGATGCGATGCCGGATCTCGGCCAGGGAGAGCCCGCAGCCGATGGCCTGGCCCCTGGTGATGACCCCTTCATTCTCGCGCAGACCCTTGTCGAGCGCGCTCCGGGCCGGTTTCGTCGGTGGTTTCACGGGAGCAGCCTCTCACCGGGCTCTGACACCGCCCCGCAGCCTCGGCGCCCCCAGCCCGTTCGTGATCAAACGTCTGGTGTTGCTATCACGACACCATTCGTTAGATCACTAAAGAGGAGGAAGGGGCTTCGGGGACAAAGGGGCTGGAGTGAACTGTGGGGCTAGAGGGAGGCAAGCCAGGCTGCTGAATCGCAGGGCGCGGGCACGGAGGTTGCGCGTGCGGGGACAGGGAGGCTGGAGAGGGCAGTGGGGTTGCGCCGGAGTGGTTACGCCCGCGACGGGGCGTGGTTGGCCAGGGTGTGGGGAGGCGGCGCGCCGGGAGATGCCAGGGTGAGCGAGAAATGGCCAGGGTGAGCGGGAAAGTGCGCGGGTCGCCCCGGTAGGCTGCGTGCGGAATCCTGCTCACCTGAGGTCACCCCCGAGGACGGACGCTAGTGGACCTGTTTGAGTATCAGGCGAAAGAACTGTTCGCCGAGTACGGGGTACCCGTACAGCGCGGCCGGATCGCCTCCACCCCCGAAGAGGCACGTGAGATCGCGGCCGGCTACGCTGCGGAGGGTTCATCCCTCGTCGTGGTCAAGGCCCAGGTGAAGGCCGGCGGCCGGGGCAAGGCCGGCGGGGTCAAGCTGGCCAACGGCCCGGATGAGGCGGAGGCCAAGGCCCGCCAGATCCTCGGCATGGACATCAAGGGCCACACCGTGCACAAGGTCCTGATCGCCGAGGCGGTGGACATCGCCCAGGAGTACTACCTGTCCTTCCTGCTGGACCGGGCGGCCCGGACGTTCGTGGCGATCTGCTCGGTGCAGGGTGGCGTGGAGATCGAGGAAGTCGCGCACACCAACCCGGAGGCGGTGGCCCGGATCCCGGTCGACCCGCTGACCGGGGTGGACGAGGCCAAGGCCGCCGAGATCATCGCCGCGGGCCGGATCCCGGCCGAAGCGGCGGAGAAGGCGGCGATGCTCGCCGAGCGGCTCTGGGCCGTGTTCGCTGACGAGGACGCCACCCTCGTCGAGGTCAACCCCATGGCCCTCACCGACCAGGGCGACGTGCTCGCCGTGGACGGGAAGGTCAGCCTGGACGACAACGCGTCCTTCCGCCAGGACCACGCGAAGTTCGCCGACCCGGAGGCGGCCGACCCGCTCGAGGCCCGGGCCAAGGCCAAGCACCTGAACTACGTCAAGCTCGACGGCCAGGTGGGGATCATCGGCAACGGGGCCGGGCTGGTCATGTCCACCCTGGACGTGGTGGCCCTGGCCGGTGAGCCGTTCGGCGGGATGAAGCCCGCGAACTTCCTCGACATCGGCGGGGGCGCGTCGGCCGAGGTGATGGCGGACGGCCTGGAGATCGTGCTGTCCGACACCTCGGTGCGCAGCGTCCTGGTCAACGTGTTCGGCGGCATCACCTCATGCGACGCGGTGGCCAGCGGGATCGTGTCGGCGATCGGCATGCTGGCCAGCCAGGGCCAGGAAGTCCGCCATCCGATCGTGGTCCGGCTGGACGGCAACAACGCCGAGGAGGGCCGCCGCATCCTCGCTGACGCGGGTTTGCCGGTAGTCGAGCAGGTCGCGACCATGGACGACGCAGCCCGGCGCGCCGCGGAACTGGCCGCTGCCGCCCCGACAGGAGCATGAGATGGCGATTTTCCTGACCGGCGACAGCCGGGTCATGATCCAGGGCATCACCGGGTCGGAAGGCACCAAGCACGGCCGCCGGATGCTCGCCGCGGGCACCACGGTCGTCGGGGGCACGAACCCCCGGAAGGCCGGCCAGACCGTGGACCTGGGCGGCAGCTCGGTGCCCGTGTTCGGCACGGTCGCCGAGACCATGGCGGCCACGGGCGCGGACGTGTCGGTGGTCTTCGTCCCGCCCGCGGGTACCAAGGCCGCGGTGACCGAGGCCGTCGACGCGGGGATCCCGCTGGTGATAGTGATCACTGAGGGCGTCCCAGTGCATGACACGGCGGCCTTCTGGGCCTACGCCACGGCCAGGGGCAACCGGACCCGCATCGTGGGCCCGAACTGCCCCGGGGTGGCGTCACCCGGTAAGTCCAACGCCGGGATCATCCCGGCCGACATCACCACCGAGGGCCGGATCGGGCTGGTCTCCAAGTCCGGCACGCTGACCTATCAGATGATGTACGAGCTGCGGGACATCGGCTTCTCCACCGCGGTGGGGATCGGCGGCGACCCGGTGATCGGCACCACGCACATCGACTGCCTGGCCGCGTTCCAGGATGACCCGGAGACCGACGCGATCGTGATGATCGGCGAGATCGGTGGCGACGCCGAGGAGCGGGCCGCCGCCTACGTCGAGGCGAGCGTGAGCAAGCCCGTGGTGGCCTATGTGGCGGGCTTCACCGCCCCGGAGGGCAAGACCATGGGGCACGCGGGCGCGATCATATCCGGCTCCGCGGGCACCGCACAGGCCAAGAAGGAAGCGCTGGAAAAGGTCGGGGTGCGGGTCGGCCGCACGCCGAGCGAGACCGCCCGCCTCGTCCGAGAGTTGACGCGGGGCAGCTGACGCCCCGAGGTCCGCGGGCGGCGCGGCGCCCTGGGGCCTGCGTGCGGCGGGGCGCCCTGGGGCCTTCGCGGCGCGCCTCCCCGATCCCTGGCCAGGCGGTGGCCAGGATTGGGATTCATGACCGCTTCTGCCCCGCCCGCCGAGCGTGCTGACGGCCGCGATGGGGCAGGGGAACCGCCTGCCAGGCCGAACCGCCCGCTGGTGATCACGGGCGCCATCGGGGCGTGCGCCGCGGCGGGCAGCGGGCTGGTCTTCATCACCCTGCTGGTGCTCGCGGGGTGGATCGCCGCGCCGCACGCGGGCGTGGGGCTGACCGGCGTGCTGCGCACTGCCGCCGACCTGTGGCTGGTGGGCCACCACGTCGGGTTCGCGCTGCACGGTGCTGGCCGGATCGGGACCGGGCGGATCGGGATGCTGCCGCTGGGCCTGGTGCTGATACCCGGCGCGCTGCTGTGGGCCGCGGGCCGCTGGGTGGTCCGGCAGGGTCGGGTCACCCGGCTCGCCGAGGTCGGCTACGCGGCCCTGGCCCTGGCGGTTCCGTACGCGCTGGTGGCCGGGGCACTGGCGCTGGCTGGGCAGTCCGCGCTGGCGACGCCCTCGCTGCCGCAGGCGGTTCTGTCCGGCTTCCTGATCGCCCTGGTCGCGGGGGGCCTCGGCGGGGCCCGGGCGCTGGCCCCCTGGGGCCGGCTGATCCACCTGCTGCCCCCGCGCTCCCGGGCCGTGTTCCTCGGATCGGTCGGCTCGCTAGCCGTGCTGGCCGGGGCGGGCGCGATCCTGGCCGGTGCCTCCCTGGCCGTCAGCATCGGCGGCTTCCGGTCGGTGGACGTGGCGCTCGCGCCCGGCCTGGTAGGCGGGATCCTGCTGCTGCTGGCCCAGATCGCCTACGTGCCCAACGCCGTCGTCTGGTCGATCTGCTACACGCTGGGCCCCGGTTTCGCGTTCGGCACCGGCACCGTGGTCGCCCCCACCGGGTCCGCGCTCGGGCCGCTGCCGATGCTGCCGATGCTCGCGGCGCTACCCGGCGGAGCCCACGCGTCCGTGCCTGGCTGGGTGTCCATGCTCATGCTCAGCGTGCCGTACCTGGCTGGCGCGTTCGGAGGGCTGCTGACCGCACGGGCCGCCCCTACACCGGCGGTCGAGCTGGCGCCGCTCCGGGGCTTCGCCTGCGGCGTGGCTACCGGGATCGCACTGGGACTGCTCGCCGCGTTCGCGGGCGGCCCGCTGGGCAGCGGCCGGCTGACTGCGGTCGGGCCGTCCGGGTGGCAGGCGGGCGTGGTGTCCGTGCTCGAGGTCGGCGTGGCCGCCGCGGTCACCGCCGGCCTGGTGAACTGGTTCCGGATGCGCCGTCTCGCCGCCGCTGGGATCGTCTTCCCGGGGGCTGGGCCGCGCGAGGCCGATCCGCCCGGGCCTGAGCCGCAGGGCGCGGGACCCCGGCTGGCGGCCGGGGATCCCGTGACCGGGGCGAGCGGGCACCACATCTACGTCGATCCGTGGGGCGAGGCGGAGGACGGCGCGGAGGGTGGCCGAGCTGATCCGCCCGGCCCGGCCTCCCTGCCCTGACCCGTCTGCCCTCCCTGCGGTCATCGGTCGTGCGTGGCGTTCTCGATGGCCCGGGTGAACTGGGTCCGGCATGCCTGCTGCGCGACGATCGTGTTAGCCCCGCTCAGGCACTGAGAGTACGTGGACGCCTGCTTGCCGAACAGGGCGAACCCGGCCAGCAGGACGCCGCTCACCAGCACCCCGACCACGCCGATCACGAGGGCGATTCCGGAGCCCCGTGGCCCTGCTGTGCCGCCGCGCCGGGCCCGCCGGATCGCGGTGCCCGCCAGCCAGACGGCCATGGCCCCCGCCACCAGGGCGAACGCCACGATGTAGACGCCCCGCTGGAAATTGCTCAGACCGAGCACACCGAACAGGCTGAGCAGCGCGAGGAACAGTGCCGCGACCGACCGTTGCTGATGCACTGGATCGGCGCGCCCGGCGGGCCGGGGTGCGGCGGATTCGGCTGGCTGACGCTCGGCTGGCTGGCGCTCGGCGGGCTGGCGCTCGGCAGGCTGGGAGTCGGCGGGCCGGGACCCGGCAGGCCGGGACCCGGCAGGCCGGGAGTCGGCAGGCCGGGACTCGGCGGGCTGGGGCTTGGGAGGCGGGGGCGGCTGGACTACTGGGGGCATCAGCGGGGAGCTCCAGGGGGCAGGTGCCAGGGGTCTGGCGGGCCTGGTACGGACACGG
>Ga0187887_10001123_pt1 | contig 23589 bp, 17 predicted proteins | sample June2016WEW_7_10_FD_132977 | JGI IMG/M metagenome (GOLD analysis project Ga0187887, IMG submission 132977) | Peatland microbial communities from SPRUCE experiment site at the Marcell Experimental Forest, Minnesota, USA - June2016WEW_7_10 | ecosystem: Environmental > Terrestrial > Soil >... | reverse complement strand
CGGGCCCGCGGGACTGAATCAGCGCTGGCTGGAAAAGGTAGCGGTGGAGGGTGCCATGCACGGGATGAAGATCACGGTTGATTCGGCCATGCGGGCCAGGGACGTGTCCCGTCCCCGGCCCGAGCATGAAGCCGCCGCAGAGCAATCCACGGGCGGCCCATCCGCCCGGCCGCACGCCCCGCGGCCGGGGCCCTCACGGTCAGCGCCGCCGCGCGTGACCACGCCTCAGACAGCGCCTCCGGCGCCGCCAGCAGCACCCCGGGCGGCGGGACCCGGGCCTGTAGCAACCCCCCGTGCAGCAACTCCGCCCCCACCATCCGCAGCCGAGGCAGCCCGGGCAGACACTCCTGGGGCGCCCCGGCCGGCTGAGCGGCAGGCAAAATCACCCCGGCAGCCGAAGAGCTCCGGGCAGAACGGGGACTCGGGGCGAGGACGGAACTCCGCGCGGGGTAAGAAGCACCGGACCCGGAAGCGGGGCGGGCGGTGAGCCCTGCTGAAGACCTTTAATGGTGAGGCTGCAGAAAGGTGTCTGAGGTCGAGTCCGGTGCCGGTGAGGAAGCCGGCGAGGAGGCCGGGCCGTACTCCCCCCCGCTGCCCCTGATACGGCGCCGCCTCGTGATCAGACGATTGGTGTCGCGGGGGCGACACCAATCGTCTGATCACGAGGGAAAACGGGTGCCCATGGGGGCGGTGAGGCTGGTGGGTAGTGCTTCGCTACCTCCTGGTCGCTGGCCCCGGCCTCGATCGGCTGAGCCGCCGCCAGCCGCACAAACTCCCGCCGGGCCCGCTCGTCAGCGGTCAGCTCACCACCATCGGGATACCTCATGAGACCGGCATACCGCACCGCGCACCGACCGGCAGCAGAGCCCGTAACCCCACCATGAAAGATCTTTTAGTGGCTAGGCGGAGGGGGTTCGGGGGGAAGTTCGCCGGTCTTCTCGTATTCGGCGATCATCTGGAGGCGGCGGGCGTGCCGGGGCTCGCCGGAGAAGGCGGTCTCCACGAAGACCTGGGCGAAGCTGACGGCGTCTGGGATCGGGTACATCCGGCCGCCGAGGCTCAGGATGTTGGCGTCATTGTGCAGCCGGGCGAGCCGCGCGGTCTCCTGGGTCCAGGCCAGCGCGGCCCGGATCCCGCGGACCTTGTTGGCCGCGATCTGCTCGCCGTTTCCCGACCCGCCCATCACGATGCCCAGGCTGTCGGGGTCCGCGGCGACCGCGCTGGCCGCGCGCATCACGTAGACGGGGTAGTCGTCCTGCGGGTTGTAGCTGGCCGGACCGCAGTCGACAGCCTGGTGACCGGCTTCACCAAGCCACTTGATCAGGGCCGTTTTGAGCTCGAATCCAGCGTGGTCAGATCCCAGGTAGACGCGCACGGAGTCAGTCTGCCAGAACACACCAGCGGTGCGGCGGATCAGGTCACGCAGATTGCGGCGCGGCGGAACCCTCAGAAAGACCGGGCCGCGGAGCGCCTGCCCGCTCCCGGGCGGAACGCCGGGTGCGGGCAGGCCCCGGCCGCTCTTAGTCGAAGATCGGGTCGCGGGTCCGGCTGCGCTTGAGCTCGAAGAAGCCGTCGGTCTGGGTCACCAGCATCACGCCGTCCCAGAGCTTCGCGGCCGCCTCACCACGCGGGATCGGGGACAGGACCGGGCCGAAGATGGACGTGCCGTTGACCGAGATCACCGGAGTGCCCACCTCGTAACCCACCCGGTCGATGCCCTCCGCGTGCGAGGCGCGGACCGCCTCGTCGTACTCGGTGGAGTCCATCGCGTCGGCCAGCTCGGTCGGCAGCCCGGCCTCGGCGAGCGCGGCCTCGATCGTGGCCCGGTCCTTCGGCGCCTTCTCGAGGTGGAAGCGGTTGCCGAGCGCGGTGTAGAGCGGGCCGAGCACGCCGGACCCGAACTTCTGCTCGGCGGCGATCGCGACCCTGACAGGACCCCACGCCTGCTTCATCAGCTCCTGGTACCGCTCGGGCATGTCCTCCTTGCCCTCGTTCAGCACCGCGAGGCTCATCACGTGCCAGTGCACCTCGACCGGCCGGACCTGCTCCACCTCGAGCATCCAGCGGGACGTGATCCACGCCCAGGGGCACAGTGGGTCAAACCAGAAATCGACCCGGGTAGGCTCCTGCTCGGCCATGGGGCTCCTTCTCGTCGAGGGCGGGCCAGACCATGTGCTGGCCAGGGATCAGGCATCTTGGGGGCCGCGGGCCGGGCGTCGGGGCGCCGGCCGCTCCTCAATAAGCCTGCAACCGGCGGAGGCTCAACCGCATTCCGCGTCCGGCCATGGGAAAATGCCGGAGTGGCCGACCGGATGAACTTCGGGCGGCGAAGACGTGGACACCGCACACCGTGGACATGGAAGGGTGCCAGCACGTGGCGAACAATCTCACCCGCGAGGAAGCGCGTGACCGGCGGCAACTCCTCGATGTGGCCTCCTATCAGGTGGAACTGGACCTGACGGGCGGTGATGACACCTTCCTGTCAACCAGCACCGTCCGGTTCCAGTGCGCCACCCCCGAGGCGGCCAGCTTCGTCGAGCTGACCGCCCCGGCCGTCCGGGAGATCGTCCTGAACGGCTATCCGGTCAGCGTCAGCGCGTTCGACGGTAACCGGATCGCGCTGGACGGGCTCCAGGCCACGAACGAGCTGCGCGTGGTGGCCGAGTGCGGGTACTCACGGAGCGGCGAGGGCCTGCACCGCTTCACCGACCCCACCGACGGTGGCGTCTACCTGTATTCCGACCTGGAAACGTTCGACGCGCACCGGGTCTACGCCTGCTTCGATCAGCCGGATCTGAAAGCCGCCTTCGAGTTCTCGGTGATCGCCCCCGAGGACTGGCTGGTGCTGTCGAACATGGGCGCCGACGTGGCAGGCGCACCGGCCGACGGGGGCGCGAAGCGCTGGCACTTCCCCCCGTCGCCGGTGATGTCGACCTACATCACGGCCATCGTGGCCGGCCCCTACCACCAGGTCACGAGCGAGCACGACGGCATCCCGCTGGGCATCTACTGCCGCCGCTCGCTGGCCGGGTACCTGGACCCCGAAGAGATCTTCGAGGTGACCAGGCAAGGATTCGACTTCTTCCACGACGCGTTCGGCGTGCGCTACGCGTTCGGGAAGTACGACCAGGTCTTCGTGCCGGAGTTCAAGGCCGGCGCGATGGAGAACGCCGGCTGCGTGACCTTCCTCGAGGACTACGTGTTCCGGTCCCGGGTCACTGACTTCGCCCGCGAGCTGCGCGGCGACACCATCCTGCACGAGATGGCGCACATGTGGTTCGGCGACCTGGTCACCATGCGCTGGTGGGACGATCTGTGGCTGAACGAGTCGTTCGCCACCTGGGCCTCGGCCCTGGCCCAGGCGGAGGCCACCCGGTGGTCCACGGCGTGGACCACGTTCTGCCAGCTGCACAAGGCCTGGGCCTACCAGCAGGACCAGCTGCCCTCGACGCACCCGATCGCCGCAGACATCCCGGATATCGCCGCGGTCGAGGTCAACTTCGACGGGATCACCTACGCCAAGGGCGCGTCGGTGCTCAAGCAGCTCGTCGCCTATGTGGGCCGGGATCAATTCCTGGCCGGGGTGCGGCGTTACTTCGCCGAGCACGAATGGGGGAACGCCACCCTCGGCGACCTGCTCGGCGCCCTGCAGGAGTCGTCTGGGCGGGAACTGTCCGGCTGGTCCAAGCAGTGGCTCGAAACGGCCGGGGTGAACACCCTGCGGCCGGAGTATGACCTCGACGAGGAGAGCCGGATCACGGAGTTCGCGGTGGTGCAGACCGCGGCTCCGAGCCACCCGGTGCTCCGCGCGCACCGGATCGCGGTCGGCCTCTACGACCGGACCGAAGCCGGGCTGATCCGGCGCCGCCGGGTCGAGGCGGATATCGCGGGCGAGCGCACAGTCCTTGACGCGCTGGCCGGTGAGCGCCAGCCGGATCTGGTGCTGGTCAACGACGACGACCTCACCTACGCGAAGATGCGGCTCGACAGCCATTCGCTCGTCACGCTTACCACCGGCATCGGGGAGTTCACCGAGTCACTGCCCGCCGCGCTGTGCTGGGCCGCCGCGTGGGACATGTGCCGTGACGCGGAGATGGCGGCCCGCGACTACGTCCAGCTGGTGACGGCCGGAGTGGACCACGTGGAGGACATCTCCGTCGTGCAGACCCTGCTCCGCCAGGCCACCGCGGCGCTGCGGCGGTTCACCGACCCAGCCTGGCGGGCGGGCGGGGCTGACGAGGCGGCCGGGGTGCTGCTCGGCCTGGCCGAGCGGGCCGCGCCGGGCTCTGACCGCCAGCTCGCGTTCCTCCAGGCGTTCGCGAGCCTGGCCACCACGCCCAGCGATCTGTCCCTGCTCAGTGGCCTGCTGGACGGTTCGGCGTACATGGACGGCCTGATCGTGGATACCGAGCTGCGCTGGCGGCTGCTGAACCGGCTGGCCAGCCGGGGCGCCGCGGGACCCGCCAAGATCGACGCGGAGCTGAGCCGTGACGCCACCGATGCGGGCGAACGGCGCGCCGTCACCTGCCGGGCCGCCATCCCGGAGGCCGCGGCCAAGGAGGCGGCGTGGCAGGCGATCGTCAGCGGCACGCTGCCGAACGCCACGTTCCGCGCCACGCTGAACGGCTTCGCCGATCCTGATCACGCGGAGCTGCTGGCGCCGTTCACCGGCCGGTACTTCGAGGTGGTCGGCGACGTGTGGCGGGACTGGGGCAGCGACATGGCCCAGTGGTTCACCTCCAACGCCTACCCACTGACTCAGGTCTCCGAGGAGACGGTGGAACTCACCGACGCCTACATCGCGCAGACCGATCCGCCTGCCGCGCTGCGCCGGCTGCTCCTCGAGGGCCGGGACGGCGTGCAGCGGGCCCTGCGCTGCCAGGCCCGCGACCGCCAGGAGAACGTCCCGGCCGAAGTCTGACCGCGCCGCTGCCCCGCACCGCACCGCTGCCCCGCACCGCCGCCGCGCCCCGCACCGCTGCCCCGCACCGCCGCCGCGCCCCGCACCGCTGCCCCGCACCGCCGCCGCGCCCCGCACCGCCGCCGGACGCGGGACCTCCGCGCGTCCCGGGGCCGGTCCCGGCTGGCTGCTCCGCAACGCCATGCGGAACCGGCACCCGGGACGCCTTGGTCAGGCCTCGGCTGCGGCCACACCAGGTCTCGAGGCCCGCCGCCGGATAGGAGTGACCAGCGCAGCTGTGCCGATCGCGAGACACGTTGCGCCGCTGGCCAGGCAGGCGGTCATGACGCCGAAGCGGCCCGCGCCCCAGGTCAGCAGGGCCGCCCCTAGCGGCCCTAGCGAGAAGTGGATGGTCCAGAAGGCGGCGGTCACCCGGCCGAGCAGGTGGTCCGGGGTCACCTCTTGGCGTAGGGACATGGAGCAGATCCCGGCCACACTGGCGCAGCCGAGGTAAGCCGCCGCGAGGACGGCGGCGGCCGGGACAGATCCCGACGCGCCCAGACCGGCGATGGCCAGGCCACACAGCAGGACGGCGCCGGTCCAGCAGCGGCCGAAGCCCAGCCTCCGGCGCAGCGGGGCCACGGCCAGCGCGCCCCCCACGGTGCCGAGCGCAGCGACGGCCAGCACCAGCCCGACCACGCCGTCACCCTGGCCCAGATCGTGCTTGAGGTAGTAGATGAGCACGTCGGGCAGGCCGTACGTGGCGAAGATGAAGAACGTCAGCAGGATGGTCAGCGCCCGCAGCGTGGGGTGCTGCCACAGGAACCGGGCTCCGGCCAGCAACTCCCGCCAGGGACCGGCTGGGGCCGGGGAGCCGGACACTGACCCCTCGGGGGTGGCCACGCCGGAGGCGTCCGGGGTGGCCGTCCTGGGTGGCGTTGCGGAGCAGCCAGCCAGGACCGGCCCCCCGGGCACAACCGGGTCAGTCGTTTCTTCGCGGCGCGAGGACAGTTTGCTGCGTACTACGAGCACGCCGACGGCGGAGATGGCGAAGCTGGCTGCGTCGACCGCGACGGCGCCGGCGGGGCCGAGCAGCGCGGAGACCAGGCCGGCGAAGAGCGGCCCCGCGATCCCAGCCGCGGAGGCGGCCCCGTACAAGAGCCCGTTCGCCTCGGTGATCCGGGCTGGGCCGGACAACGCCGGGACCACGGTCACGTAGCCCACCTGGAACACCATCCCGATCGCGGCGCAGACAGGCAGGATCACGTACAGCAGCCAGACCTCGGGGTGGACCGACCAGGCCAGCGGGATGAGCCCGTAGAGGATCATCCGGGCCAGGTCGCAGGCGGCCATCAGGATCCAGCGGTCGAGCCGGTCAGCCAGGATCCCCGCGAAGATGCCCGCGACGACCGCCGCTGCCCCGGCAGCCCCGGTCAGCAGGCCCATCTGAGCAACCGAGCCGGTGGCCCGCAGCACCAGCAGCGGGACGGCGATCAGGGCGAACGAGTCCCCGGCGACCGAGAGAGTCTGCGCCGTGAGGAAGACGCCGAAGCCCGGGTCCCGCCACAGTGTCCTCGGGCGGCCCCGCCCCGGCATTACCAGGCGGCCGCGCCCCGGCATTACCGGGCGGCCGCGCCCCGGCATTACCGGGCGGCCGCGCCGCGGGGCCGCCGGGCGGGTCCGCCGAGTCACTGGTGACTGGCGACCGCCCGGGCCACCGCGCGGACCGTGCGGGAGTCCGCCAGGTCATCCAGGGACACCGCCCGGCCCTCACCGTCACACAGCGGGACCCGCCAGTTCGGGTACTCGTCCGTGGTCCCGGGGATATTCTGCGGCCGCCGGTCCCCCACCGCGTCGGCCAGCGACACGCCGATGAGCAGGGCCGGGGTGCGGGCCAGGAACGCGTAGCAGGCCACGGTGAACTCGGCCGGGCTGGGCCGGCCGCCGGCCGCCAGGAGTCCCTCAGCCTCCAGCGCGTCCTGCCACGCCCGCACCACGGCGTCCGACTCGTCGCTTTCTTCCTTGTAGGAGCGGGTGAGCAGGCCGAGCCGGGAACGCAGCTCCACCTGCTCCCCGGTCACGAACGCCGCGATCGGCGGCACGTCGTGCGTGCCCACCATGGCCAGGCAGTTGCGCCGCCACTTATCCGGCGGGAGCGGCGCCCCGTCCGGGCCGCGCTCGAACCAGAGCATCGCGGTGCCGAGCACCCCGCGTTCGGCCAGGTAGTCCCTGATCCACGGATCCACCGTGCCGAGATCCTCGCCGATGGCCAGCGCCCTGGCCGAGACCGCCTGGCCAGCCAGCACGCCGACCATGGCCCGATGGTTGTACCGCACGTAGGTGCCCTGGTCCGGACCCATTCCGGCCGGCACCCACCAGAGCCGGAACAGGCCCATCACGTGATCGACGCGCAGGCCGCCAGCGTGCCGCAGGGCCGAGTGGATCAGATCCGCCAGCGGCGCGTACCCCCGGGCGGCCAGCCGCAGCGGATGCCAGGGCAGCTGATTCCAGTCCTGGCCGCGCTGGTTGAACTCATCCGGCGGGGCCCCCACGCTGACCCCGGAGACCATCACGTCCTGCCAGGCCCAGGCGTCCGCACCTCCCGGATGGCAGCCGACCGCGAGATCCCGGATGATGCCGATGCGCATCCCCGCGGCCCGGGCCGCCTCCTGGGCGGCGGCCAGCTGGCCGTCGGCGAGCCACTGCAGCCAGGCGTGGAACAGGGCCTGGCCAGACAGCCGGGCCCGTTCGGCCGCCACCTCGGCCGAGCCGACCGCGCGCAGCGGTTCCGGCCAGGTCCGCCAGTCCGGCCCGTGGATCTCGGCCAGCGCGCACCACAGGCCCCAGTCCTCTAGTGGCTGTCCCACATGACGCCGGTAGGCATCGAATTCGGCACGGCGCTGGGCGGTCATCGGCTGCCGGTAGATGATCTGCAGGGCGATCCGCTTGGCCCGCCAGACGTCGTCACGGTCGAGCAGTTCGCTGGTGGCGTTTCGGGCCCGCAACGGCGCGGCGAGGGAGTCGATCCGGACCCGGTCTCCCGCGGTGAGTTTCGCGTACTCGGGGATGTCTTCGATCCGCAGATACAGCGGGCTGATGAAGTGCCGGCTCATCGGCAGGTACGGCGACTGGCTCAGCGGCGGCAGCGGCTCCCCCGCGTGCAGCGGGTTGATCAGGATGAACCCGGCCCCCAGGTCGCTGGCGCTCCACGCGGCCAGATCGGCCAGGTCGCCTAGGTCCCCGTGTCCCCACGACTGGCGAGACCGCACCGAGTAGAGCTGGACAGCGAAGCCCCAGGAGCGGCCCTCCGGCCCAGGCACCACCGGTCCTTCGGCCCCCGGTTCTTCGACCACGGTTTCTTCGACCACGGTTTCCTGGACCACGGTTTCCTGGACCACGGTTTCCTGGACCACGGTTTCCTGGACCACGGTTTCCTGGACCACGGTCTCCTGGACCACGGTCTCCCGGACCACAGTTTCCTGGACCACGGGCCTGGCCGCGATCCCGCCCCCGTCCGCTATGGGCGGGGCGGTCCCGTCCGCGCCCGGGGTTGCGCCCAGCGCGTCCAGGATGGCGTCGAGCGTCCGCTGGCTCACCCGGACCTGCCGCCCGTGCCAGTCCCGGTAGCTGGTGGCCACCCCGTCAGCTTCGGCCCGCCGTCTGGTCTCGTCGCTCGTCACCCTTCAATGATCGGGCCAACCGGTGGTGCGGCGCACAACCCTTACGGCCCCAGTTACCTCCTTGTGTGCCGAGTTGGCGGCATATTGGCCGGACTGGCTGGCACAGAACGCCCGTAGAACACCGCGCCGCCTGCTATTGCTTCGGGATCAGGGCCCAGGTGAGCCAGAGGCCGGCCAGGGTCTGGAGGACCGCGACCAGCAGGGTGGCCACGATCGCGACCGAGGCGTGCGGCGGGAGCCCGGCCAGCGCCGCGACCACTCGCGCGGTCGCGCGGACCGGGGCGCCATGGAGGGCCTGCCAGCCGAGCGGGATGGCCCAGCCGGCCGCGGCTACCAGCGCCGCGGCGGGCAGCGCCACACGCAGCCGCCAGCGCCCGTAGCGGGCGGCGGCCCCGCCGGCCAGGCCGGCCACGAACGGCAGGAACCACCAGCCCGCCGCCGCCCCCAGCGCGATCAGGACGGCGGCGGCCACGCTGCCCAGCAGCCAGAGCGTGATGGGTCCCCGGTGGCCGGGGATCCACGACGGGTAATGCGGGGCCGGCGGCCCGGCGGGGGCGGGCGCTGGGGCACCGAGCCGCCCAAGCCGGTACGCGCCCCGCTTGCCCAGCCGGTTCAGGTCAGACACGGCCAGCCTCCCCGGCCGGGGTCGGGCGGCCGGGCGTCAGAGCCCAGGCAGGCGCGAGCGCCAAGGCAGGCGCGAGCGCCCGGGCAGGCGCCGGGAGCCACTGGCCGGGCGGGAGCCAGCGGCTGCGGCGGCGTCATGGGCGCAGCGTCCACCAGATCACCCCCGGCGACGATCCCGGTGGCGGCATCGGCAGGTAGCGCCCGTTCCACCAGTCAGCCACTTGATCCTCATACCACGGTGAGGCCGGGTTCTCACTCTGCCCACCGGGGTAAATGCCCTGGGCCGTCTCCGAGCCAGGGGCCGTCCAAGCCACGATCATCCGCCAGCTGGGCCCCTGGGTGGCCACCAGGCCGCCGTCCGCGGCGTCCACGGTCCACGGATCCCCGCCCGCCGCGCGGGGGCCGTAGCCCAGCGCGCCGGCCTGGGTGAGGGACGGGAACTGCCTGCTGTGCAGCCGGCCCCAGGCCCACGAGGACGGGGTGGCGCCCAGTCTGGCCGACAGGTGGGCCACCGCCGTGGCGAACGCGGCCCGCATGACCTGCGGGGCGGTGCGCCGTGGCCCACCAGGCGCTCTGAAGGCGGGGTTGCCCGGGTCACTGAGGGTCCAGGTCTCCAGCACCTCGTCCAGGCTGGCCTGGTCCGGTGAGACCTTCAGCCCGGCCGGGTCCCGGTGCACCGGGACCGCCGCGGTATGCCACCACGGCTGGAAGACCGCGGTCAGGTAGTCGGTCCAGAACGTCCACCACACCGACGCAGCCGCGGAACCGGCGGTCATCGCGCCGTTCCAGCCGCGCAGCACCCGGGCCGCCTGCTGCTGCTGCGCGGTCAGCCGCGCGCCGGGCTGGTGCAGCGCCCCGAGCAGCCGGGGCAGGATGCGCTGGGCCAGCGGGTCGGTCAGGCTGGTCTGCACGGCCGCGAAGTCGGCCGGGGCCATCCCGTGGCGTCCTTTCAGCGTGGCGTAGATCTGCGTGGCCCGGTAGCCCGGGTCGAAGAAGTCGGCGGTGGTGCCGATGTAGTACGGGTACGACGGCCCGACCGGGCGCTGGTTCGCCGTGGCCAGCACGTGCCCCGGCGGATCATAGGCCTGCGGGACCGCAGGGTAGGGGATCACCCCGGCCACGTCGTCCGCGCCGGTACCCGGCATCGGCAGCCAGGGCTGGCCGTGGCGGACCACCGGGTAGTACCCGGCCGAGACCGCGCCGATGTTGCCGCGGTCGTCCGCGTAGACGAAGTTCTGCGAGGGCGCGTGCCAGCTGGCCAGCGCCGCGTGGAACTGGGCCCAGTCACTGGCCTTGTTCACCGCCAGCATCACCGCCAGGTCGGGTGAGGGCACGTTGCCCATCCAGTCCACCGAGGTGGTCTGCCCGGCCTGGGTCATGACCGGCCCGTGGACGGTGAGGTCCACCGTGAGCGGCACCGCCGAACCACCCCGGACAGCGATCGTGTAACGCACCTGCCGCATCCGCCGCCACGCGCCCTCCCAGAAGTACTGGCCCGGCCGGGTCTTGCTGGTCTGCTCGGTGTAGAACAGCGTCGCCTGGTTCTGGGTGTCGGTGAGGGACCAGGCGATGTGCCTGTTGTGGCCGAGGAGGATACCGGGCAGGCCCGGGACGCTGACCCCGCTCACCGCGTACCCGGGGGCGGACAGCGCGACCTGGTACCAGATGGACGGGATGGTCTGCGGCAGATGCGGGTCCCCGGCCAGCATGGACCGGCCACCCGCCACCGCCGGGCCGTTGGCGGCCCATGCGTTGCTGTCCGGGTAGGTGTGGACCTGCCCGGCGGGGAGGGCGCTGACGGTGGCGAGCAGCGCGGACGCCGCGCTGGCCTCAGCCGCGGGGACGCTGGCGGACCGGCTGGCGGACACGCGGGCGGACACGCGGGCGGCGCTGACCGCGGCGGCCGCGCGGCTGGGTGAGGGAGCACGGCGGACGGTCTTCGTTGCGGAAGAATTTGACGTTCCGGACGGGAGCGGGACGAGGCCGGCCTTCCGGTAGGGACCGGGGTCGTACGGGTGCTGCTCGTTCGGCGCGAGGACCGGGAACCAGGCCATGGTGCGCTTCGCGCCGAGCGCGCGCCCCAGCAGCGCGTAGTCCAGCGGGGTGGTGGTGAAGTCCAGTTGCTGGGTCAGATCGCCCTGGACGACCAGGCTGTCCACCGGCGTCCAGTCGCCCGGATACACCCCGGCCAGCGAGAACAGGGCGGGCCACTGCCGGTCGCCCCGGACCTGGGCCAGGTCGTCGTTCACCCCTCTCGCGAAGGCCAGCAAGCCCTGCGCGGTGGGGCTGGACCGGGGCATCTGCGCCCATTCCTCCTCCGCCGTGCGCACCAGGCCCAGGCGCAGCTCGAACTTGTCCGAGCTCACCGCGGACGGGCCCGCGAGCTGGGCGAGCCGGCCTTCGCCGAGCCGTCGCTCCAGGTCCATCTGGGCCAGCCGGAACCGGGCCTGCAGGTAGCCCTCGGCCAGGAACAGGTCGTGCAGGCCGGCCGCCCGGACCGAGGGCACGCCGTGGCCGGTGAACGACACCTGGACCGGGTGGTCCAGGCCCGGCAGGCTCAGCGCCTCCGAATGCGGCAGCTCGCCGCCGGTGGCCGAGGTCCACACCCCGCGGCCGGGGTCCAGGGCCGGGCCCAGCGCCGGGACCGAGGCGTAGCCGAAAGCCAGCACTCCGAGCAGGGCGGCGCAGGCCAGCGCGGGGATCGCCACACGGAGCACTCGCCAGGCGCTCCTGGAGCGCCGATGTTCCAGGGTCATGTGATCACCGCTACCGGACTCTATCCGGCCACCTCATCGCGGTGCCGCCTACCACAGGGCCGCCTACCACAGGGCCGCCTACCACAGGGCCGCCTACCACAGGGCCGCCTACCAGATGCCAGGGTGGTGGTCCCGCCACGGGCGGGCCTCCTCCAGCTGGGCCGACAGCGAGATGAGCGTGCTTTCCTCCCCCATCCGCCCGGCCAGCATGACGCCGATCGGCAGCCCGGCCTCGTTCCAGGACAGCGGCAGGCTCACCGCTGGCTGCCCGGACAGGTTGAACAGCGCGGTGAAGGGGGTGAAGGCCTTCTGCCGCTCGAAGTTCTCCGGCGGGGATACCTCCTCGAAGTAGCCGACCGGCACCGGCGGGGACGCGAGCGTCGGCATCAGCACCGCGTCGTAGCCGTTCAGCACGGCGAGGGCCTGGCGCACCACGAGCTGCAGGTACGCCTGGGCGAAGACCAGGTCGCTGGCCGGGGTTTCCCGGCCGCGCTGGCGCATGTAAGCGGTGAACGGCAGCAGGCGGTCCTCGCGGGCCGGATCGACCGGGGCCAGCGTGGCCATCGCGTACCAGACCGTCTCGAACGCCGGCACCGTGTCCGGGCCGAACGGCATGGCCATGTCCTCGACCTCATGCCCCAGGCTGGCCAGCAGCGCGCTGGCGTCCTCGTAGGCGGCCACGCAGTCCCGGTGCACCACCGCGCCCTCGATCGGGTGCTGCAGGGTCCGGCCGATGCGCAGCCGCCCGGGCGGCCGCGAAGCATAACCCAGGAATGTCTCCCCCGGCGGGAGCGGCGGCTGGGTGTACATGTCGCCCGGCTGGTTGCCGGTCATCACGTCGAGCAGCAGCGCCGCGTCGGCTACCGACCGGGCCAGCGGGCCCTCGGTGGCCAGCCCGGCCAGGTCCGGGACGAGCGGCGCGTTGGAGATCCGGCCCCGGGACGGTTTGAGGCCGAACAGTCCGCAGACGCTGGACGGGATCCGGATCGAGCCGCCGCCGTCGCTGCCCTGGGCGGCCGGGGCCAGGCCGGCCGCCACGGCGGCCGCCGCGCCGCCACTCGACCCGCCCGCCGACCGGCTCAGGTCCCAGGGTGTCCGGGCCGGCGGCCCCACCGCGGTCTCGGTGTAGCAGGGCAGGCCGAACTCGGGGGTGGCCGTTTTCCCCGTGATCACGGCCCCGGCGGACCGGAGCGCGGCGGTGACGTGGTCGTCGGTGGCCGGGACGTTGTCGGCGTAGACGGCGGAGCCGAGTGTCTGGCGGACCCCGGCCACCATGTTCAGGTCCTTGATCGGGATGGGGATCCCGGTCAGCGGGGGGAGCTCGCCGGCGTCTTTCGCCCCGTTCACGGCTTTCTCGGCGCCGGCGGCCTGGGCCGTGGCCAGTTCGGCGGTGACCGTGAAGAAGGCGCCCACGTCGCCGTTCATCCGCTCGGTGCGGTGCAGGTAATGGGCGGTCACCTGCACCGGGGACAGCTCACGCTGGCGGATCGCGGCGGCCAGCTCGGTCACGGTCAGATCATGGATGTCACTCACGATTTCGCACCGTAGTCTCCTGTTCTGCCCGGGTCCAGAAGCCGGGTTCGGCGCATTCACGGTGTGTCACGTGATGTTCCCAGACAGCTACGCATTGCATCGGTTACGCTCTGACGCGTGGATCGGATGACGCGGCCGGGCACGGCCGGGGCTGCGCCAGGCCGCGCGGGCCCCGGTGACCCGGCGCCTGCCGCTGCCGACCAGACGTCCGACGCTCCCGTCCAGACGCCCGACGGCGCGATCCCGGACCTGCGGGACGTAATGGGCCCGCCGGAGGCGGCGGACGAGATGGACGCTCTGGTCGCCCGGGACGACGCGGACGACGCCGACGGCCCGGCCGACTTCGACGGCCCGGCCAACCCCGACTTCGACGGCCCGGACGACCCCGACGGCGCGGACGACCCCGACAGGCCGGACGCCTCCGACGGGCCGGACGCCTCCGACGGGGGCATCGTCACTGCGGGTGACCGCCATCCAGCCGACGAGCACCCGCTGGCCAGTTTCGCGGCCGATCCCCGGATGCCGATCTGGACCCGCCGCGCGGTCATGGCCGCCGCGGCCGGCATCGTGGTGGGCATCCTCCTCGACTGGCGCTTCGGCCTGACCGCCGCGGCCGTGGTCGCGATCCTGGACACCGTCCACCGGTCGCGGACCACCGCGGTGATCCCCGCCGCGGTCCGGGTGACGTCGGCGCAACGGCGTACCCGGCGGCGGCTGCTGTGGGCGCGCCGGTCCGGCTACCTGACCCTGAACGGCCGGGCCATCCCGGGCACCAACTGCATCATCGATCACCTGATCGTCGGGCCGGCCGGGGTGTTCGCGGTGGATTCCGAGCGGTGGGACCGCCGGCTGCCGCTCCGGGCCACCCAGGGCGGCCACCTCTACCACGGCCCCTACAGTCAGACCACCCGGCTGAAGCACGCCCAGCTGGAAGCGGCCACGGCCGGCCGGCTGATCAGCGAGAGCCTGGGACGCAAGCAGCGGATCCGGCCGGCCATGGTGATCTACGGGCCCACCGTGCCGTGGACCGTGGCCCGGATCAGTGGCGTGGACGTGTTCAGCGGGCGGCGGCTCCGCAAGTACCTGCGGGCCCAGGCCCGGGCCCGGCGTGAGCAGCGGCTGACTCACGAGGAGATCGCGCGCATCCACGCGGCCGCTGAGACGGCCCTGCCGCCCCGCTGAGGCCGCCTGCCGTCCCGCCGTCCGGCGCCAGGCGCCCGGCTCGGCATCATCGGGGTGCGTTATGCCCCGCCGGCGGCGCACAACGCACCCCGATCATGGCTCGTCCCGCTGGCGGGCGCGCGCCTCCTGATGACCCGGCCGCCGGTACGCTGAAGGCTCCATCTTCATCAGAGTTCGCGTTATTCAGCGCTCGGCACCAACCGCTCGCCCGGGCCTGGCCGCGCCGGCCTCGCTTGCCGGTCCTGAATAACGCTCACTCGAAGCACCCTTGAGGGGAGCATGGTCATGCCACCGCTTCGGTCCCGGACGGTCACCCACGGCAGGAACATGGTCGGGGCACGCGCGCTGATGCGCGCCAGCGGGGTAGCCGGCGAGGACATCGGCAAGCCGATCGTGGCTGTGGCCAACAGCTTCACCGAGTTCGTCCCGGGCCACGTGCACCTGCGCGAGGTCGGCCAGGTGGTCTCCGACGCGGTGAAGGCGGCCGGCGCGGTCCCCCGCGAGTTCAACACGATCGCGGTGGACGACGGGATCGCCATGGGCCACGGCGGGATGCTCTACTCCCTGCCCAGCCGGGAGCTCATCGCCGACTCCGTCGAGTACATGGTCAACGCACACTGCGCGGACGCCCTGGTCTGCATCTCCAACTGCGACAAGATCACGCCCGGCATGCTGATGGCCGCGCTGCGGCTGAACATCCCGACCGTGTTCGTGTCCGGCGGCCCGATGGAGGCCGGGCGGGCCCGGCCCGGCGAGGTGACCGCCTCCGGTGATCCGCGCAAGCTGGACCTGATCAACCCCATGATCGCCGCAGCCGACCCGAGCGTGTCCGACGAGCAGCTGGCCGAGATGGAAGAGGCCGCCTGCCCGACCTGCGGCTCCTGCTCCGGAATGTTCACCGCGAACTCGATGAACTGCCTGACCGAGGCCATCGGCCTGGCCCTGCCGGGCAACGGCACCACGCTGGCCACCCACGCCGCCCGGCGGGCGCTGTTCGAGCGGGCCGGCGCGCTGGTGGTCGGCCTGGCTCAGCGGTACTACACCGGGGACGACGAGTCCGTGCTGCCGCGGTCGATCGCCAGCCGGGACGCGTTCGAGAACGCGATGGCACTGGACGTGGCGATGGGCGGATCGACCAACACGATCCTGCACCTGCTGGCGGCGGCCCACGAGGCGCGGGTCGGCTTCGGGCTCAAGGAGATCGACGAGCTGTCCCGCCGGGTGCCGTGCCTGTGCAAAGTCGCGCCCAGCAGCGAGCGCTACCACGTCGAGGACGTGCACCGGGCGGGCGGCATCCCCGCCATCCTGGGTGAGCTGAACCGCGCCGGCCTGCTGAACCCTGGCGTCCACACGGTGCACAGCTCCTCGCTCGGGGAGTTCCTCGACACCTGGGACCTGCGCTCGCCGTCGGTCACCGAGGAGGCCGTCGAGCTGTACCACGCGGCGCCTGGCGGCGTCCGCACGATCAAGCCGTTCTCCCAGGAGGCCCGCTGGACCAGCCTGGATGAGGACCGGGCGGAGGGCTGTATCCGGGATCTGGCGCACGCCTACACCCGGGACGGCGGCCTGGCCGTGCTCTACGGCAACCTGGCTCCTGAGGGCGCGATCGTGAAGACGGCCGGCGTGCCCGAGGAACTGTGGCGCTTCTCGGGGCCGGCCAAGGTGTTCGAGAGCCAGGAGGCCGCGGTCGAGGGCATTCTGGGCGGCACGGTCGAAGCGGGCGATGTGGTCCTCATCCGCTACGAAGGCCCCAGCGGCGGCCCCGGCATGCAGGAAATGCTGTACCCGACCAGCTTCCTCAAGGGGAAGGGCCTCGGCCGGGCCTGCGCGCTGGTCACCGACGGCCGGTTCTCCGGCGGCACCTCCGGGCTGTCCATCTGCCACGCGGCGCCGGAAGCCGCGGCGGGCGGGGTGATCGCGCTGGCCGAGGACGGCGACGTCGTGGAGATCGACATCCCGGCCCGGTCGCTGGAGCTGTCCGTCCCCGAGGCAGACCTGGCCGGGCGCCGCGAGCGGGTCCTCGACGCGCTGGGCGGCTACCGGCCCGCGAACCGGGACCGCACGGTCAGCGAGGCGCTGCGGGTCTACGCGGCGCTGGCCACCTCCGCCTCCGCCGGCGCGGTGCGGGACATCAGCCGCCTCGGGTCGGCCGGCCCCTTTTCCTCGGGCACTGTTTCCTCGGGCACGGGCCGGTGACCGGGCGGGTGCGGCCCTAGTGGCCGCAGCACGGGACTGGGTCGCTGGTGCGCGGCCCCGCACGCTCCCCGCGGCGGTGGTCCCGGTCGCGGTGGGGTCCGGGGTCGCGTTCGGCTACGGTCACTTCTCGCTGTGGCGGGGTGTCCTGGCGCTGATCGTCGCGCTGGCCCTCCAGGTCGGGGTGAACTACGCCAACGACTACAGCGACGGGATCCGCGGCACCGACGAGGTTCGGGTCGGCCCGGTCCGGCTGGTCGCCGCCGAGCTCGCCCCGCCACGCCAGGTCAGGGACGCTGCCCTGGCCTGTTTCGCGGTGGCCTGCGCGGCCGGTTTGGTCCTGGCCGCGGTGACCTCCTGGTGGCTGATCCTGCTGGGCGCGGCGGCGGTCGCCGCGGCCTGGACGTACACCGGGGGCCGGCACCCGTACGGGTACCACGGCCTGGGCGAGATCGCGGTGTTCGCGTTCTTCGGGCTCGCCGCGGTGGCCGGGACCGCGTTCGTGGAGATGGACTCGCTGCCGTGGCTGGCGGTGGCCGCGTCCCTGCCGGTGGGGCTCCTGGCCTGCGCGCTGCTGGTGATCAACAACCTCCGCGACATCCCGTCGGACACCGCGTCGGGCAAGCGCACCCTCGCCGTGATCCTGGGGGACGCGCGGACCCGCACGCTGTACATAGTGTGCGTGCTCGGCCCGTTCGTGATCGCAGCGGCCATGGCGGCCGCGCGGCCACTGGCGCTGCTGGCCTTCGCGGCCCTCCCGCTGGCGCTGGCCCCGGTCCGCGGCGTGCGGCACGGGGCGACGGGCCCGGCCCTGATCGGCGCGCTCGGGATGACCGGGCGCCTCCAGCTCGCCTTCGGCGCCCTGCTGACGATCGGCCTGGCCATCCGCCTCTAACCCGGCCTCCCCGGCCTCGAAATCGATTAACTGTTCGGATTTCCCCCCAGATTCGGGGGGTAATCCGAACACTTAGTGGTTGTCCACAGTCCCGTTGGGGGTGGGGGGCACGTTCGCCGTCGTGGGGAGCGGCTTCCCGCCCGGCGACTCAGCCTCGGCGCCTGGTCCGGGGTCCGTCAACGACGGGCCAGCTGAGACGGCCGGGGGGACAGCGCCAGCCACCACTGGACCAGTCCGGCCGCCACGGTCGGCCTCCGGGCCGCTGAACGCGCCGCTGAGCGTCTTGAGCGCCGTGGTCACCTCACTCGGGATCACCCAGAACGTGTTCCCCTGGGCCTGTGCCAGCTGCGGCAGCGTCTGCAGGTACTGGTAGGCGAGCACCTTGGGGTCGGCGTCCCCGTCGTGCACGGCCTGGAACACGGTGCCGATCGCCTGGGCCTGCCCTTCGGCCCGGAGGATCTGGCCCTGCCGTTCCCCCTCGGCCCGCAGGATGCTGCTCTGCTTCTCGCCCTCGGCGGTGAGGATCTTGGACTGGCGGACCCCCTCGGCGGTGAGCACGGCGGCCCGCTTCTCCCGCTCGGCCCGCATCTGCTTCTCCATCGCGTCGATGACGCTCTTGGGCGGGTCGATGGCCTTGATCTCCACCCGGGTGACCCGGAGCCCCCACTTGCCTGACGCGTCGTCCAGCACGCCGCGCAACCGCATGTTGATCTGGTCGCGCGAGGTCAGCGTCTGCTCCAGGTCCATGTTCCCGATCACGCTGCGCAGCATGGTGGCGGTGATCTGCTCGATGGCCTGGATGTAGTTGACGATCTCGTAGTCGGCCGCCCGGGGGTCGGTGACCTGGAAGAACAGCACCGTGTCGATGCTGACCACGAGGTTGTCCTCGGTGATCACCGGCTGCCCCCTGAAGGCCACCACCTGCTCGCGCAGGTCGATCAGCGGCTTGACCCGGTCCACGAACGGGAGGATGAAGTTCATCCCGGGTTCCAGGGTCTTGCGGTAGCGGCCGAACCGCTCGACGTTGCGGGCCCGGGCCTGAGGCACGATCCGGACAGTCTTGCCGACCGTGAGCACGATGAGGAGGACGACGACCAGGGCGGCTACAAGCGCGGCTATTTCCATGTCTACTCCCGCGGATGGACAAGTGCGGTGGCGCCCTCGATCGCGAAGACGTCGACGGTCGAGCCCACGGGGATGACCTGGGACTCGTCATAGGGGCGGGCGGACCATAGTTCGCCGCCGATGCGGACCCGCCCGCCGTCGTCGGTGATTTCCTCGATAACCTTGGCGGACCGCCCGACGAGGGCCGACGTCCCGGTGCGCAGCAACGGCGGCTGCTTGATGTGCCGCATCGCGATGGGGCGGACCACGACGAGCCCGGCCGCGGTGGCCACGGCGAACGCGCCCAGCTGGACGGGCAGGCCCAGCCCGGTGGCCCCGACCACGGCGGCCACCACCGCCCCGGCCGCGATCAGCCCGAAGGCCAGCGTGGTCGTCATGACCTCGGCGACCCCCAGCACCGCGGCGAGGACCAGCCAGACAATCCAGGACCCCATGGCTACTCCCGGGAGCGGGAGCGGCGGCGTGCGCGGCCTGCGCACGGGCCAGCCGCCCGGCCCTCCAACTCGACAGTACCCCCCCGCGCCACCACCGCGAGCGACCGAAGGTCCCCTCCCGCCCGTAAACCCTTTACACCGCCGCAACGAAAACCGAACCGTGCGCCCCGCACCCCCACGGCCGGCGCCGGGCCCGCCGGTCAGGGGGACAGCACCGCCCACCCGCGCACCCGCCACGGCCGGCGCCCGCCCCGCCGGTCACCGGCACCGCCGGCGGGGGCGATCGTTCCCATCCGGGCCCGGACCGGGAATTATGGTGCCAACCAACGTCGGGAGATGTCATGGCCAGTCCAGTACCGCTGTCCTACAGTCACGGAACTTCGCCGCAACCGCTGCTCGGCGAGACCATCGGCGCGAACCTGAGGCGCATCGCGGCCGCGCACGGCGGCCGGGAAGCGCTGGTCGATGTGCCGTCCGGGCGGCGCTGGACGTACGCGGAGTTCGACGCGGACACCGACACCCTGGCCCGGGGCCTGATCGCGGCCGGGATGAAGGCGGGTGACCGGGTGGGCATCTGGGCGCCGAACTGCCCGGAGTGGGCGCTGCTGCAGTACGCCACGGCCAAGGCGGGCATCATCCTGGTCAATATCAACCCGGCCTACCGCAGCCACGAGCTGGGCTATGTGCTGCGCCAGTCCGGGGTGCGGCTGCTGGTCAGCGCGGAGTCGTTCAAGTCCAGCAACTACCGGGCCATGGTCGAGGACGTCAGCGGGGATCTGCCCGGCCTCGAGAAGGTGATCTACCTGGGCTCGATCGACTGGGACGAGCTGTTCGTGGTCGGGGCCATGCCGATCGCGGGCGGGGGGGACCAGCTGGCCGAGCGGGAGGCTGCGGCGGGCTTCGACGACCCGATCAACATCCAGTACACCAGCGGCACCACGGGGTTCCCGAAGGGTGCCACGCTGTCCCACCACAACATCCTGAACAACGGGTTCTTCATCGGGGAGGGCTGCCGCTACACCGAGGCGGACCGGGTCTGCATCCCGGTGCCGTTCTACCACTGCTTCGGCATGGTGCTGGGCAACCTGGCCTGCACGACGCACGGGTCGGCGATCATCATTCCCGCCCCCGGGTTCGATCCCGCCGCGAGCCTGCGGGCCGTCGCGCAAGAACAGTGCACGTCCCTGTACGGGGTGCCGACCATGTTCATCGCCGAGCTGGCGCTGCCCGATTTCGCGTCCTATGACCTGTCCACCCTCCGGACCGGGATCATGGCCGGGTCGCCGTGCCCGGTCGAGGTGATGAAGCGGGTGGTCAGCGAGATGCACATGACCGAGGTGACGATCTGCTACGGGATGACCGAGACGTCCCCCGTGTCCGCGCAGACCACGGCCGACGACGACATGGAGCGGCGGGTGTCCACGGTGGGCCGGGTGCACCCGCATGTCGAGGTGAAGATCGTGGACCCGGAGACCGGGCTGGCCGTGCCCAGGGGGGTCACCGGGGAGATGTGCACCCGGGGCTACTCCGTGATGCTGTGCTACTGGGACAACCCGGAGCAGACCGCGGCCGTGATCGACCAGGCCCGCTGGATGCACACCGGCGACCTGGCCGTAATGGACGAGGCCGGGTACCTCAACATCGTCGGCCGGATCAAGGACATGATCATCCGCGGCGGCGAGAACGTCTATCCCCGGGAGATCGAGGAGTTCCTGTACCGCCACCCGGCGATCGAGGACGTCCAGGTCATCGGGGTGCCCGACCTCCGGTTCGGTGAGGAGATCTGCGCGTGGGTCAAGCTGCGCCCCGGCGAGGCCCTGAGCGAGGACGAACTGCGGGAGTACTGCCAGGGACAGATCGCGCACTACAAGATCCCCCGGTACCTACGGATCACCGGGCAGTTCCCGATGACGGTGACCGGCAAGGTCCAGAAGTTCAGGATGCGTGAGACGTCCATCACTGAACTGGGCCTCGAGGACGCGGCCAGCACCCCCACAGCCTGACTCCCCGGCCCCCCGGATCCCCCGGGGCCCGGCCCGCTTACCCCCCGGCCCCCTTACCCCCGGCGAGGGCGGTCAGGTACGCCGGCGGCGGGCAGGGTCGGTGAGGGACGGGGGGTCGTAGCCGCGGTCCGGGGGGTTGATGTTAGTGCCCGGCGGCACGATCTCGTCGATCCGGTTCAGCACGTCGGGGCTGAGCACCACGTCGGCCGCGGCCAGCTGGCTTTCGAGCTGCTCCATGGTCCGCGGCCCGATGATCGCCGCGGTGACGGCGGGGTGGCTGCGCACGAAGGCGATGGCCAGCTGGATCAGGGTCAGGCCGGACTCCTCGGCCAGCACGGCCAGCTGCTCGACCGCGTCCAGCTTGGCCCGGTTGCCCGGCAGCGACATGTCGTAGCGCTGCGGCAGCCGCTCGGCCCGGCGGCTGACCGGGAGGTCCTGGCCCTTGCGGTAGCGGCCGGACAGCCAGCCCCCGGCCAGCGGGCTCCAGGGGATGACGCCCATCCCGTACCGCTGGCAGACCGGCAAGACCTCGGTCTCGACCCCGCGGACCAGGATCGAGTAGGGCGGCTGCTCGCAGACGAACCGCTCCCGCCCACGGCGCTCCGCGGTCCACTGGGCCTCGACGATCTGGGAGGGCGGGAACGTGGAACTGCCCGCGTAGCAGATCTTCCCGGCCCGGATCAGGTCGCTGAGGGCACCCAGGGTCTCGTCGATGTCCGTCTCGGGGTCGGGCCGGTGGATCTGGTACAGGTCGATATAGTCGGTGCCCAGCCGCCGCAGGCTGTTCTCGCATTCGCGGATCAGCCACCGGCGGGAGTTGCCGCGCTCGTTCGGGTCCTGGCCCATGGTGCCGTTCGCCTTGGTGGCCAGCACGATGTTCTCGCGCCGGGTGCCGGCCAGCGCCTTGGCCACGATCTCCTCGGACTCCCCGCCCGAGTACACGTCCGCGGTGTCGACGAAATTGATTCCCGCCTCGAGGGCCCGGTTGATGATCCGGACCGAATCGGCGTGGCCGGGATTGCCCCAGGCGCCGAACATCATCGCCCCGAGGCACAGCGGGCTTACCTTGACTCCGGTCTGGCCGAGTACGCGAAGTTCCATTTAGCCAACCTTAATGGGGCGTCCGCGCCGCCGCGCGAGCCCCCCAGGCCGCCACGCGGCCCTCGTGGCCCGGCGCGGAACGCCCACTGCGGCGCGCGGAACGCCCACTGCGGCGCCCTGAACGCCCGCCCAGCCACGGCCACGTGCGGCCAGGCCGGCGACCGGCCACGGTGGCGAGCCGCCCAGCGGCGTCAGGGGCGCTCCGGCCCGCCGCCCATGATCAGCTGCTGTAGCCCGGGTAGAGCTGGCCGGACGGCACGATCTCGACGCCCAGCGGCACCAGCGAGATCGGGATGATCTTGAAGTTGGCCAGGCCCAGCGGGATGCCGATGATGGTGAGGCACAGCGCGATGCCGGTCGTCAGGTGCCCCAGGGCCAGCCACCAGCCGAAGAGCACGATCCAGATGACGTTGCCGATCAGGGAGCCCAGCCCGGCGTCCCGGCGCACCTCGATCGACCGGCCGAACGGCCACAGCACGTAGCCGGCAATGCGGAAGGCCGCGATCCCGAGGGGGATGGTCACCACAAGGAAGAACAGGACGAAACAGACCAGCCCGGCCAGTGCGTAGAGGATAGCCATCCAGAAGCCGCACAGGACCAGCCAGATCACGTTCAGGATCGTTCTCAGCATGTCCGTCCCCCGTTGGACTCGCCGCGCTTGACTTCCTTTAACCGTATCTCAAGCTGGGCGAGAAGGACCTCGGTCGCGCTGGCCACCGCCTGCACGGCCTGCTCGAACGCTTCCGCGTTGTGCTTGGCCGGGCGCTGGAACCCGCTGATCTTCTTGACGTACTGGCGCGCTGCGGCCCGCACATCCTCGTCGGTCACGTGCTCGGCGTAGGGCGGGCGCAGGGTCTTGATGCTGCGGCACATGCTGTGAGGCTACAGCGCGGCGCCGGCAGGACGACCCCCCGTCCTGCTCTCCCGGGGGATTACCCCGGGAGCCTCCGGCCCCCGCGAGCGGCCGCCCCCGGCGAGCGGCCGCCCCCGGCGAGTGGCCGGCCCCGCGAGTGGCCGGCCCCCGCGAGCGGCCGGCCCGGAGAGACCCGCCACCGGGCCCTGCCTCGCCAGCGAGGTCAGGCCAGGCCGAGGAGAGGTTCGAGCCCGAAGGCCAGGCCCGGCGGCAGGGAGCCCAGCCCGCGCACGCCGAGCAGCACGCCCGG